>Ga0182011_10001151_pt1 | contig 23326 bp, 17 predicted proteins | sample 711E1DmetaG_FD_120481 | JGI IMG/M metagenome (GOLD analysis project Ga0182011, IMG submission 120481) | Permafrost microbial communities from Stordalen Mire, Sweden - 711E1D metaG | ecosystem: Environmental > Terrestrial > Soil > Wetlands > Permafrost | place: Sweden: Stordalen | collected...
ACTGGTACGGAAACGCCGGCAAACCATTTGCACGCTATGATGCGCGTGATTTGGCTTCAAAGAACATAATCGTTAAAGGATTCCTGGAAGAAGACGATCTAATAGAGACCCTTCGCCAGTATCCTTTTGCGTTAGTACCTACGCCCTCTCGTGAACTGGATATTGATCACACGTGGATGAGCTCTCTCAGCTTTCCTTCCAAGTTAGTTACGTTGATTTCTGCGAATCTGCCAATTCTTGTGATTGGCGAGCAGAACACACCGGCTGCAAACTTTGTGCAGCGATTGGGAGTAGGTATGGTTAGTCCATACTCTCTGGACACTTTCCAACAGGCAGTAAACGAAATGCAGCATCCTGAAAACCAATTACGTTGCCGTGATGCGTGCGTCAAAGCTGCACCATTGTTTTCAGATTCCGGCCTCTTTCATTGGATATGGGCTTCTCTTGAGGCTGCTCAGCCTGTTGATGACAGGTTTGAAAGAATTCTTTGTCGAGATAATAATAACTTTTTAATTATGGAAAGATGATTCTAACATTTCAGGAGTTACCCTTTTAACAATTCGTCATCTGCAGAAAGTTATTCTATAGAAATAAATATAGAATTGTGTGCGTTACAAGAAATCATAGAATGAAAGGCTCGAATGGCATCTTTTTTTTCAAGAATTAAGAAAGTAATACTCAATCAACATGACAACTTGGTCTGCTTGGCGCTGATCTTTTTCATCAATTTTCTGGCCAATTTCTTGCTGTTCAAGGATTTTGGCTTTTACGAAGACGACTATCTGATGACAATTCCCCCAATAACGTGGTCATTTGTGGACTATAAAACTTACGCCTTAGATGCGTTAAAGAGTTGGCCCCAGGGTAGACCGATATTTTGGTTTTTTCAGCATACTATCAGTTTCGCGGTTGGGAAGATTGGGGCTGTTCCCGCGTACCATTTAGTATCGTATGTTTTCACTTCAGCATCTGGCTGCGCGGTGTTTTTGTTATTAAAAAAGCTTTACACTCGCCCCGTTGCTCTCTTGGCCGCCGTATTTTTCGTTTTATTTCCAGCTGACTCGTCAAAGCAAATTTTTATGCACCAAATACATGTTCCACTAACTACTATTTTGGTGGTAACCGCACTGTTCTTATCGATTAAAGGGAAATGGGCAGTGGTATACATACTTAGTTTATGTGTCCTTCTAACTTATGAGCCATATTTTCTACTTTTTTTCTTTGCACCCTTGTTAACTAAAGCACGATCTTTTCGGCATCAATGTATGAGAATAATCGCGAATGCAATACCTCTTATTATTATACTGGCGGGCACGTTATGGTTCAGAGGATTCCTTGGTGAACACAGGGCACTGGATGTATTGGGTTCTCTCGATAAGTATCTACCCAAGGCACTCTCCGCGCCCTGGATTGGAGGATGGACAGCCGTTTCGCTATGCGTAACAAGGGCTGTCGAGGCATTATTGCATAGCTCTCTATGGCAGTGGGTTTTTATTATGGGTACAACAGGTATAGTACTGTGCTTCACCTGCTATATTAACAAGCATAATAATGAGCAGGAAATTAATTTGTCGAATGTTTCTGATCCATTGATTACAGAAAAGTACTGGCGTTTGTTCGTCATGGGTTTAGGGATGTTTCTGGCAAGTTACTTATACCGATTTTATCCCGACTATTACCCGCCGATAGTCAATATTGGCAGGCGCAGTTTATTACACGCTGCCGGGTCGGTTGGTCTGTGTTTTGCCGTGGCCTCATTAATTTCGCTGGTAGTGAATCTTTCGCAAAAATCTAAGATGTTCGTTTATTTTGTAGTGTCATGTTATATTGGATTATTGGTTTCTTCTGGGATCGAGATCCAATCGACACAGTACGTAAGAAACTGGCAACAGCAAAAGGTTTATTATAGTGCTATCATCAATCAGATAGGCGATCTTCAAGATGGAGACCTCATCGTAGTCAATATTGAATCAGCTTACAAGGATGGAAGAGAATCAGTATCACCATCAGATGGGTTCTCGCCATATTATATGGTCGACTATCCATTAGACATGATGCCGCGGCTACTTCATATTCCTGTTGTGTGGAAGAAGCCGCCGAGAATCATTGGATATTATGAAAGCATAACAAAAAAATTGATACCTGGTGGCCTCGTGGTGAAGATGCCTGGGTGGTATCCAGATTCAGATAGCCTGGTTATTGCAGACAAGCGCTTCCTATTCTTCGAATTTAAGGATGACAAGTTGATAAGATCTCAGAATCCAATTGTATTTCAAGGAAGGGAATTCAGCCCACGGGACACTCAAAACGTAACCGCGAGCCCCTTTTCTAAGACAAGTTTGCACCAGATGTTGTTCCGCCCGGATATTGAAAAACTTTGGCCAACAATTTACAGGAGTGTCAGTTACCCTACACAATAAACTCTTATTGAAAGATTACGGAACAGTTCTATGCGAAAAACGACGATAATAGTTCCATGCTATAACGAAGCAAAGCGGATAAACCCGCAGGTCTTCCTGTGCGCTTTAGAAAAAGACTTAAATCTATCTTTTCTCTTTGTCAATGATGGCAGCACGGATGAAACATTAAATGTTCTCAAATCCATAAAAGAAAAAATCCGGTGCAGATTGAAATTGTGAACCTTGAAAAAAACTCAGGTAAAGCCGAGGCTGTGCGCCGTGGGATAATCAAGGCACTTGAAAGTCAGTGCGATAATGTGGGGTACTGGGATGCCGACCTGGCAACACCTCTTGACGCTATTGAGGTTTTTTGCCGTTTGCTGGATTCTGCTGACGTCGATATTATTATGGGTTCAAGAGTATGCCTTCTTGGTCGAAAGATTGAGCGTAAAGCGGTGAGACATTATTTAGGCAGAATATTCGCGACCTGTGCCTCAAAGCTGCTGTATATAAGCGTTTATGACACTCAATGCGGAGCAAAGATATTTAAAAACTCTACTTCGTTAAAGCAGGTATTTGGTAAACCGTTCAAGGTTAAATGGACTTTTGATGTTGAACTGCTTGCCAGGTTCCCAATAGTGATGGGAGTGTCTCCATATGAGATTAGTTCAAAATGGGTTGAGTACCCTCTCGATGAGTGGGTCGATGTGAAAGGATCAAAAATTAAAGGGAAAGACTTTATCAAGGGAGGCGTTGAGATTATTGTCCTATGTTTTTATTTGTGTACTCCTGCTCGTAAGATGTATGAAAGATATCTTCTTGCTCCATGATACAACATATGGAGAAAATAGAATATATGGCAAAAACTTATATGAAAACAAAGCTCCGTCCTCGTTACGTCATCGATAAAACAATTTGATGCGCTTGCCTTGTGGTTTGTCAATAGTATTTCGGTCAGGAATTTGGGAGGTTTGAATAATGAGAGAGAAAAATATAAAGATAACGCTCGGAGTCGTAGTGCCATGCTACAACGAAGAGGAAGTGTTGCCCGAAACCCTTAAAAGACTCACAAAATTACTCGCCAATCTGGTTTCCAGCGGTCGTATTTCGGAGGTTAGCCGGATTTGGTTTGTCGACGATGGAAGTCGGGATCGCACGTGGCAATTGATCGAGAGTTTTTCGCGCGACGGGTTACCGGTGCGCGGTATAAAGTTGTCGAGAAATCGTGGGCATCAGAACGCACTGCTTGCAGGCCTGTTCACTGCCGAGGGTGATGCCTTAGTAAGCATCGATGTTGATCTTCAGGACGACATCAATGCGATCAAGAGCATGGTCGATCATTTCCGTGCGGGCGCGGAAATCGTGTTGGGTGTTCGGAATTCACGTCCCACGGACAGTTTCTTTAAGAAGTATTCAGCCGAGGCCTATTATCACCTGCTCTCATGGTGCAATGTTGATCTGGTTTTTAATCATGCTGATTACCGGCTGCTGGGACGTCGCGCGCTGGACACGCTTAAAGAGTACTCAGAGGTCAATTTGTTTCTAAGAGGACTTGTTCCACAACTGGGCTTCAGAACTGAGATTGTGGAATACTCTCGTGCTGAGCGCTTTGCCGGTGAGTCTAAATATCCAATTACAAAAATGCTTGAATTTGCCTGGGATGGGATTACATCCTTCTCCACAACGCCATTGCGCTGGATTACCTGGCTAGGATTCTCTGTTACCTCCGTCGCTTTCGCTCTTGGGTTGTGGGCTCTTTGGGCGGCGCTTATTTACAACACTGCCTTACCGGGGTGGATGTCGACGGTCCTTCCTGTATACTTCATGGGAGGTGTACAACTTGTTGCGACGGGCGTTATCGGAGAATATGTGGCGAAAACTTATATGGAAACAAAGCACCGTCCTCGTTACGTCATCGATAAAACAATTTGATGAGTTTGACCATAATGAAATTTAGTATAGCCATACCCGTATACAAACAAGCCGATTTTCTGCCATCCGCGCTAGAAAGCATTCGTGTACAGAACGTGGATGTCCAACTAGCCGTGATGGATGCAACTCCGGACGATAGTGTTCAGAAGGTCTTGGAAAACTATCGTGATCTACGGGGTTATCGCAGACATGGGCGAGATGAGGGGCAGACGTCTGCAATACAGGAAGGATGGGATAACACTAATGGTGAAATTCTTGCATGGCTTTGTGCTGACGACTATTACTTTCCGGATGCTCTTGATGCAGTGAAAAGGATTTTCATCAGTCGTCCTGACGTGGACGTTGTCTATGGTGACTCGGTTTTTGTGGGTAAAGCCGGCCATTTTTTGGGTTATTTCTCAGAAATCAATAGTGATATTTCTTATATATTGAAAGGTGATTGTATATCTCAGCCATCATGCTTTGTGCGCAGGACTGCATTAGAGAAGATCGGGAGTTTGAATGTAAAGTTACATTACATCATGGATTGGGATTTATGGACAAGACTTTATCGATCAGGTGCGACATTTCACTATCTGAACAAGCCTCTGTCCGTGGTCAGAATGTATAAGGGGTCCAAGACTTCCAGCCGTTCGTGGAGGCGGTTTTTCGAAATTGCCAGACATCTTTGGTCGAATACTACCAAGACTGCTGCAGTTAAATCATTGATAGGCTTTTATTACCAGGATCTTCTATCCAGCGATGTGACCGGATATGAGTTTTTTTTATTAAAGGTGCTTAATTTCCATCGGCAATTAAAACACCGTTTTCAAAAAGCAAATGGACTCGTCAGGCGTTTTAATTATGGGTTATCTCCACATGATAATGAAGTAGAAAACAAAGTTGATATTTTTATGCCATGGTACAAAAAGAATCCCCCTATTGAGATCAGGGTCCAGTGCGATTTGGAAACTTCACTGGAAGTCTATTTGAATGATCTACACCTATCGGCTAAAAATTGTACTCAGTTTTGCTATGAATTACCTTTAATCGATCTCTCATCACATTTATTGCACTTGCAATTGTCGTCTCACGTAAATAAAACATGGCATTTGCAGGTTGTTGAGTTCCATTAATATTACTCTGAGAAGGTATTCAGTTATATGCGGAAAAGAAATGTTGCTGTTCTCATAATCAATTGGAATTCATCAAATATTCTCCAGCGTTGTCTGGAGTGCATCATTAATCAAAAATCCACAATGCCGGAAATATTTGTTTTAGATAACGGCAGTGATGACGTAATCCCGGAAGAATTTTATTCCAAATTTCCTTCTGTTCGATTTTATAAAGGGGGGAAAAATATTGGTTTTGCTGCTGGTAACAACCTGCTTTTTCAAAAAACAAAAGGATATGAATGGATAGCGCTGGTAAATCCGGATGCGTTTCTGGAAGCGGATTGGTTAAGCAAAATGCTTTCCGCGGCGATGGCCAATCCTGAATATACCTTCTTTGCATCTCGTTTGGTCCAGGCTGCAAATCATGAAATACTTGACGGTGACGGCGATACGATGCATATAAGCGGCTTGGCTTGGCGCGAAGGACATGGTCAAACCATATCGCAGGATACAGTTGAACCCAGAGAGGTATTCTCTCCCTGCGCGGCGGCGGCGCTGTATAGACGAGACGCGTTTGAATCGGCAGGGGGATTTGATGAAGATTTTTTTTGTTATTTTGAGGATGTTGATCTGGGGTTTCGTTTGCGGTTGGCTGGTCATCATTGCCTGCTGGTGCCGGACGCCGTGGCGTATCATGTAGGATCAGCGACAACGGGAACGAGGCATGGTGATTTTGCCGTTTATCACGGTCACCGAAATCTGGTTTGGACTTATGTGAAGAACATGCCCGGGACTCTTTTCTGGCTGATTCTTCCCATGCACGTCGTTCTGAACCTTATAACCATTGCCTGGTTTTCTTTATATGGACAAGGCATGGTGATTCTCAGGGCAAAATGGGATGCTCTCCGCAGTATCCCCCGTATGTGGCGGAAACGGCACTATATCCAGAAGAATCGCACCGCTTCTGATAGTGAAATATGGAAGGCTCTGGATAAACGATTTTTAATTGGCTTAAAATAAATCAGGAAAAGGTGTTTTTGAATGTCAAAAATATCAGCCATTATTGTCAACTATAATGCCGGTTCCATATTAAATAAGGCTGTCAATTCGCTGTTGCGTTCAGCTTCTGTAACTAAAATAATTGTTGTTGATAATGGTTCCAAAGATAACAGTTTGAAGGACATTGAGAACCTCGCCGAGTTGCAATCCCGTCTCGTTTGCATACGCAATGGTAAAAATTTAGGTTTCGCTAAAGCCTGCAATATAGGTATCGTTGCCGACGGAGAAAGTGATTATCTGCTTTTTCTGAATCCGGATTGTATTATTGATAAGGATGCTCTGGAAAAGTTATTGGCCTGCATGGAATCATCACCGCAAGCTGGCATGGCCGGGCCGCTTCTTCTCAATCCGGACGGAACTGAGCAAGCGGGAGGGCGGCGTGCCGTACCAACACCATGGCGGTCTTTTGTCCGCGCTGTTGGGTTATCCGTTCTCAGTAAACAATATCCACGGCTCTTCTCTGATTTTCTTCTGCATCAAAAGCCTTTGCCGGAGGGCCCGATTGAGGTTGAAGCCATTTCCGGCTCCTGCATGTTGGTAAGGCGCGATGCGTTGCTGGATGTCGGCCTCTTGGATGCTGGTTATTTTTTACATTGTGAAGATCTGGATTGGTGCATGCGTTTTCGCCGGAGGGGTTGGAAAATCATGTTTGTACCCGCAGCTCATGTAAGTCATTATAAGGGGACTTGCAGCAAAACAAGGCCGATTTTTGTGGAATGGCATAAACACAAAGGAATGATTCGCTTCTACGGCAAATTTTTCCGCCATCAGTATCCGGGCATTTTAATGTTGATCGTAGTGGCGGGAGTATGGTTAAGATTCAGCGCCATGACTGTTCATCACAGCGTCCATCATATCAGAAAAAGGCTGACACATGATTACTTATAAAGGCCGCGTCGGCGTTCTCGGCGCAACCAGTATCATTGGAGCATATCTCCTGCCCTTATTGGTTAAGGAAGGATGGGATGCCGTGGCGTTTTCGCGTCAGGCGCGATATATAAAACAGCCGTTGGAAAATCAGCCAATTACCTGGCAATTGCTTACGAAATCCAAATTGTCTGACAGCAGTGATGTCAATCAAAAAGAAAAACAGATAAATTTCTGGATTAGCCTGGCGCCGATTGAGGTCTTGCCGGAATATTTCCCCATGCTTTTGACCTGTGGCGCCAAACATATTGTTGCTGTTTCGTCAACAAGCAGATTTACCAAGAGCGCATCCTCTGATCCGGCTGAAAAAAAGTTAGCGGAGAATCTGGCTGAAAATGAGGAGCGTTTAGAGTCTTGGGCAAAAAAAGAGAAATTAACTTTTACAATACTGAGACCAACCCTGATTTACGATCCGGGGCGAGATAAGAATATAAGTGTGATTGCCGCTTTTATCCGGCGTTTTGCTTTTTTCTGCGCGTTCGGTGATGCGCGCGGACTTCGTCAGCCCATACACGCGCAGGACGTGGCAGCGGCTTGTGTTGCCGCGTTGAGTGCACAAGCAGCTGTCAATAAGTGTTACAATATTTCCGGTGGAGAAATAGTAACTTATAAGGAAATGGTCAGCCGCATTTTTGCGGCGATGGGCAGAAAACCGCGATTTGTCAAAATTCCTCTTTTGCTTTTCCGTGCGGCAGTATTTATATTGCGGATATTTCCTCCTTTTCGCCATTGGTCGGCCGCTATGGCGGAAAGGATGAATCAGGATATGGTTTTTGATCATGCCCAAGCAAGCCGCGATCTTAGCTTCTCTCCATGTGATTTTCAGTTTAATAAAGAAGATTTTCCCGGTAATTGATTTATGAGAAAGGAGTTTTAGTCGTTTGTTGCTATTTGATGATTCAGTTTATTATTTTTAGAAAGAGTTCCGGAAAATATTTGAAGCGGCAAATTTATATAAGCGTTTTTGATTATGGATCAAATCATGGATGAAACACCAATCCTTTCAGTTATAACGCCCATATACAACGGCGCTGATTTTGTTTCGCGCTGCTATCAAAATCTGTTATTGCAGTCGTTTACAGACTGGGAATGGGTTATTGTTGATGATGGTTCAACTGACGACACGGCGGAAACTATTCGAAAAATTCAAGACACTCGCGTTCGTTTATTTTCATACAAACAAAATAAAGGGCGCGGTTACGCGAGAAATCTGGCAGTGAGGGAATCTAAAGGAGATTGGATTGTCATCTGGGATGTTGATGATCTTAATTTTCCGGAACGTCTGGAGACTGTTAAAAAAGCGAGGCTTCGGAACTGTGATTTTCTCTGTTCGTACGCGGTGGTTGTAGATAATAATATGAGAATAAAAGGCACCAGAGGATTCCATAAACCAACCGGCTGTTTGCCGAGAGGATTTGTTCATCCAACTCTTGCTTTGAAAAAAGATGTCGCGGAAAAAATTAAATACAAAATAACAAAAGGAGTAGGCGGTCCTGCTGAAGATGCCAGGATTATATGGACACTTTCGTTAAAATACAACGGGTTATGGTTTGAAGATGCGTTGACGATTTATCAAGAAGACCGGGACATTAATTTAAGAAAAACAATTGATACCAACATTGCGCATTTACAGACTTTAAAAGAACTTAAACGGGAAGGAGTAATTAGTCCCAATGATAAATATTATTTTACAAAATTGAAATATTTTATCAAAATATTTATTTTGGGCGCTGTACGTGTATATCCGAAACTTTATCCGCGATTTGTTAATCTAAGAGATTACGGATATTTAAAAAGCGGCTGGAAATTGTCGCCTGAAAAAATTGATTTTATAAAAAACAATAAACCGAAAATTATCTAATATGTATGTTAATAATCTTACAACAGGAACCCGCCCTTTAATTATTCATGCCCCCGGCCTGCAGCATTCCAGCGAAAAAAAACTGATTCATATGGCATTTAATCCTTGTTGGATTCCGATAATTAAAAACTGGGAAAAGCAATTTCCCGTGTCATGTAGGCAGGAAACAAAAAAAGAATTAACCATCATCACTTGGAATTCTACAGACAAAAAAGGTTTTTGTGAATATTCGTTAGAAAGGCTTGGGCTGGATTATTTATGCCTTGGAAAAAATATCAAAAAATGGCGTTTTATAGATAAGATAACCACCGCGCTGGAGGTTATAGATACAATCAACACGCCTTATGTGATGGCTCTTGATTGTTTTGATATTATTATTCTGCGAGATCCGCATGAAGCTGTGGGAAAATTTAAAAAAATAAATTGTGACATGCTCGTTAACGGCGAAAAAAATTATCATCCCGATTTTGGTTTAATGACTACCGGTAAATACGCTATTACAGATAAATGGAAAAAATACGAAAGAAGTATTGCGGAAAGTGAATGGAAATTTGTTAATGCCGGCGCTTTAATAGCAAAAACTCGGTTCTACAAAGAATTCCTGATAGAATGCCTTAAGCGTCATGAAGAAATAAAAAACCATCCGGAATCATTTCCTCTTCCTCGTGATCCTGTATTTAAAAAATATCCTGATTATAAAGTCAGTAATGATGATCAACTGATATATCATTGGATGTATTTCGATTATTATCCCCGGATTATGATTGATTACAGAATGGAGATATTCTTTAACACCATTCATACGGCGTTTGATAAAAGCAAACTGGTCATTACTGATAATATTTTTATGGGCGCAAGCTCTCTTAAATACTCTATAAATGTAAGAGTTCTAAGTTTTTTGCTGAAAGTGTATTTAGCTTTATCTAAATTAATGATTGCGCCGGTAATGATAAAAAATATTTTAAGGGAAAGATTTAGCCGGATATCATGAAAATAACTGTCATAACTGTCTGCCGCAACAGCGTAGCGACAATAAAAGATACACTGGAATCAGTCGCTTCACAATCATATAAAAATATTGAACACATTGTTGTTGATGGTGGTTCTATTGACGCCACAGTGGCCGTTATCCGCGAATGGAAAAAACATCCGGTTCACCTGATTAGTGAGCCGGACAAGGGAATATATGATGCGATGAATAAGGGCATCCGGTTGGCAACGGGTGATGTCATAGGAATTCTTAATTCCGATGATATATATTACGATTCCCATATTTTGGAAAATGTTTCCGTAGTTATGCATGACGCTTCTGTTGATGCTTGTTACGCTGATTTGATTTACGTTGATAAAAATAATCCTGAAAAAATAATTCGCTACTGGAAATCATGTTCTTTTAAAAAAGGATTGTTCTCCCGGGGCTGGATGCCGCCCCATCCGACCTTTTTCACCCGGCGGTTGATTTATGAAAAATACGGGAATTTTGATTTAACTTATTCTTTTGCCGCTGATGTTGAATTACTGGCTCGCTTATTGGAGAGATTTGAGGTCAAATCAGTCTATGTTCCCAAAATATTTGTAAAGATGAGATTCGGAGGAACTTCCAATAAATCCGTATTCAATATTATCAAGCAGAATATTTATATTTATAGGGCCTGTAGAAAAAATAATATTCCTATATCTCCGGTCATTTTCTTTTTTACAAAAATTACATCCAGGATCAGACAATACTGCTCAAAGCCGGCGTTATGAATAACACATTGAATCGCTTTATAAATAATTATTCTGTCTTTTTAGCCTTCTGAAATTATAGGAAATAATATCAAATTTCATCTCTGAACGATTGCCGTTCGAATACTGAAAAAGCAGCCGAACTCATTAATATTATTATTTATTTATAAACACTTATATTTAAAGCCGTATATGCAATTTTATCTTGACAATAAGCATAATCTTATGCCGATATAGCGCATTAAATATTGGAATTAATCTAAGGAGGTTGAAAAGCAAAGTCATGGCTAAATATGTATACTCTTTCTCGGAAGGATATGGAAAAAGCAAGAATCTTTTGGGAGGCAAGGGAGTTGGACTTGCGGAAATGGCGCATCTCAAAATTCCTATTCCGCCCGGTTTTACGATTACAACAGAAGTTTGCACGGCCTTCTACGCGAATAAAGGCCGTTATCCTCAGGGATTAAAAGAACAGGTTAATAAAGCGGTTCAGAAGATGGAGACGGATACCGGAATAAAATTCGGCGATCCGAAAAATCCTCTGCTTTGTTCCGCCAGATCAGGAGCGCGCTCGAGCATGCCCGGCATGATGGAAACAGTTTTAAATATCGGCCTCACCTCAAAGACTATTCCGGGCATGATTGAAAAAACAAAAAATCCCCGCTTTGTTTGGGATTCTTACCGCCGTTTGATTCAGATGTATTCGGATGTTGTGATGGAAAAAGCCGAAGGCATCGAACCGGAAGAAGGCATGGGTGTGCGCCAGCAACTGGAGCGGGAATTAGCGGCGATGAAACAGCGTCGCAATGCTAAATCCGATGTTGATCTAACGGATAAGGATCTTGCCGAGCTGGCCGAAATCTACAGAGCCAAGGTGCAGGCTGTTATCGGCAAACCTTTTCCTGATGACGCCATGGAACAGTTGTGGGGCGCCATCGGCGCGGTCTTTAAGAGTTGGAATGGCAAACGTGCTGTTTCTTATCGAAGAATTGAAGGTATTCCCGATGAGTGGGGTACGGCGGTCAATGTTCAGGCGATGGTGTTCGGCAACATGGGCGATAATTCCGCTACCGGTGTGGCCTTCACCCGTAATCCGGCCACCGGCGAGAACAAGTTCTATGGCGAGTGGCTGCCCAACGCGCAGGGTGAAGACGTTGTCGCGGGTATCCGCACACCCAATCCGATAAATGAAGAAACCCGTCAGTCAGACGATGTCGAAGGACATCCTTCTTTGGAGCGGGCCATGCCCAAAGCCTATGCTCAGATCAAGGGTATCCGCAATAAACTGGAAGCTCACTTCAGGGATATGCAGGATCTGGAATTCACCATTCAGGACGGCCGTGTCTGGATGCTGCAGACCCGCACAGGCAAGCGCAACGGTCCCGCCGCTGTCCGCATGGCTGTGGAGATGTACAAAAAGAAAATGATCAGCGCCGCCGAAGCGGTTTCGCGCGTAACTCCTTCTCAATTTGATGAAATGCTTCATCCGATGGTCGATCCGAAGGCGGAGGCGTCAGGAGATTTTCTGGTGAAAGGTTTGCCGGCTGGTCCCGGTGGAGCTGTGGGACAGGTTGCCTTCACGTCGGACGTTGCCGTGGAATGGAAGAAGGAAGGCAAGAAAGTCATTCTCGTTCGTGAGGAAACCAATCCCGAAGATGTGGAAGGCATGCGCGCGGCTGAAGGTATTCTTACGGCGCGTGGCGGCATGACTTCGCATGCGGCGCTGGTGGCCCGCGGCTGGGGCAAGTGCTGTATTGTCGGCGCCGGAGCTTTGCATGTTGATATCCACCAGAAGATAATGACGGTTGACGGAAAGACAGTGCGCGAAGGTGAATTTGTCACGCTCAATGGAACTAAGGGACGCGCTTACATCGGCGCTCTGCCGATGATCAGCGGCGCCGAAGATGATGTAAATTTTGCGACGTTCATGAAACTTTGCGATTCTATCCGCCGCCTGAAAATCCGCACCAACGCCGAAACACCGAAAGACGCTACCAAGGCCGTGCAGTTCGGCGCTGAAGGCATCGGACTTTTCCGCACCGAACATATGTTTTACGGCGAGAACAGTGAACAGCCGCTTTTTTATCTGCGCAAGATGATTCTCTCGGACAATGAAGAACAGCGCCGGGACGCATTAAACGATCTGTTTCCGTTCGTCAAAAACGATGTCAAAAAAACAATGGAAGTCATGGCCGGAAGACCGGTTACTATCCGTTTACTGGATCCGCCTTTGCATGAATTCGTGCCGGAGAATCCCGATGAAAGACAGCGTCTCGCGGACAGTCTGGGTATTTCAATCGACAAGCTCAACGGCCGTGCAGAAAAACTGCACGAGACCAATCCGATGATGGGACATCGCGGTGTGCGTCTGGGCATTACTTATCCCGAAGTGAGCGAGATGCAGATTCGCGCGATTCTGGAAAGCGCGGCGGAACTCATCAAAGAAGGCAAGAAAGCGCTTCCCGAAATCATGATTCCGGTCGTCTGCGATGTGGCCGAATTCAGAAATCAGGCGGATATCGTAAAAAAGGTTTATCCCGAAGTGTGCGCCAAATACGGCCTGAAGAAAATCCCTTACATGGTGGGCACTATGATTGAAATTCCACGGGCGGCATTACTTGCCGACCGGATTGCCGAGGCAGCGGAATTTTTTAGTTTTGGAACGAACGATCTCACCCAGATGACTTACGGTTTCAGCCGTGATGATATTGGCAGTTTTGTGCCCGACTACGTGGAAAAGAAAATCATTCCCGTTGATCCCTTCCAGATTCTTGATCAGGCAGGCGTCGGCCAGCTGATACAGATGGGTGTGGAAAGAGGACGCAAGACGCGGAAGGATTTAAAGGTCGGTATTTGCGGGGAACACGGCGGCGAGCCATCGAGCGTTATGTTCTGCCACGGCGTAGGCATGAATTACGTCAGTTGTTCGCCCTATCGCATACCGATTGCGCGTCTGGCGGCCGCTCAGGCTGTTGTCAACGAAAAAAAGAGTTTGCCAAAGCCTATAGCAAAAACAAAGGCAGCGGCAAAGCCCAAGGCAAAAGTAAAAACAAAGGCGAAAGCAAAAGCGAAAAAGTCACGCAAGTAAGTGGAGCCTCCTCCAGTCAAAGATGACCTTTAGGTTATAAGAGCCGCAGGCTCACTTAAATATGCGACCTCCCGCGACTTCGATTGTTCATGTCGCGGGATTAACCATAGAGTGCCGGATTGCAAAATCCGGCGCTCAGATTAATTCATTAAATAAGGAAAACATTTATGGAAATAACTGTAAAAAACGAGAAATTGAAAAAGTGGGTGGAAGAAATTGCGCAAATGTGCACGCCCGATAAAGTATATTGGTGCGACGGCTCCAAGAAAGAATATAACACACTGATGTCACAGATGGTGGAGAGCGGCATGGCTACAAAGCTGAAGAAGCGAAGGAACAGTTTTTTGTTCCGTTCCGATCCTTCCGATGTCGCGCGAGTGGAAAACCGGACCTATATCAGCACTCCTTTGCAGATTGAAGCCGGTCCGACAAATAACTGGGTCGCGCCCGATGAATTAAAAGCAACGATGAAGTCCCTGTATAATGGATGCATGAAGGGACGCACGATGTACGTGATTCCTTTCTCCATGGGGCCGATTGATTCGCCTATTGCCAAAATCGGCATCGAGATAACCGACAGCGCCTACGTTGTCTGCAATATGCACATCATGACCCGCGTGGGTAAAAAAGTTCTTCGTAAGCTGGGGAAAAAAGGAGAGTTCATCCCCTGTCTGCATTCCATCGGCGCTCCGCTTGAGGAGGGCCAGAAGGATGCTTTGTGGCCCTGTGCGCCCATTGAGAAAAAATACATCAGCCATTTCCCGGATGAAAATCTGATCTGGTCATACGGCTCAGGCTACGGCGGCAACGCTCTGTTAGGCAAGAAATGTCTGGCCCTGCGTATTGCGTCGGCTATGGCCCGACGGGAAGGCTGGATGGCGGAGCATATGCTTATCCTTAGACTAACAAGCCCGGAAGGCAAACAGTATCACATTGCCGCGGCCTTTCCCTCTGCGTGTGGCAAGACTAATCTGGCCATGCTACAGCCGACAATTGAAGGATGGAAATGCGAATGCGTTGGCGATGATATTGCCTGGATGAAGATCGGACCAGACGGCCGGCTTTACGCGATCAATCCTGAAGCCGGATTTTTCGGTGTAGCGCCGGGCACGTCTTACGATTCCAATCCCATGGCGATGGACACCATCAAGAAAAACGTCATTTTCACCAACTGCGCCCTGACCGACAAGGGCGATATCTGGTGGGAAGGCATGGATGGCAAGCCTCCCAAGCATGCCATTGACTGGAAAGGACTCGACTGGCCCACGGAGAATAAGGAAGTGGCCGCTCATGCCAACTCCCGTTTCACCGCGCCCGCTTCTCAATGTCCGGTCATCTGCCCGGATTGGGAAAAGCCCGAAGGCGTTCCCATTGATATTTTTGTTTTCGGCGGACGGCGCGCCGGTGTCGTGCCGCTGGTCAATGAAGCCTACAGTTTCGACCACGGCGTATTCCTGGGCGCGACGGCCTCCTCGGAAACCACTGCCGCCAATATTGGCGCGGTGGGGAATCTAAGGCGCGATCCTTTCGCGATGCAGCCTTTCTGCGGATATAATATGGGCGATTATTTCCAGCACTGGCTGGATATGGGCGACAAACTTGGTGATAAAGCTCCACGAATCTTTTACGTGAACTGGTTCCGCAAGACGCCGGATGGCCGGTGGCTCTGGCCTGGTTTCGGAGAAAACAGCCGCGTATTGAAATGGATGTGTAAACGGATAGAAGGAAAGGTTGAAGCGGTCAAAACACCGATCGGATTACAGCCTACAACTGACGGCCTCGATATGAAAGGGCTTAACATTGACGCGCAGGATATCAAAGCTCTGCTTCATATTGATGTCGAGGCGTGGAGAGCGGAAATTCCTGATATTGAAAAACACTTCGCGCAGTTTGGAGACCGTCTGCCGGATAGACTTAAAAAGCAATTCGAAGCTCTTAAAGAAAGACTGGGATAGTTTTTAGAAAATAAGAAAACAATAGTCTTTATTGTGAAACTCCAATTCCGAAAGCATAGCGTAACGGAATTGGTAAGTTGTAATGAGACTCGCTGAAAACGAACGAAGTGAAGACTGAAGCGTTAGCCGAATTATCCCGCATAGCGGATGGTAATGAAACACAAATTTTAAGAACGTAGTGAATTAAAATTTGTTAGTTGAACTATCCTGCATAAGCATGGATATAATACTCGGCAGTTTGCTTGGTGGTTTATACCCGTGATTAAAATTCATATAAACGACGGCAATAGCAAATAGAAGAAGGGTTAAGTTGTTTTCTATATAAAAAATTCCCTGGAAGGATGAATGATTTATGAAGAAGTTATTTCTGCTTGGATCAGCAGTCCTGCTTGCTATTATTATTGCAGGGTGCTCATCGAGAGACAACGCGTCCCCTGATGTCACTCCCCCTACTGTAACTTCGGTAACTCCATCGGGTTCAAATGTTGATATTCCGGCTACCATTTCAGTAACCTTCAGCGAAGCAATGAATACAGCATCGGTAGAAGGTGCGTTCCTTATAAATAGCGCAACTCCGACAGGAAGCTTTAGCTGGAATGGAAATACAATGACTTTTACTCCAGACTCTAACTTGAACTATAATACATCGTACGACTGCACTGTGCTTACCGGAGCAAAGGACGTGGCTGGGAATGCCCTCGCAGAACCATATGAATGGGGCTTTACAACTGAATCTGAAACAGCTGTAGTTACAGTATCCCCATTGGGTGGTGCGACAGATGTTGCTCTCTTACCTACAATCTCAGTAACTTTTATAGAAGCAATGAATACAGCATCGGTAGAAGGTGCGTTCCTTATAAATAGTGCAACTCCGACAGGAAGTTATAGCTGGAGTGGAAATACAATGACTTTTACGCCAAGCACTTCCTTGAACGAGGATACGATTTACACCTGCACAGTGGGTACCGGCGCAAAAGACGTGGATGGAAATACTTTTGCAGCCGCGTATGTATGGAGCTTTACCACTGGACCAGCACCAACTATAATTTCTGTATTTCCAGGGGATGGCGCGTCGAATGTTGATATTTCGTCTAAGATTTACGTAACCTTTAGCGAGGCGATGAATGAAACATCTGTACAAAATGCATCCTCTATAAATCCTACAATTACGGCAGGAAGTTATAGCTGGAGTGGAAATACAGCGACAGCTACTCCAATCTCTGATTTGGCCTCGAATACGAAATACACCTGCACGGTGGGTACCAATGCAGAAGACCTGGTTGGAAACCATCTGGCGGTCCAGTATCAATGGAGCTTTACCACTGCACCGTAGGCGCCAGCGCAGAAGACCCGGCAGGAAACCATCTGGCGGTCCCGTATAAATTGACTTTTACCCCTGAATGATGCGCTGTTCCTTTGTGTGTTTATTGAGCAATAAGCAGAGCCGCAAAAGACAAACATGAAAGTGTTTAAAAGCTTGCTACAATGGCATTTTATAGATAAGGTATGCGCCCTTAAATAAAAGCGGGGACACCTTCCGCTGTCCCCGCTTTTGTAGTTATAATTGTTTACCGCTTTGATTTTCTTTTGCCGGATTAAAAATAAATGAAAATCCCGCATTTGCTGAATAGGTGGAATCGCTTCTTCCTACTCCGAAACCCACACCTGCCGTTACGCTAAGGCTATCAAATATACTTGCTTTCAGGCCGATGGCGACAGCGCTTTCATTTTCAAAATAACCATAACCGGCGCCAATAGCAAACTTCTTTCCCTGGATTGTGCTGGGAATTGCCGCCAATGCCGACACTGAAGCAACGCCTATATTGACCTTTTGTAACTGGCCGAAGTTGACAGCATCGTACTGATTTCCGCCGTTGGCAACCCCCGTTACACGAGCTGGAGCACCGCCGTTGCTGCTAAAGGTTGCGCCACTGTTGTCCAGGGTTAGCGTGGTTGATGTCGTACCGCCGGACAGCACGGTGCTGGTTGGTCCAATGGTCAGGCCGTGTGCCGGCTGAGCAGCCATACTGTTCAGCAAAGTGACTGTGTTGCCAGTCGCATCAATGTTCAAACCTGATGCGGCCGCGCCGCTGGTCACACCCGCGAGAGAAACAGATCCGCCGTTATTTACGATAAGTCCCTCGAGATTCTGGGTTTGGGCTTTGATCTGATTATTTGTAGCGGTAATAGTAGATCCAGCGGTCACACCCATGCTGGCGGAGTTGTTGACAAGGTTCACATTGGCATTGCCGCCATGTATAATGCTTTGTGTTGTGCCGGTGATCGTCACAGTAGAGCCCGTAATACCGACCGTACCTGTCGTGTTGCCGATGGTTGTCCCTGCCAAGCCGGTGGTGTTGATGGTTGTTGCGCCGGTAATATTCGCTCCGCCGGTAGTGGCTGTCAGGCTGGCGCCCTGTATTGTGCCGGTTCCAGTAATGTTGTTGGCGTTGGTGATATTGTTGGCCGAGTTTATATTAACAGATGATGGTGCGGAACCCCCGCTCCATCATCTACATATATATCTCCCACCGCCGCCAATGCAGTGCCGCTCATGGAGCTTATCGATACTGCTACGGCCAGTAACAGCATTATACTCCAATGAAATTTCATTCGACTCTTAGAGTCCCGTTGTTTCTTCATGCATTTTACCTCCTTAAAATATTTTCTGTTGGTATAATTACCTAATAATTTCCTTCTTAATGGAAACACATCCTTTTCCCGCCGGCATTAGAAAGACTTTCGTTGATACACCATCGTCCAATGCGTTAATATTTTTTGATATCACTCCGATTATTTTTAACTTGCAATTCCCCGCAGCTTGCTGCGGGGGGTCACCTTATGTGCTAATCTGGGAGCGTGAAAGAGCGAACAGAGGTCAATAAAGGCAATCATTGCGCGTGGTCGATTCATTATCACATCGTATTTCCAGTGAAATACCGGAGAGTTTTGCTAGATAGAGATGTGGTGGAAATAATAAGGGATACCGCGATAGGTATCCAAGAAAGATACGAAATAGAAATAGAACAGATGGGCATGGACAACGATCATATCCATCTGCTTTGTGTGGCGCATCCGAAGATTGCTGCAGGTAGGATCGTTCAGATATTCAAGAGTATCACCGGTCGAGAGACATTTAGGCGAAAGCCCGCAGTGAAGAAGGATTTGTGGGGTGGAGAGTTCTGGTCGGATGGATATTATGCGGCCACAGTAGGAGAACGTGGTAATTGGAACAGTGTCGAGCGATATATCGTATCACAAGGTAAGCCGAAAGACGAGTTAAGGCAGTTGAAGTTGTTTTAGGTTTTTTAGGATACCCCGTAGCTTGCTGCGGGGGAGGTTATTAGTCCGATTAAAAAAAGTAAAACCCGGCGGATGCTGGGTGAAACACGTCTAAGTTAACAAGTCGAATTAATGAAATCAAATATTACAGGCGCAGTATGGAATAATAACCAGCAATGATCTTTCGAAACTGTTTCCGAAACGTGCTTTGGGGATGGTCATATACTTGATTATTTAAAAAAGCGCATAATTTGTTAATTTTCTTAACTATCAATCTTTAGAGGCTAAGTCAAAATTATTTTGATAAATAAGTAATACCATCAAACAATTAATGCGTATCTTTAGTATGCGGTTTTCTGTAATTTACGAGCCGATGGATCAAGCCTTATGAACCTTACTGCCATACATTAAATACTTTAAACTGTTACTAATTTTATTATATCTTTCGGCCCGGCACACTCATTGAGGCAGTAATGCCGCCATCAACAGGCAGAGCCTGACCGGTGATGTAACTTGCTTCATCGCTGGCTAGAAAAAGTATGGCCCAGGCGACCTCTTCCGGAGAGGCGGCGCGCTTTAGTTCGCTATACTTGCCGAGTTGATTTTCCTTGCCGACGCTGCGGGCAAGCTCAAAGAAGGGTTGAGTCATGCCCGTTTCAATGAGCCCCGGGCATATAGCGTTGATGCGAACGTTGTGTGCTCCGACTTCGCAGGCAGAGGTTTTGGTGAAGTTGATTAAAGCCGCCTTGCTGGCGCTGTAAGCGTTGCCGCCTGCGCCGGAGAGAATACCGGCAACTGAGGCAATGTTGATAATGGAGCCGCTGCGTCGCGCCTTCATGTGCGCAATTATATGTTTGGTGGCGTAAACCGGACCCATAACATTGACATCGTATACCTGATGCCATTCTTCAGATTTTTGATCTTCCAGGACGTCCAGTCCGCCGGAGATTCCGGCATTATTTACCAGAATGTCAATATTAGTATACTTTTCCAGAGCAAGACTGATCAGAGCTTTGATTTCATCCTCTGATGAAACATTTGTTTTACGGATGACGACATCACCGCCCATTTTCATGATCTCTTCCCGCACAAGACGGAGACTGGGTTCATTTACATCGGCCAGAACCAGGCTTGCGCCCTCGCGGGCAAAAAGCAGCGCCGCGGCGCGGCCAATGCCATTAGAAGCCCCGGTTATAATCGCTTTTTTATTAGATAAACGTTCCGGCATATTTTTCTCCTTAGTAAAAATTTTCGAAAATATTTTTTTCGACAAAGAAGCATAGGTAAATTGTAATTTTATGTCAATCACGAAGATGAATCAGCATCCCGCATGGCTTTGCTCCTGGGATAATTCGTCCAGCGAGTTTCAGTGCGCTACGCTTCTGAAACTTGAGACTCATTACCCCATTTCGCTCCGCTTCGGGGGTAGTTCGACTAGCGCTTCGAACATCGCATAGCTCGTTCTCAGCGAGTGTCACAACCCCGCGTCGCTTTGCTCCTGGGGTAGTTCGACTTACGCTTCAAACTTCGTTTTACTCGTTTTCAGCTTGTCTCACTAAAAAAGTATTGCAATAGTTGACAAAAAAATAGATATTCAAAACCCAACGCGGGATAAAAATGTCATGAAGAAAAATAATTGGTTGCATGATAAAATCAGCCAAAGTTCTGATTACGTTTTGTTGGGCGGAATATTGCTTCTCTGCCTTTTGTACAGATTATTTTACTTCGGATTTCTGCACCCGGGAATGATTTTGTACAATTCGGACAGCGTTGCGTATTTCGTTTTCGTTGATATATTCAGGGGCATTGTTGACTTATACCATACGCCCGTGTATCCTTGCATAATAAAATTTTTCGAATATGTATCAAAAGATAATCTTGTTCAGAATCTTATTTTCTTTCAACAGGTAATATCTTTTCTTTCTATAATTCCTTTTTATTTCGTTTCCCGAAGCATCGCCAAAAATAAATACGTGATTATTATCGCGACTCTTTTCTATGGCTTGTGGCATCCGATCATCATTCAGAATGTTCATATTAATCCGGAGAGCTTGTGTTTTGCTGGATCAACGTTAATGTTATTCATTCTTGTAAAATATCTGGAGAAACCGAAAAAACTCACCGCGATATCGCTGGGTATAATTCCATTTTTTTTAATAATGCTGAAACCGACTTACCTAATCCTGATATTTGTGGTTCTGATATTTTTAATTGTCAGATTTATTATTTTTTGCGAAGAGAGGAAAATATTATACTGGGGATTGTTCGGATTGTTCATTTCTGTCGCCGGAATATTGGGCTATTGCGAAATGAATAACAGACATAACGGACAATTCGTTTTGAGTAACATATTTTTAAACAATTCGCTGGCTCACATCAGTTACAGCGGAGCATATAAATATGGCGGTGATGATGAATTTATTGCCATTATAGACGCGACAAGGCATCTGGGTTATTATACGGCTCCTTTTATAATTAATAATGATGTCGTGGATAAATATATGAATTATTATAAAAAATTCCCCCAATATCTGCCGCCAACGGATGATATGCTCTTTTGCATGAACATACCGGATGGCAAAAAATATCCTCCTGAACGGATTAAGAGGTTTATAAGGAACTCTCAGTTTACGGAGGTTTATGGCACATACATGCTTGGCAGGATGATAGATATCATTTTCGCCTACGGAAATCTGTTTATCTTATTTTTATTACAGTCGGCGATTATTATCTGTGCGTTCGTGAAATACAAAAAAATTGCGTGGGCGCAAACGTTTTGCATTTTATTTGTGCTGGGACAATTTGCCTCCATAACAATCGGCGGGCTTGATGATATAGATCGCTGTCTGATTCCGGCTTATTCTTTTATAATACAAATCGCGGCTTCCTTTTTTGCAATTTTATTATCGTTTATAAAAAATGAAAAACTTAGTGAGTCAATTTTGTGATACTGCCTTTGGGCAGATATAAGAATTCATCTGAAATATTTGAAAAGAATCGTAGGGGAGTTCGCTTTTTAGATGTCTAAGATATTACTGATCAAACCAAGGTTCCTTGCCGGGTTCGAGTTTCAGATAATAACTCACCCGATGGGACTCATGTATATCGGTGCAACAATAAAGAGGGCGGGACATGAATTGAAGATTCACGACTGTGCCCTCGACTATAAAGACCTTCATATACTCAGATGGACAATTAAAGACTGGATGCCGGATTTTATCGGCATCAGTATAATTATCACCGAACTTGAACAAACAAAAAAGATCATGAAAATAATCCGTGAGATTCTACCTGATGTTCCGGTCATTTTCGGCGGTCCCTGGCCGTCGGCCAACCCTCAAGAAGCGATAGAAACACTTGGAGCTGACTTTGTGGTTATTGGCGAAGGGGAGCTCGTATTCCCCACACTGATAAATGCCTTAAACAAGGGACTCCCTACTGAATTAATTCCCGGAACTGCTTCCATGGTTAATGGTTATATCATTGTTAACCCGGGACGGCAACTTACCGAAGACGAACTGAACGCTCTTCCGTTTCCCGCGTGGGAACTGTTGGATCACAGCCTGTACGCAAAAATGCCTTCATTTGCCACCGTTGGCTGCAGGACTTATATGACAGTAGTAACTTCCCGCGGATGTCCATTCAAATGCGCTTACTGTCACCAAACAATGGGAAAGGTTTTCAGAAAGCGCTCAGCTCAATCGGTTATTGCCGAGATGGAAGAACTCCGCTTTAAGCATGGATTTAAAGAAATTGAGATAGTTGACGACTGCTTCAATCTGGATCGTAAAAGGATGTATAATATTCTTACCGGTATCAGGGATAGGATTGGTGACATCAAGTTGCATTTCCCGAACGCTCTCAGATCTGATATGCTCGAACCGGAAGACATGGCTCTTTTTAAACAGGCAGGAACCGTGTCGGCAGTCTTTGCCATAGAGACTTCCAGCCCGCGGCTTCAAAAGATGATTCATAAGAATCTGAATATCGAAAAGGCCTCT
>Ga0182011_10001152_pt1 | contig 23319 bp, 15 predicted proteins | sample 711E1DmetaG_FD_120481 | JGI IMG/M metagenome (GOLD analysis project Ga0182011, IMG submission 120481) | Permafrost microbial communities from Stordalen Mire, Sweden - 711E1D metaG | ecosystem: Environmental > Terrestrial > Soil > Wetlands > Permafrost | place: Sweden: Stordalen | collected...
CTGGTTCTCGGCGTCGAGCACGTCGAACGAGGTGTTGTCCCCGCTCTCGTAGCGCTTCTGCTCGATGCGGAAATTCTCTTCGGCTTGTTCTACGGCGTCGCGAGCTACGGTGAGAGCCTGAGCCGCGGTGGTCGCATTGACATGCGCGCTGCGGGTTTCCAGGCGAATTCCGTCCTCGGCCTTGCGTCGGGCTGACAGGGCCTGGGCTAGGCGCGCCTTGGCCTCGTCGATGCCGTAGTAGGTGCCGCCGCCTTCCCAAATGTCCCAGGAGGCGGTGCCGCCGATGAACCAGATGTCCTGCTTCGGGGCAAACATGGTCGCCGGTGACGCGTGGGTGTAGTTCGCCACTGCGTTCACTTGGGGAAGCATCTTCGACTTGGCCAGGCTCTCGCTCGCCCGGGCCAGCTCGGTCTGCGCCGCGATTTCCTTCATCTCCAGTCGCTCGGCCACGGCGCGATCCTCGGCCTGCACAGCGGGCAGCATGGGTGTGACGGTCACGTCGGTAATCGAATCCACTGGATCGATCGGGCTTTCAGGCGGCAAGCCCATCAGTCTGGCCAGTTGTCCGCGCGCCAGCACCACGCCGCCGTTGGCCTGGATCAGGCGCTGCTTGGCCGCGGCCAGGCCCAACTCGGCACGCAGCACATCGTTGCGGCCCACGGTCCCTGCACGGAAAAAGGATTGCGCGCGTTTGACCTGGGCATCGATGTTCTCGACGGACTTTTGCGCCACATCGGCCAGGCGCACGGCCTGCAGCACCCGGTAGTAGGCCTCGGTCACCTGGAAGGCGACATCGCGGCGGGCGACCTTGCGCTGCAGCCCGGCCAGGTCCACGCCCATCTTGCGCAGGGCATAGCCTTCATTGATCGTCCAAAGCGAGGTAATCGGCTGGGCAAGGGTGACCGACGCGGACCAAGTGGTTTGCGCGCGAAGTTCGATGGGCTGAGCGAGTGGGGCGAGTTGGCCGGTGAAATCACTCTTGGTGAGTTGATTGTTAAGGCCGTTCTTGCCAAGACCCGCGTTCACGACCGGAATGAGCATGTCAGCGAAGTTTGCGCTCAGCGGGCTGTCCCAGCGCTGGATTCCCGCATCGAGGTGCAGTCGCGGTCCGAATGCGCCGCGCGCGCTCTTTCTCTGCGCGGTCGTGGCTTCCACCTCCAGGTTCGCGCTGGTGATGTCAGGGTTGCCGTGCAGGGCCACGTCAATGCACTTGGCCAGGGTCATTGGTTCAGCCGCCGCAGTGCCGGCGGCCAGCAACGAAACCGTCAGCGCTACGAGTGTGATTCTAGTGGCACTCATCTTCTTCTTGCCTCCCGCTTTGGATTTTCCCGATACACCGTGGAAAAAGAAGTCGCGCAACAGGGGGGCGCGATCGGCCAAGCTGCCTTCTGCCTTGGCCACCCAGCCGTGCAGCAAGCCGAACACCATGCCGACCAGGAGGCGCGCCACCAGTTCGGGGTCGTGACCACCGATCTCTTCGGGCTTGGCGTTCTTCTTCAGCCAGTCAGCCAAAAACAGGATGCGGCGTTCGAAGTTCTGGTGGAAGGGTTCACCGTGACTGCCGGCCGGGCAGTGGCTGCTCTCGGCCTCGGCGGTGTGAAAGCTTAGCATCAGCGCGCGCCGTTTCTCGATCAACTCCAGGTGTTGCAGCAGCACGATCTCGAAGCGCTGCGGGAAGGTCAGGTTGCCGGGCAGCGGTTGATCGAACACACGAACAAACTCGGCCGTGAGCAGGTCCATCACGGCCTCGACGATTTCCTGCTTGCTGCGAAAGTAGGTGTAGAGCGAGGCAGCGGTGTAGCCAGCCTCGTGCGCGATGTCCTGCATGGTGGCGTCGTGCACGCCGATCGCGACGAAAGCCCGGCTGGCTGCCTCCACTATGTCCTCGCGGGTTCGCGCGATCTCTCGTTCACGTCTTTGAGGCGCCTTCATTTTTTTTGACCTGCTTTCGCTGGGATGAACCAGGATTCAGTGTGCCGAACGAGCATTCGGCTGTCAATGCCAATTGTTTGGCGTCTTGAAGGGCGGTTCAAAGTAGAGGCGGACAGCCGGCCGGCGGTCGACGGTGTAGAGTGTCTTCTGTCACAGGCGCTGTCGTGTCACACCCCCGCGGAAGAATCGTACTGCTTGTCGCCGTCGTCGCCTCGTTCGCCGGCATGGCCGGCGCGCGCCGTTCGCCGGCCGGAGACACGCGGCAGCCCTTGCCCATGAGCCACAAGCGCCACATCACCAAAGACATGAAGTGCCGGGCTTGCCACCAGGGAGTCGAGGGCGAGGCCATGGCCTCGTTTCCCACCCTAGCTGATTGCATGGACTGCCACAAGACGCCGCAGGGAAAAGAACCCGCCGAGCCCGAGGTGCGCGCCTTTGTAGCGCGCGGCCAAGATCTCACCTGGGTGCGGCTTAACCGCCTGGCCGGGCATGTGTACTTTTCGCACGCGGCTCATGTCACCCTGGCCAGCATGAAGTGCGAGGAATGTCACCGCGACATGAAAGCGGTCGATCAGGCGCCGACCGAGCCCGACATCCACGCGCAGATGAGTGACTGCGTCGCCTGCCATCGCAGCAAGCACGCCAGCCTGGACTGCCTCGCCTGCCACAAGTGATGCATGAGAAGATTCGGCCGACGTGAATTGCTGGGTGGCGCTGCGCTGGCGGGCGCGGCAGTCCTGGGCTGCGGCCAGAAGAAAGATCCCTATCGCATCGACAAGCCGGCCGTGCCACGCGTCCCCGGATGGCACAGCGGCGAGGAGCGCTGGGTGCTTTCCACCTGCGCTCTGTGTGACGCCGGCTGCGGGATCAAGGTGCGGGTGGTGGAGGGCAGGGCGGTCAAGATCGAGGGCAACCCCGAGCACCCGGTGAACCGCGGCGGTCTCTGTAGTCGCGGCCAGGCGGCGCTGCAGTCGCTCTATCACCCAGAGCGCGTGGGTTCACCTTTGCGACGGATGGGCAGCCGTGGCGAGGGACAGTGGAAGCCGATTTCCTGGGACGAGGCCATAGGCGAAGTGGTGGCGAAGCTAGCCAAGTTGCGTGCTTCCGGCCACCCCGAACGCCTAGTCCTGATCGACGGCGAATCAGGCACCTTCTCCCGCGACTTGTGGGCGCGTTTTCTCTTGGCATTCGGCAGCCCCAACCACATTGGACTGGGATCAACTCGCGCCGCTGGCGTGAGGTTGGCCAACCTCTATACGCAAGGCCGCTACGGCCTGCCCGCGTACGATCTGGCCCGGGGGCGCGTGTTGCTGGCCATGGGCACCGACCTGCTCGAGTCATCTGGGCAGGCCATGTATTTCTGGCGCGCGGCCAGCACGCGACGTCCGCGCGTGCTCTGCGTGTCGCCGCGCCGGCCGGGCTGCCGCTTCGACGAGTGGATCCCGATTGCGCCCGGGGGCTACGGGGCGCTGGCGCTGTCGCTGGCCCATGTGCTGGTCCGCGACAGCCTGATTGACAGGGACTTCGTCCGTGATCATGTTTTCGGCTTCTCCGCGTGGCAGGATCCACTAGCAGGCGAGCAGCGGGGACTTGAGGAGACGGTGCGGGTGGACTATGGGCCGGACAAGACCAAGGAAGTAACTGACATTCCCGTCGCCATGGTCGAGCGGCTGGCCCACATGCTTGCCAGACAGGGTTCGGCCGTGGCTGTCAGCGACGGAAGCGCGACTGCGGCCAGCAATGGTTTGGCCACCGCCATGGCCATTTCCGCGCTCAACGCGCTGCTTGGGAATCTGAAGCGCGCCGGCGGCGTACGGCTGCCGGTGGATGTGGGCGTGGCGGATTGGGACACGCCGACTGCCGATGTGGTCGCGGCTGCAGGCAATGCGGCCCCGCGCATCGACGGCGCGGGCACGGCGGCTTGTCCACTGGGGCGCGGCCGTGTGCAAGCGGTTCCCGGGGCCATCACTTCGGCCAAGCCCTATCCGGTCGAGGCGTTGTTTCTGCACAGCACGGACCCCCTGGCCGGGTTGCCGGGACGGCAAGCCTGGATCGCGGCATTGCACCAGGTGCCTCTGGTTGTGAGTTTCTCCCCGTGGCTCGACGACTCAGCTCGGCTGGCCGACCTGGTGCTGCCAGACCGTTTGCCACTTGAGGCATGGGAGGTTGTCAGAGTCGCTTCCGGGGCAGGCGAGCCGGTCCTCGGCCTCAGGCAGCCCGTAGTTGCGCCGTTGCACGACACGCGGCAGGCTGGCGATGTCATTGTCGCGCTTGCTGGCGGGTTGGGCGGATCAATTGCGCGTTCAGTGCCTTGGAAGTGCTACCAAGACGCCGTGACAGTGCGGCTGCAGGGCTGGCTCAGCTCGCTAGAGGATGACGACGCGCCCGCGGACGTGCAGTCCCTGTTGTCTGAGATGAAAGAGGCGGGCGGCTGGTGGCGCGAGTCTGCCGATGCCGAGGCTGGACCCAGCGAGTTGCCAACGCCCTCGGGCAAGTTCGAGATCGGTTCGCAAGTGATCGCGGCGCGCATGGCGAAAGCCCCCGACACCGCGAAGGAGTCCCAGGGTTGGCCGTGCAAGGGCCTGCCCCCCTGGGAGCTGCCCAGATTTTCCGGCGATCCGCTGCAGTTCCCCTTGCACCTGGTTCCTTACCGGCCGGCGCAGTTTGTCGAAAACGGCGGGCGCTTCTTGTCCTGGCTGAGTGAATTGCCGCTCGTCTCCGGCGATCCCTGGCCCCTTCGCGCGGAGATCAATCCTGCCGACGCTGCGCGGTTCGGCCTGGCCGACGGTGACCAGGTGCTGGTCGAATCCCCGATCGGCTCGTGTAGAGCTGTCGCGCAGTTGAGCGACGGGGTCGGCGTCGGCGTGGTGGCGATGGCGCTGGGCAAGGCAGGGGTCGTCGATCTCGTCGTGCTCGACGAAGACCGCTGGTCAGGCGCACTCGCCTGGCAAGGTACGCGGGTGCGCGTGAGGAAGGTGTCATGAAGCGCGGGCCGCTCGACGACGACGTACGCGACTCGCGACGCAAGCTTCTGGCCGGACTGGCAGCCTCGGCCGCGGGCGCGCTTGCGGGTTGCACGCGTGCCATGGCCGCGCAGAGCACTGCGCCAGTCGCCGCGACCAGCGGATCGCGCCGTAGATGGGGCTTGGTGATCGATCTCGACCGCTGCGCCCGCTGTGGCGGGTGCGTGGTGGCCTGCCAGCAAGAGAACAACGTTGCGCCCGCTGGCTCGGACGCTGCGGCCCGGATGCGCCCGATTCATTGGATGGATTTTCTGCCAGCCGCGCCAGGAAGTTCCTCGGCCACGCCCATTCCCTGCATGCATTGCGAGGACCCGCCTTGCGTGAAGGTCTGCCCGGTAGGCGCAACCTACAAAACCGAGGAGGGCATCACAGCGCAGATCTGGGAACGCTGCATCGGCTGTCGCTATTGCATGGTGGCCTGCCCTTATGCGCGTCGCTATTTCAACTGGAGCGAGCCGCGCTGGCCAGGCGATGTCAGCAGCCTGAATCCTGACGTGGCCCCGCGGCCACGCGGGGTGGTGGAAAAGTGCACCCTGTGCCACCACCGCATTCGCGCTGCACTCGAGCGGGCGCGCGTCGACGAGGAACCACTGACCGACGAGACCTTGCGCCGGCTACCGGCCTGCGCCCAGTCCTGTCCGACCCTGGCCATCACTTTCGGCGACCTTGCCGATCCCGAGTCCGAGGTCGCGCGCCTGGCGGCCAGCCCGCGCGCCGTGCGACTGCTTCCCGAGGCAGGCACGCGGCCCAAGGTCATCTACTTGCGGGAGACCAAGTGAAACGGGCAGCCATTGGGTTTCTTCTGGCGCTGGTCGCCGTCGGCGCCTACGCCTGGGCTCAGCAGTGCATCCACGGCGACGCTGTCACCGATCTGCGCACCATTGGTGCGGGCGGCGCGGTGTGGGGACTGTACGTCGTGGGCGACGGCTTCTTCGCCAGCGCGGCTCTGGCCAGCCTGGTGGTGGCCTGCGTGATTCGTGTGCGGCGGTCGCGGGAGATGGGAAACGCGGCACAAATCGCGTTGCTCCTTGGGTTGGCGGGGCTGCTGGCCTCGCTCGGCTGCGTGCTGGCTGATCTGGGCCGGCCGATGGCTGCGATGGTGAACCTGCCGCTGTTCGGGCGTCCGCGCTCGCCATTTTTCGGCACCTTCACCCTGGTCGCGGGCGTGTCGCTTTTCGCAACGGTGGTGCACCTGGCGCTGGCCACCCGGCCGGGATGGGCCGAGCGGGCGCAGACGGCATGGCTTTGGCGGCTGGTAGCCTGCGGCTGGCAGCAGACCGCGTCGGCGACGCGGCGGCGCGGGCGCGTGGACTTCTGGGTGTCGCTTGCCCTTCTGCCGCTATTTCTGGGCGGGCTTGTCATTCTGGGCGTCGTGTTCGGCGTACGTGCAGGACGTCCGGCGTGGCAAGGCGAATTTGAAGTGGTCACATTCGTCGTGTCGGGTTGCGCCGCTGGCTGCAGTCTGCTTGCGCTGGCCACGCGCGCGTCTAGACAGGTGAGTGTCCCTTTGGCGCGTGCGCTTGCCGGGTTGACCGGCCTCACCGTCCTGCTGGTGGTGTCGGGCGAAATCCTGGCGCTACGCACGCCGTATCCGTCGGTGCAGCGCTACGCGCGCGCCTTGCTCGACGGGGCCTGGAGCAACCTTTTCTGGGCCGAACTGGTTCTCTTCTTCGTGGCTGCGATCAGCAGTTTGGCGACATGGCGGAAAACCGCCTCCGTGGTTTGGGCCGCGACCACAACGTTGCTCGTCTGCACTGCCGTGTTCATTGAGCGCTTCCTGGTGTTGGTGGCCTGGCAGACGCATGGCCTGGGACTTCCGTGGCCGGCCGGCGTGTACCATCCGAGCGGAGTCGAATGGTCAGTGCTGGCAGGGGTGGTGGCCGCGGCTGTGCTTGTCTTCCTGCTCTTGACCAAGGTCTGCCCAGCCGGGACAGCGGCCAGCCCCGAGCCAGCCGGCCCCGCGCCTACTGGCCGGCGACTTCGCTTGCTCGTCACCGCGGCATGTTTGATTCTGGGCCTCGCTGCCGCCGGTGTCGGCCTGGCGCTTTCCGCCGGCTTGGCCAGCGCGCCCTTCCTCGATCCGATCTTGTCCGGCAGCCCGCTCATATTCCTCGCGGGTCTGTTTCTGATGGTGTTGGCGCCGGTGGCCTACGAACTGATCCCGGAGCGGAAAGCCCGTGGACACGGCGTGTCACCGCCGCATTTGCCGTAGCAGCGAAAGTCCGCCATCCTGAAGTCGTGGTTGCCGCCGCCAAGCTTGTCGACGAACTGGCCAAGACCCTGGCCACACGTCCTGAGATCTGCGAGGCATACCTATTCGGCTCTCAGGCGCGAGGGGACGCCCAGCCGCACAGCGACGTGGACGTGGCTGTGTACGTTGATCCGACGGCGCCCATGAACGCGGGCTTCGGCATCGACTGCGAGATCGCGGCGGATCTGATGAAGGCGCTGCACACCAACGACGTCGATGTCGTCCTGCTCAACCGCGCGGGACCGCTGCTATATCACAGCGTGCTCAGCGACGGCATCCGGGTGATGGCGCGGGACCTGGTGGCCGCAACTCGGCGCGAGGCGATGGCGCTTTCGCGCTACTGCGACTACCTGCCCCAGCTTGACAAGATCCAGAATGCCGAACGACTGCGCACGCAGCTGGAGAGAGCCGGCCGATGAGCCCCGGAAAGCTCGATAGGAAGACCCTGCGCCGCCACCTCGCCTCCCTGCACGCGGCGCTCGCCCAGCTCCGCGCGCACGCGGGCCGGCCGGTGACGCTGCTGCAAACCGACCTCGACGAACTCTGGACGGTGGAGCACGGTCTGCAGCTATGCGCGCAGAACGCCCTTGATCTCGCAACCCACATTGCTGCCAGCGCTGGCCGCGACGTTCCCGACTACGCCTCGGCGCTAGACGCCCTCTCGGCCATCGGCGTCCTGGACCCGGACTTCGCTGCCCGCTTCCGCGCGATTGCTGGTTTCCGCAACTTGCTGGTCCACGGGTACATCGAGGTCGACATCCCTCGGCTGCACCGGCTTCTGAACCAGGGGCTGGACGATTTCGCCGAGTTCGCGGCCAAGATCACCGCCTACCTTGACCGCGTTTCGCTTGAATCTTGAGCGCGAGACGGGGCTCGGACCCGCGACCCTCGGCTTGGGAACTCGCGAAAAGGCATCGCAGGGTGTAGCTTGCGATGGCAAACGTTCGCAAAATCAACAGGTTGCCGAGCGTGGCCCTAGCCGCGCTTCGCCAGGAATTGCACCAGATAGCCAATCGTTTGGTGCATTAGTGGTGCAAGCCGAGGGGGTGGGGTCCGGCGCGTCCGCGACCGTTGGACCGTATCTCACGGCTCGCGAAGTGGCGAACCGACTGAGGGTGAGCACAGTCACGGTCTACCGCCTGTGCGAGACCGGCCAACTGCCGCACGTCCGCGTGTGCAACGCGATCAGGGTGGACGAAGGCGACTTGCGCACGTTTCTCCGGAACGAGACACGGCGCCAAGCCGGGCCTGAGGGACGTCGGTCGGGGACAGCAGGCTCGGCACGAACCGACCCCGACAGGCTTTCGAATGGGCAAGCAACTTGACTCCTAAACGCCATGCATCAATGCTAATTCCCTGATCAATGCTAATTCCCTGGAAGATGCCTGCCTGCCGGCTCTCGCCACGTTCCAGTGACTTGACGAGACTGCCGATTCCATACTAGGAGCAGGTGGTTTCCCTTTGACTCCGAAAATCGAAAATCTCAAGGACGTTCGCGAGAAGCTGCTTGGCTACAGCAGAGAGACTGCCGCCAGGCTGTCTCGTATCGCGGTTGAACGCCTTGCGAGCATCGAGGAGCGTGGCGAGGCCCCCACTGTCTTTGAGGCTGATGCGCTTTCACGCATCTATGGGATCGATGCCGATCTGCTGGCGGACGAGCCCATCCAGTTGGCTCCGGGTGATGGGGTTGTCACTCTGGCTAGTCGCAACGAACTCCGTGGCCTGGACGACGTGACCCGCGTGCGCGTCGTGGCCGCGGCAAACGCGGCGCGCGACCTGGCCAGTCTTCGCAAGCTGGAAGGTCTCGAAGACCACCGCGCAAGGTTCAGGAAGGAGGCTCCTGGACTTGACGCTTCCAAGACTGCGCCGCCTTTCCGGCAGGGTGCAAAATGTGCTGCGGATCTCCGCCGCAAGCTCAAGCTCCGCGACGCACCCATCTCGTCGCTGCGAGATTTTGTTGCCGAGAGGTTCCCGTCAATCGCAGTTCTCTACGCAGAATTGGGGGGCGCCGGCCCCGCTGGATTGACCTTCCTCGATCCTCTTCGAGGTCCGACTGTGGTCCTGAATCTTGAAGGGAAGAACAAGAACCCTTGCGTGCGAAGGTTCAGCCTTGCGCACGAGCTTTGCCACTTGCTACTGGATTGGAACAGGCTTGAAACCGTTGCGAGCATCTCCGGCTACCTGAACGAGTCGCGCCTTGCGGTGGAGCAGCGCGCGAATGCGTTTGCTGTGCGACTGATTTGCCCAGAGTCCGTCATCAAGCGATTGATCGCGAAGGACGCGCACCTGTCCAAACCGAAAACCGTCCAAACCCTCGCGAGCTATGGCCTGCCATACGCCGCGCTCCGGCTCTATCTTCGCAACGAAGGTGGGGTCAAGTTGTCTGAAGACTCGTCGTCAGCCCCTACCGCATTGGGAACCGAGGCTCGGTGGGTCGCGGCCGAAGAGCCGACCGGGATTGAGGGATTCCCGCTTGCTGACGTGAAGCCCGAACGACGAACCGAAGTGGCACGCGCCGCGGCCCGCCTCTATTCGATCGGCCGAATCCGACGCGACCAGTTCGCTGATGCGTTGGGTGCTACCCCTGCCGCCGACCTGGAAAGCGTTCTCGACTTCTTTGCCCTGAACCTTCCGGCGGAAGACCTCTCCATGACGGTCGCGTGAAGGACGTTCTCTTCGACGCAGACGCATTCCTCTGCATCCGCAAGCTGTCTTTTCTCCGCACGCTGGAGGCTGGGAAGGGAAAGTGGCTGATGACGGGGTACATCGCGAAGCACGAGCTTTCGGATGTTATCGCAGAGATAGGCGCTCTTTGTGCGGCGGAACGCCTGCAGATTCACCAACTTCCCGCCAGAGATGTCGGGTTTCGCCGACTGAAGGAGCAAGGTCATGATCGCGGCGAGGCCGAAGCGATTGCCTGGGCCGCACAACTGCCGCGTGACCAACGGCCACTCTTCATCTCCGTCGACAAACGTGCCCGCGACGGCGCCAAGGAAAACGGTGTTCCAGTGGGTGATATCTTGGATTTGATGATCGAGGCTGTGGACTGCGGCGACGTTACATACGAAGACGCACGCGAGAAGGCTTCAATCTGGGACGACAAGCACCAGGTGCAAGGACGGCCGCGCGACTACACGACCTTCGCCGAGACCTTCGAGAAACGACGGCAGTCCCGAAGGCAGCGATAGGCTGGGGTCATTGGTGCCCGAGCTTTCGACTCGTCGGCGGGGCTGCTCTCCACGGGATCTCCTGGCCAAGGCGACCGATGAAGCCGAGGCAGAGCTTGAGCTGCAAGAAAGGTGTGGCAACATCGCCTTCATTACCCTTCCAATTCGCGGGATCCTCGGACTCCAGGGGGAATGGAAAAGTTCCGCTGGGCCAAGTCGCGCCAGAGGTTGCGTTTGCGGTGGTAGGCCGCCGCCCAGCGTGCGCACACCTCGCTGGCTGCCTTGGGGTTGATTTCGCGAACTGCGGCCAGCCAGTCAGCGGAGTGTGAGTAGTCGCCGGTGATGCTCCCTGGATCGGGCACGAACCGCACGGCGTTCTCCCGCCAGAAGGTCACGATCTCGGGGACTAGGCTTTCCCCTCCGAGAAACTTGCACCATCTCCTCCGAGTTGCCGCGAGCCGCTTCCGCACGTCGTGGTTCTCTGCAGCGAGGAGCTTCCAAAGCTTTGGGGCCAGCCCCTTCAGCGTAGGTGCGGTTGCGTCCAGGTCACGCGTCAAGATCGCCAGCGCGAACAGGGATTCGGTTGCGCCCTGGTGTGGATTCCAGCGCTGGCTCCACATCGGCTGCGGCGTGGCCACCCGCACCGCGCGAGCCTCCTCAAGCGCGGCGCGCACGGCATCGTGAAACAGCGCTGCGCCGCCAGGGCCAGCCCTCGCCGCGTCGACCAGGGCCGATACCCAATCGCCACACGCCACCCGATCGCCGTCCCGCCAGATGTCAAGCGTCCGCCCTACGATCAGGGCGCGCCAGTTGGCGAAGAGCGCCTCACGGATCGGGTGGAACTGCGGCGGGAACGCGCGGAATGCATCAAGCATCCTCTCGCCGTCCTCCGCGCTGTCCAGAGCGGTGATCTGCAGGGCGAGCGCCGCGGCCAGATCCTGCTGCCCCTGCCCTTGGGCGGTCTCCCACCAGCGGCGGAGCAGCGTCGCGAGCTTCGTGCCCTCGTCCTCGCCGTACCGGGACAACTGCTGCACCAGCAGCTCCTCGCACGGGTTCCATCGTTTGGTCTCGTCGAGCCGCAGCCGCGCGCGCAGAGCCTCGTCGATGATCGTGGCCGCCTCGGCGAACGCCTTGCGTTTGACCGCGCTGGCGACCAGGGGCAGGGCCAATGTCCAGTCCTGTGCGATGTTTGCACGGGAGATCTCGGCGAACCGCGTGGGGTTCCAGCGCTTGAAGAGGTGGCGCAGGATCCCTGGCCAGCAGCCGTGCGCGTGCGTGAATGCGTCTGCCCAGCGCGGCGACGAGCGCTGGCGCTCCATGCTGGCGAGAAGGGCGCGTAGCTGTTCGTCGGATAGCCCGCTCACGAAAGTGGTCATGGCCTGATCGTCGAGATCTACCTTCTTCAGACTGGTCTCGAGATCGCGGATGTCGTCTAAGAACGCGGCTGCATCACGGCCTTCCCGCTGCGCGACGGTCCACTCCCACTCAAGCAAGCACGCGGTCGCCTCACGACCGAGGCAACAGGGCTCGCCGCTGCCGTCCGCGATCCAGTCGGGAAGGCCGGCGTACAATGCGTCGTCCATCTCGCGGATGGCTTGGGCGAAGCTGAAGTCGGACGCGATGCCCTCGGCGATCACCCGTGGCATCAGGCCGCGTATCCGCGACGCGATTGCGTCCAGATCGTTCGCAATGGAATACGGGTCGAGGTAGGGAGCCTCCCAGTCAGCATCCTGATGGACGTAGTCCCCATGCTCAGCGCCGGACTCGTCGACCACGTGAGCCCAATCCTGCCAAAGCCGATCCCATTCCTGTCGAACCTTCCCCTTCCCCGCAGCGACCGGGGCGGGCTTCGGGCTGCGAGCATCCTTTCGCGGCGGAGCGAGCGCAGGTACCAGCGCTGCGGCGGTCTCGGGAGCGAGCCGGGCGAGCAGGCGCTTCTGGGAAGGGCCGTCCAGAACCAAGACGGCGGACGCGACCACACGGCGGATCTCCGCATCTGAGAGCGCCTCCTTGAGACGCCGAAGAAGGGCTTCCTCTTCGGCTGGCGGCGCAGACGACCCTTTCTGGGAGGAACGCCGAGGACGCTGAACCATGGGCGGCAGAGTATCATAAGCGGTGCAGTAAGGCCTCGACGTTGCCCCGACGTTGTCCTGGGGGCGAGCAGAGGATGGCGGCTCACTCTCGGTCGATACACGTTCAAGCCTCGTTTGCTCGACCGCTCGAGAACTCATTGCCTTGCTCCGTGATTCTTTCTAATCCGTACAACATGCCGCCCGCTGCCTCCTGGCCCTGAAGAACTGGCGAATCAACCCGCAAGGAACTACCACCCACCGTGTCCGCCGTGTACGATTCGTTCGCTTGGGAGGCAGCGACCAGCAGGACCTTTTCGCCAAGGCGATCGACGAAGCCGAGGCGGAACTTGAGCGCCTGACCCGCGCTCAGGCCGAGGCGCGTGCGAAGGTTGCGGCTCTGTGCCGGTCGCTGGCTGTGCCCATCCCGCCCAGTTGTCCAATCCCAACGGCCCCCTGTGCGACGCCGCGAACGTCCATTGAACAGGTCCATCTCTTCAGGGAGCGGTTTCGCGGTCGCTCCGACGTCTTTCCGCGACGGTGGGAAAACGCCAGGTCGGCCAGGTCGGGTTACTCGCCCGCCTGCGGAAACGAGTGGGTTCACGGTCTCTGCGCCAAGCCGAAAACCAAGTGCTCCGAATGTTCAAACCAGGCTTTCTTGCCTGTCGATGATCAGGTCATACTCAGCCATCTGACAGGCAAGCACACCATCGGCGTGTACCCGTTGCTGCCCGACGACACCTGTTGGTTCGTGGCGGCAGACTTCGATGAAGCCGCATGGAAAGACGATGTGCTCGCCTTCTCGGAGACATGCAGGAACGTTGGGTTGCCCGTCGTCGTCGAACGCTCGCGCTCTGGCAACGGAGCCCACGCCTGGTTTTTCTTCGGCGAGCCGCTCTCGGCCTGCCATGCGAGGCGAATGGTCTCCTTTGTGCTGACCGAGACCATGTCTCGGCGGCATGAATTGAGCCTCCAGTCCTACGACCGGCTCTTTCCGTCGCAGGATACGCTGCCAAGGGGTGGGTTCGGCAACCTGATCGCCTTGCCTTTCCAGCGCCGACCTCGCCAAGCCGGGAACTCCCTGTTTCTGGACGACGCACTGGAACCATTTGACTGGGAAGGGCAGTGGCGGTTTCTGGCGTCAGTACCTCGGTTGCCCGCGCAGTTGGTGATCGACTTGGCCGAGGAAGCCGCCCGCACCAACCGCGTGCTTGGCGTGAGGCCGCCAGAGTCCGAAGATGAAGAGCTACCTGGACCAGCACGCAAGTCCCGAGATGGGGGCGCGCAGATCACGGTTCCGCTGCCACCCGAAATCCCAGCCGTTCTCGCACAGCAGCTTCTGGTTGAAAAAACTGGCCTTCCTTCGGCACTGGTAAGCCGCCTCAAGCGTCTTGCCGCCTTCCAGAACCCGGAATTCTACAAGCGAGAGCGGCTCCGTCTCTCGACAGCGCTTGTCCCCCGCGTGATCTCGTGCGCCGCGGAGTCGTCGACGCATATTGCCCTGCCCCGAGGGTGTCGTGCCGATCTCGAAGCGTTGCTCACCTCGAACAGATCGCGGCTAGTCCTTGAGGATCGCCGGCAACCAGGCACGCCAGTGCCGTTCTCATTTTGCGGCGAGTTGACTTCGCCTCAGCGGGTGGCGGCCGATGCGATGTTGGGCCAGGACATCGGCGTACTCGTCGCGCCTCCCGGCGTCGGCAAGACGGTGATCGGGACCTATCTCATCGCTGCGCGCAGAGTGAATGTGCTGATCCTCGTGCACCGCAGGCCGCTGCTGGATCAGTGGGTGAACAAGTTGGCCATGTTCCTGAGCATATCCGTGGACGAAATTGGCCAACTGGCTGGTGGGAAGAAGAAGGAAAACGGGCGTCTGGACGTCGCCATGATCCAGAGCCTGTCTCGCGATGTCGAAGTTGAAGACCGCCTGGCAGGCTACGGCCACGTCATCGTCGACGAGTGTCACCACGTGCCGGCGGTTTCGTTCGAGCGCGTGCTCAAGAACGTGAAGGCTCGATTTCTGGTTGGGCTGACGGCCACGCCCCGGCGGCGCGATGGTCACCACCCGATCTGCGAAATGCAATTGGGGCCCGTGGCGTTCGCATTTGACGCCAAGGCCGAAGCCAAAGCGCGGCCGTTTGAGCACAACCTCATTCCACGCGAAACCACGTTCATCACTTCGAAGCCTGATCTGAGCATCCAAGAGATCTGCCGCGAGTTGGCCAACGACCAGGCCCGCAATGACATGATCATCCACGATGTCTGTCATGCTCTCGGCGACGGCCGCGTTCCCCTCATTCTCACGGAACGCAAGGATCATCTCGAAATGCTGGCGGACAGGCTCCGGGGAGTCAGCCGGCATGTCATCGTCATGCGCGGCGGGATGGTCGCCAAGGAGACCCGCGCCGCTGCCGCGCGCCTGGCCAGACATGCGACTTCTGGGGAGAGAGTGATCGTCGCCACTGGCCGCTATGTCGGTGAGGGCTTCGACGACGCCAGGCTCGACACCCTCTTCTTAACCATGCCTGTCTCATGGAAAGGCACGCTGATCCAGTACGCGGGGCGATTGCACCGCCTGCATTCAGCCAAGCGTGAGGTCCGCATCTACGACTACGTCGACGTCCAGGTGCCCGTGCTATCCCGCATGTTTGCCAAGCGCCTGCGTGGCTACCGTTCACTCGTCTACGCCCAGGGCGAGGCCCCAGCGGGCTTCGGCGAAATCGATGACGACTTCATTCTCGGCCGCGACTGGGCGGAAACCGACGTTGGCGACGATGAACCTGTGTAGTCGTTCGGAACCCTCGCATCCCCAATCGTGGCCGCTGAGGCCGCAAGAATTGCAGCACCCGGGATTGACCGAACCTCCGCTTGGGACAAGAACTCGAGCTCCGTTTGGTGCAATGGTGGTGCAAATCTCGACATCGTGCCCTTCCACGAACGTCGCAGCAATCCGGCGCTTCTCGCAGAATCAGCTGGTTGCGGGCACGGGCGCGGCGGAATCTGAACCCACCACCCTCGGCCTACGTGGCCGAGCGGACCCAAGCTCGCGAAAGAGATCGCAGAGCGTAGCCGTTGATAGCATACGTTCGCAGACTCCCCAGATTGCCGAGGGTGGCCCCGCCCTGGGTTCGCCGAGAATTGCACCGGGAGGCCAACCGTTTGGTGCATTAGTGGTGCAAGGGCCGAATGGTACACCGACCGGCGGACGCGTCGGAACTCGGGAAAACCCGTGGAAATGCAAGGGCTTCTGCTTGAGCGCGAGACGGGGCTCGGACCCGCGACCCTCGGCTTGGGAAGCCGATGCTCTACCAACTGAGCTACTCGCGCGAACGTAATGTTTTCAAGCTGTTATCTGTATTTTCTCGCCTCCGTTTTCCACCCCCGTAACCACCGCGTAACCACCTGCACCGTTTTCCGACCCCGGACGACATATTGATACCACGTCCCCACCGGAGTGCGAAAGGTCTACCCGCACGGCATCGAAGTCCTCCTCCTTGAAGTGCTCGGGCCGCAGATGCGCGTAGCGCTCCGTGGTGGTCACGCTGGCGTGACCAAGGATTTTGGAGAGCTTCTCCAGCGAATGACCATCCATCACCCACAGGCTGGCGAAGGTGTGCCGCGTGGCCTGATACCACGAGATAGACGGGAGCTTGCAAACTGTAAGAGCCTTCGCAAGGTTGCTTCGCAGGGTGTGGGAACGCATGAACGTTGATGGCCGATCTGTTGTGCCCCCACGCTTGGGACATGTGGGAACGAACAACATCCCTTCGCCGCCCGTCTTGAGCCGCCATCGGGCCAGGATGGGTGCCAAGTCGTTCTGCAAAGGCACGATGCGGGGGTCGTCATCCTTGAGAGGGGCGATCCGTCCATCCTTCACCTGTTGCGTTACGTGGATTCTCCGGTTGGCAAGGTCCACGTCCTTCCAAGAAAGCCCCAACACCTCGCCCGTGCGCAAGCCCGCTAGTGCCCCCACCGCGAATGCCACGTTGTAGGGCTCGCTCAAGGCCAGAAACACCCGCTGGACATCCGATGCTTTCTCAAGAAACGGCGTGTTGGTGGTGTCGAGCTTGGAGCGATACAGCCTTCGCGCTGAACGAGGAAGCAGGGAAACGGGATTGACCCGCGCAAAGCCCTGTTCAATCACCTCCGCGAAGAAGGTGGAGAATAGGCGGATGCAATGTCCTACGGTGGTGGGGTTCATCCCGTCGGCTAGCTTGCGTTCCACGAAACGGCGCAAGCTGGCCGCGTCCACCTCGGTTGGCTTGCAGGCCCCGAAGAAGGGCTCGAGATGCTTGCGCCATCGGCAACGGTCATCCCGCCAGGCTCGATGGGTCTTTTCCCGCCGGTCGAGCCAATCCTTGGCTAGGGTCTTCAAGGTCGGGGCCGTCTTGAGTTCGACGGGCATCCCATCCCGTCCCCTACGCGCATCTGCGGTGACCCCGGCGAGCATCTTCTTGGCTTCCCCCTCGGTTGGATACCCCCCTTTCGTGCGCACCCGTCCCGCTACCCGCCATTTGATCCAGAAGTTTCCGGGGCCGCGTTTGTAGACGCACCCCTGCCCGTTGGGCCTTCTTCGTTTTCTTCGCGCCATAGCTGTCACTCCTTTCTTTTGTCTGCGACCTCGACGAGACAGCGGCGAAGGGCCTCTCTATCCCGTTCGCGGTCTTGTTGGTGTCGTGACAAAGATCCTCGATGCCTGACCAGTTTCAAGGCGTTCGCAGCTTGGCCACCTTCTCCGCGATGTCCTCGCGGTCCGTTCCATGCAACCTCGACATGTCCACGCGCACGGTGTTGCCGATCTTGACGGTCGGTACCTCGCCCCGTTTGACCCACCGGCGCATCGTGGGAATGCTGACCTTGAAGGCGGTAGCTGCTTCCGTGATGGTAACGAGGGCAGGGGGCAGGGCGGCCCGCAGGCTTTCTAGCTTGTCTGTGTTGTTGGCGACGGAACGTTCCATAGCGGCGAGCCTTGCGGGGACGTCCGCCATCGCCACGAACACGGCAGCCAAGTGCTCCGGGCTAGTCATCGGCCCTGTGCCCCCGCTGGACTATCCTGGTCGGCCGGTAATGTCGCGCACTAGGTGCTGCTGGCGTTCTGGATCTGGTCTGCCACACAAGAGCGTGGGGAACGGTTCGTTACCTTTGTCCTGGTGAGCTATCGTTCCCGATGGCGTGGTCTGCTGGGCCGGAGTTGATCTATGCGGGACCGGAAGAGATCCGCACAGGCCGGCATACCCTGAAGGAATGAGAGCCCTTTGGTCTCGGCTTGGATGAATCTGCGGCTGACGTTGGATCGGCTGCATCCGAGTTCTCGGGCGAGTTCAACCAGAGACGGAGGTGCTCCGCGCCGCATGCCCAGTGTCTTGATGAGCCGTCGGGTGCTGGGCGAGGTCTTGAGCACCAACTCGAATATTAGCGCAACCAAGCGTTGCCTTAGCCGCCCAACCTTGTGAGAGATTTGCAGCACTAGGTATTTGGCAGGTACCAAGCCGAGATGCCGAGTTTCGTTTATCAGGTGAATGGCGGTCGCTCGGCTGGTCGCGATCTTGCGGGACGTATGTCCTCTCCGGTGAAGCTCACCGAGGGCTTCTCGCAGTTTCTTGAGCTGCTCAGTGACCTTTTCTACGAGAACCAACGAATCGCCTTCGTGGGGCCGGGTGTGCGCGGGCGGTGGTAGTTGGTACCGTCGATCATCAAATGCCATGGGGCCATCTTCGAGTTTTCTAGGCGGCCCCTGTCTCAGCCCAGACGAACGTGAGCCCTTCTTCGTCCTCTCATAGGTGCGTTGCCCGCCCATCGTGACATCGTAGAGCCACAGATACGCCGCGAGCATGCGGTCGGTTCCAGCACGCCACTCGTCGGGGTACTGGCCGGGGTCGAAACAGTGGACGTAGATCAGACGTTCCTTTAGCTGCGTGCTGACTGCCGGGACGAAGCTGGCCAAGACGGGGTCGAAGCAGATGGGGGGCAAGCTCAGCCCACCCCCGATACGGTGGGGCTTGACATGCATCCACGTGAACAGGTTGAGTTCCTCGGGAAGAAAGGCCGGCTCGACGACGTCGCTCAGAGCCACCATCCGGTAGCTGTTCAACGAACTCCAGAAATCAGCGGCGAGGAACGCTGCTCGTCGGCGGCATCCTTCGATCTCGTCGGCCGATAGCCCTGCACACTCGGCACCTCTCCGGATGCGCCCTTTCAGGCGACGGCGATATGACGAGTCGTCCATGGTCCCTGTGAGCGGGGGGATAACGCCATTCCCCCCCTTCTGCATTATCTCGTCCTTCAGCTCTGCGTGGGCGGCGATGGTAACCGCGAACATCTGGTGCAAGGCATCCGTGGTCGGAACGGCGGCTAATGTCTCCAGACCGGGGGCGAAGGCGCGAAAGGCAAGTTCGGCAACGCTGTCGTGCGGGGCTATCTCGGCAAGTGCACTTTCCACAGCCAAGAGCGTGGCCTCCCTAGTCTCACCTGCGGAGTCCTTGCTCTTCTCCCTGGCCGACACCAGGGCGAGCTGCCTTGGGTCCACGCTGGCGAGCTGCCTTCGTTTGACGCCGAGCTGCTCGGCTAGACCGCTGACTCGGATGACTTTGCGCCATGAGAACGGTGGCCGGACCAAGCGCGTTGGCCCACCGGTCCGGCCTGGCCCCCAGACGTCGCTGAGAATTGCAGCTGCGACCGACTCCCGGTCGCGGGAGTCGGAGCTATCTGCGGCCAACGCAACGAAGTGGCGCACGTAGTCGCAGCGCTGCGGGAGATTCCACAGCCGAAGGTCAAGGTGACGTCCGGCTTCGTTGCCAGCTTCCGAGGGCAAGCCCAGGGTAACAAGCGGAAAAACGTCCGTGTCGATCTCGACACCCCACGGCCTGGACGCTGAGGGTGGAATGCGGACTGTCACCTGAATTGGGGTTGATCCCACAGAAAAATGATCACGCGGAAAGTGGTTGATCCGCAAGCATTTCTACTGATCTACGCGCAGGTTCCGCCGGCGGGCGCGGGTAACGGACCGTTCCCCGTGCTTCTTGTCGCCACCCCAATCGGCACGGTGCCGAGAAGGGTTCTTGGGGGCAATGGAGGAATACGATGTTCGATCAAGACAACAAGCCCAAGACAAACACCACCAGACGCCCACTGCTCAATGTTGCCGTTGAGGGGGCACACCCCGGCACCCAGAGTGAAAAGGAGCCGGCCCCGATGGTCGAAGAGAACCGCAACGAACGGACCATGGTCGACGAGGCGCTGGCCCTGGCGGCGAAAGGCTTCCACGTCTTTGCATGTGAACCGGGCGGCAAGAAACCCACCGGCGGCCACGGCCACCTCGACGCATCCACGGACCCCGAGACGATCATCAGGTCGTGGACAGACACACCGAACGCAAACATCGGCATCGCCTGCTCCGCCTCGGGTTTGGCTGTGATCGACGTCGACGCTCGCCACGGGGGCTACAAGACACTCGAGGCACGGGAAGCGGAGATCGGCCTGCACCCGGACACGGTGCTCGCACGCACTGGGTGTGATGAGCCAGGGCTCCATATCTACTTACGAGTGCCGCCAGGACTGGAATTAAAGGGCAAGCTGGGACCCGGGATCGACATCAAGCATCACGGGTACGTCATTGCCCCACCATCTCTCCATCCCAGTGGTGGACAGTATGAGTGGCTGACGTCGCCGCTCGACAGTGAGCTGGCTGAGGCGCCGGCGGCGTGGCTCGAAGCCATGGTGAAGCGGTCGACGAAGGTGTCGGCCATCCAGTCGCAGACCATCAAGACCAACGCCACCACGAGCGCCTACGGTGCCGCGGCGGTAGAGGAGGAAATCAAGGCGGTGAGAAACGCCACCGAGGGCGAGCGCAACAACACCCTCAACAAGGCTGCCTTCGCGCTCGGGCAGCTTCACGCAGGAGGCGAGGTTGTCGACGTCCGACCGGAACTCGTGCAGGCGGCAGTAGACGCGGGCTTGTCGGAGTCGGAAGCCAAAGCCACAGTCGAGAGTGGCTGGGCCGCGGGCATTGCGGAACCACGAACCGCGCCCAGCGAGGATGCCGGGCCGAGGCCGGTCTCGCCAGAAGAGCGTCAGCTTCTCCACGAAGCCTGGTCAAAGGCCGCGACGGCGGGCCAGCGTGACAGGCTCGTGCGTGCGCTCTCTGGTGTCGCCAGGCGGGCCGGCTGGGACGAGGATGGTACTGTCGCCCTTGTTGAAGACCTCGCGGCTGCGGTTGGGGAGCAGCAGCTCCAGCAGCGCGTGGCGGTGGTCGAGGACGTGTTCAGGTCTCCGCCCGCCCGAGTTGGCAGCTGGGGAGTCATGCGACAGTTTGGTCTTGCGCCGGCCAGTCTACCCAGCCTGGTAAGCCAAGCCGACGCCGAGAAAGACTCGATGGCGGCACGCCTGGTGCAACTGGTTGAAGACGAGCTTGAAATCCTGTGTGACCAGCGCGGCGACGCCTATGCCCTTATCGAGGGCGTTGACGGCAATCAGTTGTTGCCAGTGCGCGGCGGCATGTTCAGGGGCCATTTGGCCGAGGCAGAATTCGACCGAACCGGACAGGTCCCAGGTGCCGAAACGATCCGGGCCGCGCTGACGATTGTCGAGGCACGGGCACGGCGTGCCCGTCGTGTTGTGCTGGCCAATCGGGTTGCACGCGGAGAGGACGGCGCAATTTGGATCGACATGGCGGACAAAAACGGGAGAGCCATCAGGGTCACGACCGATGGCTGGGAGATTGTGGACCGGCCACCACCACTGTTCAGACGGTATGCGCATCAACAGCCTCTGCCCGTACCGGTCCGTGGTGGCGATGCGTGGAAGGTACTGGACTTTGTCAATCTGCCAGATCCAAGGGACCGCATTCTGTTCGTCATTTCCACCGTCACGGCGCTGGTGCCTGACATCCCCCAGCCCCTCATGATCTTCATCGGCCCGCAGGGCTCGGCCAAGTCCACGGCGGCCTGCATGCGCCGTCGGCTCGTCGACCCATCGGCCACGCCGACGCTCATAACGAAGAACCAGCCGGACGAGGTGGTGCTGGCCCTAGACCAGAACTACATGCCCATCTTGGATAACGTGACAGCGATCGCGGGGTGGTACAGCGACATTTTGTGCCAGGCCGTGACAGGTGGCAGCTTCGCAAAACGCCAGCTCTTCACGGACCAAGACCAGGTTCTCCTTACTTTTCGGCGGCCCATTATCATCACGGCCCTGAACCTGCCGCGCACGCCGGCTGACCTACCTGACCGCGCCTTGCTGCTGAACTTCGAGCGCATAGAAGCAACCAAGCGAATGCCCGAGCGACAGCTGTGGGCCAAGTTTGAGGCCGAGCTACCCTCTATCTTCGGGGGCATCTTGGACCTCTTGGCGCACGCGATGGCTCGCCTGGATTCCATTCAGATCCCGGCCTTGCCCAGGATGGCCGACTTCGCCCAGTGGGGCGCAGCGGCGGCCAGTGCCATGAAAGATGGCACGGACAAATTCCTACGAGCCCTGACCGACAACAGCAACCAGCGCGACATCATGGTCACCGATGACGACGGCGTGGGCGCGGCCATCAAGCGATTCGTCAAGGGACTGGAGGCAGACTGGCGCGGGACGCCGACCGACCTCTGGAACGCGCTTACCGAGTTGCAGGGTGCCAATTGCAACTGGCGCGAGTGGCCGCGCAGGCCGGCAGACCTATCGAAGCGCCTCACGGCGTTGCAGGCAGTGTTGGTGAGCCAGGGCATCCAGATACGCTCATCTAGGTCCAGCGGCGGCCGAATGTGGGAAATCAGCCGTCCCGAGCTACCAACCCCTCCAGTTCCGGAAAATGCCGTCACTGCCGTCATTGTCGTCACTCCCGAAGCCAATCCCGAGGCTGAGCCAGTGCCGGCGGGCAGTGACGGCAGCAGTGACAGCAATGACGGCAATCGGGACGGCAGTGGGATTGCTGTCACCCCGAAAGTGGCGGAAAGACGCCAGCAAGCGGCCAAAGTGACGGCAATGACAGCAGTGACGGCATCTTCTGATACCGGGGGGACCTATGGCCCCGCGCACAGAAGTCGTCTCGGCGACGCAATTGGGCGCTCGCTCAAGCGTACCCGCATGGCTGGGAACAACACCCGCGGTCGAAAAGATGACAGCGGCTCCGAGCCAGGCTGGAAGGGTTAGACGATGGCCAGCCATCCAGGAAACCACACCGCCGACCAGCAGTGCGCAAGCAGTGCCCCCGCGACATCGCTGACACCCTCTTTGCGGACGCCTGCAATCTTGCGCTCTACGGGTGACAGTATGAATTGCTGAGGTATGCGAGCTACAAAGAGTCACATTGCAGATGGCTGTCTGGCAGTGATGGCGCGACGCTTAATTGCAGGCGGGTTGACGCCGTTTCTCGATTCTGGACGGGACACGAGGGGCCAACAGGCACGGAGGTGCCAGCGTGGCCCAATAATGGGACTGCAATCCAGTTAGCTATCGTGATCGCAGTTGCCAGGCGGCCGTGACCCTGTACGGCGCATGCACCGGACCCCAAGAAATTTCTCAATGTTTGACCAGACGCAGCGTCAACTCAACGGTGGCAGGTAGGACAATGGCACTGTCCTACCGACGACTGGCTTCAAAGTGCGCTCCAGTTAAATTAAGCAATCGATCATACTGTGGCAAGCAGGATATTGTCGCCAATCGCACTGTTGCACAATCCGCGACTGCTGTCACAATTGACAATACAGGGACGAGCGTCGTTGGCAGCTTCACGTGCCGATCTTCATCAGACGAGGGACACGTAGACTGTCCGTAACCAGTTCACAGACGGGTCCCCCCCTCCCAACACCCGATACCGCCAGCACCGCCGCCGCCCCGGCAGCAGCGCTAGGCCGGTGGGCACCACGGTGGCCCCGACCCACGGGGCCGAGCGC
>Ga0182011_10001153_pt1 | contig 23306 bp, 24 predicted proteins | sample 711E1DmetaG_FD_120481 | JGI IMG/M metagenome (GOLD analysis project Ga0182011, IMG submission 120481) | Permafrost microbial communities from Stordalen Mire, Sweden - 711E1D metaG | ecosystem: Environmental > Terrestrial > Soil > Wetlands > Permafrost | place: Sweden: Stordalen | collected...
ATGTGATGCCGGGTTTCTTTGCTCAATGAGGTGCATAAATGACGAAGCCTCGTGCATCTTTCTTGTGACCGGTTAAAGATGGCTCGATCCATAAAACCGTGTCTGAATGAAACCATTCCCGCTTCCGGACACGATCTGCTTTTTGGGGAGTGAGGAAATATACTCACTATCACGTCAAATGCAATGCATCCCCGCTCCGGTAAGACAACCAATTTCTACACAAATGGGCTGGATTCAATGCCAGAGTAATCGCTTTTTCGCCTGAACGATAGTCAGCGCTATTTCTTTTTGTCCCTGAACAATGTGTGTCCTTTTACCAGCCATGAAACACCGAAGGCAAATAGCGCGACAGATTCGAGTATCAGTACCGGATTCATTGCTGCAAGAGAAGTCCCCCGGCAGAAGACGTTGTACAGAGTTATGCATACTATTGCAAGGATCATTACGATTCCGCAGGAGCGATAAATCACATTCCTTCGCTTCTTCTCTTTACCCATGACACCCGGGTGACGTCTGGTAAAGAGGAATAGTGAATTGAAGGACAATGCAAGAAAGAACAATGCACTGAACGCCAAATGGATTATTTCGGAAATATTGTCGGCGATGAGAAACATTCCGACTCTGACAACTTTGCCGGAGTACATTGCGGTAGGGAAGAGAATTATTCCCAGTGCAAAGAGTCCGCTCATGTTTGCAACGATGTCGTCAATTTGTTCATAGCCTCTGTAGGACAGGAGGAACAAAGCAACTCCGCTCAATATCCCGACAAACAAATCACGCATGTTTGTGTAATAATAACCGCTTATCGACCCCTGTAGTCCCGGATCACTTTGTGCAAGTCCTCCGAGGATGACGATAAAAGGGAGCGATATTCCGAGAATGCCTATTAATCTCCGCATCGTCAAATATGAGATGATCAGACTCTTTTCCCGATTCGGTGACATATCAACGCCCCTGCATAATTAAATCCATCACATTTCCCGATAGCGAGTTTGGAAAAGTCTCGAATTCCTTTCCCGGTTCGAGAGAACATCAGTCGCGACGCACAATGGTCCCTGGAAGTGCCGGGTATTCCTCACCTCTTGCAGTGTTGAGCGATAGTATACTAAAGAAATGATCAAATAAGAGGTTCACCTCACTACTCCTGACGGCAGCGGCGCGGGACCTGACGCACGAATAATTGTCAGGCCGGGACGTGGGCTGTGTTCATACGTAGGAACCTTTGCGGTGTTTGAAGAGGCAGAACTGTGGGCCAACAGAGCTTGTGTCACCTTTTCGGTTAGCAATTCCGTCAGCAGTGCGGAGGGAATCATCGAATCTCGTCGGAGCGAGGGGATTTGAACCCCTGACCCCCTGAACCCCATTCAGGTGCGCTACCGGGCTGCGCTACGCTCCGTATACCGGTGCAGCAACAATTTCGTTTCTACGCCAGCTTCTTCAGCAGCTCCTGCAGGAATTCCTTCGCCTCGAGCATGTCCGCACGAAGCACGTCGTCCTTGATCTTCGTCCTGGATTTCGGAGCGTCGATAAGCTCCAGCTGCTCTCCCGTATCGACCTCGGGCGTGTAGGTTTTCAGGACCTGTTTTGCCCCTTCGATCGTGTATCGTTCATCGCGGAGGAGCTTCTTGATATACAGGATCAGCTTGATTTCGCGGTTTGTGTAAATCCGGTTGCCGGCCCTGTTCTTTGCAGGCTTCAGCTGCTCAAACTCCGACTCCCAGTACCGCAACACGTATTGCTCGAGGTCCGTGATCTTTGCGACCTCGCTGATCGAGTAATACAGTTTTTTGATCCCGAGGGATTTCATGGACGATCGCGAAGTGTGCGAAGAACGCTCTTCCACGCACACAATACGCAAATCCAGTCTGATAATCAACCGCTCCCCCGGGGTGGACTTCCCGGTTCCCTTCACAACCAGGAATTGAGTCCGCGGCTAACGGATCCTGGATTTCGAGAGGCGGAGATCAATTTCCTTGATTTTCCTCAATTCAGCCTGCGCATTCTGCAGTTGGAGATCGAGCTCCTGCAACCTGCGTGAATCGGCATTCAATGAAGCCGATTGTCTCTTTGTCAGGACGGTGAGGCTGTCGCCGGCAGCGGAGATCTGTTCAATTTGCGCGTGAAGCCGCAGAATGCGGTGTAGGAGCTCGACTGAGACCCGGACATTCTCCCTCTCAGGCTTCTTCATCGGGAGAGAAAGATACGCGACGTACCATCGGTAGGCGGCACTGTCGTTTCGGGCGGAAAACGGGCTGATCGAGTACAGGAGCGCAGCTCTCCGGACGGCCGGAGGATAGAAACTCGACCGTGGGAACTCCTCAGCCACACTTGCGTATTGCAGTGCAGCGCTCTGGAACTTCCCCTCCCGCTCGAGGCCGTCGGCGAGCTGCATCCGGTACGCTGCTCCCGTTTCGGGAAACCTTTCCGGCGCAAACGGCCCGCAACCTGACAATGTCATCCCGGCTGCAACGAGAGTCCACAGGCATTGTCTCATTTTCATGCGGCTCCAGTTCTTTCCGAACGGTGAACGGGAAATTCGACAGTGAACGTCGAACCCACGCCTACCGTGCTGTTTGCATAGACTCTTCCTCCCTGCCCCTCGACGAGCGCCTTCACGAAAGCAAGCCCGATACCCGTTCCCCTTTTTCCCCCCCTTATCGCGGTATTGGTCCGGTAGAATTTTGTGAAAATATTCGGAAGTTCCTCTTTCGAGATGCCGGATCCGGTGTCGCGTACAACCACCTGCACACCGAAAGGACACGGGCCCACCCACACCTCGATCTTTCCTCCATTCTCGGTATACTTCAGTGCGTTGCTGATCAGGTTCCCGAATATCTCAATGCTCCGGTGCGGGTCGATGAACGCCGGGGGAATGTCTGATGCAACGAACGTCAGTGTGATCTCTTTCCCGGCGGCGACCAGTGAGGCATCGTCGACCACCGGCTTGACCATCGCGGCGAGATCAACCGGCTTCAAATCGTACCGCATCATCCCCGCTTCGACCTTCGAAAGCTCCAGGAACTGGTTGCTGAAGTTTGCGATCTTCTGGACGTTTTCCCGTATCCCGTTGAGAATTTTCAACTGCGGTTCGCTCGCAGGGGAATCGGCCTTCTTCGTCAGCAGGTAGTGCGCCGAGAGGATCGACTGGAGCGGCATCCTGATCTCATGGGAGATATGCTGCATCATCTCGGCACGGAACCGGTTCATCTGGTCAAGGCTCCCGCTCATGTGGTTGAATGCCCGCGCCAGGTCGGCGATTTCGTCGTGCGAGGTGATCCGTATCCGTGCAAAGGATCCCCCGGCAATTTTCCTCGTCCCGGCGACGAGCGTCCCGATCGGGCGCGTAATAGTGCGGGTGATGATCAACGCGGCGCCGATCGCGGCGAGAAGCGTTCCGAGTGCGATAAACAGGGCAACCTTGATGGACCGCTCCGTCGCGCGGTCGATGCTTTGTACGGACGTGTCCACCGCGTGCTGCCGGCGGGAAACCAGGTCGTCGAGCGACTTCCGTACCTCATCCATGGCGTCGGCGCGCGAGTTCACCGCGGAAGGCGTGAGGTCGTCGCCAAGGACAGAGGTGAAGTGTTGATCGTGAATCTGGCCGGCGAATTCGAGCGTCTGCCGCTCACGGGGGTCGGAAAGCATGCCGGACAGTGAATCCAGATGCCTGACGAACCGTTTGTTGTACTCCAGGAAGGCGCTCCTGTAGGAGGTATCCTGCGCCATGAAATACCTGTCGGCGTAGCGCTCCTCCTCGTACAGGATCGTGCGCATCTCCTTCTCGAGGTCGATCGCCTGCACATCGACGGTCAACGCGGTGCGGGACGTGCCGGTGACCCGGCGAAGCTCGAAGAGAACGTACGCGGTGGCGATCAGCATCAGGAATATGACAATCCCGAACCCGATCATCAGCTTCCTGTAAATGGTGAGCTTCACCCGGCCCCCTCCTGGATCAGCACGATTGCCACGACGTGGCTGTCCGAGTGCGAGAGGGAGAGCATGATACTCGCCCCCGCGAGCCGATCACGCAGCGTTCCGTGCAGGGAGAAGCGAGGCTGACCCGAGGGTTCGTTCATCACTTCGACGTCCTTCCAGCGGAACTCCCCCGCCCAGCCGGTGGAAAGGGCCTTGCTCAGCGCCTCTTTTGCCGCGAAGCGCGCGGCATAGTGCTGGAAGCGGTGTGCCTTTCCGTTGCAGTACAAGACCTCGCGGGGAGTGTACACTTTGTCGAGGAACCGATCCCCCAGCCGTTCGATGCTCCGCCTGATCCTGTCAATTTCAATGATGTCGACGCCGATCCCTTTGATCATGTCAGGTCCCGCCGCGTTTTGCGTTTTCGCGGTCAATCACGTCCAGGAGTTCCGAGACGTCATTCAGGTCGAAATCGGCGTGCGATTCCACGGTCCCGAACGTGTCCCCGTAACGGGCAAACGCCGTTGTGATGCCGAGGTTCGCCGCACCGACGACATCCCGTTCGGCCCAGTCGCCGACCATAACCGCCTCGTACGGCTCCACCTGCAGGAGGTCCAGTGCGCGGCGGAACGGTGCGGGACTCGGCTTCCGCTCTCCCGTGTCCTCGAACGTGACCACATGATCGATCAGTTGATGGAAGTTCAGGTAGCAGAGCCGGAGCCACGCTTCGCGCCCGGGAGCATCCGATACCACCGCGAGTTTGATGCCGCGCTTGAGCAATGCCACCAGCGTCATGTTGACGTGCGGATAGGGAACAAGGGCGGCTTCCCGGGCCCTCCTGTAGGCAATGACCCCGGCCGAGAGTATTTTATAGTCGACCTTCTGAAAAACGTCATAGAGGAGGTGGTCGAATACGTTCTGAAACTCAATCCCCTTCTCCTTGTAAATCGCGTCGATGCGGGCCTGTGCCTCCGCGCGGGTCAGGAGCAAGCCGGCGTCGATCATGGAATTGATCGCCGCGCTCACCGCGAGACGTTTCATGGTCATGAAATCGACAAGCGTGTTGTCGAGGTCGAATATGACCGCTTTGATCATGATCGGGGTCCGGTTGTTCAGTGCGCGCTGCGGGCGACCTTTGCGATTTCGTCTTCGATGTACTCCCGCACTGCCGGCTTGAGGTACATGTCCTCGAGGCCGATCTCGTGCATCGCGATCGCGAGGACAGAGGCCTTTCGCGCGGGGAAGAGCCTCCGGTTGACAAGAAGGATCTTCTGGTCCCTGAGGATGCAGTATCCCCCCTCGAAATCCCCCCGCTCAAAGCGTATCGTCACTCCGAGCTGGGTGGCCACATCCTGAAGCTCCTGTATCAAAATCTCATGCTTCATCTGCCGGTATCGACGTTTTTGTGAAGGGCCGGAACACCGCGAGCGCGATAATTGTATAATAACAGAGGAGGGCGATCACCGGAGCCCCCGCGAGGGCGCCCACCCGGGCGACAAAAAGCTCCCGGAAAACCTCGTTCCCCTCCGTTGTGAAGAATTCCTTGTATGCCATCTTTCCGTCGAGGTACAGCGTGAACGATTCCACCGGGACGAATGTATAGAAGAGTATGGCGCTCATCATGAGCCATCCGTTCTCTTTCAGGCGGAACGGTGATGTGAGGAGAAAGACGGTGCCGCTGATCAGGACGGTGGCATAACTGATGATTATTACGACGGAGGCGAATGAGAGGAGCCGGAATATCTCCCGCTCCGCCTCGGGATCCATGTAACCCTCGAACTCGAGCGTCCCGGTCTTGAGCATGTCATTGCCGATCACGGCGCGGATATTGACCGCGCCGAGCCAGAAGATGGCGGCCACGGCAAGAACGAACAGGGAGATCCTCCACACAGACGCCGCTATCCGGCTCATGTCCTTGCCTTCCGTTCCGGTTTGGTATCGATCAGCCAGTTCTTGTACCAGCTGAGGTCGTGGCAGAGTGAGAGCAGGTTTTCGAGCCCTTCCTGCGTCAGTGCAAGATATGTGTCCGCAAACCGTTTCCGGACATCCCCGGGGGACTCTGAGATGAGAGAGGTCACGAGGTCCCTGGTTTTTGCAACCGCCTCCGAAAACTCGCTCGCGAGCCGGTCGTACCCCTCCCCGTTCCGGCCGATTCGCGTCATGATGCGGTACGTCCGGTCGAGGAATTTCGAGAAAAAGCTCAGCTCTTCCAGAAGCCCGCGCACCCGTGGAACTCTCCCGGATTCGAGGAGTATCCCCAGATCCGAGCGATGTGCAATGGTCCCGCCGGAAAATTTGTCAAGCTCGGAAAGCAGGGAAGCGGTGACAGGGCTGAGCTCCATTGACGCAATATAGAAAAACGGGGAGGGAGATTCAATCCATGGAATTGCATTGCAGCGCGCCTGTGAGTATATTTTCAAGGTTTCAACCCTCCACGGGACCCATTTTTCCATATCAAGGCGCGAATGCATGAACCGCCCCCCCCTGTTCCCTCTGGTCCTGGCGGCCGTAGTGTCGGCTCTCCCCGCCCTGTCTCTCCCGCGGTTTGCCAGCCGCACCGGGCTGAAATGCCAATCCTGCCACGTCGATCCCTCCGGCGGAGAGATGCGGCAGACGTTCGGGGTCCAGTACGGGAGGGACCAGCTCCCCGTCCCCGAGTGGTCGAAGACCCCGGATGTGACCGATTTTTCCAACGTCATCACCAACATACTCGGTGTGGGTGCGGATTTCCGGACCATCTACTACAACAGGCGGCTTCCCGACTCGACACGGAGTGACGGGCTGTTTCAGATGCAGGGAGATCTGTACGTCAACCTCCGTGTTGCGCCGAAGGTCTTCATCTATCTCAATCTGAACAAGGGAGTCTCCTCGGGGTTCGATGCTTTTGCGTTACTGAACGTCCTTCCCGGATCAGGACACTTGAAAATCGGCAGGTTTATCCCCGACTACGGGACAAATCTCGATGATCACACGGCGTATGTGCGTCAATACACAAAACTGAGTCCCGAATTTGACGTCGTCGAACGGACAGGTGCTGAAGCCGCTGTCTCCCCCGGACCATTCACGTTTCTGGGGGGGATATACAACGCTGACGAAGGAGGGGGGATCCCCGCCACGAACAACAAAGCGCTCCTCGGGAGGGGCGAAGGGATGTTCAAGCTTTCCGACGGGGTGTTTCTCGCCCTGGGAGGGAACGTGTTCAGTAGCAGGACAGGCATCCCGGGAGTGAGTACCACATACTATGGCGGCTTCGGCTCAATCAGTCTCGGGGAGTTCACGCTTCTTGGTGAATCTGACTGGATCAGGTCATCGCCTGCCGGATTGGCCACGACGGCACTTGCGACATACGCCGAAGCTGACTACGTGGTCGTTCAAGGCGTGGACATCAAGCTCGCCTACGATTTCTACGATCAGGACATACACTACAAGACAGGCTCAAAATCCCGCTACAGCGTCGGCGTGGAGTTCTTTCCGGCGAGCGGCGTGGAAATCCGGCCCGTCTATCGTATCTTGAGGCAACAGAACCCCGACATCGGGACGATGAATGAATTTGATCTGATGCTCCATCTGTACCTGTAATACAATTCAACAACACACGAGAAAGGTGTCACGTCTATGCGCTTAACTGGAGCCGTTGTCGCGTTAATGGTGTTGGGTCTCGTGGTTGCCCGTGCGCAGGAAAAGGGTACCGCCGGTGCCTCATTCAAGGATGATGTGTTCCCGGTATTCAGAAAATATTGCCTCCCCTGCCATTCAGAAGACAATTTCAACCCGAGCGAACTCTCGCTTGATTCATATGACCTCATGATGCAGGGGGGAAAGAACGGCACGCTCATCGTTGCAGGGAAAGCACAAGAGAGCCTCCTTACAAAGAAACTGGGGGAGGCGCCGCCGTTCGGAGAGCGTATGCCGTTGAACAAGAAGCATGTGATCAGCGAAGGAAAGGCAAAGTACTTGAGCGAATCGGAGCTGAAGATCATCACAGAGTGGATAAATCAGGGAGCAAAAAACAACTGAGATGATCTCCTGACTTGATTCTTCGATGCGGTGTTGCACTGGGGGAGAGACTCCGATCATGAGCGCCCCGAACCTGCAGGTTCGGGGCGCTGTCGTCTGGGACCGCTTGTATCCGGGAATCCCCACTACGAGCCCCTTTTCGGTCAATACGATCCCGCGCACTTCGTTTGATTCTCAACCGGAATCTCCCGATATTTGTTTACATAATCTGTTATTGCTTTATATATGCTTGAAGAGAAATCTCGAACTGAGCTGGGTAAATACTTCCGGGCCGAGTGGTTTTCCCGGAGCGCCCTGATCAAGGCCCTCATCGCCGTTTCACTGACTGCGGCGCTCGCACTGCTGTTTCCCAGGGGAGAGTCGATCGACCTCGACTACAAGGTCGGGACGGTCTGGGCGAGGAAGGATCTTATCGCCCCGTTCTCGTTTCCGATATTCCGCGACGAGCGTGAATATGCGCACGACGTGGGAGAGGCAAAGAAAAACGTCTACGATGTATTCGAGAGGGACTCGGCCGCGACCGAGGCGCAGCCTGCTGCGCTCGATGCGTTTTTCGCACGGTTGCAGGACGCGCTGGAACTGCGTGCGCAGATTCACCGGGGTGCGCACAAACATTCCGCGGCGGATTCGATCCGGTTCAACGACCTGGCATCCTCGCTTGACATTCCGTTTTCGGATACCGATTGGGACGTTCTCTCGGCGCTTGCCTCTTCCGGCAGGTTGAAAGACATGCGCGCCGCCATGGGAGCGATGGCACGGAAATACACGCACACGGGAATCCTCGACAGGGCGAAGGCCTCGATCGCGCGCGCAGATATCGCGCTGCGCCGGGGAACACAGGAGGAAATCCTCCCCGTCGCCCGGCTCGTGGATGAAAACGATCTCCACGCGCTCCTCGAGAAGGAACTGATCGACAGGTACGGGACCGACAACGACGCGGTCAGCGTCGCCTACAAGATCGGCGTCATGCACATCCGCCCGAACGTCAGGTTCAACACGGCGTCCACGAACCAGTCGCTCGCCGCAGCGGCCGATCAGGTCCCGCGCACGCTCGGTTACGTGCAGGAAAACGAGCGTGTCGTGAGCAAGCATGAGCGGATCACGCAGGATACCAGGCTGAAGCTGGAATCCCTCCGCCGGGCGCGGGCGGAACGGGGACCGGGATCCGACAATCCGCTGCAGATGATCGGCACCGTGATCCATGTCTCGATCATCATCATGCTCTACGGACTCTACCTCGGCCTCTTCCGCAAGGGGATTGTCCGGAGCAACCGCAGGCTCGCGCTCATCGCCATTCTGTTCCTGTTCGAGGGAGTCCTCGCATACCTCACCCGGGAGATCGACGTCAATGCGCCGATAGAGTTCCTGATCCTCGTCCCCGTGGCCTCGATGCTCCTCACGATCATATTCGATTCGCGCGTCGGTTTTTACGGCACGGTCCTGATTTCCATGATCGTCGCCGGTATCCGCGGGAACGACTACTCGGTCGCACTCGCGTCTCTTGTCGCGGGGGCGCTTGCGGTCTACACCGTGCGCGACGTGAAGAACAGGACGCAGATCTTCCGCTCCCTGGGGTTCATTTTCCTCGGGTACGCGGTGGCGATCATCGCGCTGGGACTCGAGCGCTCCGAGTCACTCGCCGTTGTCTCCGAACAACTCGCCTACGGTCTGATCAACGCTGCCATCTCCCCCGTTCTGACATACGGGCTCCTTATATTTCTCGAGAAATCGTTTCGCGTCACCACCGACCTTACGCTGATGGAGCTGGTGCATTTCAACCATCCCCTCCTGCGCCAGCTGGCGGAACAGGCCCCGGGGACGTACCACCACAGCATGACGCTGGCAAGCCTGGCGGAGACCGCCGCCTCCGCTGTGGGTGCCAACGAGATCCTCTGCCGGGTGGGTGCGTACTTTCACGACATCGGGAAGGTGGTGAAACCGACCTATTTTGTCGAAAACCAGAAGGGGAGCCGGAACCGTCACGACAAGCTCGCTCCCCGCATGAGTTCGCTCATTATTGCCGCGCATGTCAAGGACGGCATGGCCCTGGCACGTGATCACCACCTGCCGGAAGAAGTGATCGATTTCATCCCCATGCACCACGGGACAACGCGCATGGACTTCTTCTACACCAAGGCGATGGACCTGGCGCGCAACGACCCCGATGAGACCAAGATCGATGAAATCAAGGAGCAGGATTACCGTTATCCGGGACCGAAGCCGCGTACCAAGGAAACCGGGATCATGATGCTCGCCGACGCGGTCGAGGCCGCCGTCCGCACGATCGAAGATCCAACCCCGCAAAGGCTCGAACAGACGATCGAGGAGCTCATACGGAAGCGCTTTGAGGAGGGGGAGCTCGATGAATGCCCCCTGACCGTGAAGGACCTGACGAAGATCCGCTCAGCGTTCCTCGGCGTCCTGATAGGCATTTATCACACACGCGTCAAATACCCGGAAACCCCGCGACGGAAGACGACCCGTCGTATCGGGGGGGGGACAGAGACACCCGCCGAGAGGCCCGGATCGGCACTCAAGGAGGCCGACAGGAAATGAACCGGTACTGCGAGGACTACTTCCATTTTCTTGCACTCGAAAAGAACGCCTCGCGCAATACGATCGCCTCGTACCGGCTTGACATCAGCCGGTATCTCCGGTTCCTGGAGCTCCGGGAGATCAGGCAGCCGGACGACATCACCGAAGAACATGCCGCGGAGTTCCTCGGGACGCTCCGGACCGCCGGCCTCTCCCCCCGGTCGGTCACCCGGTGTATCTCGTCGCTCAACGGGTTCCACAAGTTCCTGGTGGGGGAGGGGTTTGCCCTTAAAAATCCGATGGAAGGGATCGACGTCCCCAGACTCGAGCGGTCCCTCCCGGACGTCCTCAGCCAGGCCGAGGTCGAAGCGATACTCAACCAGTTCGACGGGGAGCTTGAGCACGCCGTAGAGAAGAAGAAGCGGTTGTTGCTGCGCGACCGTGCAATACTGGAAGTGCTCTACGCCACCGGGATGCGGGTCTCCGAGCTGATAATACTGAAGCAGCGGGACCTCCTTGAAACGGAAGAAACGGTGAGGGTTTTCGGGAAGGGATCCAAAGAGCGACTTGTGCCGATCGGCAAGTCCGCCCTCCGCTGGATCGAGCGGTACAGGACCGGCTGCCGGAGGGAACTGGAGAAGAAAGGGGAGGGGCAGGATGCCCTCTTTCTGAACGCGCGCGGCAGGCCGATGACGCGCATGGCAATCTGGAAGATCGTTCAGGCGTACACGAAAAAGGCAGGAATTGCCAAGGAAGTGCACCCCCACACGTTCCGGCACTCGTTTGCGACGCACCTGCTCGAAGGGGGTGCCGACCTCCGGGCGGTGCAGGAGATGCTCGGCCACTCGGACATCTCCACGACGCAGATCTACACGCATATCGACAGAGAATACCTGAAGGAAGTTCACCGGACCTATCATCCCCGCGGCTAAGACGGTATGAACAGGAGGGAAGAGTCTGCCATGCATCCACCGGTCGCCGGAGAAGCGCCACTGCGCGTGGAGGATCTCAGGCGGGAAATCGTCGGGATCGATACGCGCGTGCCGCTCCTTGACGGCACCGAGCGCCCATACGTGTTTCTGGACAACGCCGCAAGCACTCCCGCGCTGCGCGGGGTGCTGCGCGCCATCGAGGAGTTTCTCCCCTGGTACTCAGGGGTCCACCGGGGGACGGGATTCAAATCAATTCTCGCCACCGGCGTCTTCGACGCGGCGCACGATGAGATCGGCAGATTTGTGGGAGCCGATCCCGCACGGAACACGGTGGTCTTCACGAAGAACACGACAGAATGCATCAACAAACTCTCCAACCGTTTCATGTTCCGGCGCGGTGACGTCGTCATCACGACGATAATGGAGCATCACTCCAACGACCTCCCATGGCGGAAGAATGCCCGGGTGATCCACATCGGCACGACCCCCGACGGACGTCCCGACCTCGCCGCGATGAAGGCGGCAATCGCCCGCGAGAAAGGAAGCCTCAGGCTCGTTGCCGTGAGCGGCGCTTCCAACATCACCGGCCTCTGCTCGCCGGTCCATGAGATTGCGTCCTGGGCGCACGCGGCGGGAGCGAGAATATTTGTCGACGCGGCCCAGCTTGCCCCCCACAGGCCGATCGACATGCTCCCCGATGATGATCCGGGGCACATCGATTTTCTGGCACTTTCCGCGCACAAAATGTATGCGCCGTTCGGCACGGGTGCGCTCGTCGGGGCGAAAGACTTCTTCGACGCAGGGGATCCGGACCAGGTCGGCGGGGGGGTCGTGGATATCGTGACGCTTGATCGTGCCGTCTGGAACCGGCCGCCCCACAAGGAGGAGGCCGGAAGCCCGAACGTCATCGGCGGCGTGGCGCTGGCGGCGGCGGTCCGCGTGCTTGGGACAGTCGGTATGGAGGCAATTGCGGCGCACGAGCAGGATCTTCTCGCGTACGGGTACGCGGAGCTGAAAAAGATACCCAGGATCGTTCTGTACGGCCCCACTGACCGCCTTGAGGAGAAGGTGGGAGTCATGGCGTTCAACGTCGAAGGGATGCATCACTCTCTCGTTGCGGCAATACTCGGCGTCGAAGGAGGAATCGGCGTGCGGGACGGCTGTTTCTGCGCCCATCCGTATGTCAAAGATCTCCTGCACGTCAGCGCGGAGGAAGACCGCGTGTTCACGGCGGAAGTGATTTCCGGCAACAAGTCCAACATGCCGGGGATGGTCCGCGCAAGCCTCGGGTGTTACAACACGCGGGAGGACATCGACGCGCTCGCGGAGATGCTCGAACGTGTCGTGAAGGGGGCATACCGCGGCACGTACGATCAGGATCCCGCCACGGGCGCGTTCCACGCCCGGGGGTATCGCGTCGATTTCGCCCGATACTGCTCACTTGCCGCTCAACCGGTCCCCGGACGGATTCACTCGGAGGCTTCGTGATCGAGCAGCTCCCGGTGATACCGATACTTCTTTTTTCCGTGATCATACACGAGATCGCACACGGGTGGATGGCACTGAGGCTTGGGGACCCCACCGCACGGGACCTGGGACGGCTCACGCTCAATCCCCTTCCCCATATCGACCCCATCGGGTCCGTGCTCGTCCCCCTGGTGTCGCTCGCCGCTACGGGGCATGTCTTCATCGCCTGGGCAAGACCCGTTCCCGTGAACCCGGCGAATTTCCGGAATCCACGGCGCGACAGCGTCCTGGTCTCCGCGGTGGGACCGGCCGCCAATTTTCTCCTTGCGCTTCTCTGCGGCTTCGCGGTGATCGGTGCGGGCGTGGCGCGCGGTGCGCTGGTGGAGTCCGACTCCGGGCTCCAGGCGCAGGTCATGCAGTTTCTTCTCACGATGTTCTACGGAGGGATGTATATCAACGTCGTCCTCGGTGTCTTCAACCTGATACCGCTCCCTCCTCTCGACGGTTCACACATACTCGCCGCGGTGCTTCCTCCCCGGGCTGCAATGGCGTACATGCGGATCGGGTTTTTCGGCGTTCTCGTTGTCCTCTTCGCAATGAGAATGCCGTTTGTCAGCAACGCGTTCAGCGCTCTGATCGGCGGGGCATTCGCCCCCTACCGGGCGCTCGTCGAACTGTTTCTCCGGTAAGGATGGCGCGGTGTCACTCCCGCCGCCGGCGGCGTGGAGCAGGACAACTCTCACAAGGGCTGGCTACTGATGCAGGAATTCTCGTACAGGAACACGACACTCATGGCGGAGTCGGTCCCTCTCCGCGCCGTGGCGGAAGAATTCGGCACCCCGCTCTATGTGTACAGCAAGCGCTCGGTGCTCGACCACTGCCGCAACATCGAGAGGGCGTTCGACGGGCACCCGCACATGTCGTTTTATGCCGTCAAGGCGAACGCGAACAGGACGCTTCTCCGCCTGATCGGCGAAGAAGGATTCGGTGCGGATGTCGGTTCCGTGGGGGAGCTGTACGTCGCGCTTGCGGCGGGGATTCACGCTTCCAAGATTACGTTCAGCGGGGTCGGGAAGCGTGAAGACGAATTGATCGCCGCTCTCAGGGCGGGCATACTGGCGTTCAACGTCGAATCAACGGAGGAGATCGAAGTCCTCAACTCAATCGCGGGGAACGAAAAAAAGAAGGCGCGCATACTCCTCCGCGTCAATTTGGATATCGATGCCGGGGGGCACGCCTATGTCTCCACAAGTCTGAAGCAGAACAAGTTCGGCATCCCGGCCAGGCAATCCGCGGAAGTCCTCCGCTGGGCCAGGGGACTACCGCACATCGAGGTCAGGGGGATACACAGCCACATCGGCTCACAGATCACAAAGGCGGAGACATTCCTCAGGGCCGCCGGGGCCATCATCAGCCTCCTGCACGAACTGACAGGGGCCGGGATTCCGCTGACGGACATCGATTTCGGAGGGGGGTTCGGCGTGCAGTACCGCGGGTACATCACGCATCCCCAGATTCCGGTCGAGGAACCGGAAGAGCTCAACCTCTCCGCCGCAGGGCTCATCCGGACCGTCGCCCCTCTGCTGCGGGAGACGAACTGCCGCCTCTCCATCCAACCGGGCCGCTCCGTCATCGCGCACGCGGGAGTGCTTCTCGTGAAGGTCCTCTACAGGAAGCAGACGGACGACAAGTTGTTCGTCGTGGTGGACGGGGGAATGAACGACCTGATCAGGCCGAGCCTCTACAACGCCTATCACCAGATCGTCCCGCTCGAGCTTTTCGGCCGCGAACACGAAAGTGCGGATATCGTCGGGCCGCTCTGCGAGTCGGGCGATTTCTTTGCGCTCGACAGGCGAATATCCCGTGTGGAACGGGGGGAGTACCTGGCGCTGATGTGCGCGGGGGCGTACGGGTACGTCCTCTCGTCGAACTACAACGCCCGGCCGCGCCCGGCGGAGGTCCTCATTGACGGAAGCTCGCGGACACTGATCCGCCGCCGCGAAACCATCGAACACATTAACGAGGGATAACCGTTTGAAGAAGTACGTCGTTGCCGTGGTCGGGGCGACCGGCCTTGTCGGGAGGAAGATGTTGCAGGTCCTTGAGGAACACGGGTTCCCCGTGGGTGAAATCCTGCTGCTGGCCTCTGCGCGGTCTGCCGGGAAGACCGTGACATTCGCCGGGAAGCATGAGCCGGTCCATGAGCTCACGCCGGATTCGTTTGCGGGGGTCGCCATAGCGCTCTTTTCCGCGGGCGCCACCGTGAGCAGGGAATACGCTCCGCACGCCGTCAGGGCGGGGACGCTCGTGGTCGACAACAGCAGCGCCTTCCGGCTCGATCCGGGTGTCCCGCTTGTCGTCCCCGAGGTCAACCGTGCCGACATATTCAGACACCGGGGGATCATTGCCAACCCGAATTGCTCCACAATCCAGATGGTGGTTGCGCTCAAGCCGCTCCACGACCTGTGGGGGATCCGACGTATCGTCGTCTCGACGTACCAGTCCGTGACCGGGGCCGGGAAAAAGGGGCTCACCCAGCTCGAGGACGAGATCGCACAGCGGCCCGCCGGTGAGAAGAAATTCCCCCACCAGATCGCCTTCAACGTGCTCCCGCAGGTCGATGTTTTTCTTGACGACGGCTCTTCAAAAGAAGAGTACAAGATGGTGGAGGAAACGAAGAAGATCATGGGGGACGATACGATCCGGGTCACTGCGACGTGCGTTCGCGTCCCCGTCTGGGGCGGGCACAGCGAATCGGTCAACGTCGAATTCGAAAAGCCGTGTGACGTCGAGGCGGCGCGCGCGGCGCTCGGGGCGGCCCCCGGCGTGATTGTGCGTGACGTTCCGGGACGCTCGGAGTATCCCATGCCGGTCGATGTCTGGGACACGGATCCTGTCTACGTCGGACGCATCAGGCGTGACCCGACGGTCAGGAGCGGACTCAACCTCTGGATCGTCGCCGACAATCTCCGCAAGGGAGCGGCAACGAACGCCGTGCAGATTGCCGAAGAGTGGATCAAAGGTCAATGATCATCGATCGGGTGCCGCGATGAAAATCTCAAGGATTGCCTGTTCGCTCGCGCTGAGCGCCTCGCTGGCGGCGTTCCTCCCGGCGTGCCTCCTCATCCGGACGACGGAACACCGTATCAAGCTGAACGAAAACGGGAGCGGTGAGGCGATGATGCGGCTTGTCGATGTACGGTCCGATGCCCCCACAGATTCCGCCCTGGCGCGCGACTATTCCGTCATGATGGCATCGATCCAGAAAGAAGGATTGACGGAGTTCGAGCAGGGAGGGAGGAAAGTCCTCTCGAAACAGTTCTATGCAAGCGGCGATACGCTGAGCGCCGAGATCAGCTACACGTTCCCCACCCTCGAGCAGGTGGAGGGACTCAAAGTCAGAAAGGACGAGCTGTTCGTCGTCGTGCACGCCGGCCGGGAGATCGTCAGGACAAACGGCAAAGTCAGATCGTGGGTGCGCGGTTCGCAGCGGATCGTCTGGCCCCGTGATGCAAAGAGGCTGATGTACCAGATACGGGAAAATACTCTCCCGAAATCCGTATCACTCGCCCCGCTCTACAGGAAATACGGGTATACCATTCCGGAAGGAGGGGGGTAGCATGGCGGATTCCAGCGCGCAGAGCAGACAGGCAGTCACCGCAGCGATCCTCGATGCGTGCCATCGCCTGTACGCCAGAGGCTTTGTCTCTGCAACCGACGGGAATATCAGCGCCCGGCTTCACGGCGGCAATATACTGACGACGCGGACGGGCATCAACAAGGGGATGGTCACGGCGCGGGACCTCGTGGAGATCTCACCCGGCGGGGAGGTCGTCTCCGGGCAAGCGCGGCCTTCCACCGAGACGGGGATGCACCTCTTCATCTACCGGGAACGGCAGGACGTGACGGCGGTGGTGCACGCGCATCCCCCCTATGCCACCGGTTTTGCGACTGCCCGGGAGCCGCTGGAGGGGTGCCTGTATCCGGAAGTGATCGTCGGGTTCGGCGCGATCCCCCTGGCCGAATATGCCACCCCCTCGACTTCCGAGGTCGCGGATTCCCTCCGCCCGTACGTCCGGTCCGCGGACGCGATACTTCTGACAAATCACGGCGTGGTCGCATACGGCACGGACGTGTACGATGCGTACTACAAAATGGAAAAAGTGGAGCATGCCGCCCAGATCACATTCATCGCCCGGCTGCTTGGCGGCGAACAGAGGCTCAGCGCCGGAGAACTCGACCGGCTCCGTCACGTGAGCCTGCAAAGCTACGGGAAAGATTTTTCCGGAAAAGTCTCGTGCGCGGTCGCCGGCGCCGAGGATGACCTGTCCGACGACGAAGTGCGGCAATACATCCGGAAACGCCTCGCATCGAAGGGGATCATCCCGTGACGCGCAGACTCCGGGTCGGGATCATATTCGGCGGCCGTTCCGGCGAACACGAGGTGTCCCTGGTCTCCGCCACATCGGTCATGAGCGCCCTGGACAGGGAAAAGTACGAGGTGGTCCCTATCGGCATCACGCCGGAGGGACGGTGGATCAGCTCCTCGCAGTCGCTCGGGATGCTGAAGGAGAAGGCTCCGCTGGACCGTGAACCGGAGAAGTTTCTTGTCCCCGAACCGAGCCGGCGGGGACTCGTCTCCGCGGAGGAGAACGGCGGCCCCTCCGTGCCGCTGGACGTGATTTTCCCGCTCGTCCACGGCACGTACGGGGAGGACGGGACGCTCCAGGGGTTGCTCGAGCTTGCGAACATCCCGTATGTGGGGGCCGGGGTCCTTGCCTCCGCCGTCGGTATGGACAAGATCATCCAGAAGATGGTGTTTGCGAACGCCGGACTCCCGGTGGTCAGGTACTGCTGGTGCCACAGCGCGGCATGCCGGGAGCATCCGGCGAAGGTCACCCGCATGGTCGAGAGGGAGCTGCGGTATCCCGTTTTCGTCAAGCCCGCGAATACCGGGTCCAGCGTCGGGATCTCCAAGGTCCATGGCAGGAAGGAGCTCGGGCCGGCCCTCTCGCTCGCGTCGGAATTCGACAGGAAAGTGATCGTAGAACAGGGGATCGGGAACGCGCGCGAGATCGAGTGCAGCGTCCTCGGCAACGACGCCCCGGAGGCCTCGGTGCCGGGAGAGATCATCCCCTCGAACGAGTTCTACGATTATGACGCAAAGTACGTCGACGGGAAATCGACACCGGTCATCCCGGCCCGGCTTCCCGCGCCTCTGGCGCGGAAGATCAGGGAGATCGCCGTTCGTGCGTACACGGCCATCGATTGTGCCGGGATGGCGCGCGTGGACTTCTTTGTCACGAAAGGGAAGGCGAAGGTCTACCTCAACGAAGTCAACACCATCCCCGGGTTCACCGCGATCAGCATGTATCCGAAAATGTGGGAGGCGGCCGGACTCACATTCCCGGGACTTCTCGACAGGCTTATCACGCTCGCGATCCAGCGGCACAGCGAGATGAGTGCGCGGCGTACCTCGTACTCGCCGGCGAACGACTGGTACAGGTCATAGAGGCGCAAGCACAATGGACAACCTCTTCTACAGAAAAAACAAAGGACGGCCGGACCTCCGGGCCCTCGTCAGGAAGATACTGAGGAACAGGCGCCTGATGCTGATCCTGATCATCACTCTCCCCATGGCCGGCTTCGTGGTGTTCGGAAACCACGGCATACTCCACCGGATCCGGCTGCAGCAGAAGAAAACGGAACTTGAAATGCAGATCCGCGAGGGGGAGGCGCAGCAGAAGGCGCTTGAGCAGGAGATCAAGAAGCTCGATTCGGACAAAGCCGAAATCGAGAAAGTGGCCCGTGAAAAGCACCATATGGCGCGGGAGGGGGAGCAGGTGTACAGGGTCACCCCGGCGAAATAGCACCTTTGAGTCCCATGGATCTCTTCGCCTCACCCCCGGCGCCCGATGCGTCCCCGCTTGCGGAGCGGGTACGGCCTTCCACGCTCGACGGTTTCGTAGGGCAGGAACACCTCCTCGGCCAGGGGAAGCCGCTCCGCGTGCTTATCGAGAGCGATAAGATCGCGTCGATGATCTTCTGGGGTCCGCCCGGGACCGGAAAGACGACGCTGGCGCGGATCATCGCGGGGCACACGAAGGCGGAGTTTTTCCAGCTCAACGCCGTCTCCTCCGGCGTGAAAGATGTCCGGGAGATTATCGATCGTGCGCAGACGAACCGCTCCAGGTTCGGCCGGGGGACCGTGCTCTTCATCGACGAGATCCACCGGTTCAACAAGGCGCAACAGGATGCGCTCCTGCACAGCGTCGAAGACGGCGTCATCACGCTGATCGGCGCAACGACGGAAAACCCCTCCTTTGAGGTCATTTCCCCGCTCCTTTCGCGCACGCGCCTCTATACGCTGCAGCCGCTTACGGACGCTCATCTCAACCGGATCATCGACCGTGCGCTCACGGAAGACCCGGTCCTGAAGGCGAGCCCCGTCGCAGTGGAGGATCGTGACGATCTCATGCTCCTCTCGGGGGGTGACGCACGGATGATGCTGAACGGCCTCGAGACCGCCATCCGCCTTGCGCCGGCGCGTCCGGACGGCGGGAAGACCGTCACGAAAAAGGAGATCGAAGAGGCGTTCCAGCGAAAGTATGTCCGCTACGACAAGGGGGGGGAAGAGCATTACAATATCATATCCGCATTCATCAAGAGCGTGCGCGGGAGCGATCCGGACGCCGCCGTCTACTGGCTTGCCAGGATGCTCGAGGGGGGAGAAGACCCGAAGTTCATCGCCCGGAGGATGATTATCCTTGCATCCGAAGACATCGGCAACGCCGCACCCCACGCCCTGACGCTCGCCACATCCTGCTTCACCGCCGTCGACTACATCGGCATGCCTGAGGCGAGGATCGTCCTCTCCCAGACGGCGGCATATCTTTCGTCCTGCCCCAAGAGCAATGCGGCCGTCGCCGCGATCGGTGCGGCGATCGATGACGTCCGGAGCCTCCCGGACGCACCTGTCCCGCTCCATCTCCGGAACGCCCCGACGAAGATGATGAAGGACCTGGGCTACGGCGTGGAGTACAAATACAGCCACGGGTTCGATCGCAATTTCGTCGAACAACAGTACCTCCCCGATCTCCTGAAAGGGAAGGTCTACTACGCCCCCACTGACAACGGGGAGGAGAAGAACATCAGGGCGAGGCTCAACAGCTGGTGGAAGAAAAAACAGCGATGAGCCGGATCCCGTCAAATGCTCTTCTCATCTGGATAGTCATCGTTCTGTTTTTCCCGCCGTCCGTCTCCGCACAGGCCCGCAGGGCGCGGGAGGGAAGCGCACGGAGCGACTCTTCGGCGGTGCACGACACGTCCGGTGCCCGGAAGGACTCGCTCAAGGCCGCCGGGGCCTCTTCGGGGATAGACTCAGTTGTGACGTACCTCGCCAGGGATTCAGTCCGTTACAGCCTGAAATCCCGGACGATGTACCTGTTCGGGAAGAGCGACATCAGGTACAGAGAGCTCGAGATGAAGGCCGAAAACATCGACATCAACTGGACCACCTCGCTCCTGAACGCGCAGGGAATCGTCGACACCTCGGACACGACGGGAAAGAAGTTGAAGGGGCTCCCCGAGCTGGTCGATGGTGCGGAAGTGTACCACGGCGAGACCATCGTGTACAATTTCCGGACGAAGAAGGGGAAAATAGACCTCGGCAAGACGGAAATGGAAAAATCGCTCTACTACGGGGACGAAATCAAGAAGATCGAGAACAATGTCCTGTTCGTGGAGGACGGGAAGTTCACCACGTGCGATCTTGAACACCCCCACTATTACTTCGGCAGCCCCGAGATGAAGGTCATGGTCAAAGACAAGATCGTGGCCCGGCCGGTGTACCTGTATATCGCCGATGTCCCCGTGTTTGCCCTCCCGTTCGGCATATTCCCCAGCGAGAGGGGACGCCGCTCCGGCATTATAGGGCCGGCGTTCGGCGAGAGCACGCGGGGGAGATATCTGACGCACCTGGGATACTACTGGGCGATGTCCGACTATACGGATGTCGCTTTTAAGGCTGACGGATATTCCGGGGGAAGCTATACGCTCTACAGTGACTTCAGATACGGGCTCAGGTATTACTTCAGCGGGGGGATCGATGCCTCCTTCGGCAAGGTCATCTCGGGGGAGAGAACCGATCCCACGTACAGTCAGACGCAGGTGTTCAACGTCCACTGGCTCCACGGCCAGGATTTCGACCCGACAGCGCACCTGACGGTCGACTTCACGTTTACGAGCGGCTCGTACTACCAGAACACAAGCTTTAACCTGGCCCAGCTGCTGATGCAGAACGTCGTATCGAATGCGACGTTCACGAAATCATGGGACGAAGCCAGGAACAGCATGACCGTCAATATTTCCAGGGATCAAAACCTGACGACGGGACAGACGAGCACCGTGCTGCCGGACGTGAGCTTCAACCGGGCCCAGACATTCCCGTTCCGCTCCACGCAGAAAGGGATCAGCACGAGTGCTCTGAAGTGGTATGAGCTTATTTCTTTCTCGTACGGCGGAGAGTTCAAGGACGTCCAGAGCAAGACAGTCAACGCCACGCAGCCCGATTCGGGGGGATTCAGCTTCGACAACCGGCGCGGCGTACAGCACCTGTTCACCCTCAACATGTCGCCGAAGCTCGGCTACGTCACCATCACCCCCTTTTTCAATTACACCGAAAAATGGTATGACAAGCAGACCGACATTACAGTCGACCCCGCGACGAACGCTCTTTCCACCAACGACATCCGCTCCGTCAAAGCCGTCCGTTACTACAATCTGGGCCTTTCGGCCGGGACGAAATTCTTCGGGATATTCCAGCCGAATATTCTGGGGATAAAGGGGATACGCCACCAGGTGAGCCCGTCATTGTCCTACACCTATGCGCCGGATTTCTCGGCGGACAGGTACGGGTACTTCGGGACATACACGGACACGAGCAGGGTGCTTCACAGATACGGCCGGTACGACAGGGAGGTGTTCGGCGGGGCGCCTGCAGGGACGCAGCAGTCGTTATCGCTCAGCGTGGGAAACGTTTTCGAGATGAAGACCGTCTCCACCGATACCTCCGGGCAGGACAACAAGTTCCAGCTCCTGAACCTGAACGCCGGCATCGCGTACAATTTTGCCGCGGACAGCCTCCGGTTCAGCGAGCTCTCGCTCGACTACCGGACCAGCATCGGACAGTACCTCACGATCGGCGGGAGCAGCACGTACAACCTGTACAAGTTCGTCCGTGACACGGGGAGCGTCGCGAGCGGCAGGCGGATCAACAAATTCCTCATCAACACCGACGGGCGACTGGGAGACATGACCGGCTTCACCTTCAGCATCGGGACACGCCTCAGCGGTGAAAAGAAAAAGACGACCGCGGGCCCGATACTCTCCCCGGGGGATTCTCTTGCAAGGGTGCAGAAAAAGGGGTACGTCGGGTTGTACGATCAGGAGGCGCCCGACTTCAGCATCCCCTGGAACCTGGATCTCAACTGGAACTACAATCTCCAGAAAGAGGACCCCGCCTTCCCGACGAAGGGGTCGGGGATCTCCGCATCTCTGGGGTTCAACCTGACCGATTTCTGGAAGATTACCGCGACGACGAGCTATGACCTGATCAACAGGGTCTTCACCGCTCCGCAGCTCACCGTGTACCGCGACCTGCACTGCTGGGAGCTGAATTTCAACTGGATCCCCACGGGGCCGTACAGGAACTTCCACGTCGAGATCCGCCTCAAGGCCCCGCAGCTCCAGGACGTGAAGATCACGAAACAGGGCGGCCTCCGCGGCATCGAATAGCCGCCATCGCGAGCGGAACGATTCAATATAATCAACCATCGAGGCCCCCATGCAGATCCGCACCCTTTTTGCAGCTCTTCTGACAATCCTCTTTATCTCCTGCTCCAACCCCGCTTCCGATCTTTCAGTGGTGAGCAAGTCTCTCCAGCACGACGTCAATGCAAGCACGGCCGGCGGGATGGGCGAAGTGCCGTCGTCGGGATCAATCTACTGGGTGGAAGGGAAGGTGAAAAACAGCGGGGAGACCGACCTCAATCACGTCACGATAGCGTTCAGGGTGACGGACGGGACGTCGAGAATGGTGCTCTCCGCGGAGGTTCCGGCGGTCGGGGCGGGGAAGACCGTCGATTTCAGGACGCCTGTCCAGGTGTCGCGCACCGGGCTCAGGCTGGTCGAAGAAGACCCGGGGATAACCGTCGGCCGCTGATCAGGCCGACTGCTTCCGCTCCTCAAAGCTGTAGAGAGGCTCCTTCTTCTTCGCAATCACGTCCTTCGTGATCGTGCACGAAGCGACGTTTCGCTTCTCCGGGAGCGAATACATGATGTCGAGAAATACCTCCTCGATGATCGAGCGGAGCGCGCGTGCTCCGGTTCCCCGCTCGATCGCCTTACCCACGATGGACTTCAGCGCACTCTCCTCGAACACGA
>Ga0182011_10001156_pt1 | contig 23268 bp, 18 predicted proteins | sample 711E1DmetaG_FD_120481 | JGI IMG/M metagenome (GOLD analysis project Ga0182011, IMG submission 120481) | Permafrost microbial communities from Stordalen Mire, Sweden - 711E1D metaG | ecosystem: Environmental > Terrestrial > Soil > Wetlands > Permafrost | place: Sweden: Stordalen | collected...
AGGTCGAGGATTATGAGGGTTCCGTACGCAATGCTGAGCGTGAGTGCAGTCATCGCAACAAGGGTGACTGCCACGGTACCTGCAACAAGCCGGTCATCCGGTGTTCTGGCGGGGATACTCCGCAGGATGACAAACAGGGCAAGGATCCCCAGGACCAGTGCGGTAAAAAGCCAGGTATCGATCATGGATACCGGTACCTTTGTGAAAGAATTGTATTTATCCATGTCCCTGCTGTCTGATCAGGAAAAAAATGAGGGGAACGATAAGCTTTTCCTCCCGGAGGTCCCGTGCCGGCCTCTCATTTTTATTCCTCCAGCGCGAATGGTACGACAGATGCGGCCGTCCTATCAGGGGAAGATTTTGTTGCGCTGGTGTGACGCATGCCACACCCCGGTGCTTGCGGAGAAATGCTTCTGTGGTGCCCTGACCCGGCCGGTGCCGGTGACACCCCCCGGGGATGCACGGCCGGCATTTCCTGCCGATATCGCCCTCATCAACAGGATCTACGAAGACCATTTCGGTGCCCCGCTCATTCCGGAAGGGCACCTTGCCCTCTTGAACAAGGTACCGGACAAGGACCGGATGGAAGAGATTGTGGTCGGGGGAGGCATTGCCGGGATCATCCGGTATTTTCCGGATGAGCGCCGTTGGGAGCCGGTCCCCCGGCCGGAAGCCTGCAACATCTTCTCCCCCAAAAAGCGGTTCGTAGTGATTTGCGATGATGCCGTTCCGTTCATCCGCGATCAGGGCATGAGCGTTCTCCGGCCCGGGATGCTCTCAATCGATGACAGCGTGCAGGCCGGCGACGAGGTCTTCATCCTGACACCGGACGGTACCTGCATCGGTGTCGGGAGGGCGAAGGTTGATGCTGCCACCGCCCGGGCCATGGATAAGGGATCCCTAGTACGGACACGGCATAACATTGCATCGCAGGTTGTCCTGGGCAGAGCCACGTGGGACGATGTGGTCAAAGCGAATGCGGACGTTCTTGAGCGGGCGGAAGGGTCATCGGTCCTGTTCGTGCAGGAGGTTGCGGATCGCAACCCGCATCTTGCCCGCAATGTCTCGTACTCCGGCGGGAAGGACAGCCTTGCCACCCTGCTCTTGGTAACCAAGGCACTCGGGAAAGTGCCGATGCTCTTTGCCGATACCGGCCTTGAGTTTCCCGAGACTTATGAGAACATCGCCGAGGCATCCCGGCGGTACGGCCTCGAAGTGATCCGGACGGACGGGAATACAACGTTCTGGAAGACTTTTGAGGAGCAGGGGCCTCCGGCGGTCAACGCCCGGTGGTGCTGCAGGGTCTGCAAGCTGACCCCGGTCGGGGACCTCATCCGGGAACGGTGGGGGGAGTGCCTCTCGTTCATCGGCCAGCGGCGGTATGAATCGGCCTCCCGCGCCCGGAGCGAGCGGGTCTGGCGGAATAAAAATGTGCGGGTCCAGCTCTCCGCAGCCCCGATCCATAACTGGACCGCACTGCACGTCTGGCTGTACCTGATGCGGGAGAAGGCGCCGTACAATGTCCTGTACGAGCGGCACCTGGACCGGATCGGATGTTTCATGTGCCCGTCCAGCGATATGGCATTGATTCATATGATAGAGGCAGAGTATCCCGGCCTCTGGCAGGGCTGGCTCGACCGGCTCGAACAGTACCGGCAGGCACACGGGCTTCCTCCTGCATGGGTGACGGAAGGAAGATGGCGGCTTGTAGAGGGGGGAAAGGATGAAGAAGACAGCCATTATTGATTACGGTCTCGGGAACCTCCGGAGCGTGATCCGGGGGCTTGAAAAAGCGGGTGCAAATGCCTTCATTACCAACGATCTTAAGGAGATCGCATCAGCCGACGGCCTCGTGCTGCCGGGTGTCGGGGCGTTCCACGAGGGCATGGATCAGCTCGGGCCCCTGCAGAGTACCGTTGTCGAGGCAGCCCGTGACGTGCCGCTCCTCGGGATCTGTCTTGGCATGCAGATGCTCATGGAGACGAGCGAGGAGCATGGTATCCACCAGGGGCTCGGGCTCATCCCCGGCAGGGTGAAACGTTTCCCGAAAGGGTCCGGGCAGAAAGTACCGCACATGGGCTGGAACTCCCTGCGGATAGAACAGGCAGACAACCCGCTATTTACCGGCTTTAAGCCGGATGAATACATGTATTTTGTCCACTCCTACTATGCAGACACCCTGCCGGAGTATACGCTCACGACAACGCAGTACATCTGCCCGTTTGCATCCTCGGTCGGCAACAGGAACGTCTTCGGCGTCCAGTTCCACCCGGAAAAGAGCGGTGCAGCGGGCCTGCGGCTGCTCGCCAACTTTATCGGCATGGTATAACTCACTCTCTTCTTTTTACGAAAGTTTCCCTTATTATGCGGATGTTCTTCACCCGACTATCGGAGAGGTTGAAAATCTCGATGATGAAAAGACCTGCGGAGCCGACCTTCATCCATCTGATGAATACGTTGCAGGTCGAAGAATCTTAAGGTTCTTCTCCTGCTTCGGGTCAAAAGACCCTCAGCATTCTCCTCCTCACGGTCCTGATGGACCGTTCGGAATCGAAAACCTATTATTTTCAGCCATTCGATGCTCTTGTCATGAAACGGATCCTGCTGATTGCGTTCTGTCTCGTGGGCATCGTCGGAACAGCATCTGCATACGGACTGTACCTCGACTGCCCCGCTTCCATCCAGGCAGGTCTTCCGCTGAGATGCTCGATAGACAGTGATCTCCCTGCCGGTAATACCTTTGACCTCGTCCTGTACTACTCCCAGTATACAGCAACCGAGGTCAGCCGGCAGTCGGTAACGATCCAGGAGGACAAGAACACCCAGTACCGCCTGTTCGACACCCAGGGTCTCCCGGGGGGCATTTACAAGGTTGAAACACAGCTGAAGTCCACCGGAGGGGAAGAGTCGCTCCGCTCGGATTCCGTGACCTTAAAGATCGTTAATATCATCGACCGCTCCAGCGAGATCACCATCACCTCGCCCGCTACCCAGACTCTTGAGGAGGCGCTCAGGATCGAGGGGTCGGTTGATAAGCTGAGTAATGAGGGTGTCCAGATTGAGGTCCGCGGGGCTGAGGGCAGGATCTTCGGGCCGCAGTATATCGGCACGAAAACGGATGTGAAAAACGATGCCGGCATCTTCACGTACAGGGTACCCGTCACCAGTCCGGGGACCTATGAAGTTTCCTTCAACGACTCCAAGGGATTCATCGGCATCAAGACGTTTGAAGTGGCAGAACCCCCGACTCCCGAACCGACTACGGTTGCAACAACGGTCCCGGTCAATACGCCCCGTCCCGTGACAACCACCATCGCGACCCCCCTACCTACGACCATCTCCCCGCTCTCACCTCTCCTGCCACTGGGTGCCCTTGCAGTGGCCGGATTGCTGGGGGCAGGGGCGATAAGAAGACAATAATTTCAACCTTTTACTGCCCGGGGTTTCCTGTTTTTCCCGTATCCATGAAACCAGGTATCTGCAGAAACCGTCATGGATCCGCATGACACAAAAAATCTGGTGGATTTTTTATTTTTCATGTCGTCCCAAAAAAGAAAAGGTAATTTAAGAATGTGAAAACAATGGTCAGAAGAAATATTGCCATGGCATAGATCCAGCAGGTCAGACTGTTATTCTTCTTAAAAGGAATCTCCCCGGCATTCATTTTCCGGCCAGTTGAAAATACGATAAAAGCATCATATAACGCAACAAAAATCCAGGGAATGATTGCTAACAGTACATAGACAAAAAAAAAGTATCTGACCGGGGGCAGCATGTTCGCAAAATATGCGGAATGGCTTATTACCCAGTTATATATCGTCGCATACAGGAGAAACAGAACAACTCCCGCAAACCGTCCGATAAAAAAGACCGCACCTTTTACCCAGCGTTCGCCATAATATACGTGGCCCAGGCCGGCAATAAAAAACGATGCAATGGCGGCGGCCCACGGGTTTTTCCGGTTTTCAGTCATAAAATCGCTTCCCTCAGCATAAAATCACTTTCCCTGCCTCTTCCAGAGCCAGGCCTCGTAACAGATCAGGATGAAGATCACGAGCACGCCTCCAAGGAAGAATGCGAGCGCCGGGTCAAGAGACGGGAATACGGTACCGGCGCCGCCGTCCAGGGAACCCGGCGGAATGGCAGGTGCGGGCAGCATCAGCGTCGGTGACGGAGTTGACACCAGTGCCGGTGTGACATTCGCCACCCAAGTATCCGCAACACTTTTTGTGCCTGTCATCACCACCTCGTGCATTGTGGTGACATTCTGGGCTACCGTCCCGGTAACCGCTTTGGCAACGGCACCGCCATCTTCCCTGAAGGCAGCCTGCGGTGCTGAATTCATGCTGTTCACGCTGCCACGGATCAGACTTCCCGGCCCGAACAACGGGGAAAGGACCGAGATCATCACCGAACAGACCGCTATGATCCCGAACAGGGATGCGTATTTCAGCAAAAGTGTGCGGACATTGGACTGGCGGGGTGCAACCACCAGCAGCTGGTTGGTTAGCGTGTAGATCTTGACCTCCCTGCCCTTGATGCTGTACTTTGTCTGTGCTACCGCGATGAGGCCGGCATCCAGCAGGTTCTCTATGTGGTACTTCGCCGTGTTCATGGGGATGTTCAGCCGCTCGGTGATATCCGTCAGGCTCCGTGGTTCTTCGCCAAGGATTTGCAGGATGTCGCTTGCGGTCTGGCTTCCCATCGCCTTCGCTATCTTCTGGGCTCGTTCGTCGCCGGGTTCCAGGAACACGACATTGTCTGCCATACTCACCCCCTGAGCGCAGCGATGATGCGCTCACGCCCCACTTTTAAGGCAAGGTCCAGCTGGGTTGCATCCGGCCCGCCGCCCTGCGCCATGGAGGGTTTGCCCCCTCCCTTGCCGCCCAGCATACCGCAGACCTGCCCGATAATCTCACCGGCATTCACCCGGCTGTCCCCGGATGCGAGCACTACCCGGACTGAATCCCCGGATCCCGCAAGGAGGGCTACGCCGCCTTTTTCCGAAACGGATGCTGCAAGGAGGGAGAGTTCTTTTGGCGGGAGATCGATTTGTTTGACAACAACGGGAATGGTGCCCACCTGTTCTGCCACGAGCGACCGCATCTCGAGTTCGACCAGTTTCGCCGTTATCCGTTCGAGATCCTTCCGCTGGTCTTTCCACTCATTGAAGAAGCGCGTGACCGTTGCCGGCAGGTTGTCATCCTGCACGGACAGGACCGCTGCGGAGGAGGTTACAATCCCTTCAAGGTGCTGCATGTAATAGACCGCGGCAATACCGGCCGAAAACTCGATCCGCTCGATGCCATCCTGAATATGCTCGACGCGGATGATCTTGATCATGCCGACTTCCCCGGTGTTCCTGCAATGGGTACCGGCGCATGCCTCGATGTCCCCGGCTACTTTCACGACCCGGATATCCCTGCCCGGGGGCACCCCGCCCTGGTACAGCGAGAAGCCGTACTTCTGTTCGGCTTTGGTCCGGTCTTCAACCTCGATCTCGACCGGCACGCCCGCCATAACCATGCGGTTTGCTGCGATCTCGATGCGGTGGAGTTCGTCGGGGGTGATGTGCTTGAAGTGCCGGATATCGACACGGGAACTCTCGCTGCCTTTCTGGGCCCCGGCCTGGTGGATGTGGGCCCCGAGCACCTCCTTTGTGGCATGGAGGAGGAGGTGCGTTGCGGTGTGGTGGCGCATCAGCGACCAGCGCCGCTCCTCATCCACCATGCCCTTGACCCGTTCCCCGCGCCGTACGACCCCGCCGGCGATATGGTGGAGGATCACTTCGCCAACCTTGACAACCCCGTCGACCTGCGCCATGCTCTCGGAACCGATGAACGTGCCGGTATCGGCAGGCTGCCCGCCGCCCTCCGGGTAGAAGAGGGTCTGGTCAAGGACTGCATATGCGTCAAAGAAGTCCAGCACAACCGCCTCGAACTCGACATCCGACGGCTGCTCGTAATAGAGTTTCCTGGTCGCGGGAAGGGCCCGCAGCCGGTCCGCATACTTCGCGGTCTTGTCCTCCTCGGCCTCCTTCTTCGATTCGGAGTGCATGTCGGCCACCATGGAATAGAAGTTATCCGGCAGGTCAACGACCGCTCCCTCCTTTGTTGCGATCTCCTTGATCATTTCCGGCTGGATGCCGTGGGAATCATAGAGCGTCATGACCTCGGCAAGCGGGACACGCTCGCTTTTCGCCTTGTAGGTCTTTGCAACCTTCTGGACGATCCTGGTGCCGCGTTCGAGCGTTGATGCATACTTCTCGGTCTCCCGCTCTATGATCTCCCGCACTACAGAAATATCCTGCTCGAACTTCTTTGCACCGATGATCGCGGTCTGCTGCTCGATCAGGTCTGCAAGGGGTTCCTGGATCTTCAGCTCGTTCATCATCCGCAGGGTCCTCCGGATCACGAGCCTTGCAAGATAGCCTTCCCGCACGTTGGAGGGGACGATGCAGTCGCCGAGCATATAGGCAAGGCAGCGGGTATGGTCAACGATCGCATACACCTTCTCAATGGGGGTGATCATCTTGTCCAGTTTCTCGGGAGAGACATCGATCGCTGCTGCGACTTTCTTGCGTAAGTTGAAGAGGTTCGTTCCCGAAATGTCCATGAGGCCGGCATACTTTGCATTTAGGGAAAGGATCTTGGTGTACTCCTTGTTGTCCAGCATGTGGGAGAGCCCGGCAGCGCCCATCACCCGGCTCACCATCTCCGGGAAGACCGCGTCATAGATAGTGGGCGAGCCTTTCGATGCCCAGACCAGCCGTTCGAGCCCATAGCCGGTATCCACGATCCGGAGTTTCATCGGGTAATACATATCGCCCTTCAGTTCGTAGCCCGGGCCCTCCGTCTTCTGCCGGCCGAGGCTCATGAAGACGAGCGTTGCAATTTCGAGACCACCGATCAGGACTTCGACGCTCGGCCCGGCATTCCCCCCGCCTATCCAGGGGTTCTCCTTGTAGGTGACCCGGTTCAAATCCCCGCCGATAGACGCGATGAACTGGTCGCAGAGCTCGACCGTCCGGTCCTTCCAGTAGATCTCCTCATTGGGGGTGTTGAAGGCATGGTGGGCCATCATCTCGAACGTAGTGAGGTGCCGCCCGGATTTTCCCACTGAATCCAGGTCATTGAGCCGGATACAGGGCTGGGAGATCGTCAGCGGGTTTGCCGGGGGCGGCACAACACCGCTCGTCACGAACGGCTGGAAGTCCGCGATCGAAGCGATTGTCAGGTAGATATCGTCCCGCCAGCGTGCAACCACCGGGTACCGCTCTACCCGTGTATGGCCGTTCTTCTCAAAAAAGGAGAGGTAGGCCTCGCGCATGGAGTCAAGGGTATGGGGCTTAAAGACCGGGCTGCCGATGAAATTATAGGGCTCGCAGGGTGCATCCCCGCAGATCTCCCGCGAAGCGTCACGGGTCCAGAACGCCGACCCGCAGCTTTTACAGATCTTCCGGGTAAATCCCTGGGTCTTGAAATAATCGAGCTGGTATTCATCTTCAAGCATGGATAATCACAATCGTCAGTACAGTTGATTACGAACGGTAATTAGTTTGTTGTTCCAGAGAGTCGTCAGACTCGATGGTGGAGAAGAACGCGAAGCATTCTTCGACTTCGGGGGTACCCGTCATGAAGGTCGGCTGACCATAAAAGAGGAGAATAACCATCAGGTTCTTCGACTTCTGCTGCCCTTGTCTTTGTGGTGGTATGAAGGTCAATATTCGATTTAAGGGGATCCTTATTGAGTTGCGAGCCCTCCCTGTTTCAGGGCCCTTTCGGGGCATGGCGGAGCAATTACCTGTACGAAAAAACGGGAAGTTGAAGCCGCCGCGGGGGTACCTTACCGGGGACGGCTGCACCTCTCACAACCGGGGTAAAGGGTCTCAATCCCAATCATCGGGATTATGTCAATTAAAAAACCGGAATCTTTTCCAGAATTATTTTCCCGCCTTCCCCTTCACTATCTCCTGGTACCATCCATCAACTCTCTCGTACCGCCCCGTCTTCCGTGCGAGCCGCACCGCGAGCAGGTGCCAGCAGGCCCGGCCCCGGTACAGGAAATCCCCACAGGTGCAAAAATCGTCTTCAACGATATAGGAGGCTGTCTTCCCCTCGACCACGAAAAAGTCCAGGTATTTCTTCACCCGCCCGAGATCGATTGCCTCAAGGGCGGATGTTCCCTTCCGGCCGAACGCGGATACGATCTCTTTGCGGATCTCCTCATTTAACTCCGGCTTCTCTTTCAGCCGGTCCCAGATCTCGCTCATGGTATGGTGTGCAGCACAGGTGTATCGTCAATGAACTGCCAGCCTTTCTGTGCAGCGAGCCTTTTCATGGAAGGGGATTCAAGCGCATAATGGGTTGCCTCGATGCAGGGAAGAGGTGACGCCCGATAGACAGAATGCTTCAGTTCGCTTGAAAGGAGGGCATCGGCGTACCGTTCCTTTGCCTCGGCCAGGAATGCGGGATCAAAACCGCTCCCGCCAACAACCGCCAGTTTTTCCAGTTTCCGGATCTTCCCCCAGACCCGTACCGGGCAGCCAAGGCGCCGGGCGATCTCTTTGAGAGACAGCGGGCAGTCGCCTACAAGACCAAGCGTCATGGGTTCGATATTGGTAAGCGTGAGGAGTTCAGCGAGAGCGTCGTTTACGCCACTCTCGGCATGGTCGAAATTGGTGTGCATGACATAGATATTCAGGCCGGACGCGAGCACGTCGCGCATGAGGGTCGCGGTCGGGCCGGTAAGGGAGGTCAGCGGCGTCCAGAGCGGCGTGTGGTGGACGAGAAGCATACCGGCGTGTGCGGCAACTGCCCGTTTCACCACGGAGGGGGTGGCGTCCAGCGCACAACAGACCGTATCAACCGTATCCTTCCCCTCAACAATCAGGCCGATCTTTCCTGCATCGAAATCTTCGGCAAGGCAGGGAGGGGCGAGCCGCTCCATCTCCTCTATGAAGGCTAGCACATGCATAGAGAATATCTGACAGCAGTGGTTAAAATCGCATTTATTACCGTAAGTAATAACAATTGCCTTAAATATTCGGAAAATGGAATATTCCGGTATGCACAAGACCATCGGGCAGATCAATGAACGCATCCGTGACGGGTCCGCACGGGTCGTTACTGCCGAGGAGATGCCAGCCCTTGTCGCCGAGCTGGGAGAGGAAGGGGCGTTAAGAGAGATCGATGTCGTCACAACCGGGACCTTCGGCGCCATGTGTTCGTCCGGGGCCTTCCTGAACTTCGGCCATGCCGAGCCGCCCATCCGCATGGAACGGATCTGGCTGAACAATGTCGAGGCATATGGCGGGCTTGCGGCCGTTGACACGTTCATCGGTGCGACCCAGCAGTCCGATACCCTCCAGGAAGAGTACGGCGGCGCCCATGTGATCGAGGACCTCGTTGCCAAAAAGACCGTGGAACTGCGGGCAAGTTCCCATGGCACCGACTGCTACCCTCGACGCACCCTTACGACCGAGATCGCGCTGGAAAATCTCAACCAGGCCATCATGTGCAATCCGCGCAATGCGTACCAGCGCTACAATGCTGCGACCAATACTACCGACCACGTCCTGAACACCTATATGGGGACACTACTCCCGGGCTCCGGTAATATCACCTTCTCCGGGTCGGGGCTTTTAAACCCGATATCCAATGACCCGAAATTCCGGCTGATCGGGAGCGGTGTTCCCATCTTCCTCTGCGGTGCACCCGGTATCGTGGTGGGGGAGGGGACCCAGCACTCCCCGGCCGGGGGATTTGGCACGCTGATGGTAACCGGCGATTTGAAGCAGATGTCTCAGGAGTACCTGCGGGCAGCGACCATGACCGGGTACGGGGTCACGATGTATGTCGGGCTTGGCATTCCCCTGCCCGTCCTCGACCTTGACACGGTGAGGGCGACGGCGATCCGTGACGAAGACATTACCGTTGATATCATGGACTATGGTGTACCGAGCCGGAACCGCCCCTCTCTGCGCAAGGTCACCTATGCGGAACTCCGCAGCGGTACGATCGAACTGAACGGCGAGGAAGTCCGGACCTCCTCGCTCTCGAGTTTCCGCAGGGCACGGCAGGTAGCGGGAGAACTGAAGCACTGGGTGGAGAGCGGGAAGATGACCCTGGCACTCCCCACCCGCCCGATCAACGCCACGCGGCAGGCAAAACCGATGCACCAGAGCAAGACAAGCCCGCGGGTGCTGGACATCATGGACCAGAGAGTGGTGAGCATCGGCGAAGATGAGGAGATCACCACAGCGGCGAAGAAACTCCTCAAGGGCGAGACCAACCACCTTCCCGTCATCAACAGCAAAAAGATGCTGGTGGGGATTGTTACTACCTTCGACATATCCAAGGCCGTGGCGAACCCCGGTAAGGCGCATCTCGTGAAGGATATCATGAAGACCAAAGTGATCACAACGGTTCCGGACGAGGCGGTCGATATCGCCATCCAGAAACTGGAGAAGCATAACATCAGCGCACTGCCGGTCATCGATAAAGAGTCCCACGTGATAGGGATCCTCACGGCGATGAACCTTGGCAAGCTGGTTGGCGGGAGGTGGCTGAAATGAAACTGCTGGTCACCTTCTCACGCGGCAGGGGCAGAAAGCCGATCATTGCACAGGCAGTCCGCGATACCGGCGTGCTCATCAATGTGGAACGGGCGGTCATCGACTCCTCCGAGGGGGAGGCCTTAATCGAGGTTCCGGACGAGCAGTGCCGGCTCGTCAGTGACACGATGACAACACTCGGGGCCCAGGTGCGCATCCTCGACCACGGGGTGAGCCTGGATGAGAGCGAGTGCGTGGACTGCGGCGTCTGCATCAGCATCTGCCCCCGCGAGGTCTTCAGTTTCGATGCGGAGTGGAAACTCCGGCTCGATGAAGAGAAGTGCATTGTCTGCGGCAAGTGCATCGATGCCTGCCCGCACCGGGCGCTCTCCCTGCCGCTATGATCCGGGAGCCGTTCCATTTCCGGGAAACGTTCGCAACGATCCTTGCGGACGATCCCGCTCATGTCCGTGCGGCAAAAGCCGGCATGATGGCCGCCCGGCAGATGCTGGAAGCGTACATTGCCCGCGACCCTTTTTTTAAGGCTACCTTTGACCCGTATATACCGGATTCTGACGATCGGGTCATCACCCGTATGGCGGGTGCTGCACGCAGGGCCGGTGTCGGCCCGATGGCCGCCGTTGCTGGGACCATTGCATGGGCGGGAGTCGAAGCAATGCAGGAAGCCGGCGCCGCGTTCGGGGTGATCGACAATGGTGGCGATATCGCTCTCATAGCCGATCGCCCGGTCCGGGTCGGCGTGCATGCCGGTAGTGCGGCGCTCTCCGACCGGGTGGCGTTTGTCGTCCCCCCGCAGGATTCTGTGCTCGGCATCTGCACGTCATCGGCAACGGTCGGCCCGTCCATCTCGTTCGGCATGGCCGATGCCGTCACGATCTTCTCCCATGACGTGGCGTTATCGGATGCGTGGGCAACGGCGGTCTGCAACGAGATCCGGCCGGATGACCGGCGCGTACTCGACCGGATCGACCCGGAGGAGGTTTCCGGGATCTTTGCAATCATGGGGGATGTCACGGTACAGTGGGGGGAGCTGCCGCCGCTGGTGTCGGCGGTTGTCGATGAACAGCTCATCAGTGCGGGGGACCGGTGAGGACACTGCGAACGCTTAATGCTGTATATTGTATACATTACACAGGTTATCATGGCCAAAGCAGTACATGCACCGGTAAAAAATGTTCCGGCACGCACCCCGGCACGAGAACGGGCCCGCACAGGAAAACCAGCGCAGGAGGTTTCTGCAAGGGATTCCCGAGCACCATTGCAGATTCTCAAGTCAACTAAAGAATGGCTCGACCAGATCATTGCTGAGAGAGATCTCCGGACCTATGATGAGGCGATCATGTTCCTGATCACGGAACGGCAGCGGAACCTGCCATCGGATTTCGGTGTTTTTTCGGATATGGAAGTGTATGTCTGCACCGGAGAGGATTAAGATCATACTCGTTCCCGACACCTGGGCATGGGTTGAGTACTGGAAGGGTAATGACCGGGTCCGCGGATATATTGAGGGGCCGGAGGCCCGGGTAACCTCCCTGATCACCATTGCGGAACTGGAACGGTTTTACGGTGCGGACAAGGAACGGATGGACCATATGGTCCGGACGATCCGGTCGCGGAGCCGTCTTGTCCCGGTTGATCTTCCCGTTGCACGGGCCGCAGGCAGGGTGCGCAGGGAGATGAAGGAGGGCGGCATTGCAGACGCGATCATTTATGCAACCGCGCTCAGGAACCGGGCAAAGGTTGTGACGGGCGACCCGCATTTCCGTATGCTGCCCGAGGTTATTTTTGTAGGGAATGAATGAGGCGGGGACCTGTTCTGCCAGTCCTTACAGGGACGATGGACCCGGGCCTATGTTTTCACCGGCGCTTTCAGCCGCAGTCTTAAGGGGTCATCACATTTCACGCGAAATTAACTGATGACACTCCCCGTGTAAAAATACCCCGGACAAAGTGTATTATTCAGAAAAAGATCCATAGGGGTATTTTGATCCCACCCCCGGTCTCCCCCCTTACGCTACCAGTCAGACTCCTTATTACCTGAGTGCCAGATTGCCGGGCTGCTGATATCACAGAGCACCGGATCCGGGAAAGCACGAGACCTGCCGGATAAAAAAAAGGAGATCAGGAAATACGATACCCGAGCTTCCGGACAAGAGCGAGCATATCCAGGACCTGTAGCTCCTGATTATTGGTGAGTTTACGCCCTTTCTGGATCAGCCTGCCCAGCCGGACGATCTGCATGCGCTGGTCCTGCGTAAGCCCCTCGCAATGGTGCGACCATCTGAGCAGGTCGAGCCATTGTGCACGGTTAAACGCGACATTCTGTCCGGCAACGGGTGCTGCACCGCTGGTATCCAGGGGGGAATTATCATCGTCGTCCGTATCATCCCCGCCGACATCTTCACGGGTACCAGGAGTGGATGACCCCCTGTCCTCAAAAAAACTTTCCTGACGATCCGAGCGACCCGTCATTGAATCCGGCAGGACGCCCTTTATCGGTTCGGTTACCGGTTCCTCGATAATCGATACCACAGGGGCGCCGGCTGGCTTTTTCTTATCGTTTTCATCATCTTCAAACAGGTCCTCGACGCTATTGATATGCGAAGCCTCCGGTGAAGGCGCCTTCACCGGATTGATTGCGACCATCGTGCGGGAGAGAGGATGGATCACGGACGGGACAGCGGGAACTTTCACGATGAGCGACCGTTTTTTTATTATTTCCGCTTCCTTTCTCATCCCGGAGGACGGTACCGGCCCGGACTGCTGTTTTTTTCCGGTACCCGCCACAAGATGTTCATAATCCGTCATGTGGTCTTCCCACTCATCGGCAAGGGCAACCCGGGCCTGATCGATCTCGGCCGTCAGGCCGGCCGCAGCCTTTTCAGCCTCGGACTTTTCCCGGTTCAGGGCAGTTACCTGCGCTTCAAGGGACCGGTTCTGCTCCTTTGCGGCTTCGTGCATCCTGCGCTCGGCAATCATATCGGCATGCAGGGTTTTGGTCTCAGAAACAAACCGTTCGAGTTCCTGCTCCTGCTGCTGCTCCCGGGACAATGCTTCCCTGAGCTGGTCTTCCGATTCCTGCCGGCGGACGGTCTCCTGTTCAAGGCTGGTTTTCACCCGTTCCAGCTCATCGGCAAGGGTGGTGAGCTGCTGCTTTTCCTTCTCCCGTCCTTCTGATGTGCTCGCCAGATCCTGACCGGTCTTTTGAATCTTCTCTTCAGCGAGATGCAGTTTCTCTTCAGCTTCTGTTCTGGCAGAAACTGCAGAGTCAAGCTCCTGTTTCATCTGCTCAAGCTGGGTCTTATGCAAGGTAACGGCAGTCCTGCTATCCTCATGGATCTGGCGGAGTTCCCCCAGTTCCCGGTCACGCTGCAGGATTATCATGTTCATCCGTTCTTCGCTGTCCCTGTACCGGCTCTTTTCCAGTCCCAGCTGGTCCTGCAATTCCTTTAAGGATGCTGAAAGCGATTCTGCTGCCAGGGTCTCTGCCTTCTCCTTTTCTGCATAAACCCGTGCAAGATCTTCTTTCTGGGAGGTAAGGTTCCGTGTTTCCGATTCAAGGGCGGTTTTCGTCTCCGCATGAGCGCGGGAAACGGACGCAAGTTCCTGCTCCGCTGACTCCTTTGCAAAACGAACTGTTGCAAGTTCACTGCTGAGCGTTTTAATTGCATGTTCCGCTTCGGCAAGGAGAGGCCGGGTTGAATCAAACCGGGCCTGCACATCAAGAAGATCCTTCTGTCTTCCATCAAGGACGGTTTTCGTGTCCGCATGAGCACGGGAGACGGACGCAAGTTCCTGCTCCATGGACTCCTTTGTGGAACGGACCGCGGCAAGTTCATCGGTAAGGGTTTTTATAGTCTGTTCTTTTTCTTCAAGTTGGGAACCGGCTGTATCGAGACGGGCCTGCAGGGAGAGAAGATCCTTCTGCCCCGCATCAATAGTCTCCCGAAGCGAAGCTTCCGACTGTTCCTTTTCTGCCGTAACCGCATTCAGGTTCTCTTCAGTATGCCGGAGTCGGGCTCGTTCCGATTCCAGTTCTTCCTGAATCCGGCCACGCTCTGATGCCGATTCTTCCTTAAACCGTATAAGAGCAGCAGCCTGTTCCTGGGCCGTGGCTTTCAGATCGTTGATGATCCCCGTCAGGTCCTGTTCGGACTGGGTTTTTGCAAGCAGTACTGCATTCAGATTCTGTTCTGTTTCCTGTGCCCGGTTCTTTTCTGTCCCGAAATCGATCTTCAGCTGCTCATATTCCGTATTGAGGGCAAGGAGCGCCTTCTCCACATGAGCTTTATGCGTGGCGGTCGTGCTGAGTTCGTTCTCGGCATCTTTCCGCTGGCCGGATTCTTTGAGCAATTCCTCGTTTGCACGTTCCAGGGCTGGTTTGAGCAGGGCAAGTTCCGAGGACAGGCCGGATACCTGCTGCCCGAGCTGGTCGATGGTAGCCTGGTGAGCTGCCAGCGATTCGTCCTTTTCCAGTTCAATCCGCTGGATCTCGCTCTGGGCTTCAGTATGAGCAGATTTTACGGTGGAAAGATCGCGGGACAATTCATCGGTAGCTGCAATTTTTTCCCTGATCGTCTGTTCCCTGTCAGAAAGCAGGCCGGTCAATTCCGCTAATTTCTGCTCTTTTGTTTTCAGCGTCTCATTGATGATGCCAATGACCTTGGTGTTTTCATGGACCGTTTCTTCCATTTTTCTGATGGCGAAACCCTGGTTCCGGTTATCTTCCTGCGCCCGTGAAAGATCTGCTGATTTATTAACTGCAATCTCGAAGGAGGACAGGAGGAATTCAAGGAGTTTGCGGCGATCGGCAGTGACAACGAAGACCTGGTCGTCGTGCTTGATCTTGAACTGCGTCTTGATCTGTTCAGGGGTCTGGCGTTCAACCGGTATGGTAAGCATCCCTTCAATCAGCGACAGAAGGTAGGGGGGGTCGAACGGGTGAGCGATAAAATTGTCCGCATTGCAGTCGAGAACCCGCAGAAGGTCCCCCAGATCGGATGCACCCGTAATGATAAGCAGCGGGATGTTCCAGAGATATTCGTCCGCTTTTATCTGTCTGCAGACCTCAAAAGCATCAGCACCGGCAGAGGTAGCATCGCACATGAGCAGGTTGGGTTTCCCGTTCCGGAGTGTTTCAAGAAGGTGGGTGCCATCGGAAAAAAGGGTAACAGAGTATCCTTCGTTCCTGAGTTGTTTTTCCAGCTGGGTGGATAACGGGGAATTCGCGCTTAAAATGAATATGTCAATGACAGGTTCATTTCCATCTGACAGGGGAGTATTCATCTCAATCTCTCGCAGGGTTGCGATTTTGCTGTATTGTATACCTAAATATATGATCTAGTATACTCTATTAAAGCACTTCTGGTCGAAGGGGACTTGTACCGGGCCTTTGCAGCGGGCAAACAGGGAAAAACACAGAACCGGAGGCGGGATTTTTTTATCGTTTGTTGCCGGGCAGGCCGGACAGCTGCTGCATGAGGATATCCCGGACAGATTACCTGCGCCCTTTTTCTATCCACCAGTCGATCAGCGCCCGGGAAATGCTGAGTTTTTCCGGGATGCGGGGGAGATGTTCCCGGTCGAACCAGGATGCAGATTCGATCTCGTTTTTGTCAACGACCAGCTCCCCACCGGCAAAATCTGCAGTAAAACCCATCATGAGCGAGTTGGGGAATGGCCAGGGTTCACTGCCATAGTAGCGTATATTTTTAACAGTAATCCCGATCTCTTCTTTTACCTCGCGCACAAGGGCATGCTCAAGGTTTTCGTAAGGCTCCACAAATCCCGCGATAAGGCTGAACATCCCGGGCGGGAACCGCGGCGAACGGGCGAGCAGGATACGGTTGTCCCGCTGCACCAGCACGATGATGGCAGGTGAGAGCCGGGGGTAAATGATAAGGCCGCAGGAACCGCACTGCTTCGACCGCTCGGTTGTGCACTGGTGTGTTTCTTTTCCGCACCTGCCACAAAACCGGGTTGTCCGGTCAAACTCGATCATCCTGACTGCAAAGGCTGCAATGGCAAGTTCTTCATCGGGGATACGACCGAAAAGGTCCCGGATCCCGGAATACCCGGTACCTTTGGGGACCGGTGCATCCTTGCCAATCTCCCTGGCATAATACGGGACTTTTCCCCGGTAACCAAGATACTGGGAACGTTCAAGGACAAAACCTGACACCCGGGGGTCTTCCGGATACAGAACGGAAGGATGAATGCCGGGAGTGATACAGACACCGTCCTCCCTGACAATCACCCATTGTGCAGCAGCCGGTATCATTGCCGGTTCCGGATAGGATGATTTGAGCGGAGAGAGAGAAAATTTTCCCATGTAAGTCGGGATGGGGATGCCTCCTTGGATGGTATTCCGGTTGGTATGCAGAGTAAAAAAAACGCTTATATTCAGAAATTTAAACGTGATAGATGGTGCAGGGCCCATGCCATTTTTCCTGCCAGTTTCGGAGTATGGCAGGTCACTCTCCGGTTCCTCAATGTCCTTTATTTCCGGACAAATCCTGTACCGGTATTTCAGATACCCCGGAGCGGTCGAGAGGAGTCGTATCAGGGGATTTCCCGGGCGGGTAATCCAAATTCATCCGGTATAACTTTTTCATGAAATTCTGTTCTGGAGAAATCCTCTTTTCAAGTGATGATCTCCCCCCTTGCGCTAACCCTGCCCTCCATGGGGGCGGGGGCGCATTGCGATGCTTCGGCATTACCTAAACTGAAAATTTCTCCACGATTGCGTACGCGTAATACGGCACAATCGCAATCGGGGGATACCATAGCGGCGGTGGCAGAGCCCCCGAGAGCGTCATAATTATTTTCAAATGATTTCTACAGAGCACGAAATTCTACAGGATACAGACACACGGCAAATCTTTGTGTGCCACCGGAATGATCCCGTTGTCCCGGCCAGACTCTGGGTATCTGCCCGGAAACTCTCAACAGGAAGATCCAAACGAACAGATCCTGTAAAAAGAATGATATACCTGACCACATACAGGCTACTTCAATGATATTGGTCCTGTACGTTGACGATGAACCGGGCCTGCTCGAGATCGGCCGTATTTTCCTCGAGCAGACGGGGGAGTTCAGGGTTGATACCGCAGAGTCCGCAAAGGAGGCACTTGCAGAACTGGAGAAAGGGCAGTACGATGCTATCATCTCCGATTTCCTGATGCCGGTGATAGATGGCATCAGTTTTTTAAAATCAATCCGGCAGCGTGACGACGATATCCCCTTCATCCTTTTTACCGGCAGGGGAAGGGAAGAAGTGGTTATCGACGCATTTAATAACGGTGCTGATTTTTACATCCAGAAAGGGGGCGAGATAAAAGCCCAGTTTGCCGAGCTGATGCACAAGGTCCGGCAGGCAGTCAATAAAAGGCGGGCCGAGCGGGACCTTCACGAATCGGAAAAGCGGATGACTGATATTATCAATTTCCTCCCGGATGCAACCTTTGCCATCGACCGTGAAGGAAAGGTGATCGCATGGAACCATGCAATCGAGGAACTCACCGGGATCCCTGCTGCCGGAATGCTCGGGAAGGGAGACCACGAGTATGCGATCCCGCTCTATGGGGAGCGCCGGCCTATCCTGATTGACCTGATCTTTGCACCGGATGAACAGATACAGGAACATTATTCCGGCATCCTTCACGAGAACGGGATTCTTATTGCAGAGACCGATCTCCCCCGCCCGAGGGGAACGCAGCTGACACTCATGGGAAAAGCAAGCCCGCTCTATGACCGGCAGGGTAAGATGAGCGGCGCTATCGAATCCTTCCGGGATATTACAGCCAGCAAGCAGACAGAGCTCGACCTTCGGGCCGCCTATGACGAGATCTCCGCCACGGAAGAGAAACTGCGTGACCAGTACGACAAACTGAGCCGGAATGAACAAATCCTCAGGACCAGCGAGGAAAAATACCGGACACTCGCTGATATGGCACAGGACCTGATCTACATCATCAACAAAGACGATACCATTACCTATATCAACACGTTTGCCGCGACCATGATGGGGATGAGCAGGGAAGAGATCATCGGAAAGTCCCGTTCGGCACTGTTCCCGGGCCCGGAGGGCGAGAGGCAGTACCGGAACCTGCAACGGGTCTTCACATCAGGGATGCCCATTCATGAAGGGAACGAGATTCACCTGCCATCCCGGGTTACCTGGCAGGACACTCACCTGATCCCGCTCAGGAACCCGGAGGGGACCATCACCGCGGTCATGGGTATATCACGGGATATCACCGCCCTCAAACAGGCAGAGGATGCGCTTCGTCGCAGCGAGAACCAGTACCGCTCTATCATCGATAATGTGCAGGACATGCTCTACCGTACGGACATGGAGGGGAGGATCACGATGATCAGCCCTGCCGGGGCGAAACTGGCAGGGTATGATTCCCCGGATAAGATGATTGGTCTGGATCTGGCCAGGGACCTGTATGCGGAGCCACAGGATCGTAAAAAATTCCTTTCAATCCTTGCAAGAAAGGGTTCGGTAAACGCATATCCCCTCGTGCTCAGGAACCGCGAAGGGCACCGGTACCATGTTACTGCAAGCAGCCATTATTTTTATGACGCAGAAGGAAACGTGCTCGGGATTGAAGGGATTATGCACGATGTCACGAATCTCCGGCAGGCAGAAGATGCACTCAAGGAAGCCAACAGGAAACTTAACCTGCTCAACGAGATCACCCGCCACGATGTGGCAAACCAGCTCACGGTCCTCCGGGGATATACCCAGCTTGCAATGGCGAAGAACCCCGATCCCATGATCGGTGATTTCCTGCAGAAGATCGATGCGATAACGGCAACCATCGGGCGGCAGATCGAGTTCTCAAAAACGTACCAGGAACTCGGCGTTCATGCCCCGGGCTGGTTCGGTCTGGACGAGATATTTGCAAAAAGCAAGCCCGGGGGTATCCTGTTTTCCAGCTCATGCACCGGAGTCGAGGTGTATGCGGACCCGATGCTCGAGAAAGTGTTCGCCAACCTTTTTGGCAATTCGGTCATGCATGGCGAACGAGTATCCCGAATTACTGTCCGCTGCGAACATTCGGGTGAGGACCTGCTGATTGCAGTTGAAGACAACGGGGTTGGCATCCCCCTAGATATCAAGCAGAAGATCTTCAAGAAGGGTTTTGGGAAAAACACCGGCTTTGGCCTCTTTCTGTCCCGCGAGATCCTCGCTATCACGGGTATCCTGATCCACGAGACCGGAACCCAGGGCAGGGGAGCCCGGTTCGAGATCATCGTGCCGAAAGGCGGGTTCCGGTATGGCGGAGATACCGGGAGCCGGAATCCTTAACCGTGGACCGGGAGCGTTCCCCGCAAACCTTCCGGGCAGGACCGGGCTGGTCCTTTTTAGGGATTATTGATATCGGACAAGAGCGAATCTTCAGGAGATCCTCATGGGCTACACGATTACCCTGATATCAACGGATGAGAGGGAGCATCTCATGGAGGTGCACCTTTCACGGGTCCGTTATGAGATCAAATCCGATCTGTATGGCTGCTGCATCAAACTCATGACCGATGATCACGCAACCAAGGACACCTGGGAGAATAATTTCTATTCCACATCCCAGAATATCCGCTCCCACGGGAGGCTCCTCATCTTCAAAAATGGTGCCTATGCTCCCGATACGGTCCTGTTCGATCCCTTATCCAGGACTGCGTTCCTCTTCAATTTTTCCTATTATGGCTGGGTCAAGTCCATAGCGCTCAGTCTCGCCGGTGACATCCTTGAAGATCTCCACGGGATCTATTCCATGCACGGCTCCTGCGTGGATATTGACGGAAAAGGCCTCTGTATCATCGGGGGATCCGGGGCAGGGAAGACAACGCAGACGTACGGGCTGTTACAGGACCCGCATACCCGGATCGTGGCGGACGACTGGTTCTTTTCACGGGTATATGGGCCGGATATCCTTGCCTATAGTTCCGAGAAAAATTTCTATATCGGGGAAGACCTTGGCATAATCTGGAAAGAGTTCGGCGGGCTCGTGCCGGAAGGGGAATTTGATCACAACGGGCGGGCGGTCGCCGATATCCGATGGGTGATCGGCAAGGGACGGATCCTGCCGATGACAACGCTCAGGACGATTATTGTCTTAAAACGGGATCCTGCCGACAGCACCATCTCGCGGACGCTCGACCCGGAGACCGGGCAGCAACTCCTGGTAAAAAACAATTATTTCAACCCGCATCTTCTTGTCCATAACCCGTTCAAGGAACGGATAAGGAACCGGTATGTTGCCGAACTGATGGACCGGACCACGGTATATGAAGTCAACACAACCGGGACACCGCAGGAAACCCAGAAGATGATCCGGTCGCTTGCGGGGATTCCGCAGAGCGGATAAAAAAAACAAGCCGGAAAAACCTGAAGGCTGCAGCCCTGCAAAATCCGGGAATCGCTGCCATGCTGATCGGGATCCGGAACCTCATTTTATTCTTTTTTGGGGTTTTTGGATTGCATTCCGGAACAGGATGAGCCGGTCGCAGAACTCCCCGAGATACTCATCCATGGACAGACTCCCCTCCTCAAAAACACAGTCGCCCTCCTCGATGACTTTATGGATCATGTCCCGGCTCGGCAGGATCATATCGAACGCAATACCGGACTCTTCGGATCCCCGGATAAGGGCTTCCCGGAAAAGACCGATGCAATACGCGATGCGGTACGTATAGAGATGCCGGGTCTTGGCGAGATACCCGGCAACGCGTCCGGTCTCGATGCGGAGAAAATCATCGAGGACTTGTGGGTCTTTGCATTTCCCCAGCATATAATGGTAATGGGCATAGGGGTACATCTCTTCGAGTTCGGCCGGGACAATCCCGCAGGTGCCGAAAATGACGAGGTGGTACTGGTCATGAGCCAGCACCTGCGCAATAACCGACCGGATCAGCTGGTGGCTGGGGCTGGCACTGTAGGGTTTCCGTACCGCACAGGGCATGAAGATCGCAATTTCCCGGGGGGCTACAGCATATTCATCGATGATATACCGGTACGATTTCTCGAATTCCGGCAGGTAGAACGGGGGATCGGTCAGCAATGTGCCCCTGTTATTTTCTGCCCCCGGTGCCTTCTGATCGCCCATGATCGTCCCTGAAAAGAATTGTCCCCGCCATGACAAGAAGGGATCGGAACCGACAAGCCCGAAGCCTCCCGCAAGGAGACAGAAAGCATCAGCAAATGCCACTAAAACAAAAGCAGTTGTTGTCTCATGCGAAGCACAGAAAGTCGTTGAAGGTTCCACTGAGGCATACAAGGCCCAGACTGATACAAATAGGTTAAGAGGAGATTTCCCAAGGATTGCCTCCCGTTCTGGGGGAGAGAGTCACACTCAAAATTTTCAGAGAAGACAGACGATATTAATGATAATTCAAAGGGTTCTGCATAGCTGAAATATTTTTTAATTAATAACACAATGTTGACTGTTAGCAATCTAAAAATGATTATTTTGACTATAATTTCCATCAGATAATACAGCGTCAACCGTGAAAATCTAGGAAATTATCTTTTAAAGATTTTTAGTTAAGATTGAGATTTTAATTTTTTCACTAATAAATAGTTGATAAATGCCGAACAAACTATGAGCATGAATTGAGCATCTTCACGATCAATATTCTGTTCATCAGACAATGCATGTCTAATTCCCCCGTCATCATTAGTCCAACTATAAATTTTTTGAAATGCTTCATTTAAACGAGGATGAATTTTTACTCGGTCCCTACGTTGAATTATTTCTAGCGATTTTGTTAAAGTTGATGTGGGTTCTTCGCAAATTATTTTACATTGAGCCTCGACCGCAGAAATTGATTCTTTTATTGAATTTCGAAAGTCTGGCGATTGGCGATTAGATAGTAACTTCAAAGCTTGTTTTAAATGCGTTTGAACTTGATCTGAAGATGTATGGATAGCATGCTCAATGCCATTGATTTCTTCATCCGAAATAATTGGACAAACGACCTACTCAATAAAACGGTAACCAGACGATTCTTGTTCCAACGCTAGATTACAATCGGATCGAAATTGATTTTTACGGTTCGTGTATGTATCTTCTTGATTCACAAATTCTATAAAATCAAAAACTTTCCACCATGGCCAATCGAAAATAAATCTAGTCGAAGAAAAAAAATTGTCTTGGACTTCAGAAAAAAAACCATGTTGGGAGTGAGGTAACCGATTAAGAGTTAATTTTAAAAATTTCTCCCAAATGATTGGTAAAACACCATCTACATCACAAAAATCACCAATATGGTAATTTTTGTAAAACGCATTCCATAATCCAATGCGCATTTCTCTGGTAATGTCGTTTAACAAAATGGCTTTTTTAGGAACAATATTGTGACGTTCAGAAAATATTGCCATATTTTTTCAAGTTACAATTAGTGTGTTGGGAAATAAAAACTGTGTATAATATGAAACCATTAATTTTTTAATAACTCACAATTGATTGTGATTAATTTAAAAAAAACTGTTTATTATACGCGTTAACATGCATGATTACAAATTTTTAGTTTTATCCCCCCTAAAAAACAAATTGATGAAAATTTCGAATTAGCATTTTAACCAGACATTTAAAAAAACTCTCCGTAACACCGAGTTTGAATCACTTGATTTTCCGCAGAGTCTTTTTTTTAGAATCGTTGCCGGAACTTTTGCAGCCGGTTCA
>Ga0182011_10001157_pt1 | contig 23264 bp, 19 predicted proteins | sample 711E1DmetaG_FD_120481 | JGI IMG/M metagenome (GOLD analysis project Ga0182011, IMG submission 120481) | Permafrost microbial communities from Stordalen Mire, Sweden - 711E1D metaG | ecosystem: Environmental > Terrestrial > Soil > Wetlands > Permafrost | place: Sweden: Stordalen | collected...
AGATTCCCAGAAAACATCAGTCTTTTCACAGCCACGTTTGAGGATCACCTGGTTGCCGGGGTAATAATCTACGAGAGCAAGAATGTCGCCCACGCTCAGTATATAGGCGCGACCAGTCTTGGGAAGGAAGTCGGAGCGCTTGACTGCATCCTGAGCTATCTGATAACTGAACGTACTCCGATAAACATTACTTCGACTTTGGCATTTCGACAAAGAAAGAAGGGCTATACCTCAATACAGATCTGGCCAAGAACAAGGAGAGCTACGGCGAAAGGATGATCGTCTTCGACACTTACCGGATCAACCTCCGATAGCAGGGGACGATTCTTACCGTGTGGAGTCGTAGCGCCCCTTGCTCTATGTGGGAATATGACTAGGAAAAATGCGGGTGCGAGAACCCGCGCAGAACATGGAGAACTGTTGGATGTCGATGGAGAGTAATTCCCCGACCGTCAGCGTAATCATGCCTTCGTATAATCACGAGCGGTATATAGGGATCGCGATCGAGAGCATCCTGAACCAGACTCTTGCCGACTTCGAACTTGTCATTGTAGATGACGGTTCAGTGGATTGCTCTCCGGAGATAATCCACCGATACAGGGACCTGGATGCCAGGGTCAGGCCGTGCTTTCATAAGCGAAACCTGGGAATCCCTGTGACATTGAATGACGGGCTGGCAATGGCGACCGGGGAGTATGTTGCGTTCATCGGATCCGATGACGAGTGGGTCAGCCATAAGCTCGAGCGTCAACTGGAGGTTCTGTCCTCCGAACCAGATGCGGTAGCCTGGTCGGAAGGGCTGGTGATCGATGAATCCGGAAGACCCACCGGAAAGACCTTCAGCCAATTTTTCGATGCGTATAACAGGAAGAAAGAGGGCATCATCTTCCTGGAGCTGATGAAGGGCAACTACATCTGTGGATCGAGTGTCATTACACGACGGGACCACTTTGACAATATCCGGTTCGACGAGTCCGTGCCACTTCTCAATGATTATCTCGTAATGGTGCAACTGGCCCATGAACATCCCTGGCGTTTTATCGAAGAGCCGCTCGTAAAATACCGATGGCACAGCGGACAGAGCATCAAGAACTACAGGGACGTGTGGGATAAGGATCAAGCGGCGGTCTACCTGCGGCTGGCCGAAGAGTACTCTGATGAACTGCCGGGCGATGTCCGGTCACAGCTTTTCGTCAACGCGGCCGGGGCGTTCTCGCGCATGGGGGACGGAACGAATGCCAGGAAATCTCTGCGTAACGCCCTTGAGCACCACCCGGACAACATGGCCGCGCAGGAGAGGTTGCTCCAGCTGGACTGGGGTATCTGTTTTCCCGACGGGTGGCGGCTGCACGCCGGCGGCGACACGGACGCGCTCGTCAGCGAGGGCGACACGCATGCATCGGCCGACCGACCGGGCGAAGCACTGCGGTTCTACGAGGAAGCGCTGGCAATCGACAGGTCGAACGTCCGTGCACTGGTGGATGCGGCGGTGATGCTGGGCAATCTGAACAGGACGGAGGAGGCGTTGCTCTACCTCGAGGAAGCATGTGAACTTGACGCTGGTGACCCCGAGGCCTGGTTAAACAGGGGATTATGTCTCGAGGACCTTTCACGGATTGACGAGAGCAAAGAATGTTACGCGGAAGTCCTCAAGATCGATCCTGGGGATTTCAACGGGCTGGGCAGAACAGGAGTTGGGTTGGCAGCGAATGGGGACTTCGAGGGCGCTCTTGTCTGTTTCGAGAAGATAGAGAATATTCAGCAGGGCGACGTTCGAAATATGGCCAACATGGCCGGTTGCCTGAAAGCAATGAGCCGCTTCGAAGAAGCCCTCCAAAGGTACACGGAAGCGCTCGAAGCAGCCCCCGACGACATCCCCTGCGCGCTGAACGAGGCTCGTTGCCTGGAATCTCTGGGCCGCGATGAAGAGGCCCTGCAATGCTGTGAGAGAGCACTTGAACTCCTCGCGGATGTGCGAAGGGAAGATGCCGAACACATGAAGGGATTACGGCAAAGTATGGACGGGGCGAAGCAATATATCGAGGCGCTCGAGGAAGAGGAAAGGAAGAAGGGCGTTGAACTCGAGAAAGCAGGTGAGTATGTGCGGAAGCTGGAGCAGTTGATTGTGGACCAGAAGGCTGCACTCGCCGCCGTCAAGCGGGAAGATGTTCCTCGGCTACATTATGAACAGCAGGAACCTGGCAAATTCGGATTGTTCAAGATTCACGTGAAGAACGAAGGTTTCTCAGCCACGTTCAAGAGATCCCTGGCATACGCCGTCAAGAAACTGAAGCGCAATTGAACCGACTCCTTGAGCAGCGCGTCTTTCAGTGCAGACGCATTGACCTGACCGTCATGCCTGTCGATGCCAGGCCTGTGGTGCAATTACTGTGGCTCGAGAGTGAACAACCGCAGTCGTAAACGGAAGGGAAGCCATGAAGTGAAAGACCCTGGTTCTAGCTACGCTCCTGATCTCCACCGCATTACTGCTCATGCAGGCGATCGTGCCTAATGCGGCTCTTGCGGCAACGGGCTGGACCAACACCAATGGAGGAGTCTCGAGCTACCAGATCGACGCCCTCGCCTATGACACGGTCAACAACCTGCTCTACGCGGGGACGACCAGTCAGGGGGTCTGGAGTTATAACGGCACCACCTGGACTCGAGTATATGGTGGAGCTGGAAGTTCCCCGCCCCCCAGCGCCGACGCCCTCGCCTATGACTCGGTCCAATGTCCTGGGGCAGGCAAACGACACCGCCCACGACTTCTCCTCGCAAGTCGCCTGCACCAACGGCCAGCAGATCATAGCCGAGAGGCCCATGTACTTCTGCTACAACGGCGCGTGGAGCGGCGGGAGCGACGTGGTGGGGTTCACGCTTTAGCCATGGCCGTCCAGGGGGGATTCGTTGAAGAGGCCTGTTCCTACCGACACACTGTTTTCAACATGGCAGACAAGATCAAGTCGGGGAGGGCATCGGTGCTGGTGCAGGTCACAGACCCCTCCGGCAAGGTAATAGTGGAGCGCTCGATGTATCTCAATAACAAGGGAGCGGGCACCGACACGATCGGGGCCTTCTCGGACTAGAGGGAAAACAAGACACAATCACGGGGGGCGGTCGCAAGGCTGCCCCTCTTCACGTCTGTAAACATGATAATCTACTCAAGACCAACTATTCAGGAGGACATAAAGCCCGATGCGCGCTTATCGAATTGCATCAGTACTCGTTGTGATTGGTCTGGCCGCCGCTCTCTGTGGGTGCGGTGCTCCGGCGACGATCACCTCCTACACTCTGATCAAGGAGCCACAGGCCGGGTATCAGTTCGCATACGATTTCATCTCATCGGCCAAAAAGACCGTCGATATGACCATGTATGAGTTATCGGACCCCAAAGCTGACGCCGCCCTCATCGCCGATGCGAAGAGAGGGGTGGCGGTGAGGGTCCTGTTCGACTCGGACACTGCACCAGGGGGCGGCAAAGAGGTGAACCAGGCGGCATACAACGACCTGAAGGCGAATGGGGTCAACGTAAAATGGGCGTGGTCCGGAGTGCTCTGGCACCAGAAGAGTATCGTCCGGGACGGCAATGCTGCCGCGATCATGACCTGTAATCTCTATGCACCTTACTACCCCACGCTGCGGGATTTTGCCGTCATCACAAACAACCCTGGCACCGCCTCCGGCGTAGAGGCTACTTTCAATGTTGATTTCAACAAGACAAGCAACCCTCCCACCAAGGGGGTGGTGCCCAAAGGTTCAGAGTTGATCTGGTCCCCGGGCGCCCAGACCGGACTGGTCAACCTGATAAAGTCCGCCCGTCCCGGCACCACTATTTACGCCGAGGACGAGCAGTTGGACAGCGCGCCTATCGAGCAGGCGCTGGTGGCAGCCGCCAAGAGGGGGGTCACGGTCGATCTTGCCATGACGTATTCTTCTTCCTATGTGAGTGGGTTCAACACCCTGGTGGCCGGGGGCGTGCACTTGAGCTTGTATCAGCCCAATGCCCCGCTTTACATCCACGCCAAGGCCATCTCGGTCAACAAAAGCACTGTTTATGAAGGCAGCAGCAATTTCACGACATCTATGACCAACAGCGATCGCAACGTGGGGATCATCACCACCAACCCGACCGTAGTCCGCGGCATCACGTCGACCATGGCGAGCGATTTTGCGGGCGCCACCCCGTACAGTCCTGCCCCCTGACATCAATGTCACAGTTCAGACTCCCCGATCGCAGGCCCGGCAGACTGTAACTTGCTTTGCCGCCCTGAAGGATTGAGGCGTGATTAGCTGAATATGTTCCTCGCTGGGCTTTGGTTACCGATGCGATCTGATGGAAGTGAGCATGAGCGAGTCAACAAGAATCCTTGTGATCGACAATGACCCCATCTTCGCGGAAACACTGCAGGGGGCTCTTCAGAAAAGATTCGGGGCCGAGGTTGTGATAGCGGAAGACTGCACCTCAGCGCGGAACATCCTCTCTTCTTCGAGCTTTGACCTCATCACGCTGGACTACCTGCTACCGGAAAGCACAGGAGTCGATTTCCTCGAGGAGATCAAACCCGCGCTGGGCTTCACGCAGGTCGTCATGGTGACGGGCAAGGGTGACGAGAACACCGCTGCTCAGGCCTGCCGGGCTGGAGCCGTGGGCTATATAATCAAGGACAGGGATTTTTCCGTGATGCTCTTATCCATTCTGGAGAGAGCCATCGAGCAGAGCCGGATGGAAAAGTCACTCCGAGACTCTGAAGTCCGATATCGGCGGCTGTTCGAAGCCGCCAGGGATGGCATCCTGATCATGGACGCGGACACGAGGCTTGTCATCGACGGGAACCCCTTCCTGGAAGACCTGCTCGGCTACAGCCGCGAAGAGATGGTGGGGAAGAACCTGTCGGACATAGGAGCCTTCAAGGAGATTCCCGAATCCGAGGCGCTGTTCTCGGAGCTCCGGGAGAAGGGCTACCTGCGACGGGAGCACCTGTTGCTGAAGTCCAAAGATGATCGCCAGGTCGATGTTGAGTTCATCGGCAATGCGTACCTGGCGGACCGAGCCAGGCTCATCCAGTGTAACGTCCGGGATCTTGCCTAGCGCAGCAAGTCAAGGGACGAACCTGACCTGTTCGCGAACATCAAGTGATCCCTCCGCCGCCGCGAGCGTCGGTTACTTCGTCGCCTGTCCCTGGAGGGTGGTCAGGATAGGGGCGATCAGGTTGGTCGCCGCGGTGCTATCCCCTTCCGCAGTAGGCATCATGTTCATGAAGACAACGATGGTAATGCCGCTGTCGGGGATGTTCCCGGCGAAGCTGCTGTAGCCAAGGGTCGCGCCATTGTGCCAGCGAAGTTCGCCCACCGGCAGTTTCGTGATGGCGACGCCGAGTCCGTAATGGGGGCCGTTGATGTTGTCCGACATCTGCACAGGATTCTTCAGCTGTTCCGCTCGCATCGCCGGAGTCAGGAGCTTGCCCGTGGCAACAGCCTCGATCCAGGTCTTCAGGTCAAGGAGGCCCGAGTCGACACCGGCAGAGGTCCAGCCCGCGGTCGTGTTCCACGTGGTGGGGTTGACCACGTCTGCCTTGCCGGGCACCTCGATTCCCGGCGGCAGACCGGTCCGGGTAAGGTACCCGTCAGAGTGCGGCTGGCTGAGCAGGTACGCGGGCATATCGGCGAGGCGGGTGACCTGGAGGCCGAGCTTATCGACGCAGAGCGTCTGGATCTCCTGCGTGGCGGTCTTACCCGTCGTGCTCTCGATTATCAAACCGAGGAGGTAGTAGCCGGTGTTCGTGTAGTGGTACTCCGTCCCGGGCGCCGAGAGCGGCTTGAGCGTGCGGGCCCACCGTAGGATCTCCGCGTGCGTCCAGACCTTGGTCGGGTCGCCATACCTGACCTTCTGGAATGCGGGGTCGTCGTTCTCAAGGTCGGGCAATCCGGAGGTATGGTCGAGAAGCATCCGCACCGTTATCTGATCGCGGTTAGCAATGCCGACGGACCAACTGAACTTCGAGAGCTTATCCTCGAGGCTGAGCTTCCCCTGGCCGACGAGCTGCAGGATGACGTCCGCGGTGAACGTCTTGGTGATGCTGGCGACCTTCCAGAGGAAGTCGGTCCTCATTGGAACGTTGGCTGCCAGGGCTGCCTTGCCGAACGCTCTCTCGTACTGGCCTTTGCCCTTCTGCCATACGCCCACGATAGCGCCGGGGATCTTGCCGTCCCGCATCGCCTGCTCGACCGTCGCGGTCAGCTTGTCCTGTGTAGCCTTGCTGAATGCCGGGGTCCCGCATGAAGAAGCACCAATGGTCAAGAAGACCAGAAGCATGAGAGCTATCGCGATGACGAAGTACTTGCGTCCGCCTCCAGTGTTCTTGTGGGGCATGTCCGTAACCTTTCCTTATGCATTGAGTCTGTGAGCCGTAGAACAAGTATATACAGTGCGATCCCTCCTGGTCACAGCAGGCCGACCAGCCCCTTGAGGGCCTCGATCACCCCGAGGCACACAAACTCGAAGACCAGTATCAGCTGGGCGTTGGCGAGGAGCCACTGCCTCATCGATTCAAGCCTGGTGGTGGACTTCTCCGGTGAGACCACCCGGACGAAGATAGGTATCCAGAGACCGACCATCCCCAGGAGCACGAAGACGATGATGATAATGATGCCCTCGAAGGTCCCGATCCGTGCCAGGAGAATATCGACCACCGCCGCCACGGTGAACAGGGCGTCGGTCACGAACTCGTAAAGACCGATCGCCAGGACCCGGGAAGGCTTGAAACTGTCCAGGAACTGCACCCACTTCGGCATCTTGGGTTGCTTTTCGCGCCTCGACTGGATCTTCCACCAGAAGAAGGCGAAGGCGAAAAAGAGCAGTGCGACTACCAGCTGGCCTACATAGGCGAGAGTTGTAGCGTTGGGCTTCTGGGTGAAGTCCTTCGCGTTCACGGTAAAAAGAACGACTATCCCCACCACGATGCTGCCCACTATTCCCGGCAGCACGAAGGCCAGGCCCTTTAGCAGCCCTCTGCTGCCCGAAAGGAACATTATTCCGATGATGATCGTCAACGGGCTCACGGCCCAGAATATCGCCAACGGCGCCAGCTTGAGAATCAACTGTGTGATGATCGTCCCTCTCTACTAATGTCACTGCTGGTAACCAATGAAGTCAGACCTCCGGCCTGCGTCCTCTGTTGTGTCTTTCATGGCTTTCCGCTGTCGGTTGCCGCTGATATTATAAACGCTCCTTGCAGATCGCATGTCGGCCATAACTTACGCGTCTGCGATTTCCCGCGATGTGCTATCATCGAGTTGCTCATGCGGCTTCGGCAGAGGAGATATCTTGAGGAAGATCCTGGTGGTCGACGACGACTCCACGCTGGTCAAGCTGATCGCGATGGCTCTCGAGGTCAACGGCTATGCCAGCGCCACGGCCGGCGACGGGGAAAAGGGTTTGAAACTGGCCCGGGACGAGAGCCCCGACCTTATCCTCCTGGACATCATGATGCCGGTGATGGACGGCCTTACCATGCTCGAGGAGCTTCGCAAGACGTCCGACGTCCCTGTAATAATCATTTCCGCGTACGGTAACTCGGAGAGGGTCGACAAAGCGCGAGAACTGGGCGTTGAGTGCTTCGTCAACAAGCCGTTCGGTTTCGAGGCGCTGATCGACATGGTTGAGCTCGTCCTCAAGGAAGAGAGTCCGGAATCCGCGCAGCCGTCGGGGGAGCTGGAAGCCTAGACCGCGGAGGCGTCCGGGCGACCTTCGTCGGCCTCCCCATGGAACATTTCCTCCGGGATGGGCTGGGCGCCCCGCCGGCGAGCCGCTATCGCGGGGACGCCGAAGCTGAAGACGGAACCGCCACCGCTTCTGTCCTCCACCTTGATCCAACCGCCGTGTGCGTCGACCACCGTTTTAGCTATGAAAAGCCCCAGCCCCATGCCGGGAAGCGAGTGATGCATGATGTCATCGACCTGGTGGAAGCGCTCGAAGACGAGCTGCTTCTGCCGGGCAGGGATCCCCCGTCCCCGGTCGGCGACGCTGAATACCACCTCGCCGTCGGTCCGCTCGAAAAGGATATCCACCTGACTGTCTTCAGGGGAGAACTTCACGGCGTTGTCGATCAGGACGGCCAGGACTGACTCTATCTTTTCAGCGTCCGCCCGGAAGGCCCGTTCATCGACGCCGTCCTCATGCACGACCAGCTGGCCCGGACGCTGCTCATGGTACCTGAAGACCGTCGCCTCGATGAGCCGTAGCGGCTCCACCTCCCCGTAATCGAGCCGCATCTTTCCGGATTCGATGAAGGACGCGGTGTTCAGCGTGGAAGCGAGGTTGGTGAGCCTGTCCGCCGTCATGTCGATGGCGGCCAGTGATTCGTCGATCTGCTGCTTGTCGAACTTCTCCCAGAAGTCCTTGAGGATGTTGGCGTACCCCTTGAAGATCGTGGCAGGGTGTAGAAGCTCGTGAGCCGCCACATCGATGACGTCCCGAAGAGTCTGGGAGTGCCGCCTCTGGATGTCCGCCTCGATCAGGGCCAGCTTCGCTTCCTCTTCGGCCTGCAGGAGCGCCATGGTCTCCCTGAGGTCGTGGACCATGACCACCGAGCCGATCTGTTTCCCCGAGTGCTGCAGCAGAGGCCCGGAGCTGACGGTGACCGGTACACCCTCGCCGTTCGCCAGGACGAATCTGGTGTTCAAGGATACCTCGCGGCTATCGGAGAGCCGGGAGGCGAGGTCGACGGCCCGGTCCTCGTCCGGCAAGAGGTTCTCCATGGTCGAGCCCAGCAGCTCTTTCTTCGGATAGCCGGTGAACTCCTCGGCCATCGTGTTTACCGTGTCGATGCAGCCGGCCGGGTCCAATATGAAGACCGGGTCACGCATCATGGATATGATCGTGCCGCCGACGGCCGCCAGCCTGGTGCTCATGATTCCGCGCCTGGTGACGGCATAGGCGATGATGGCCGCCGTGATGGCGCTGAACGTGAGGGCGTTCACCGGCTGGCGCCAGTTGATTGCGGGGATGATCACGTCGGTGAAGATGCCTCCGACGACCGGCACCAGTGCCGCGATCATCACGAAGCCGGCCCGCTCCCGGGCGATGGGGTCGCTGGACTTCCGCCAGAAACTGACGAGGATGGCGATACCGATGAACAGCATGACAAAGACGAACAGCTTCGAGTAGAGACGCAGGCTCCCGCTTTTCTCCAGGAAGCCCTGGCTTTTGGGGCCGAAGCCGACGTAGATGAGCCGCGTCCACAGGGTCAGAGCAAGAAGCGCTACGCCCGGCGCGTACATCGCGACGTAGATCCACCATTTCTTCAACAGCGCATCACGATCGGTGATCGCCAGGGTGAAATGCACGAAGACAGGACCGATGAAGGCCCAGCCGAAAGTGCTTATCTTGGCGCCCAGGAGCACGATCGACGGCGAGGCCGCGGTCCGCATGACGAGTTCCCCTACGCCCCATATGGTGAGCATCGAGGTGATGCCCAGGAATATGCGGTTGACCCGGAGGCGCGGGCCGCGGGAGATCACGAAGAGGCCTAGCTCGACGTTGATGATGATTGCGATCAGGGACAAAAGAGCGTCAGCGTTCATGTTTCTCCGTGCTACCCGCGACATTCCAGATCCAAGCTGCCATCTGCAGATGTTACCACTATGTCGGCCGGTTTTCAGTATCGAAGGTTGAACGATGGTGCGGATGGGGGCGGACTTCTCGCGATGACAACATAATGTTTCCCCGATACAATCTTTCGAGGGAAACACAACAATACTCCGTTAGTGAGACGAGTATAGAAAGACGCACTTTGGAGTCGGGGGGAGGGCCTCATGAAAACCCGTACAAAGATCCTGCTTGAGAACGCCGTTTTACTCGCCGCCGCCGGTTGGCTTCTCCGAAAACGCCTGCAAGGCTCCGTCTTCCCACTCACGAGCGTGCTGGGGCGCGAGCCCGATGAGCTCAATGAGGGGGTGCCGGAAGGGCTGGACGCGGCGCACCCGATGAAAGGCATGTCCGCGTTCGAGTGGTGGTATTTCGATGCAACGTTCACCGACGGCCACACGTTCGCCGCGGCGATCGGCAACATGAAGCCCCAGGTGTACATGCACATCAACAGCCCCGATGGAAAAGAAAAGAGCGTGATGGTCAGCCTGCCCAAGTCGTCTTATGTTGCTTCCCCCGACAGGTGCGACGTGAGATGCGAGCAGAGCCACGTCCATGGCGCCTACCCGGTCTACGAGGTGGACATGTCTGGCGATGGGGCGGAGGTTCACCTGAAGTTCGAGAGCATGCTTCCGGGGTGGGCGCACGGAGACGGCCAGTACATGTTCGGCAGCTACGCGGACCCACACTACTTCGGCTGGTGCGTGGCCCAGCCGCGCGCGAAGGTGTCGGGGACGCTGAAGTACGATGGCAAGGAGTTCGCGGTCGAGGGACAAGGTTACCACGACCACAACTGGGGGGACTTCAACTTTTACGCCTATCTGAGCAGATGGCACTGGGGCAGGATCACCACGGATGAGCTCACTGCGGACTTCGCCGACGTGGTCTTCAACAAATCGTGCGGAGGCGTCCACCTGCCACTGATCATGCTCGCCCGCGGCGACCGCCTGGTCTTCGAGACCTTTAACATGGAGTGGAAGTACGAAGACTACGGGCCGGACCCTATGGCTGAGCAGTGGTACCCGAACAAGGTGAGCTGCACCTTTGGCGAGAGGGACGTCAAAGGCTCACTGGAGTTCGTGCCCAAGAAGGTGCTCGAGACCGACGACATGATGAAGGATATGAAGATCCCTGATTGGGCGATAGGGCCGATCGGCAAGTACGTCGCCCGGCCCATCTACTTCAGGCTGCTCTCCGATTACACAGGCGCGATCGACTTTGGAAGCGAGCACCTCGACGTCTCGGGAGAGACCATCATAGAGTATATGGTCTTCGGCCTACGAAGGGGCCAGGTGCCCGGCGAAAAGGAATACAGGCATTTCCTGAAGCCCGCCTGATCCGACGGCCACCGGGCGCAGAACGCCGTCGAGGACTACCGCCCGCATCTGGGAGTTCTCAGGTATGGACGGGAAGTTACTGGTATGCTCGTATCAGGTCTTGGTTGTATGAGTGAAGGAGAGATGTAGAATGGCCGGTTTACTTGGTGCGATGAGCGTGCTGGCTCGCTTCGGCGGCGGCGGCGGCCGCGGGCCACTGTGGATGTTCCCGATCATGTTCGTGCTCGGAGTGATCTTTGTCTTTGCGGTCATCTGGGTCATCTTCGTGCTGGTCAGGTATTTCTACCGCAGCGAGATAGTCCCCGGGAAAGTCGCTTTGCAGACCCCGCTTGCTATCGCGGAGCGCAGGTACGCCTCCGGTGAGATATCGGGCGAGGAATTCGAGAAGATCAAGCAGGCCCTCATCGGCGGCTGACCGCCCTCGAATCGTGGGCTGTCCGGGGATTGCTAGCGCCCGGCGGGAAGGCTGAAGTACATCGGGCGCTCGGCCACAATCCGCCGCCCGTTGGTGCACTGCACGATGGCGGAGAAATCGTGGGCCGCGTCGTCTCCCTGGCCCAGCTTGTCCCCCGGTGAGACGGTGAGGCGCGAGGCCCCGGGCACGGTGACACTCTGGCTGTCCCTGGTCCCGTCGCCTTTCAGGTAGGTGATGGTGACGTCGGCTGCCGGAGCTCCCGGGTTCTGTATGCAGAAGTAGGTCTTGAAGCTGGGCCGGCAGGTGCCCTCGGCGAAGTAGAAGGTCGTCGCGGCCGCAGTCGCTCCCACCACGTCGTGGCCGCCCGAGACAGGAGGTGGAGAAGCAACATTGCCGAAGCGCCAGAACGTAGGGTAGTAACCGGCGCGGCCATAGTCTTCGGGATTGGGGTCCCAGTTCAGATTCTGGGATACCAGCCCCGGGGCGTCCCAGTTGGACTGGACGATCCAGTACCTGCCGTTTCCGTAGTTCTTGACGATGCAGACCGTGTGAGGATGGCTCTAGTCGCTGTCATTGCCGTTCGTCCACTGCACGACGTCGCCCTTGGTGGCCTCGGTGGCACTGATCTGCACGGCTCCGGAGTTGGTGTATCCGGATATTACGCGCCGTAACCAAAGACACCGCCGGCCTCGGCGACCCACCTCTGGACGCTCTTGATGCACTCCCCCGGCTGGTCCCAGCCGGTCGGCCTCGTCGTTCCCAGTTCGGCAAGTCCGCAGTCGGCCACACGTGCGTTGTCGAAGTTCTGGGCCTGCGCTTTCTCGATGACAAACGGGACTTTGAACATCACCAGCGCTGCGAACAGCAGTACCACCAGGCCGATGATAGTGGCGCGCCTCGTCATGCGATGCTCGTCTGGCTTCATGTTCCTCGTGCGACTCTCCTCGAAAGCTGATGGTGCTCGTTCAAATGCGGCACCGGGACATGGTATCACTTCCGGGCCCCCCGTCCAGACCGCCAGCCAGGACGCCCGCGGGATCCGCGCGTACTGCTTGAATCCCTGCGCCTCTGACGGCGGGCCTTCTAAATGCATCTTTACCGTTGTGATTCAGGCTGGATTTGGCGTAAAGTCAGACGACCGGTTTGCCAGGAGCCGGGTAGTACGCGCAGTGTGCTGTCCCACGAACTCAGGACAAGGAGATATGAACAAACGTGCTTTCATTTCTGTCGTCATCTCGGGCCTGCTGCTGGCGGCCGTCTTACTGACTGGCCTCGCGATCCCGGCCAGCGCCGGAAATGCGACTCCGGGCGCGCCCATGGACACTGCACCTGATCTTGGTGCAACACCCCTGCCATCGTCGGTCAACCTCTCAAACGAACTGCCAGCCGTGGGCGATCAAACGGACATAGGGCCCGGCTGTCAGTACTGTCATACATGGTCTTGCACATACTATATGCTGACCCAATACGTGAAGCATTTCTTGCACCCGGAGTGGGACCTTTCCAATCCCGAGCATGTATTCGGCCCTTCGTTCTGCTGCTATGAAGGCGGCGACCATTATGTGCTTCAAAACCAGGGAGACCTAGATATGGCCGAAATGCCATACGACCCCAGTTTGCCGGAGTCCGGGCGACCCACTCCAGCTCAAATTGAAGCAGCAAAGCAATATAGAATCAGCGGTTATTCTTTTCTGTGGGACTACGGGCAGCAGACAGAACCCCCATTCTCGACAACAGATGCTGCCATTACCAACGCCAAAGCCTGGATTGCCAGCGGACACGTCCTGGACGTCGGAATAGACGCTTACTCGGATTTCCCTCTTCAGCACAACCACAGCCAGGACACCCACTTTTACGATCCTGCCATAAGTCCTCCCCACACTATCGGACACTACGTTAATTTTGTCGGCTACAACGACAACATCAACCCGTCGGGTGTTGGTGCAGACCACAAGGGCGGCTTCTTGATGGTTAATTGCTGGGGGCCGAACTGGAACGGCGACATGCATGGCTACATCTGGATGAGCTACGCCTATGTAAAGCAGTGTGTTACCGACTGCTCTGTTATTACCAGCATGCCCTCCGACACTCCCTCTGTCACGGGATGCAACACCAATTCGGGCAAGGTGGGAGATACTGTTGTCATCAGTGGCAACAATTTCGGCACCAACAGAAGGCAAACCAAGGTGACCTTCAACGGGGTCACCTCCCAGATTGACGGCTGGGTCAATGATTCGATTATCACGAGCGTACCCTGGGATGTGACTTCAGGCCCGCTAGTTGTTCACGATTGGGAGGACACCCATAGCAATTCGTTCGAGTTTACCGTCAATCATTCAGCTCCAACCATAGCATCCATGATTCCCGACTCTGGAGCAGCCGGTAACGCGCTGATCATGCCGGACCTGACAGGTGCCAACTTCTTCGGCACCCCGGTTGTAGAACTGAGGAAAGCCGGTCAGGCCGACATCGTAGCGTCCAGCGTGCAGGTAACGTCATCGACAAACGCAATCTGCAGCTTCGACCTCCAGGGAGCCGCGCCCGGAAGCTGGGACTTGTGCCTGAAGAACCCGGACGGCCAGAGTGCTGCAAAGCCCGGGGTTTTCACGGTCACCGCCCCCACCTGGTACCTGGCCGAGGGCACCACTGCCTGGGGGTTTAACACCTACATCACCATCGAGAACCCCAACACTTCAGGGGTCACGGCGAAGCTGACCTACATGGACCCCAACCCCTCGTCCGGGGCTGGCGTGCTCAAGACTCGAACAATCAACCTTCCCCCGGAGTCGCAGACCACGGTGGACCCGCGCTGGGACCTGGGGAACACCGACTTCTCCACCAAGGTGGAGTGCCTCCAGGGCAAGACCATCGCGGTGGACCGCACCATGTTCTGGACCGGGAAGGGCGCACCGTCCCCCGAGGGACATGGTTCGATAGGCGTGACCTCACCCTCCACAACCTGGTATCTCCCGGAAGGCTCCTCGGCTTGGGGGTTTGAGACCTGGACACTGGTGGAGAACCCGAATCCGACCGTGACAAACGTCACCATCACGTACATGACGCAGGATGCCATGCAGAAGGTCGTACATAAGACGGTCCCCGCCTGCTCGCGCGCCAGCTACTCGATGGCGGCAGATCTGGGACTGCAGGCGGACGCCTCCATCAAAGTGCAATCCGACGTCCCGGTGATCGCTGAGGGCTCTACCTACCGCAACAACAAGCGCGAAGGGTCCAGCTCTGTTGGGGCGACGGCTCCTTCAACAGACTGCTTCCTCTCAGAGGGCTCCACCGCCTGGGGATTCACCACCTACGTGCTGGTGGAAAACCCCAACGACCAACCGACGGACGTCACCCTGACCTACATGACACCAACTGGACCAAAGACAGAGCCGGCCTTCACCATGAGCGCCAACTCGCGCAAGACCATCCGGGTGAACGACGCACTTGCCAACACCGACTTTTCCACTAAGGTACACGGCACGCGTCCCATAATCGCCTCTCGCTCGATGTACTGGGGTGCGGGGACTCCTCTGGGTGAGGCCTGCCATTCATCGATCGGGCTTACTCAGGCGCACATGACCTTCTACCTGCCCGACGGCCAGACCTCGAACGGGCACGAGACTTACACTCTGGTGGCCAACCCCAACCCGACAGCGGCGACCGTCCGCGTCTCCTACCTGCCCCAGGGCGGGGGAAAGACGATCTCCTTCACCGACGAGATCGGCGCGGGCTCCCGCAAGACCTACGACATGGGTGACAAGATTCCCTCGGGACGCGCCTCGGTCATGGTCCAGTCCCTGGATGTCGCACGACCGATCATAGTCGAGCGCTCCATGTACTGGAACAACAAGGGAGCGGGGACCAACACCATCGGGGCCTGCTCAGACTAGAATAGCTTTAGACTCGAACACGGCAGGACACACTTCATACAGTCGTGGCAGCTCTCTTCACGTGAGGATTGGTTTGACCGAGTACGTGGCCTTCTTGCGCGGCATCAATGTCGGTGGCAACAAGAAGATAAAGATGGATGCGCTGCGAAGCGCGTTCGAATCCCTGGGGTTCCAGCGCGTTCGAACGGTCCTCGCGAGCGGCAATGTCTTGTTCGACGCGGCGGAGCCTGACCCCCTGGCGATCACCAGGCAAATCCAGGAGAAACTCAGCAGTGCGTTCGGTCTGGACGTCGGCATCATGGTCCGCACACGTCGCCAGATCGGGGACCTGGTGGATGCCGACCCCTTCAGCGCCGTCAAAGTGACGCCTGATACGCGGCTCTACGTGACATTCTTCGCCGACAGACTGCGCGGCAAGTTGAAGACCCGGCACGAACCTCACCAGGAAGCTCTCAAGATGCTCGGCGTTTCTTCCGGCGAGGTGTGCAGCGCCATCGAACTCTCGCCCGGCGCGGGGACGCCCGAGCTGATGAAGTTCATCGACAAGGAGTTCGGTCGGGAGAACACCACGCGGAACTGGAATACCGTCCTGAAGATCCACGACAAGATGGCCGGGCCCATTGGATGACGCCGAAGGGTTGGCGGCATCGCATCCACGATTCCTCACAGCTGGACGGGGACCGTCAACTGGTCCTTTACGCCGGGTTGCAGGAATAGCAGTACGGGCATAGAAGCCTGATAACTGGTGAGCAGCCACTGGCTCACTTGAGGGTACCGGCGAAGCATGACCATCGAATGGAATCGATCACATGATAAGCCCTCACGCGGATAAGACAGAACTTGAGGAAATGGTACAAGCTTCACCGTACGGGACGGCCTTTGTCTCGCCCAACGTCACGGCCGAAGACACCCTCTGGTCTTTCCTGATTCGAGAGAGCAGGGACGTGGTTCACACGATCGATGAGACCGCGAGGGACACCGATTCAGAGACGGGCCATCCCGACGCCAGGTGCGTCCTGATCACGTTGAGTTCGGACGGCGTAAGGATCCCGATTCTGGCGTTCCTGTTGAGGTTCGAGACCGATCCACCGGCTGTGTATTCGTTGTTCATGAACCCGACAGACCCATCCATAAAAGAGTTGCTCGAAGACCTCTCCAAACAACAAGAGTTGATAATAGATTTCTACGACGAGCACCACGTGGCTCGCCTCAAGAGAGAGAACAACCTTCGAGGATGCATCGCTGACACGTTGTCATCCCTGGACGGCGCAAGCCCGGTGGCGGACGGCACGTTCGATCTGGCGCTCGACAACCTTGTGTCGGAGAGCTTCGATTCAGAGTCCCTCTGGACGCTGTTCGGGGCATGCTTCAAGTAGCGGTCATGCGGAATCGCGCGAGGACTTTGCAGGACGAACTTGAATATGCAGGTTGTTCAGGCGTCAGTGTATATCCAGCAAGAGCGCGAGCGACCCTCACGGCGCCACCGGCAGCACCAGCCGGGACGGGTGCGTCGGCCCGTAGAGTATGTTGATGGTGGCCTTCTTCATCTCCGAGCTCGTCGTCTCCAGCTGACCGGTCTGAAGGTTCCTGGAGTAGGTCGGGAACCACGAGCCCATGACGTAGACGCGCAGCCGGTGCCCTTTCTTGAACGTGTTACCGGTCAGCAGGTTGTCGTAGGAGATCTTGACCACCTCGCCGGGTTTCACCAGCTTGCGGGCGACGGTCTTGTCGCGGTAGCTGGCCCGCACCACCTCGTGCCCGGCGCTCTCCAGGTTGTAGGCGGTGCCGTCGGGCGCCACATCGATCAGCTTGAGATAGAGGTCGAAGTCGGGTGCGTCAGTCGAGACGTAGACGTCCGCCCCGATGTGACCCACCACCGACTCGTCTTTCTTGAACGGCTCGGTCTCGAAGGTCAGCACGTCGGACCTGTCGGCGAGACCGCGCAGGTCGAAGGCTCCGAAGTTGGTGCCGAACTCGTCCTTTACCGGGTTCGCCGGGTCGGACACGAAAGAGCTCGCGCCGTCTTTCGTTACCGCCTTGGGTGCGATGGTGCCCTTGGCCCCCGAGCCGGAGCCGGGACCCAGGTACACCGTCTGGCGCTTGAGTCCGGCCTGAGGCCAGGCGCTCGCGCTCTGCCAGGTGTTGTCCCCCATGACGTAGTACTTTACGTTGGGCCAATCCGAGACGACGTTGTCGATCCCCTTGACGTAGTGGTCGAGCCAGTCGAGGACGACCTGGTCGTAGTCGATCTTCGCCGTGGAGCCGAACTCGCGCTTCCCCGAAACGGTGGACCCGGTGGCGTCCACGCCGTGTATCCACGGTCCCACCAGCAGCTTGGTGCGTTTGTCTCCGGCGCCCGCGCGCGACTTGAGAAGACCGAGGTAGTTGGTGATGGCGCCCTCGGTCCCGTACGGCTCGTCGTACCACCCCGAAAGGTTCAGCACCGCCGCCTTCACGCTGGGATACTTGTCGCGCAGGTTGCCCCATTCCCACCAGGGGTCGTACGGCGAGTGCGCGAGCCAGGTGTAGTGGTAGGGCTCGGTGTCCTTCAGGTAAGGCATGTCCATGCTCGGGAGCCAGCCATCGATCGCGTCGTCGCCGCCGAGCCGCTTCCATTCCGCCTTGGCCTCATCGATCGTCTTCGGCCCCGGCAGGTTCTTCCTGACGCGGGTGTCGGGGCTCATGTCGATGTAGGACCAGTTGGCCCATGCGGTCTCGAAGACGCCTCCGAAGTAGATGAACTGCGGGCCGATGGTCGAGAAGCACATGGCCGGCACCATCGCCTTCAGGTGCGGCGGGTTCTCGACCGCGGCAAGCCACTGGACGGCCCCGGGATAAGAGAGCCCGAACGTTCCGACCCTGCCGTCCGACCAGCTCTGGCGGGCGGCCCACTCTATGGTGTCGTACCCGTCCTTTCCCTCGTTCTGATAGGCGGTGAACTCGCCTGCAGACGCGTAGCGGCCGCGGACGTCCTGGATGACCATCACGTATCCGCGCTTGACCGCGTCGTTGAAGGTCCGCTCGTTGTATGGATCGCCTTCGTTCTTGTTGTAAGGCGTACGGAAGATCAGCACGGGGTACTTGCCCGTGGCGCTGGGCCGGCGCACGTCCGCCCTCAGTACCACCCCGTCGCGCATCGGGACGGCAACGTTCTTCTGGATGTACACGCTGGTAGCCTTTGGCGTCACGCCGCATCCGGGCAACCCGAATCCCAGCGAGGCGCTGACCAGCAACAGGAGCAGTAGGGTCGCCGCGGTTCGCGCGTATGACTTGCCGGCGAGAGCCCTTTTTGCATCGTGGCGACTTCTACCCGGAGACTTGATCGTCCTCATGAATTACTCCATCCATCGCGGTCGTACCTGAGTATTCCATCCGCATCGGAAAGGGTCAACCGGATAACCGGATATCAATTCCTTGCTATGCCGCCGTTTCTTACCAGTTGGATCGAGTGGTGCGAGACGAACATCGCGGTCAGGAAAGCGATGGCCGTGACCAGGATCTCCTTCAGGCCGTAGCCGAGTCGCGCGGACGAAGCCGCCAGCACGACAGCGACTATCGTCAGCGCCGCGAGCGCCACAGCCGCGGCGGTGAAGAGCACTCCACTCGACAGCGACACCTCGCCGATGGACCGACTTCGCTCCTCCGGTCTTCGCTTGCGGACCGAGAAGATCCAGCCTCTCCGGTATGACCTGATGGCAAGCCATGCCCCGACCAACCCGACCGTGAACCCCACCAGCGCGGCGCCGAAGAGAATGTCCGCGACGATGAACGCCAGCGGGCGGGACGAGTATTGCCCGTAGTAGCGACCAACCAGAACCGTGAGCCACAAGGTGATAAGCGCGGCGGCCACCCCGGCGCCCAGTGAGTAGACCTTGGGGGTCGAGACCAGCGGACTGTGCCTGCGTATCCTGGTGCCCTCGGTCTTGCCGACCGTCTCCTTGTAGGTCCGCCAGAAGTAGAACGCCGACTTCCTCCTGAACCTCATGAACGACCTGATGCCGGCGATATTGTCCTGGAGGATCCATCGCTTCTCCCGGTTCCGCGACCACCTGATCCCGCCCTTCGCCAGCGCGCGCAGCCCGTAGAACTTCAGGTACGCCTTGATCTGGAGCTCCATGATCTCCACGCGCGACAGGTTGGGCGTGTGCATGTGCGGCTCGCACTCGCAGTACTCGGCGAAGTCGAACTCGTCGATGAGGCCTTGCTCCCTGGCGCGCTCGTACAGCTCGGTCCCCGGGTAGGGGGTGATGACCGTGAAGTCCGCGATATCGACGGGGAGCTTCCGGCTCATTGCGATGAGGGCGTCCACGTCCTCGTAGGTGTCGTCGAGGTTTCCGATGATGTGCCCGGCCCAGATGAGCATGCCGTTCGTTTCCAGGATCTCGCAGGCCCTGTGGATGTCGGCGATGCGCGTCTTCTTGTTCATGCGGTCCAGCGCGGCCTGGGTCGCGGCCTCGATGCCGATGAAGACGACGCGCATGTTCGCCCGCGCCATCTTCGCCACGACCTGGGGGTGTTGCACGATCGAATCCACCCGCGAGAAGACCGAGTACAGCCTGTCGTTCAACCCGTGCTGGATGATCAGGTCGCATATCGCATCGACCCGCATCATGTCCTGGCAGAAGTTGTCGTCGACGAAGCTGACGACCTCGGTGTAGTCCATCCGATCGAGCTCGGCGACCACTGCGGCCGGCGTCAGCTCCCGGTACCCTTTCCAGATTCTGGGCACGCAGCAGAAGCTGCACCTGAACGGGCAGCCCCGGGCGGTGCTCAGCGCGCCGAGGCTCTTACCGAAGGCCTGGTATCGATCGGAGCAGGAGGCGACGAGGTCTCTGCGCGGCGGAGGAAGAGCGCCGAGGTCGGCTGGCGGCGGGTCGGGGTTGTGAACGAGCCGCGCGCCGTTCATGTAGCTTATGCCCGGGATGGCGGTGAGAGGCAGGCCGTCGGCTATCGCCTTGAGAGAGTATTCACCCTCCCCGCGCACCACGATATCGATATCGGGGTTCCCGACGACCTCGGGCATCAACGTCGGGTGAACCCCGCCCGCGACCGTGAGCGCGCCGCACGACTTTGCCGCCCGGCATATCTCGAGGGCGGAGTCGATGGACGGGGTGAGGACTGATACGCCGACGATGTCGAACGAGCTCAGGCGGCGCAGCAGTTGCTTCCGGTTGAGCCTTTCGACCTTCATGTCGAGGATTTCCACGTCGTGGCCGTCCAGGACCGCGGCCAGAGACATCAGGCCCAGCGGCGCGTAACGCATCGTCCAGTCCAGCAAAGGGACTTCTTTTGGAGGGTTTATGAGGAGCACCCTGGACATATCGGCCTGTCTCCCGGTAGGTTCATCTGATCTTAAGTCTATACCGTGCGGGTACTCGTGATGAGGCCGCATGGCCGCGTACGAGTATACGTCCCCGCCCGTGATCGTCGAAAGAGGCGCCCCGGCACGGCGCCGCAACGCTGCCCGGATTCATGGTAAAATCCGGGAATTGGTACAGCGGGATGCCGCGGAAACTCCTATCTGAGGGGGGAACGAGGATGAAGAAGTACGTTGGTATCGCAGTGGTGTTGATGGCGACACTCCTGGTGGTTGCAGCGGTGGCCGGCTGCGGCAGCAGCAAGACCACGCCGACCTCGCCGACGACCACACCGACCAAGAAGACCACCATAAAGATCTACACGGAGGCGAACAAGAACATCACCGTGAAGGTCGGCCAGACGTTTATCATCCAACTGAAGTCCAACGCGACCACCGGCTACCAGTGGCAGATCACGGGCCCGCTGAGCCCGGCGGTCGTCAAGGTCGCAAACGTATACGTCCCCAGCAAGACGAGCTCCACCACGGTGGGGTCCGGCGGGGTCGAGAACTGGACGTTCAAGGGCGTCAGCGCCGGCCAGGCCCTCATCCAGATGGAGTACCTGCAGGCCGGCAGCAACACGAACGGCGGGACCGCCAACTTCAACGTGACGGTCAAGTGAGCAGAGTAAGCCTCGAGAAAGCCCCTTCGGGGGCTTTCTTTTTTGTGCGCGGGAGAGCGACTCGGCCTCACCCCGCGGCGCTAAGGGCTCTTGCTGGTCCATCAACGTCCATTCCCACCACGTCAGTGCCTGATGCTTGAGTGTCTCCGGCCTGCTCCGCGCGGAGGACCCATACGCACCCCACTACAAGAAACCATGTGGGTCTGCTTCGATGCTTTGTGTCTGCCGGTCTCGGTTCCATTACCCTGGCGCCTTCCAGCCTCGCTCCGCCTCATCAGCATAAGCAAGATCGTTGTGGCCGGAAATCAAGCCCCAGCCGCTTCGCGCATGGCCATCAGAGCGTCGATGTTCTCGAGCGGCGTCTCGCCGGGCAGGTCGCATCCTGTCCCGAGCACGTAGTTGGGAAGGTCGCCGAAGCGCTCGATCAGGATCCCCGAGGCCTTCCGCACGCTTTGGGGGTCTCCCTCCATCATGACCCCGACGGGGTCGACGTTACCGATGACTACCGTACCGGGTCCGACAGCTTCGAAGGCCTTGGCCAGGTCGACGGGATGGTCCAGCGACAGGCCGTCCATCCCGCAGGTGGCCATCGGTCCGAACAGGTGCGTCGAATCGCCGCAGATGTGGAGGACCGGGCAGCCCCCTTCGCTCCTGACCGTCGCGCCCAGGCGCGCCAGCGGCTCGGCGCAGAACTGCTCGAAGGTCGCCGGCGAGAGCATCACGGCGGTCGGCTCCAGGATCGCGACCACGTCGGCACCTGCCCGCACCAGGGCGGTCGCGTACGCGCGGCCCACCTCGGCGGAGAAATCGACAGCGGACTTCGCGAAGTCCGGATCGGTTATCGTCTTGATCGCCAGGTCCTCGGGGCCGGCGAGCTCGGCGGCCAGCGTAAACGGGCCGATGCAGTAGGCGCCCAGCATGCCCGAGAGCTTCCCTTTGAGCGAGGCGGCAACCTCGAGGAAGAGGGGCATCCTGCCGGACCGGCGGGGGTCGGGCACCTTCAGCGCCGCGAGCTTCGCCGCGTCGTCTATCGGGTGCGACACGACGCTCGGCGGGCCGTCGGTCTCGAAGGTCACATCGAGGCCAAGAGCCTCGGCCTCGACCGTGAGGTCCATGATCATGAACAGCGCGTCGGGCCTGAACCTGTTCTCCAGGAGGGTCATGCACTCGAGGTGGGTAACCGGCTCGGTCAGCGCGGCCTTCGCCTTGCGCCCGGCTGCGGTCACGCCGGGGTAGCCCATCAGAGGAACCACCGGCCTGTGGTCCGTCGGAAGCCTGTCGATCAGCTTCATTGGATCCCCAGCAGGCTCTTCACCAGCCGGACTGCTTGCGCCGCGTCGGCGCCGTAGCCGTCCGCCCCGATCTCGTTGGCGAAGCCCTCGGTCACCGCGGCCCCGCCTATGATGACCTTCACGCCGTCCCGCAACCCGCGCTCTTCCAACAGGCGGATGACCTCGGCCATCCTGGGCCGCGTGGTGGTCAGAAGGCTGGACATCCCCACCACCCCCGCACCGCCCGCGGCGGCCTCGACGAACTTCTCGGAGGGCACGTCGGCGCCCAGGCTCTGGACCTCGAAACCGGCGCCGGTGAGCACTATCGAGACGATGTCCTTGCCGATGTCGTGGAGGTCTCCCTTCACCGTGCCCATGGTTACGCGCGCCAAGGGCTCCACGCCGCTCGCCTCGAGCAGCGGCCGCAGCACGTCCATGGATTCATGCATCGCGCGCGCCGACACCAGCACCTCGGGGACGAAGTACTCCTTGCGCTCGAACTTGTCGCCGACAACTGACATTCCCTCGATGAGCGCGAGGTTCATGATCTCGGCGGCGGGATGTCCCGCGTCGAGGGCGGCCCGCGTCTTCTCTCCCATCCCGGCGAGGTCGCCCGCTATGACCCCGGCTTTTATGCTGTCAAGAAGGTCACTGTCCACTCCCGCCTCCTGTTCTCCGCCCGTGCGATCAGCGAAACTCGCGGACGGCCTCGATCATCGCCACGAT
>Ga0182011_10001158_pt1 | contig 23251 bp, 19 predicted proteins | sample 711E1DmetaG_FD_120481 | JGI IMG/M metagenome (GOLD analysis project Ga0182011, IMG submission 120481) | Permafrost microbial communities from Stordalen Mire, Sweden - 711E1D metaG | ecosystem: Environmental > Terrestrial > Soil > Wetlands > Permafrost | place: Sweden: Stordalen | collected...
CCTTTTGCCGCCGGGAGATTTCCTGGCTGTCTTCCTCCAGTATGTGCACGGCCTGCGGCGGTGGCGGCACTTTGTCCAGCCCGGCAAAACCGAGCGGATCCACCCAGCGGCCGCGCGGGGTGCCGTCCCGGTTGTACATCGGCCCGGCCGGGGCATTCTCGCCGGAGATTGGGTCCCTGGCAAACAGTCCCCACAGTCCGCGGTACTTGCTCACCCACGCTATGGTTTCGTCTACCAGCATCGGCGACCATGGGTTCGGTCCATCCGGGCCGATCCGCAGCCCATCCGCCCGGGCATAATCCACGAACGGCACGTGGAAAGGCTCCACCGGCTCCTGGCCGAACGTTTGCGTCCATAGCTTATTCCAGCCCTTGATAATGGCGGCCAACCAGTCCGGCTCGGGCAAGCTCACTTCGTCCTGGTACTCCCCGCGCCGGAAATAGGAGGCATGTGACCCTGCTCCGGCAAAGACAACCGGGTGGCCGTTTTCGATGGTCAGCTCCGTCTTGTCATCCCATCGCCGTCGCAAGTCGTCCCCGTTGAAATCGTGCGAGGCATAGGCTGCCCATTCCGGGATAAGCTGCTCGTCATCTTCATATAAATATAGGCTGATCATCTCCCAGTCAGACTCGTGGTCGTTGACGCCGTGGAAACCGGACCGCCACGGGTTGGAGTAGTAGAAGAACCAGTATTGCAGCACCGTCCAGCCCGCCTGGCGGGTCACCCTTCCATAATAGATGTACTCCGGATGTTCCTCCCGGTTGGCGTTGTAGTCCAGCTCGGCTGCGGCCATGTCCGCCGCCGGCACCCTCCCTCTCAGCAGGAACGAGAGCGAGAACAGCCCATCTGCCAGGCGCGGTAGGAAGCCGCCGCGTGCCAACCGGCCAATCCCCGGACGGAAATATTCCCCGATCTTCCGGCGCAGAGCCGCCTGGTCTGCCAGCACCTTCGCCGCTTCTCCCAGGTCTAACGGCTCGATAAAACGCAGGTAACGGATGCTGCCGAATGCAGCCGGTCTTGGCTCGATCAATTTCTCCATGCTCATGTGCCCCTGCGGCACCAGCAGTTCCTCCGACCCATCCGGATGGTGTTCCCGCAGGCTGCATTCCCTGACGTAATACTCCACTGCGGCCGGGTAGACCTGCTCCCCCTTGGTATAGTACACCACCGGCTCAAATTTACGCAGCAGTTCCAGGTCGGGCGTATCGGCCGGGGCGCTGGTTCGATCAGATATGGGCTCCATCGGTCCTCCTTATGTCGAAGACGCGCTGCACGCCGGGTAGGTTGAGCGCAAATGCAATTATGACGTTGGAAGCCATGACGGCATAATTGGCGTGGCTGTAAAAATAATCGACCAGGGAAATGACCAGGGAAATCCCGGTCCAGGCCATCAGCAGCACCCAGCTCCAGCGCTTCAATCGCAGGAAGCCGATCAGAACAAAGATGCCGGCCAGTGACAGGATAAGGTAGGAGAGGCTCGAAAGCAGGTCGCTGCCTAGCAGAGTCAGGCTCCTCCCGCTGAAGAGCGGCCCGCTGATGCCGTTCTTGAAGAAATTATGCCGTATCAACGGTTCATAAACCTGGTACAGGCGGATCAGGAAAAGCACCACGATTGCCACGGCAATCACACTCACGGCAATTGGGCTTTTCTTTTTATTATTTTTCTTTCTTATTGGCATACTTCACCTCGCAGCGGAATTCCCGGATGATGGATTCCCAGGATTATATGAGTAAATCCTGGGCAAGGCACTACAAAACCACACTCCTTTATTATAAGGAACCCATCCACCTTGGTGACTTTGGACCTTTGTGGGTAACCATCCTGCAAAATTACGGGAGAGCTATTATTATAGAACTAATCCAATGAAAATGGAGCGGGCTGGCTCCTATTAACGTTGGATAAGATTTTCTTGGGGCGCTTGGGGATGTAGTAGAATCTTCTGGTTGATATCCTTTTTACGTTAGTTGTGAGAATCGTGTTACCCGGCAAGCAAACTGTACCCTCAAAAGTTTTTCCCCCCTCCAAGCAACCCAAAGCACTCATCGAACTCCGCCAGGTCACCAAAGTATACCAAACCGCTGCGGGCGATTTTCCTGCATTGCGCGGTATTAACGCGGCCGTTTATCCGGCCGAGTTCCTGGGTGTGATCGGCAAATCCGGGGCGGGCAAATCCACCCTGCTGAACATGATCACTGGGGTGGACCATCTCACCACCGGTGAAGTGGTAGTCCATTCACTCGACGGGTCGGTATCGATCCATACTCTGGGCGAAAATGACCTGGCGCTCTGGCGTGGCAGGAACATGGGCGTGGTTTACCAGTCCTTCCAGCTGCTGCCCATGCTGACCCTGCTCGAAAACGTGATGCTCCCGATGGACCTGTGCGGCCTGTACAAGCGCAGCGAGAGCCGTGCACGCGCCATGGAACTGCTGCAGTTGGTCGAGCTGGAACAGCATGCCCAAAAACTCCCTATTTACATTTCCGGCGGCCAACAACAGCGCGTGGCGATCGCACGCGCGCTTGCCAATGATCCCCCCATAATCGTCGCGGATGAACCAACCGGCAGCCTGGACTCCCTTACAGCCGGCCATGTTTTCCAGGTCTTCGAGCGTTTGCTGGAAAGAGGCAAGACCATCATCATGGTAACGCACGACAACAGCCTGGTGCCGCGCTTTACCCGCCATATCGTCATCCAGGACGGTGAGATCATCCCTGAGAAAAGGCGCCGGGTATGAAGCACCCTGCAGCGCAGGCCATGATCGAGTTGCAGAAGGTCATCAAAACCTACAAGAATGCCGCCGGCGAGTTCACCGTGCTCAAAGGCGTGAACCTGCTCCTGCGGAAAGGGGAATTCGTCGCGATCGTCGGGAAATCCGGCAGTGGCAAGTCAACCCTGCTCAACATGATCACCGGCATCGATCATCCCAGCTCCGGCAAGGTGGTCATAGGTGGGACGGATATTTACCAGATGTCTGAGAGTGCCCGCTCCCTTTGGCGCGGCCGGAACCTGGGCGTGGTCTTCCAGTTCTTCCAGCTCCTGCCGATGCTGACCCTGTTGGAAAATGTGATGCTGCCCATGGACTATGTCGGCATGTATGACTTCTACGAGCGCCCCAGCCGAGCCATGCAGCTGCTCAAGTTGGTTGGTTTGGAAGAGCAGGCAGACAAGTTGCCCGTGGCAGTCTCGACCGGCCAGCAGCAAAGCGCAGCCATCGCGCGCGCCCTGGCAAACGACCCGCCGGTCATCTGCGCGGATGAACCAACCGGCAACTTGGACACGCGTTCGGCCGATATCATCATCAAATTATTCGAGTCCCTAGTTAAGAAAGGCAAGACCATCGCAATGGTCACTCATGATCCATCCCTGACAGGGCGGACCACCCGCACCATCATCATCTCTGACGGGGAGCTGATCGATGAAACGGTGGCTGAATGTCTGCCGTTGCTCGACCATTCGCAGATGCTGGATGCCACCCGCCAGTTGGAGCTTATCACCTATCCGCCCAAGAGCAACATTTTACAAGCCGGAGATAACATCGATTACTTCTTCATGGTCAAAAGCGGCACGGTGGAAGTGGTGCTGAAAAGTGACCCGAAAATTGAGGACGGCGTCGTGGTTGCCAGAATGGGGCCCGGCCAATTTTTCGGTGAGATCGAGCTGATCCGCGGCGGGCTTTCACTTGCCTGCGTCCGGGTCACTCCGGAGGCGCCGGTGGAATTGGTGACATTGCACCGGGCGGCATTCCAAAAGCTGGTGAGTGAATCGCCTTTGACTGAAGAAGCCATCGGCAGGATCGTCCAAATGCGTCTGGCGGAGAACCGCACCGCTGACCCAAGGCGAAAGCGGGCGGAACGATGATGCGCCCACGCTGGAGAAAAGTATGGCATGACCTAACCGGCAGCCTTTCGCGCACCTTGCTGGTGGTTGTTTCAATCATTGTGGGCGTGTTTTCCATTGGGGTCATCACCGGCACCTACGTGATCATTTCCCAGGATATGAGCGCCAGTTATGCCGCCAACAACCCGATGAACGTCGAACTGCTAACCGATGATTTCAACAGCAGCCTGATCCAGACCGTCCAGGATATGCACGGGGTCAAGCAGGCCGAGGGGCGCCGGGTCTTCGGCATGCAGGTCCGCCTCCCGGGTAGCAGCAGCCAATGGCTACCCACCAACGTTGTGGCCGTCAACAACTTCGTTACCCAGAAGATCAACCTGATGCACGTGCTCTCCGGTACAGGTCGGGCCGCCAAGAATCAGGTACTGCTGGAAAAAAAGGTACTGGATAGCCTGAACGTCAAAGTGGGTGACTCGCTCGAGTTCCTGCTGGATAATGGCAATATCCGCACCTTGCAGGTGGTGGGCGTAGTCCAGGATCCAAGCACCGGCGCAGGGGACTTCCTAGCCGATCCATACATTTACATCTCCACCGACAGCCTGTCGTACCTTGGCCAGCCGGTCATGTACAACCGCTTGTATGCCACTCTGACCACCGGACAAAACGACGAAGCTACTCTTCGCCAGATGGCCGCCGCAATAAAGGATAATGTCGATCAGAGCGGTGTAAACGTCCAACAGACAAGTTACTTTAAGACCAACCAGCATCCACTGGCCTCCACTGTCCAGGCGATCCTGGGCATCCTGTTGGTGCTGGGGGTGCTGATCCTTTTCCTTAGCAGTTCACTGATCGCCAATACCCTCAGCGCCCTGCTCAACCAGCATCTCCGCCACATCGGCGTGATGAAGCTGGTGGGCGGGCGGCGCAGCCAGATTTTTGCGATGTATATTGTGCTCATCCTGGCCTTCGGGACGATTGCATTGTTGATCGCCGTCCCGCTGGGTGGCCAGGGCGCCTATGCCCTTGCGGCATACATTGCCAACATGATCAACTTCAACCTGCTGGGCTACCGGATCGTACCGCTGGCTCTCGCGATCCAGATCGTCGTCGGCCTGGCAGTTCCGCTACTGGCCGGACTGGGCCCGGTCCTGAACGGGTCGCGCATCACCGTGCTGCGCGCCCTCAGCGGCGACATGCTCCAGGATCAAAAGAAACATTCCGCACAGACCAAACCGCGTGCCTCAGCTTTCGAACGTTTCCAGGTCTGGGTCACGACCGGCCTGGCCCGGCGCGGCGTCCATATCCCGCGCCCGCTGCTCATCTCGCTGCGCAACACTTTCCGCCGGCGCAGCCGACTGTTGCTCACGCTTTTCACGTTGACCATGGGCGGGGCCATCTTCATTGCGGTTTTCAACGTGCGCGTTACGCTGTTCGACTATATCAACAGCATCGGGAATTATTTCCTGGCTGATGTGAGCCTAGATTTCAACCAACCTTACCGTCTTAATGAGGTGAAAAATACCGCCCTGCAGGTGCCAGGCGTGCTGGCAGTGGAAGGCTGGGCATATACTTCCGCTGAAGCAATCAATCCTGATGGCACGGTCGGCGATACGCTCACCATCCTGGCTCCGCCGGTAAACAGCAAACTTATCGCGCCGATCATGCTCTCCGGTCGCTGGCTGGAACCAGGCGACCAGAAAGCCATCACCGTCAGCGAAGACATCCTGGCAAAATTCCCCGGTTTGGCTCCCGGTAAAACCATTCGCTTGAAGATCAACGGCCACACAGACGATTGGACCGTCGTAGGTATCTTCAAGTTCGCTACCGAGGATGGCACGGTTGCATATGGTACGTATGAAACCATTTCCTCGGTCACCCACACCTCCAACCATGCCTTTACCTTCCGGGTCGTCACGAATAGCCATACCCCTGCCTACCAACAAATGATGAGCGACCGGCTGGATAAGTATTTTCGTGACCAAGGTTATCAAGTCAGCGCGGCCCGTTCCGGCGATTCCACTCTAAACAACGCGGCTGGCAGCCTGGATATCCTGGTTACCTTCCTGCTGATCATGGCGTTGCTGACAGCCGTGGTCGGCAGCATGGGATTGATGGGCACAATGGGAATGAACGTATTGGAACGCACGCGCGAAATTGGCATCATGCGATCTATCGGCGCGGTGGACGTAGAAGTGATGCGTACCGTCATTGTGGAGGGCCTGCTGATCGGCGGGATTTCCTGGCTGGTTGGCGCCATCCTTTCTTTCCCAATAACCTACCTGCTTTCGGATATAGTCAGCCTGGCAATCTTTCAATCGCCAATCGCGGTGCATTTCACCTACCAGGGCTTTGCCATCTGGTTGCTGGTGGTTTTGGCACTCTCGGCAGTAGCCAGCATCCTGCCTGCCCGTAATGCAGCCCGGTTGACCATCCGGGAAGTATTGGCATATGAGTGAGTCTCCATTCGGCATTGTCAATTAGTTATCTGTTCTCAGTAATAAAGCATGGCAACCTTTTTTTGTTTTGCAAGGAGAAATATCATGAAGAAGATTAGTCTCTTAATTTGCGCAGTGATGGTGTTTGCATTTTTAGTGACAGCCTGCGGGAGCAATGCAGGCCTTACTGCCACAGCCACCCCAGTTGCATCTGCGAATACGGTCATCGCTGAAGGTCACCTGATTCCGAGCCGGAACCAATACCTGGCTTTTCAGGCTGGAGGCAAGGTCGGTCAGATCCTGGTTAAAAAGGGTGACCGGGTCAAAGCGGGCGATGTCCTGGTTACTCTTGTCCAGGATTCCACCCAGATTGCCCTGGAAACCGCCCTGATCACCGCCCAACTGAATTTGGCCGAGTTGGCTTCGCCGGAAGCCATCGCGAATGCCAGACTGGCCATCACCACCGCCCAGACCGATGTAACCAATGCGCAACATGCCTTGAACAATCTGAAGTATTGGCAAAACACCAACTTGGTCCAAAATTACTATGCCAATATGGTGTTGGCCAAGTCCAACTTGGATAAGGCGCAGACCGCCTACGATAATGCCAAAGGCGGGCAATATATCAACAACGCCAACCAGGCGGCGGCTTACAATACGCTCTATACCGCCCAGGTGGCCTACAATAATGCCAAGTATTACTACAGCCTGTATTCGCAGGCGCCCACCCAGACACAGCAGGACCAGGCCCAGGCAAACCTGGACCTGGCGAATGCCACGCTGAAGAACGCCCAGGTCTACCTTGCGGCACTGACAGGCGGGACGGTCCCACCCGACGCCAGCGGGATAGCCTTGCTTCAGCTCAAACAAGACCAGCTGGCCGTACAGACCGCCCAGGCGAATCTGGACGCATCCAAACTAACCGCCCCGTTCGATGGCACGATCATGGACATCAACATCTCATCCAACCAGGTGGTCGGTCCGGACACCTGGGCTGTGGCGATCGCCGATACCAGCCAGTGGTTTGTGGACACCAGCGACCTGAACGAGTTGGACGTGGTCAAGGTTGGCCTCGGGCATACGGTGAATATTACTGCAGATGCCCTACCAGGTGTTAAAATGAGTGGCGTGGTGGAAGAGATTGGTAACACACCGGTAAACCAGGGCACGGATGTACTCTATACTGTCCATATCCTGTTGAAGAACCCGGATCCGCGCCTTCGCTGGGGTATGACTATGGAAGTAACCTTTACGGTGAAATAATTGGAGGATCATATTATGGATATTGCCATTATCGGACTAGGAAAAATGGGGGGAAATATGGCTCAACGCCTGCTTAAGGGTGGGCAGCGCGTGGTCGGATTGGATCAATCGGCGGAATTGACCCGCAAGATGGCAGTCGAACACGGACTGACGCCGGTTTTTTCGATTGCAGAGGCTGTTGCGGCTCTGCCGAAACCAAACGTATTCTGGCTGATGGTACCGGCCGGGTCGGCAACGGAATCAGTGGTGAACGAACTGGCCGGGCTGCTTTCAGCCGGGGACGTGATCATCGATGGCGGCAACACATTCTATAAAGATGACATGCGCCGCGCTGAAGCTCTCCATTCCAAAGGCATCCATTACGTGGATGTAGGAACCAGTGGAGGTGTCTGGGGTCTGGCCGAAGGCTACAGCCTGATGATCGGCGGGGACGCCGATGTGGTGGAAGGATTGCGCCCGATCTTTGAGGCACTCGCACCGGCTGCGGAAAAGGGTTGGGGGCGGGTCGGACCGGTGGGGGCAGGACACTTTGTCAAGATGATCCATAATGGAATCGAATACGGGTTGATGCAGGCCTATGCCGAGGGTTTCGAGATCATGCACGCCAAAAAAGATTTCGGGTTGGACCTGGAGCAAGTAGCCCAGATCTGGCGGTATGGCAGTGTGGTCCGTTCCTGGCTGCTCGATTTGACCGCCGATGCTCTGGCGAAAGACCAGGATTTGGGCAACCTCCAGGGCTGGGTCGCCGATAGTGGCGAAGGCCGCTGGACGGTAGCCGAGGCGATCGACCTGGATGTGCCTGCTCCTATCATCACCCTGTCACTCCAGCAGCGTTTAATCAGCCGCCAGACCGAAAGTTACGCCGCCAAGCTGCTGGCAGCCATGCGAAACGAGTTCGGCGGTCACGCCGTAAAGACAAAACCATCATGATGGAATGCGGGTCTGCCACTTCAATTGTCATCTTCGGCGCCTCCGGCGACTTAACCTGGCGTAAGCTGGTCCCGGCTCTCTATAATAATTTCAAGAAGGGCCGGCTGGTGGAATGTGCCCGCATTGTCGGCTTTGCGCGCCGGCCTTTAACAGATGATTCTTTCCGGGCGCGTCTGCGCGAAGGAGTTGCCCAGTTCTCGCCAGGGACTTTCGACCCTGCCACCTGGGAAGACTTCACCCGGTTGATATATTACTTCCAGGGGAACCTTGATGCACCCGGCGACTTTCCCAAGCTGGAGGCTTTCCTCCAGACACTGGAAGGCAAGCCAGTCGATCAGCCTGCCAAATCGCAGGATGCAAATCGGATGACAAAAAGCCATCAAGAGGCTAACCGCCTATATTATCTTGCCATCGCTCCGGAGCACTATGTGGAAGTGGTGAGTTCACTTGGCGCTGCGGGAATGGCTTCCCAGAGTCCCTGCTGGCGGCGGATAGTGATCGAGAAGCCCTTCGGGCGCGACCTGTCCTCGGCAAGGGCTTTGAACCAGGCCTTGCACGCCGTTTTTGACGAGAGCCAGGTCTACCGTATCGACCATTACCTGGGCAAGGAAACCGCCCAAAATATCCTGTTCTTCCGGTTCGCCAACACCATTTTCGAGCCGGTCTGGAATCGCCGGTATATCAACAACGTGCAGGTGACGGTGGCAGAGGATGTGGATGTGGGCCTGCGGGCGGGTTACTACGATTCCGCTGGAGTATTGCGGGATATGTTCCAGAACCACCTGCTGCAATTGCTGGCACTTGTGGCGATGGAACCGACCAGCTCATTCAACGCAGACGCTATCCGCAATGAGAAGGCCAAGTTATTCGAAAGCATTCGTCCGATATCCCTGGCTGATAGCGTATGGGGACAATACGCCGGCTACCTGAAGGCCGAGGGTGTGGCTCCGGGCTCGCTCACTCCCACCTATGCTGCCTTGAAATTGTATATCGACAACTGGCGCTGGCAGGGTGTTCCGTTCTATTTGCGTTCTGGAAAAGCGTTGATGCGCAAGACTTCCGAGATCATCATCGAGTTCGAGCGTCCCCCGCACCTTATGTTCCACTTGCCGGAGAATAGCACCATAACACCCAACATCCTCTCGCTTTGTATCCAACCTGATGAAGGCATTCACCTGCGCTTCGAGGCTAAAGTCCCGGATTTCGAGCAAGCCATCCGTTCGGTGGATATGGATTTTCACTACCGCTCGACTTTCAATGGCTCGCTTCCGGAAGCGTATGAACGGCTTTTATTGGAAGCCCTGGCCGGGGATGCCTCGCTTTTTACCCGCAGCGACTCGATCGAGGCCGCCTGGAATTTGCTGGACCCTATCCTGCAGGGCTGGGAGGCGCAGGCGGGCTCAGGTCTGGTGGTCTATCCAGCAGGCAGTTGGGGACCAGCCGAGGCGGACCAATTGCTGGAGCGGGATGGTCGCGGCTGGCGCCTTGGTTGTGTGGACGAGCCGGGCATTATTCATGCTGGCATGTAGAAAAGAGTAAGAAACAAGAAGGAAATCAGGCAACACATTTGGGTGGAATAGTGATATAATTAGATTATCTAATAATTAGAAAGGCAAACAAACTATGAGCGCTTCCAGAGAAGCCGTTGCTCGTGAACTTCTGGATGTGGTTCCGGTAATCATGCGGACCATCCGGACCGAAATGCGCAGTCACCGGTCAAATGACCTGACCGTGCCGTTGTTCCGTACCCTCATGTTTCTTGAACGCCATCCGGGGGTATCCCTCATGGACCTGGCCGGGCACCTTGGGTTGACCTCCCCGAGCGTCTGCAAGATCGTGGATGGCTTGGTGGCGCGCTCCATGGTCATGCGCCAACATTCCGACACCGATCGCAGGAAAATCACTCTGGCGCTGACACACGAAGGACAAAAGGTATTGGATGAAGCCAGAGCCAGCACCCAGGCTCGGCTGGCCGGACTGCTGGCCCCCCTTTCTGCAGAGCAATGCGAGACCGTTTTCCAAGTGTTGCAGGTCGTTCAACCGCTCTTTATGTTAACCGGAGATAAAATCAGGCCAGGAGAATCAAAAATATGATGCGTGCAGGTGGCGGCGGCGGTGGCGGTGGCCATGGAGGTCCCTGGAGTATCCTCAATTCGACTGACGAGAAACCCCAGGTCACTTGGGTATTATTGAAACGCGTCATGCAATACTCACGGCCTTACATTTGGTTAATCCTGGCGATGCTTATCATTACCCTGCTGACTTCAGGTCTGTCACTTTTGAACCCGTTAATATTAAGACAGCTGATCGACCAGACCCTGCCTCATAAAGATCTGCATCAATTGACCTGGTTGGTGGTGGCGCTGCTGGCAATTCCCCTGCTGACTGGCGGTTTGAACGTTTTCTTTCGGCAATTGAATGCTCGTGTGGGCGAGGGCGTGACCTATGACCTGCGGGCGAACTTGTTCGCGCACTTGCAGCGCATGTCGCTGAGCTTTTTCACCCACACCAAGGTGGGGGAATTGATCAGCCGCTTCAACAACGATGTGGTCGGCGCACAGAGCGCCATCAGCAACACGTTTGTCAGCATCGTCACCAGCCTGATTCAGACGGTGGCGACACTGGTGGTTATGTTCACGCTGGAATGGCGGTTGACGCTGATCAGCATTGTCATCATGCCCTTCTTCCTGGTCGCAGCGCGCCAGTTGGGCAACCGCCTGCGGGATGTGGCTCGTGAGCAATTGGATCTGAATGCAAAAATGAACGCGGTCCTGAACGAGCTTTTGAACATCAGTGGAGCCTTGCTGGTCAAGCTATTTGGTCGCACCGCCCAGGAGGATGCCCGCTTCAATGGCCGGGCGGCGGAAGTGCGCCAGATCGGCATTACCCGGGCCGTGATGGGTTCGCTTTTTTTCTCCAGCATTGGTCTGGTCAGCGCGATCGGAATGGCGTTGGTGTATGGCGTGGGCGGGTATCTGGTCATCAAGAGCACCCTCACCATCGGTACCATCGTGGCACTGGGTGCGTATCTTGTCAGCCTGTACGGTTCATTGCAGACCCTTACCAACGCACCAGTGGATTTTGCCACCTCCATCGTTAGCTTTGAACGAGTCTTCGAAGTGATCGACTTGCCGCACGAGGTGGCTGAGAAGCCCAATGCACTCGTGTTACAAAATGTGAAAGGCGTGTTGGAATTCGAGGATGTTAATTTCCATTACACCGTCGAAGAGAAAAGCTTGCTGAAGGATGTCCGCCGTTATGGACAGATGCAGAACGTCCACGCGGTACTTTCGGGTGAGGATAATGAGAAACCCCGCAATGGCAAGGATCCCGAAGACAAGGCCCTGGCGGTGCATACCCAGGCTCGCGACGAAGTGCTGGAGCACATCTCTTTCAGGGCCGAACCGGGTCAACTGGTGGCGCTGGTGGGGCCAAGTGGAGCTGGAAAGACCACCATGACCTACCTGATCCCAAGGCTCTACGACCCGATCGGCGGTCGCATCCTGATCGATGGCCAGGACCTGCGGGATGTAACGCTGGCTTCCCTGACCTCGCAGATCGGCATGGTAACCCAGGAAACCTACCTGTTCCACGATACCATCCTGGTTAATCTGCTGTATGCCCGGGAAGATGCCAGCCAGGCAGAGGTGGTGGCCGCGGCCCGCGCTGCCAACATCCACGACTTTGTGATGGGACTGCCGAACGGTTACGAAACCATCGCTGGCGAACGTGGCTACCGGCTGAGTGGCGGAGAGAAGCAGCGCCTGGCACTGGCACGCGTAATACTGAAGGACCCACGCATCCTTGTTCTGGATGAGGCCACCAGCTCGCTGGACAGTGAATCCGAGATCCTGATCCAGGAAGCCCTTAAACGGGTTATGGTCGGACGCACGAGCATCGTGATCGCCCATCGGCTCAGCACCATCCAGGCAGCCGACTTGATCCTTGTGATGGACCGTGGCCGGATTGTGGAGCGCGGTACGCACCTGGAACTGCTCGGACAGAAGGGATTGTATGCACGGTTGTATGAAACCCAATTCAGGAGGAAGACGAAAGAGGTTGCTCCAGCGAAAACCGAAAAGGGTGAACTTAAACTGAAACCCCTTAATAATTAATGAAGATCACCTTTTCCACTACACCTTATCGTTTCCAGCCATGCAATTTGGAGTGGTTTTTGAGAGCGAAGGCAAACAAACCAGCCCCCGCGCCCGGTTGTCTTTGAAGCGGCTGATAAAGACACATTAGTCACCGAGTTTCTCTTTGCGGCTCTGGGGGCGAAATGCTTTCGCATGTCAAAGGCACGCTGAGGCGGAATTCATAAAGAAAGAAGATAATAAAAAAATCGATCCCCCACTTCAGCAGGGGATCGATTGCTTCTTGGACGTTCTGGGAAGGTGTTTCTAATTCGAAGGTGCGGTTCCCAGGGTAACCTGCACCTGGATCGCCTTGCCATTACGGTTGTATACCAGAGTCACCTGGTTGCCGGGCTTGTAATTATATAAGACATTTATGTAATCATGCGTGCCGTCCAATGCAACGCCGCCGAGGCTGGTGATAATATCACCCTGCTGCATGCCGGCCTGCCTGGCCGGGCTATTGGCGGCTACGTCGGTGACATATGCACCCCATTGCACAGGCAGGTTATACGCATTTGCAATATCAGGAGATACGGCTTGAAAGCTTACTCCAAGGTAAGGATGGGCGATGGAGCCGAATTGAATGAGCTGTTGGGCAACCGTGCTGGCAGTATTGATCGGGATGGCAAAACCCAGCCCTTCCGCCACCGTGCCGGTGCCGCTGTTCCGCACGATCAGGGTATTGATGGCAACGACATTTCCAGCCAGGTCGACCAGCGGGCCGCCGGAATTACCCTGGTTAATAGCCGCATCGGTCTGGATCAGGTTGTCGATTGAATAGCCATTGCCGGAATCGATAGACCGGCCTGTCGCACTGACGACACCCACCGTCACCGTGTTCTTGAAATCGCCCAGAGGCGAACCAATCGCAATGACAGTTTCACCCGGATTGAGCACATCTGAATTGCCCAGGGTAGCCACTGCGGGAACCTTCCCGCTGGTCTTCAGTACGGCAATATCGGAATACTGATCAGCCCCAACGATTTTGGCTGTTTCCTGGGTGCCATCCGACAGGACAATGGTCAGATCTCCCTGCGTGTCTGCGATAACGTGATTATTGGTCAGGATATACCCTTGGCTTGAAATAAAGACACCGCTCCCGCTGACCGTGCTGCTAGAGGACATTCCTCTAAAGGTCATCTGACCCGGGATAGTGCCGCTCACGGTGACAACCGACGGTCCGACTTTCTTAACCGCCTGCGTGATGGTGGTGTCGATCTGGGTGGTATCTACCATCAGGGTGGTACGCTGGCTTTGGTTCTTGCTTGTGCTCGTGCTGCTGGCAGGCAGCGATTCCGTCACTGGCGCGGCCGAGGCCAACCTGGCAGTCTCGACCCGATTCATCACCTGATAAACGACTGCCCCACCTGCAGCTGCGCCGGAGAGTGCAGCCACTCCGGCCAGCAAAATCACCAAACCGAGATATAAAATACGATTTTTGGTCATACGTACCTCCATGAACTTAACCTGCAATATGCCAATTATTTATGCCCTTATTTTAGGACTGCAAGATGAAATTCCGATGAACTCAAGATTAAATTTGTCAAAGAGAATTTGTGACCTCATCCTTCCGGGATAAGTTCTTATGGGCATCACTGCCAGGACGCACTTCGTCAATTTAAACCTTCATATGTCACTACGATAAAATTGGGATGGTGACAATGCGAACGGTTCAAACAACCTTGAAGGAAGCCACGAAGGTGGTACCAGCACCTACCTGGCTTTCAACCTTGATTTCCCCGCCATGTGATTGGACAATCCGCTGTACAATCGAAAGCCCCAACCCACTACCAGCGGGAGGCTTGGAACCATTGGAATCATTCGACCCACGTGTACGCGCCTGGTCAATCCGGTAAAAACGGTCAAACAAGTGCGGCAGGTGTTCCGGGGAAATGCCCGGACCGTTATCCGATACACGCACCCAGGCCGAATTGGCTGTCGTGCCTGTTTCAATGGATATTTTCTTATCCGATCCGGCGGCGTACTTGATGGCATTGTCGACCAGGTTGCTGACCATCTGCACCAGCCGCTGCCGGTCTCCCATGATACGCGCTTCTGGCAGATCACCAGCTTCCAGCCGGACACTGTTGCGGGTGGCTAATGGGGAAAGCCGTTCGATGGTATCGATTGCAACATCACTTAAATCCACTGGCAGATTCTGCATGGCAGCCTGGCCGGCATCCATCCTGGCCAGGGTCAGCAGGTCATTTACCAAGGAAGTCATGAAATCATTCTCGCTGCGGATGGTTGCTAGGGCATGCCGGTATTCCTCTGGTTTATGGGGAGTAGCGAGTGTCCTGCTTGTTTCCAGGTTAACAATGGTCAGGGGAGTTCGCAATTCGTGGCTGGCATCCGCGACAAACTGGCGCTGGCGTTCGAAGGCGGCTTGCAAACGCGCTAGCATGCCGTCAAATGTACCAGCCAGTTCGCCCAGTTCATCCTTGCTTTTCATATTCAACCGCCGGCTGAGGTCGGTTTCACCTATGCTACGCGCGGCTTGCGTGATGGTATGAACGGGACGCATGGCCCGGTCGGCCAACCAGTAACCGCCGATCAATGCAATCAAAATGGTTGCCAGACTGCCGGCAAGTAAGGTCAACTCAAGCCGGGAAACCAAGCCATATGGGTCGGCAGGAGTGCCCAAAACAACCAACCCGCTCTGCCCTGCACCAGTCTGTATGGGAATGGTGACAAAAATGTAATTGGTGTGCAGAGTCCCAGCCCCTTGCGTCCAGGAAGTGATTCTGGCAGGCGCAATTCTATTTTCATATTCCTGGCGTGCCCGTGCCGCCAGGACCAGCTCGTCCTGGGCAGGTAAAGGACCATGGCTGGCTAGCACCTGCCCGTTCGGATCCGCCAGTACGAACACATCCGTGTCTTGTAAAACACCCGGAGGAACCAGGATTCCATTAGGTGTGATGGTCAGGGTGACTGCCAGGGCAGCCATCTTATTTTCCAGGCGGAATTCCGAATCGCCGAGGATGTCTCGCCCCTGGTTGATATATATGAAAGCGCTGAACACGAACAGAACCAGCGCGAGTATGACGGAAAACCACAACACCAGCCGGAAGCGGATACTGTGAAAGAAGGAGACGAACCTGCCAGGTAGTGCCAGGCGCTTTTTTGCGCTCATCGCTCCTCCGGAAAGCGGATCCGATAACCAGCTCCCCGCACGGTTTCGAGCAGTTTGACCTTGGATGGATCGTCAATCTTTCGACGCAACCGGCGGATGTATACATCCACCACATTGGAAGCGATCACATGGTCGTAATTCCACAGATGCTCTTCGGCCATCTCACGCGTTATCAGTCGGTTGGGATGGCGCATCAGGTATTCAAGAATGGAAAATTCCTTGGCGGTCAGATCGATGGGCCGGCCGGCGCGCTCTACAGTATGTGCAGCGGGATCCATTACCAGATCGGCAATGGAGAGAACACCGGTTTTACTGGAGGATTCCCGGCGCAACAAGGCCCGGATACGGGCTCGCAGCTCGTCCATTTCGAAAGGCTTAACCAGGTAATCATCGGCACCGCTGTCTAGGCCAACCACGCGGTCTTCCAGGGCATCTCGCGCAGTTAGCATCAGGATTGGGGTGGTGATGCGTCGGTTTCGTAATTCTCGGCAAACTTCCAGGCCATTTTTTCCCGGTAGCATGATATCCAGAATGATCACATCGTATCCGGATATCATGCCAGCTTCCTCTCCCTCGAACCCGTCGTAGGCAGTGTCCACGGCATACCCATCATCCTGCAATATCAACCGGAGCGAGTCGCTCAGGCGATGATTATCTTCAACCAGCAATATGCGCACATCCGCTCTCCATTTTTTCCATAATATCCCAAAAATAAAGATTCTGTATTCCTTCAATAAACTGGGGATGGCAGGGCAGTATCCATTCCCGGTTTAGAGAATGATACAAATATTATATGGAAATTGTAGCACGTAAACATTACCACGAGATGAATAAGCCAGGGATTATTGAAAATTCTCCTTGAAACTGGCCTGTAAAAAGTAATTTGACAATTCATCTTATGTTCATCTTTATTCTATATACTAAGCCAACTATACAGCTTATACGAAATTGTCGTTACCGTCGAAAATAAACGATCCGACAATTTTCCAGGCACAAAATAACTAGGAGAGAATAGTATGCGTAAACAAGGTATTGCCTTCCTATCAGCATTTATCATTACCGCAATCGTGGCATTGTCTATGTTGGTGGTCGGTGTGAATGCTGCCACTAATCCCAATAGTGTGGCAGCCTCGAATTCTCCGGCCGCGGCCTCACCTGCCAGTGTTTCCACTAGCACGGCCTCCAGCCAGGCACAGATCGCCCAATTGCAAAGCCTGGTCGCCCAATACCAGGCACGCGACCAGCAATACCAGGCTGCCCTGAGCAGCGATAACCAACAGTTGGCCCAGGCTTCGCAGGAAATGCAGATGATCCAGCAGTTGCTGCTTTATTTGCAAAACCACGGCTTGATCCAGATTGACAGCCAGGGCCAGATTTCCGTCAATGGCGGATAACGAGGTCACCATGAAAATATTCAGGAAACTCCTGCGTTATTGGATCGGCATTGCCAGCGTGCTTAGTTTCTTGGGCGGGTGGGTCATTCTGGCCCACTCCCCCAAGCCCGTCCAATTGCAGTCAACCTCACCGGTACAACCAATTGCCCTGCCAAGCCTTCCGCCCATCCAAGCATACGGAGCCACTACCAATAACGGTCCGACCTTCTTCTCCACCACAGGTCCTACCAATCCACCGGCCAGCAATATCCAGCCCATCCAGCCGGTGCAACCAAGCCAGGGGTTGCCTGTTTTGAGGACCCGCGGTTCCTGATTATGGAAACATTGCATTTGCGTGCCATGAACACTGATATCCTTCTGGAAGCCGAAGGGCAGGCTGACCAGATTCAGGCCGGTTTCGAACAAGCCAGCCAGACCATCCAATCTGGCGAGAGCCGTTTCACACGCTTCTCAGAAGAAAGTGAATTGTCTTCACTCAACCGGTCATCCGGAAAAAGGTTCAAGGCTTCCCCGGATCTCTTCTCGGTCGTGGCTTTGTCCCGGCGTTTTTTTCACCTGACTCGCGGCCTGTTCGACCCGTCCATCCTGCCAGATCTGAAGCGGGTAGGCTACGACCGGAGCATGGATCTATTGCGTGAGCTGGGTCCCTCTCTTTTGTTGGAGACTCTGCTGGCGAATGAGCGTCCTTCTTTAAGTGAAATGGATATGGACGAATCTGATCAAACCATCCTGTTACCTCCCGGGATGGCGCTCGACCTTGGCGGGATTGCCAAAGGCTGGATCGCCGAACAGGCCGCCCATATTCTTTCAAAATATACAACGGCCTGCGCGGTGGACGCCGGCGGCGATATGTACCTGGTTGGGGTGCCAGACGGCATGGAACAGTGGCCGGTCGCTTTGGAAGACCCCCTGCAGCCTGAAAATACCCTGACGACTTTGAAAGTGGACCCGGGCGCCATAGCGACTTCCACCATAACAAAACGGGTCTGGCAACAAGCCGGGAAGAACCGGCACCACATTATTGACCCTCGCACAGAAGAACCGGCAATTTCCGCTTGGATCAGTGTCACCGTTATCGCTCCGCATGCTTGCGAGGCGGAAGTATTCGCCAAGGCCCTGCTCATCGCCGGACCGCAGGAAGCGGAAGATCTTATCCGCCACAGTGGCTTGCCATTCACCTTCCTGGCAGTCGACCAGGAAAAGAAAATCTGGGGTAACCACGGAATTATGGATTATTCGTATGTCAGTGCAGAAATCAACTACTCAAGATAAGCCCTATTCAACCTGGCAGGTTGTGGTCAGTGTACTGGTCACCTTTTTCATCATCGGAGTTATTCTGATCGGTGCTGTCCTGGCCATGACGCCGGCCGGACAAAGCCTGGGAGGTTATTTACGTTTCTTATTCGCGTTGGATAGCGTCCAGATCTGGTGGTACGTGACACGTGCCTCCGGTATCATCGCCTACCTGCTCCTGTGGTTTTCCACCATCCTGGGATTGGCGGTCACCAGTAAATACCTGGATGGCATGCTGGACCGTTTGTTCACATATGATTTCCACGAATTTATTTCCTTACTTTCTGTGGGATTTACGTTGGTTCATGTGCTTGTCCTGATGCTCGACCTCTACATGCCGTATTCACTGGCCCAAATCCTGGTTCCATTCATCTCGCCTTACCGGCCCTTCTGGGTGGGCGTGGGAGTGATCTCTTTCTACATCATCCTCTTGGTCACGATTACATTTTACCTGCGCAACCGGATTGGCCGGGGCGCTTTTCGGGCCATCCATGTACTCAGCCTGGTTGGGTATATCGGCGTGACCCTTCACGGCTATTATTCCGGCACCGATACGGCCCTGCCTTCGATGCAAATCCTCTACAAGGTCACCGGTCTGGCAGTGCTATTCCTCACGGTTTATTGGCTGGTACAACTGGGCATGCGCAATGCTGAGAGACGCCGCCAGGCCGCCGCCCTGCAAGCCGCCAATGCAGCCCAGAAAAGGCAAATCCCGGCCCGGTAAATCCCTTTTCTACCAATCAATCAATCTACTTTTCCTTCCTCATCCCCCGCAGCAGTCTCCTTTGGTGCGCCGCCTAATTTAGGCTCCGATGGTTTGGCATCCAGGTACTGCTGTAGCAAGGACGGGGCGTCAGGATGATCCGCATGCAAAGCATGGTTATAATCTCCGGCCGGGGTGGGCGGCTCGAAGCGCATTGGTCGGCGAACGCCAAGCATTTCGAAGAACCGTGCAATCCAGACGATCACATTGTATCGATATTCCTGCATGCGCAGGGACTGCCATTCCACAATGGAAGCCATGGCACCCTGAACACGCGCCTTTTGGCGCACGATCCGGTAGATTTGCTTGGGTTCCCGGTATCCTATCGGCGAGATAAGGACAAGGTTGGCCGTCACTATCAGGATGCTGAAGGAGATCAATACCACCCAGCCTCCTTCCGTCCATTTGGCGGCTATTTGACCGACAAAAACCAGCCCGGACAATATGGCGGCAAACCCGGCGCCAAAAGCCCCCCAGGCGCGTTTGGTACCCTTCGGGAACGTACTTAAGATATGGCGGCGAATGGCAAAGCCCATCATCATGATCGGCATGAACACGCCAATTCCATAATACGGAATGCCAAGCGCAGTTTGTCCCCGTATAAGGAATGTAATGATGATAACGATGGCAAAAGCGATCGTCACCGAACGGGTGAAAGTGCCGTGCTTGTCCCGATACACGATTATCTCAGGGATCTCTCCGATCGCCACATCCCGCCATTCTGTGGCCTGCAAGTCTTGAAAAGCAGTCATGGAGGCGGCGGCCAACAGCCCCACCGCCAGGATTTGGTAAGCCCAGTATAAAATGATACCCCCGGGAATCTGGCTGAAACCTATAAAGGATAGGTTCGCCACCAGGGAACGCCCTTCTGTGGCATCGAAAGCATTGAAGTGAATCGCGAAATAAGTCAGGAAGGCGGTCGTGAGCCCGCCATAGAACAAGAAGGAAGTCTGCACCATGCGGCCAATGCCAGATTTACCGCTGTAGAAATCCCATAAACCCTTCCATTGCGGCATCTTCTCCTTACCCCATTTCACCAGGCCAAAATCTTCATTGACAACAAACTGGATGCCATTCGACATGGCTTCCAACCCGCTCAGGGCTACCAGTCCTTTCATGGACGCGGTCAACATGTGGTACATGGCCGTCCCTATCGAAGGAGTGGCTGCGGTTTGTGTGTAGGGCAGCGCAGCAACGCCATTGCCCTTGGCAAGGAACAAGCCAATCGCCATCGCGATCGTTAGAAGGACGAAGATACCCAACATGGTGAAAACCACGCGCGAGGACTCGCCCCGGCCTCGGATGGTCAGATACCAGGTGATGGTTACCAGCGCGATGCCCAGGCCGACATGGTAGTACCAGGGAATACCATACAAACTCTTCAAAGATAATAATTGGTCCACGCCAGACAGGCTGGAAACAACAATGGTAAAGATATAATCCTGAAGCAATACCACCGCCACGACCAGGCTCAACCCCGGTGCAAGGTAACGCATCGCAGCAGTATACGAACCACCGCCCTCGTTGAATACGCCCAGGGAATACATGTACAGGATCCCAAACACAGCGTTGGCGATCGAAATAACCACAACTGCGATGAAGGCATATTTTTGCAGGTTGTAGGGTTGCAGGGCGCTCATCATCTCGCCGGTGGCATAAAAATAGGAAGTGAAATAATCCACACCAAACAATGCCAGGGCGGCCAGAAGACCGATCTGCCCGGCGCCATGGATGGCGGCATGCTCTTTCTTTTCAACGGGAGCAATTTTGAAAGCCAGGAAGACGATTACAATGAGTAGTGCAATGGAGAAGAACATGGTTACCTTTTTAGAAATTGAAATCAGCGTAAGGTTTTCATCCAAGGCAAGGCCAGGATACAATTAAGACACCAATTTATACCTGGCCAAATAATGTCTAAGCCGCCAGGAACGCGTCAATTGGAAGACAAGATTATATCCAATTGTATCAATTATGTGTCAAGGAAACAGGCGTTGCGAATATCTCACAGGACCGCCAAAAAAGCCACGCAATTTCGGTGGCCTGGATAAAATATGGTTATGAGACAAAGTAAAAAAGCCTTTCATCCCCACTAAAATGCGCACAACTTCCATATCGATTCAGATGATTTTTAGACGGTATCCAACCCCCGGCTCGGTGACAATATAAATTGGCCGGGAGGGGTCAGGCTCGATCTTGCGGCGCAGGTTGCTGATATTCACCTGCAGCATGTGCGTTTCGCTTTCGTAGGCGGTGCCCCAGACGGAGCGCAGCAGCTGGTCGTGGGTAAAGACCTTCCCGGCATGTTTGGCCAGCGTGCGCAGCAGGTCGTATTCGGTCGGGGTCAGGGCGAGGATTTGATCATTCAGCCTGACTTCGCGCTGGTTCAAATCGATGACCAGTTCCCCGGTCGTAAAAACCGGTTCCATGTCGATCTGGGCAGACCGCCGCAAAGCCACCCGCAGGCGCGCCATCAACTCCCCAACGCCGAATGGTTTGGTCAGGTAGTCGTCGGCTCCGGCATCCAGGGCGGCAATTTTATCGCGTTCCTGTTCGCGCACTGAAACGATGATGATGGGAATCTGGGTCCATTCCCGCAGGCGCCGGGTAACCTCGACGCCGTCCATATCCGGCAGCCCCAGGTCCAGGATGATGATGTCGGGATGTTCGGTGGCGGCGGCGGTCAAAGCCTCTTCCCCGTTGGTGGCCTCCAGGATAACAAACTGGCTGCCCAGGGAAGCCTTTAAAAATCGGCGGATCGAACGCTCGTCATCCACCACCAGTACCCGCAAATCGGTTTCAGCCATTCGGTCTACTTCAAAGGTAATGATATGGTGATAATTGTACCCCCGCCATCGCGATTCTCGGCCGCGATAAAGCCGCCCTGTGCCTGGATGATGCCTTTACTGATGGACAGCCCCAGGCCGGTGCCGCTGACATTGTCAGGGCGCTGGACACGGTAGAATTTGTCAAATATGCGGGTCAAATCTTCCGGAGGGATGCCAGTGCCACGGTCGGCTACATCGATTTCCAGGAAGGCGCCAGCAGCATGCGCCTTGATTTCGATCGGCGTATCGGTCGGGGAATACTTGAGGGCATTATCGATGACGTTCACCAGCACCCTTTCGACCAGCACAAAATCCAACTGGACCAGCGGGAGTTCGGAAGGAATGTCAATATCAATTTTACGGTTGCCGAGGCGTCCACCCAGCTCTTCCAGAGCCGAGCCGACCACATCCTGTATATCAAGGGCTTCCTTCTTGAACCGCATGGCACCGGATTCCAGGCGGGTCATGTCGAGCAGGTTGCCTACCAACCGGTTGAGACGGTCGGCTTCCTCCACGGCGGTCTCGATCAGGCTGCGCCGGGCGGACGCGTCCAGGACGATCTGGTCATCTGCCAGGCTACTCAACGCGCCGGTTATGGAGACCAGAGGCGTCCGCAGGTCATGTGAAATGGAATTGAGCAGGGCAGTCTGGAGCTTATCCGTTATCTCCAACACTTCTGCCTGGCGGGCCTGCTCGGCCAGGCTGGCCCGTTCGACAGCCAGGCCGATCTGGTTGGAGAATGTGTCCAGGGTGCGGTGCTGTTCGCGGGTTAAATGGCGGGAAGGATCGATCGGCTTGACGCCCAGTACACCCACCACGCCACGGGTTGTCTTGAGCGGCTGGTAGCGCATGGAGGCTTCCGGGAGAGTCTCGGTCCCCCGGCCGGCCTCCTGGCCGTGTTCGAAGACCCAGGTGGCAACCGCCTGGTCATTATCAGAGATGACCAACCCGGGGCTAAGCGCATACACTGCCAGGTCATTATTGACCGGCAGGAAAACGGCTACCTCCCGGCTGAAAGTCTGGCCGACGTGAAAAATGGCGGCTTGGGCAACGGCATCCAGGTCTGCGGCCACGGTCAGGTCCCGGCCGAGCTCATACAATTCCACGGTTTCCACTTCGCGGCGCTGGACCGCTTCTGCCTGTCCGCGCACCATGGCGGTTAACTGGCTGATGACCAGGCTGACTGCCAGCAATCCAATAAAGGTTAACAGGTATTCTGTATCGGCCACGGCCAGGGTCAG
>Ga0182011_10001159_pt1 | contig 23232 bp, 20 predicted proteins | sample 711E1DmetaG_FD_120481 | JGI IMG/M metagenome (GOLD analysis project Ga0182011, IMG submission 120481) | Permafrost microbial communities from Stordalen Mire, Sweden - 711E1D metaG | ecosystem: Environmental > Terrestrial > Soil > Wetlands > Permafrost | place: Sweden: Stordalen | collected...
CGCAATGACGGGCGAATGCAGTGATCCATGGTTCCTCTCTGCCAGAAATGCTCGTCTTTTGCGTACTTTTTGAGCTCCTGAGATGTAAATTTCTTAAAATCCCTCAAAAATGCAGACATTGATTGAACAGTCTCGGTTTCTACCAGGAGGTGAATGTGCTCAGGCATGATTGTATAAGCGGAAATATTTCTGAGTTTCTTCGAGTAAAATTTTCATTCCTCAATGAGAAAATCCGGAATTTCATGCTTATGGAGTAGTTTTTGCCGATGAAAAGTACAGAACGTGAGAAAGTATAAGGAATTATCATCCTGCCATCTCGGAGGCTTTCTTGCGAATGGTTTCATCAGAATCCCCCCTTAGGTATTATGGACAATCCGATCAGTAATCGGATACTACCTTCTTGAATGAATGCGTAGAATCCGGTCACCGACCGGATTCCATAACAGGTTACAACCATCCGATCTGGTGATCGGATGCTACTACCTTCTTGAATGAATGCGTAGAATCCGGTCACCGACCGGATTCCATAACAGGTTACGACCATCCGATCTGGTGATCGGATTCTACTTCCGCAAATTCCAAAGTTTTTCCGTTACGCGTTCAAGCTCGGGCGCAATGAGCGCCGGATCCATTGTCTTCTCCGGCATGTTCTCAAATGCACAATAGGGAATTTTGTGTCCCTTCACATCGATGAAATTTGGATCCTTTGCGGTCAATTGTTCCCAATCGTTTGTCTTGTAATAGAATTCCATTTTCTCATCCGGTAACGAATGATAGAGGATGGAATCTTCCTGACCGGGCCGCGCACGTTTGCGGTTCTTACGGACAGATTCTTCATAGGGTACTTTGATATATATCAGCGAAGATTTGCTGAGCATCTCATCCGATAGAAATGTCAATGCATGATGAATAGCGTTGTCACCGCCGCGTGCAAATTCTACGAGCGTTGTCATCTTGTCATGATAGAACGTATCTTTCAGCACTTTCTTCTTGTAGTCCAGCGCCATCCTCTCCATATAGAGATCCCAGACATACTGATCCTTGAACCAATACTTTTCGTCGCTCCAGATACGAGGCTGCTTGAACCGGGTCATCAAATCATCCAGCTCAAACGTCTCCCACACATAGACAAAATCATCAAGCTCCTCAAAGTTGGCTATGTGGAATTTTTCCAGCCGTAGAATCGGGTTGCATTTTTTCAAGAAGTCTATAACTTCAGATTTACCGGCTGCCGGCCGTCCGGTAATGATAAGAATGGGGAAATGGCTCTTCATGATAGTCCTCATAAAAATGTCATTTCACCTCGTGAATTCTGTGTTCAATTTCTGACGAAATTTCTTTCATTGCCCGTACCTTGTTTTCGATGGCAGAAAATACTGTTTGGTTCAATATTGTTATTGTACCGATTTTAATACCAAAATATTTTTCTGATATACCCATCATATAGTCACTGGCAACACAAGTATAGGTTTTCGAATCTACTAATGGTTGACCATTCACAATAATTTTCAGGAATTCAATTCTTCCATTTTCTTTTTTCTGCCACTCGCATTGAATCCCTGATGTTTGTACATTGCCATGGTTTTTGACAATTGTGTCAATCATAGTACGAAGCTGACTTCCGGACACTTGGAATGTTGAAAGCAGATTGTGGAAAGGAAGAATCTCGAAAATATCTTTCTTGGTAATCGGTCCCGCTGTCATGTCTTTTCTAATACCTGAAGAATTCATGAACGACACATCTGTTTGAACCGCTTCACGCTGTGCATCGGCAATAAAGTTACCGATACCGCTTTCGCCGTGACCGCGATTCCAATCAGTTTTTAAAGTGGCAATGACCTTTGAATAATCTTGGTCTATGACCATTTTGACGGAGTCTATAAAATCGGAAAGCCCCGTTTTTGGACGGGCAGCATTGTACCATAGCTGAATCAGGCTTCCATCATACGAAATCACATGATGGTTTTCGACCTTTAAATCGAGAACGCCGAGATTCTCGCAGTTCGATCCGGTCTGTACAATGAGTACACCGTTGACTTTTTTCGGATGCCTCAGCCTCGTATGGGAATGTCCGCCGATAATGACATCCAATCCTTGCACGTTCATCGCCAGTATTGAATCTTCATCAACACCCTGGTGCGTCAGCGCGATCAGGAGATCTGTTTGCGGACGAAGCAATGCGGCCAGGCGTTTCAGCGTCTCAATCGACGGAAGAATTTTGATTCCCGCACTGCTGTTTTGGTTCACGAGATTATAGAAGTCGTCGGACATGATGCCGATAATGCCTATCTTTAATCCGTTTTTTTCGATGACAACATATTCCTTATTGTTGACTGGGAAATGGTTTAACGTATCGAGAATATTGGCAGACACTGTCGGAAACGTAGCGATCGTCGTCAGCTTGCGAAGATTGGCAGATGAAATATCAAAATCATGATTGCCCGGAGTCCAAAGTTCATAGCCGATACGGTTCATCATTTCGAACAATGCACCACCTTCTGCGCCCCTGTATGCATATTCTGTAATCGGATTTCCCGTCATGACATCGCCGGCATCAAGCAGCAGAGTTGCGGATTTCATCCGGCGTAAACTGTCAACCGCAAACGAGAGCTCATTCATTCCACCGACAAGAGGTTTTGGATTTTCCTTCACCCAAAAAGCTTCATGCGGGATAAAGCTTGCATGCATATCGTTTGTATGCAAAATGGTGATCGTTTTCGGCTGGCTGTACAGCGCCGTCAGTATCGTCAATGTGATGATCACCTGGAACAGTACGCGTCTCAAGCAATGTGTCGATGTTTTCATAAGTAATCCTGCTCGTACGTGATAAAAATGATTGTGAGCAAGATACAGAGAAAAAACATCTTTCGGAATAGCCCATGCTGCCATGGTCGGTCAGAAACTCCATTTTTTACTGCTCTCAATAAAAAAAGGGGCAACCTATGCGATTCGCCCCTTCTGAAAAATTATCTTCGTAGTGTTTTATTTCCCGTTCCCATTTCCATTGCCAAGCTTACCGGCAAAGTACGCATCATAGGCGCTCATATCAAAATGACCATGACCGCTTAAATTGAAGAGGATAATTTTTTTCTTGCCTTCAACTTTTGCTTTCTTTGCTTCCTCAATTGCCGACTTGATGGCATGTGAGGATTCAGGCGCAGGAATAATTCCTTCTGTTTGCGCGAACAACACACCTGCTTCAAAAATTTCAATTTGGTTGTATGCCTGCGCTTCAATCAGTTTGTCTTTATATAATTTGCTGATGATAGGTGACATTCCATGATAGCGGAGTCCACCTGCGTGAATTGCAGGCGGCATAAATTCATGACCAAGCGTGTACATCATTAATAGCGGTGTCATTCCGGCAACATCGCCAAAGTCGTAACGGAATTCGCCTTTTGTCAAGGATGGACAAGTTGTCGGTTCAACTGCTATTGCGCGTAGTTTTTTCCCTCCAATTTTATCTTGGATAAACGGTAATACAATTCCGCCGAAGTTTGAACCACCGCCCACACAACCGATAACTATATCCGGATACACTCCCGCTTTTTCCATTTGCTTCTTTGATTCAAGTCCGATAATGGTTTGATGCAGGAGAACATGGTTCAACACACTACCAAGCGAGTAGTTCGTATCTTGACGACCTGCTGCATCTTCCACGGCTTCACTGATTGCAAGACCAAGACTTCCCGACGAATTCGGATTCTTTGCAAGTGCATCTCTGCCTGCTTTTGTATCTTTGCTCGGACTTGCAACTACTTCAGCTCCCCAAGTATGAATCATAGATCGGCGGTACGGCTTTTGTTCGTAACTCACTTTCACCATATATACTTTACACTGTAAATCGAACATTTTGCATGCAAGCGAGAGAGCACTTCCCCATTGTCCAGCTCCGGTTTCGGTAGCAATACGTTTTATCCCTGCCTGCTTATTATAGTACGCCTGCGCGAGTGCTGTATTTAGTTTGTGGCTTCCTGCTGGACTCACACCTTCATATTTATAATATATTTCAGCAGGTGTGTCGAGTGCTTTTTCAAGGTCAAGAGCACGGATGAGCGGCGTTGGACGATACGTGGCGTATGCGTTACGTACTGCATCTGGAATTTCAATCAACCGTTCCGAACTAACTTCCTGCTTGATCAATTCCATTGGAAAGATTGCAGCAAGATCCTGCGGGCCAATTGGCTGTTTGGTGCCGGGATGAAGCGGCGGCTCCATTGGTGTCGGCAAATCGGCAAGAATATTATAATAATGAGTTGGAATTTCGCTCTCTTCGAGCATGAATTTACGTGGCATAACGACCTCCGTATAATTGATTATTGATGTTGTTTATGTAATTAAAATTGTGAACAGAGGTTCCCACGACAGATCGATTCGGCAAGAAACGAAAAAAGTGGGAACGCACTAGTCCGCGTTTCCACCTTTGCTGGGTAATCGTTGTAAATGAGCTACCTCAGAGGAAGCGCGGACTTTATCCAGCGCCACCACCAAGCCTGTTGCTGACTGCGATATTGCATTTCATTGCTCATTCTGAAATTAGAATAAGAAATCTTTCAAAAAAAGTCAAGACGCTATGAAATATTTCTGCCTTCATGAAACTGTCCCTACGGATACAACAATGAGGAAATTAAAAAACAGTAATTCAGTCCGATGTCTTGACAATGAAGAAAATGTTCTTTATTGTTGAATAGTGATTCATTATTCATAAGGATAGAAACCATGCGGAAACGGGAAGGAAACAAAGAACAGGCGATTCTGGATGCAGCTGTGAAAGTATTCGCACAGCATGGGTATCACCGTGCAAAAATATCGTCCGTCGCAGACCAGGCCGGCGTCGCCACCGGAAGTGTTTATCTTTATTACGACAACAAAGAAGATATTTTGCTCACGATCTTTAATAGACTGTGGACTGAATTGACCGACGGCTTACGGATCATTGTAAAACGTTCGGATATTGATCCATTACAAAAACTCGATCTTGTGATCGATACATTATTTGATCTTTTCATTGCCAATCCAGCGCTCGCTTCTGTCTTCGTCAATGAACAGCATCATCTCATAAAAGATAAACGCGGCAATATAGCCAAGCAATACGACGATTTTCTCGATCTTGCAGAAGACATTATCCGGGAAGGTGTGCGTAAAAACAAATTCAATCCGGATGTCGATATCAAACTTTTCCGACATTTTATTACCGGCGGTTTACGGAGTGTGCTGCGGCAGTGGTCGGAACAATCGCAAACTCTCACACTACACCGGCTGCGGCAGAATGTGAAGTACTTCATTAAACACGGACTCCTGTAACGAAATCGGCAAGAATATTTTTATTGAGGGATTCTTATTTTACATTACTGAATATTGATTCATATATAGAAAGAACACACCATGATCTACAAAAACATACGTTCCCTGCTCGTTACAATACTGGCGGTGATTTTTTTCAGCCCGGTCTTGTCAGCGCAACGCATGACCTTGAATGACGCGGTCGATATAGCGCTTAAAAATAATGATCGCATTCACCAGTATGAGGAACGGCTCAAGCAAAAAAAATATGAGAACTATGAAACGTGGGGAAATTTCCTCCCCTCTCTCACATTCAACGGCAGCTATAACCACATGAATACGCCGTTGGAAATGGACCTCTCCCCGGTGCGGGAAGCAATCATCGGAACAACACTGGGCGGCATGCAAATATTAGGTGCATCAGCAGCCACACTGACGTATGCAAACGCAGCATTTCAAAAGAGTTTGCCGTCCGATGAATTTATCGTTCAATTAAAAAAACAGGATTTTAAAGAAGGATACTTCCTTGGAATTCAACCGATATTTCTCGGCGGGAAACTTCTTGCGGCGAAAAAATACGCTTCGTCAGAACTTCAATCCTCGGAAATTGAGCTGAAGAAAATACAAAACGAAGTAGTACAGGAAACTATCACCGATTATCTCTCGGTGGTACTGCTCAATGATGTCATAAGAACCCGGGAAAATGTTTTAACCGGAATGCAAAAGCATCAATCGGACGCCAAACGATTATTGGATGCCGGATTGATCGCTGCGCATCAGGAATTACGCGCAGAAGTCGCCGTGGCAGAAGCGGAACGTAATTTGTTCGACGACCAGAACAAACACACACTGGCACTTATCGCGCTGAAGAATGCACTCGGATTGCCGGAGCTTGATCCTGTGGAAGTGTCCGAGTTGCTCACATTTATCAATATTCCGGATTCGCTGAACGTGTTTCTTTCCCAGGCACAACACAGCAATCCGATTCTCCAGATTCTTGCACAGAAAAAAGACGCCGCAGCACAAAAGTTCAACGCTGAACGAGCGGAATTTCTCCCGCAAATTGCCGCATTCGGCAAGTATGAAGTTTTCCCGCAAGATCTTATGGTCGGCCTTGAACCGCACTGGGTGGTTGGAATAAACGTGAGTATCAACCTCTTTAACGGTTTCAAAAAATATTCCCGTCTCGAGAGCGCAATGCATTTAGAGCGCGAAGTAGAATTCACCGAAGCTGATGCAAGTCATAAAATCAATTTATTGGTGAATAAAAATTACACCGACATGACCAATTCGCGCAATAGATTTTTCAAACTGAAATCAAATTTGTCTCTTGCACATGAAAACCTTCGGCTGATGTCCAATCGTTTTCAAACAGGACTCGGCACATCTCTCGATGTTATAGACGCGCAATTAATTTTGGAAAAGGATGAGATTGAAAGTAAAATGTCGCTTTTCGATTACTACAAATCGATGACAGAGTTATACACGGCAGTCGGCAGTCCGCAAAAAGTATTAGAAATTTGGAACTCAAAGGAGATCTAAGATGAAAATCACCAGCAATACAAGAACAAAAATTATTCTCGCCATTCCAGCTCTTATCGCTGCCATTGCAATTATTGTGTTGATCGCAAGAGCCGTCTTCCCCGACCGACCGGTCATTACCGGTATTGTCGAAACCACTCAGATCGATGTCGCATCGAAAATTCCCGGGCGTGTTGACAGCATTTTTGTGCGTGAAGGCGATAACGTTGTTCGCGGGCAGGTGCTTGCAACACTTGAAAGCAAAGAAATGGATCCAAAGGTTGAACAGGCGCATTCTGCCATGGAAGGCTCTCGCCAGAAAATGGAAATGGCTCTCCATGGTGCGCGAAGAGAAGAAAAGGAAGCCGTCCAAAACCAATATCAACAGGCAAAAGCGCAGTTTGAACTCGCTTCGAAAACCTGGACGCGCATTGAACGAGTGTATCGCGACAGTTTAATTTCCACTCAGGAACGGGATCAGACAGAATTCCAATACCGGGCTGCAAAAGAACAGATGGATGCTGCGCACGCGAAATATGATATGGTAATGAAAGGAGCACGCTCGGAGGAAATCGCCGGAGCCGTAGCTCTTTACCATCAGGCAGAAAATGCATACAAAGAAGCGCTCGCATATCAAAAAGAATTGCGGCTCGTCAGTCCGATTGACGGCGAAGTAAGTAAGAAAATTGTGGACGAAGGCGAGATCGTTGCCGGCGGTTATCCGGTATTCACTATTACCAAACCAAGTGACGTGTGGGTGGTCATGCAGGTAAAAGAAGATCAAATGAAGTCGATCACCGTTGGCGCGAAGTTCAAGGGACATGTACGCGCACTAGAACAAACCGAACACGAGTTTGAAGTTTCCTATATGGCACCGATGGCAGACTTTGCAACATGGAAACCGACCAATCAAAAAGGCGACTTTGACGTAAAGACATTTGAAATTCATCTTCGCAGTACCACGCCCATTTCCAACCTGCGCGCAGGGATGACGGTCAATATCACCTTATGATGAATCTGCTTCCATGAAGCACAGAAATAAAACAGGCATTCATAGTTCGATGGGTTAAGTAAAATGAAAGCACAGAATAGTGCAACTGTACGAGTGATGAAACGGGAATGGCGGCGTATCGGCGAACGAAAAACTTTGTATCTGCTCTCTCTTGCACTGCCGATTCTACTCTTCCTTTTTTTGGGATACATTTATTCTCATGGAGTCCTCCGCGATATTCCTGTTGCCATTTTTGATGCGGATAACAGTGAATTGTCGAGATTGATCGTTCGTGCGGTTGAATCAACAAGTGCATTTCGGATCGTTGAATATTCACATTCTGTGGACGAAATTAAAGAAAATTTCCAATGCGGAAAGATCCAAGTCGCCTTCTATCTGCCAAAAGATCTCGAACGCAATATCAAACGAGGCAAGCCATCCACGGTCGTTATTTTCAACAATTCAACGAATCTCGTTATTGCCAACACAACACTGAAAGACGGCTCGGCTCTTATAAAAACAATTTCCGGCGGGATTCTTTTAAAAAAATTGCGTTCAAACGGATTGCAAGCCGAACAAGCGATGAATATCATCAACCCAATCCGTATCGAGACACAATCGCTCTACAATCCGAATTACAACTATTTGAACTTTCTCGTCTCCGGGCTTATTCCTGTCATGCTGCAAATGATTATTATGGTGGCGGCCGTACTGCTTATCAGTTCTGAGTTCACCCATAGGACGTTTCCTGAACTTCTTGCAACCGCTGAAGGAAGTGTTTGGGCAATCTTCATTGGAAAATCGCTGCCGCATCTGGCAATTCATTGTGCAACGGTATTGGGAATTCTCGGAATCATATTTCCCCTCTTTGGCATGCAGATTGTAGGTTCAACGCTGGCAACGGCATTTCTCTTTATGTATTTTGTCATGGCATCATTCTTTTTCGGATTGATGATCTCCGCAGTTTTTCATAACCAGCAGTTTGCGACCGAAGTTGCACTCTTCATAAATATTCCGGCTTTTATTTTCAGCGGATTCGTATTCCCTTTGTGGGCAATGCCATTATTCCATCAAATATTTGCTCAAGGCATGCCGTACACGCATTTCCTTTATGGATTTTTAAAACTGTACCAAATGGGAGCTCCAGCCGCTGATATCTTGCCGGAAGTGGGACGGCTTTCCATTTTTATCATTCTCTCGGCTGCGGTAACTCTTTTTGCCCTGAGATATCATGCCGGGAAAATTACAACACTCGCTGCCACAGAAAAAAGGAGCGTTGTGTCATGAAAATGAAGCTGCAGGGATTGTGGGCGGTTGTCATGCGTGAAGTAAACTATGCAATTCATGACACAGATATACTCATTATTGCACTTGTGATGCCTATGTTTTATGCTTTCTTTTATGGTTCACTGTACTTGCAAAAAGGCGAACACGATGTAGCAGTTGTGGTAGTAGATCTGGATCACTCGGCAACATCGAAAACTCTCATACGTCAACTGGATGCACATCCTTTTATCCACATCACGGACGAAGTGCCGGATCTCGGAACTGCTCAGGAACGGCTTGAGAAGTTTGATGCACAGGGTGTCATTTTTATTCCCCCTCGATTTGAAGCATCATTGAAATCCGGCAAAGGAGGCGATATAAAACTGTACCTGAATACAACCCGCTTCCTTGTTTCCAACGATATCAATAAGGGTGTCAATGAGGTCGTGCAGACCGCAGCTGCCGGAATCCGAGTCCGTTACTTTCAGATGCAGGGCTACAGTTTTAAGCAGGCAATGGAATTAATGGAACCGCTGCATGCCGAAATCAAACCGATGTTTAACACAACCGAAACGTATGGTGATTTTCTCATTCCGGCAATCCTTGCCCTTATTCTTCAGCAGACATTACTCATGACGATTGCAGAAACATTTGCAAAAGAGCGAGAAACCAAAACACTCGGAACGTTATTTACTCTCTCGAACAAAAGCACAAGGGGAGTGATCAACGGCAAAAGCACTTTCTATTTTATTCTCTTTGCTGCATATTCACTATTTTTTTTCGGCGTGAATTTTTCAATTTTTAAAATCCCGTTTCGCGGTAATCCATATACACTGATAGCATTGACTATTCTATTTCTTTTTGCCGTTATTTATTTTAGTGTTTTTATCGCGTCCTTCTTTAAAAGAAAAATTATTGCGCTGCAAGTTCTTGCTTTTACTTCATATCCAATTTTTCTGTCCAGCGGCTATAGCTGGCCAATGCAGGCAATGCCTCTGCCGTTGCAGGCGCTCGCACAATTTTATCCGATCACTCCCTTTCTTGCAGGATACACGCGCATTGCGCAAATGGGGGCCGGTTGGGGCGATGTCACAAAAGAACTTCTTCATTTATTGATCTTAGTCGGTGTGGGATTCATAGCTTCTCACTGGCGTATGAAAGTAGTAATCCAAAAAGAATTGCATTGATTTTTTAGGAATTTTCGGGCATATTATATAACTAAGGTGTGTCAAATATTGTTTTGACAACTGTTTTTAATCCCGCATCTTAGCATCATTGACAACTTTTTAATCACTTTATAGGATGTACAATGAACACTCTACGTAATATATTTGTCAATTCCTCGAGGACGACTCGCCGCAATTATCTCATTGCGATGATGATCTTCTTCGTCGCCGCGTATGTCTTTATGCCATACACCGGATATACTCAGAGTACCGAACAAACGGTTGCTCAAGAGTCGTTTCACCCATTCGCCCTTTTCGGCAGTGAGAGCAATTTTAAACCCATTGAAATCTATGGATTACTCACAGTCCTGGCCATCGCCATTGCCGGTCTGCTCTATGCGCTCATGCTTGTCAAGCAAGTACGTAAAGCCGACCAGGGCACAAAGAAAATGCAGGAAATTGCTGCCGCCGTCCGAGAAGGCTCCAATGCCTATCTCAAAGCACAGTTTAAAAAGATCGGACCATTGATCATTATTATCACACTGTTCCTTTATTTTACCTATACGGGAACGATCGATGCATTCCGCTGGGGACGTTCAGGCGCGTTCCTTGTCGGTTCTATCTTTAGCTTCCTTGTCGGATTTGTCGGTATGCGTCTTGCCACACAGGGAAACCTTCGTGTTGCAGCTGCAGCAAAACGCAGTTACGGCGAAGCGCTTCAACTCGGATACCGAACAGGAACGATCACCGGTATGCTCACAGACGGACTCGGCCTGCTTGGCGGAACCTTGATCTTCATGTTATTCGGCGAACATGCATATGAAGCCCTGTTGGGATTTGGATTCGGCGGAACGCTCATCGCGTTGTTTATGCGCGTTGGCGGCGGTATCTACACGAAAGCCGCAGACGTCGGCGCCGATCTTGTTGGTAAAATCGAAAAAGATATTCCGGAAGATGATCCGCGTAATGCAGCCACGATTGCCGATAACGTCGGTGATAACGTCGGCGACTGCGCCGGTATGGCAGCAGATATTTTTGAAAGCTATGAAGTCACCATCGTTGCCGCAATGATTCTTGGTATGGCAAGCTTCGGACACAAGGGCGTTATTTTCCCGCTGCTCGTTCGCGGTATCGGCGTTCTTGGTTCCATCATCAGCACCTACACGGTGAAAGCCGGTGCCGATGATACTTCCGATACAGCTTTGAAAAGCGTCCATCGCGGTTTCTGGATCGGTTCTATTATTAGCATAATTGGATTTGTTGCACTCGGATTCGGCTACCTATATTTTGATGCAGCATATTTTGCGACCAATCCAACAGCTATTGCAGGATTCTTCAAACCCGATGGCACAGCGATTGCTCTTCCATGGATTGCAAATTTTGGCATCCCGAATCTCGATCTGCGTCCGGCACTTACGTGCATGATCGGTATTTTCCTTGCCGTTGCTTTGAATAAGGTCACGAGTTATTACACACATACAAGCCATGCACCGGTAAAGGGGCTTGCAAAAGCTTGTACTACGGGACATGCTACAAACATCATTCAAGGTTTTGCACTCGGCTATGAAAGCACTGTTGCGGCAATCGTCGTTATTGCCACTGCAATTTTCCTTTCCGTGCTCGTTTATGCCGGCACCCCTCCACTCTTCATCGCCTATGGCGTTGCCATGACCGGTATCGGTATGTTGACGTTAACAGGCAACACTATTTCAATGGACGTGTTTGGACCTGTGGCAGATAATGCAAATGGTATCGGCGAAATGGGTTATGATAAAGCTGAGATGGAAAAAGAAAAACCGGGCAGTTACAAACGCGCCCGACAAATTCTTGCCGACCTCGATGCAGTCGGTAATACCACGAAAGCTGAAACCAAAGGTATTGCCATCGGTTCAGCCGTTATCGCGGCAGTCTCATTGTTTGCAAGCTTCATCGCCGTTATTGCAGTCGGCAGCGAAGATAAAATTAACCTGATGAAAGTTTCACAGTATTTCGAAGAAGCCGGAAAAATCACCGTTGCCGATCCGACAGTATTTATCGGATTTCTCCTCGGTGGTGCAGTACCATTCCTCTTTAGTGGAATGCTCATTCGCGCTGTCGGCCGCGCTGCAGGCTGGATAGTCAAAGAATGCCGCATTCAATTCCATGATCCCGAGATATGGAACGGTACCAAAAAACCGGATTACGGCCGTGTTGTAGATATCTGCACAAAGACCGCTCAGAAAGAACTCATCGGTCCCGGTATTCTTGCTATTATGACACCAATCCTCGTCGGCTTTATTCTTGGACCTTATGCACTCGGTGGATTCCTTGCCGGAATGATCCTTGTCGGTCAGCTCCTCGGCGTGTTTATGGCAAATGCCGGTGGTGCATGGGATAATGCCAAGAAGATGATTGAAGACGGTCTCTATGGCGGTAAAGGTTCTGAAGCTCATAAAGCTGCGGTTACCGGTGATACAGTCGGTGATCCTTTAAAGGACACTGCTGGTCCGGCCATCAATCCGTTGATCAAAGTTATGAATATGGTCAGCTTGCTCACGCTCGGATTAGTGTTGAAATTCAACATTACGAAAGCAAATATTAGCGGAACTGATCTATTCACCGGTATCGTTGTTGCTATAGTTGCCGCGGCTGCTATTGGCTGGGCAATCTATCAAAGCAAAAAGGAAACCGATGATCTCATGACCGAAGAAATAAAGTAGCATCTGATTCTTGAAATGTTTTAAAAGCCCAATTGAGCAATCTCAGTTGGGCTTTTTTATTTCTTTGCAGGGGCGATACATATGTCACTCCTACTTTGTTCAATGAGAACGTAATGTGTTTTTTTAACTTCGCACATCTCTACTAAACACTAATCTATCTTTTATTTGGTTTGCGTAGAGCTGTTGATTCCAAATAAGTCATACGGTTTTTTACTGAAATTATCATGGAACACAAAGCCTGCAATGAATAAATATGCTATAAATCCAAAAACAATAAGTACCTGGACCCTGGATGTTTTTTGAATATCGTGCTTAGATTTTACATCACACACTTCACCGGGGCAGTGTTGAGCTTTTTCCTTGTACACCATTGTATAAAATTTGCATCCTAAACAAATACCAAACGCCGATTCAAAGAATAAGAATATTAAACAGATGAGACAGATAATACCCGTTATGGGGCTATAGGCATTGACGAGCACGAGAAAAACGAACATGATAGCTGCTAACACTGCACCGATGATCCATGCAACCTTTTTTTGTTGAGCCCCGACATATTCGGGGACTTGATTTCTCACAATCAAACGCCCAATGATTAAGGAAGGAGAAAATTTAGGATTCACAAAAACACGTATTATAAAATCTGTAAGGAAAAGAATGATATAGTACTTTATTGGAATAAAATTCTGTTGAAACAAGATGAACATTAATGAGATGAACATAAGTAAAAACAACAATCCTGCTGATGCTCTTATTTCTCGTTCATTGAGAACAGGGATAGTATATCCTTCAACATTTTCGCCAAATTTTATTATGTTATTCAATGTACACTCCTTCTTCTGTTCTTATGTATTACGCATTGCTATCCGGGCAAGTTACATATATGTATTGAGTTTTTTATTGTATATAACGGATGGGCGCGGATTCCTGTTGTGTTTTTGCGGGGAGCGCCTGATTAGGCGGTTAATTATCCTTTTTATTTCGAAGGATTACCGGGCAATAGTTCTATCGTTATGTCTGGTGACTTTATTTTTATACTTTCAAGTGAAAGTGAAGCATTACCTTTTAGATATATCTTTCCGTCTTCACGTCGAACGTCTGAGGCTTTGTATTTTACCTTCTCAATTAATTTTCCATCAATTTCTATCTTCGTCCCACTTTTGAATACTTGACCAGATAAATATTTTGTTTCAAATGTATTATTGTTTTGATCGGTCTTAATACTATCGGCTTCAATCGTAGTAACTGCCCATTTAATTTTCACACCTTCAGATGAATAAATAATACCAGTGCTTCCTTCAGCATTGCCCGCTTTAATGCCGAATCTTAATTTATCGTTTGAATAGGCGGTCATCATTATGAGAACGCTCAGGATCAGATACCCAATTATGCTTGTGGTCTTCTGGCTCATTTTAAAATCCTCCTTAGATTATTGAAATGATTAAATCCTTTGAACTCCCCGCCGGTAAAGATTTCTTAATTTGCACGGAAAGATCCTCTTTTTAGACTTAGTCACTTATAAAATAGTTGGGTAGCATTATTAGCTTTTATTCAAGATTAACCACCTAACGGACCGGCTCCCGATATATCGGGATGCGGCGTTGATAATTTTTGCGCCAGAGGCGCATACGCCTTTGACGCACAAAATGCACAAAACAGGCGGAGGCCTGTAACTATAAAACGGTGCTTACCTTAGAGATCTTTCTTGCAGTATTGTTTGAATATCTCTTCGACCATCTAGAATACAATGCACTTGGACGTTATTATCTTCAATTGAATAGAATATTCGATAAGGCTTAAAAAAGATTTCTCTAAATTCAACAATACCGACTTCAAACAATTCTGGTGGAATATGACCACGTAAAGGTAAAGTCTTTAATCTATAGCAAGCCTTACGAAGACCGATAAACAATTTATCTGCACGTTCCACCGAATCATTTATTGCTGCATAGGTATATATCTCAAAGAGGTCGTCTTCTGCGGAATTGTCAAAAAAGACATTATATTTTTTCATTTTTGAAGTTCCGTATTCGTTTTTCTAAATTTCTGAATACCTCGTCTATTGATTTTACTTTACCTCGTTTTATGTTCTGCTTGCTACCCGTAAGGATTTTCAATAACGCGAGTGTTTCTTGCATTCTTTCGTAGGAACGAATATCTTGAACAACTACTTTTGCCTCGCCATTATGCGTAACAACAAGTGCCTGTTGGGTATTCGTAATGTTGCGGATAAGCTCAGAAGCATGTGTTTTCAGGTAACTAATTGATTTGACAGCGGTGCTTAGTTTCATATTATCTCCTATTGTAAGTGTGACTACAATATAGACTTTATTATAGTCTCGTGCAATATCCTCCTGCTAAACACTGCCTAACTACTGATTAGATAGAGTAACTCAATTCATGCATATTAGTCATGAATTATAGACTGAGTCCATATTTTATTCGTTAAATGCATGGTAGGCAGACCTCTCTTCTATCATTGTAGGTTTTCTTTGAAAATGGAGAAAAGTAGTAAGTGCTCAGTACCTCCTCGTAACGACAGCTACTTGCTGATAATGTAGCTCTGTTTAAAATCATTGTCAATAACGGAAGCCAATGAGTCATCTGCTAATGTTCATCTCGCTACGCATGGAGCTTTTCCTTTTACTCTTCATCATAAATAAAATGATTGATACTTTTTTCCTGCACCTACTTGACAAGTCGTCTGCCAGATTGTATATTATTGAAGAACAAGAATGGAGTTTAGTAAAGTAAGATAAACAAATTTGACATACGCCTCTTATTGAGAAAGGCTGAGGGCACAGGCCCGCAGACGCCTTAGCAACCGGTCACGCTTTTAGCGTGATGCAGGTGCTCCATCCTGCCCCCGACGAGGAATCGGACGAGGGAAAGATAAGAGAAGATGCCTTCACAAGCCTCTTCCGGTTATCGTTTCCCGAAGAGGCTTTTTCGTTTTCTAAAAGGATATATAATTATTCAGCAAAGAGTAGAGAAAATATTCGACCACCCCGTTCCGATACCATAATAGGGTATAGAAACAGCCCTCCTTATTAAGGAGGGGAAAATTTCTCCCCTTCATAAGGGGAAATGTCCCGATGAATGTCTTTCATCGGGACAGAGGGGTCTTTGATAAATCATTTATCGCAAGGAGCCATCGATGTCCAATCAACAATCACCGTCCTATAAATTCGAGACGCTGCAGCTGCATGCCGGCCAAAAGAAAGATACTGCGACAAACTCGCGCGCAGTCCCTATTTACCAGACGACTTCATATCTTTTTGATGATACCGACCATGCAGCACGCTTGTTCGGCCTTCAAGAATTCGGCAACATCTACAGCCGCATTATGAATCCTACCGTCGCGGTCTTCGAGGAACGCGGCGCAGCTCTTGAAGGCGGTATCGGTGCGCTGGCAACGTCATCCGGACACGCGGCGCAGTTAATCGCATTGACCACAATTGTGCAAGCGGGAGAGAATATTGTTTCTTCCAGCAATTTATACGGTGGAACATATAATCAATTCAAAGTGACATTTAAACGATTCGGCATCGACGTTCATTTCACCGACAGCAACGAGCCGTCCGACTTTAAAAAACTTATCGACGAAAAAACAAAAGCGTTGTATGTTGAGACCATCGGCAACCCCCGCCTGGATATTCCCGATATTGCAGCATTAGCGAAACTTGCGCACGCGAACGGCATACCGCTTATCGTCGACAATACTTTTGGCATGGGCGGCTACATATGCCGGCCTCTGGAACACGGCGCGGACATCGTGGTTCATTCGGCAACGAAATGGATCGGCGGGCATGGTACTTCTCTGGGCGGTGTCATTGTCGATTCCGGAAAATTTCCATGGAACAACGGAAAGTTTCCGGCATTCACAGAGCCAAGTCCCGGATACCACGGCTTAATATTTTGGGACCAGTTCGGCTCCGGCAGTCCTACCGGTAATATTGCATTTATTCTGAAAGCACGCGTAGAACAGCTGCGTGATCTTGGCGCTGCATTGTCGCCATTCAACGCATTTCTTTTGCTTCAGGGATTGGAGACTCTCTCTCTTCGTGCCGAACGCCATTGCCAGAATTCACTTGCCTTCGCCCGCTGGCTGAAACAATCATCGTCTGTCAGCTGGGTCTGGTATCCCGGATTAAGAGAACATCCTTCCTATTCCAATGCCCTCAAGTATCTTCGCGCTGAACATTTCGGCGGTATTGTTACATTCGGCATTAAAGGCGGAATTGCTGAAGGAAAGAAACTCATTCAGGCCCTGAAGCTGACAAGCCATTTGGCAAATGTGGGCGATGCGAAAACGCTCATTATCCATCCGGCATCTACAACGCATCAGCAGCTTTCAGCGAACGAACAGAAGACGGCAGGTGTTACACCAGAAATGATTCGTGTCTCAGTAGGGCTCGAGCACATCGATGACATCATCGCCGACTTTGAACAAGCGTTCCGTGCACTTGCTTGATATACATTACAAATTAAAATAGAAAAATAATTCCCTCTCTTCTAGGGGAGGAAATTCTGCCATAATAATTTTTTACAGAATGAAAAAGATTCAACGATACATATTCGCCTAAGGAGTTTTTATGAGCGTTGTACTTCCAAACAAATACGAGCACCGCAGTAAATTGGAACAGCGGGGTGTACTCTGCATCACCGAAGAAGAAGCCAGCCGCGCCGACATCCGCCCGCTGCGTGTCGGCATTCTGAACATCATGCCGAAAGGTGAGACATACGAGCCGGTCGTTCTTTATCCTCTGAGCCGCTCGATCATACAAATCGAGCCGGTGTGGATACGGCTGCATTCGCACAACTATAAGAGCAGCGATCAGAATCATCTTGATTTATTTTACGATTACTTCGAGAACTTTATTGGAAACGCTCCGCTGGACGGGCTTCTCCTCACCGGTGCGCCGGTTGAGGAATTTGCGTACGAGGACATTCATTACTGGAATGAAATTACGAGTATCTTGAAATTTGCCCAGCAGAACATCACATCCACACTCGGAATTTGCTGGGGGGGTATGGCACTGGCAAAAATGATTGGAATTGAAAAAGAAATATATCATGACAAACTTTTTGGCGCATTCGAGACGAACAATCTTGACCGTTCGCATCCTGTCACCGGGGAACTCGACGATATGTTTTGGTGCGTGCAAAGCAGGCACTCTGGAATTTCTGATCATATATTGGAAGATGAACAGAAACATGGAAAAATCAATCTGCTCGCACATTCCGAAAATGGCGGTTATACAATATTCGAGAGTACAGACCGCCGGTACCTGATGCACTTAGGGCATCCTGAATATGAAGCACAGCGTCTTGTTGAGGAGTACCGGAGAGATGTGTCTCTTGGACGAAAAGATGTGCCGTTGCCTGCCAACATCGATATCAACAAACCAATCAATAGGTGGCGAAGTCATGGGTTGGAATTTTTCGCGCAATGGGTTAGATATATCTACGAGCCTACGAGCAAAGCGGCGCGGTAACGAACTTAAAAAACGAAAGTCCATCACACACTCATGCATCATCAGAATGTTCTGATTGGTGCAGTGATAAAAGCTATTTCCGATCGTACCGTAAAAGGCTGGCAATAATTTCTTTGAGATACCGATCACTGGTACTGTGATCGAAACAGTTTATAATGCCGCAAACATATCGATCAAACACCTGCACTCCCATCACTCCGATGTGCGGGTCCTGAATCTGATATTTTTCCGTATCAATCTTGGTTACTGCATTCTTTGGAATGGCTTTGAGATATTCAGCAAGTATAGCTTTTGCCTTTTCCTGCACCACAGCATCGATCACAAATATTTTAAATGCGGAACTGTCTTTGTATGCGGCCATGTATGCTGAATTCAGAAAACTGTACCCAAGGAAATTACGGGCAACGTACTGTTCCGTATGAGGCAGCTTTCGTTCTTCCGGAAGCACCTGAAAGAGTTTGGGCATCGTGTTGCTTTGCTTCAAATGTTCTGCAAGTATTCTGCCTATGGTGAGCATCCCCTCCTGTGCTTTATTTCCCGTTTGAAACGTTGACAGCTTAATATAATACGAACCGGTTATAAAATTCAGCACACCTTGTTGAAGGTATCCCTCCACGCCCATGTGAATGAAGTTGTATCCCGTGTCCCGTTCTTGAGAATACATTCCAAACGCATCCTCACTCGATGCATGCCGGTACAATTCCGCCTTCACTTCTATGCTGTCTGCACTAATATAGCGTGCGATGTGAAGATCGACAAATGCATACTCGAGATACAGATCGGCGGCTCCGTCAATAGCATCCCACAGGTTATTTGCGTTATACACCGGATCGTCCTGCGTAATTTTCCAGCCGGGGAGTTGTGGAAAAAAAGATTCCTGACCATATAACGATGGCATGGATAGAAAGAGCATGAGAAACGTCATGTTTCCACAAATCGATTTTAATCGCATGGTTATTTTCCTTAAGAAATAAATTCTTCCGGGACTGTCGTCAATCTCATCACATCTCGTACACGTTCCGAGACCGCGAAATTCTTTGCGCATTTCGCCGAGCAATGCGAACAATCCGAGCATGGATTATTTGGAATATTGAGACTGATCAGCAAATCTTGTGCCTGCCGGCTATCACGGTACCCATAGGTGTACATATACGCACGCATAATTTCCGGAATCGGCAGTCCTTTGGGACAATTGGGAACACAATGTTCGCATCCCTGACAGTACAAACCGCCCTCCGATTTCCCGACGAGCAGGTCTGCTTCTTCCTGTGCGGTCATTGTTACATCGCGATTGATGCTTGCATTCATTGTAAGTTGGTCAAAGTTTGTATTTCCGGGAATTGCAGTCGTAATATTTTCATCCTGCAAAACAAACTTCAGCGCCGCTTTGCAGTTGATCGGCTGCTTCCGTTCTTTATCGTGAAAACCGCCGGCCATCGTTTTCATTGCAACGATGCCTATACCTGCTTTCGCCGCTTTTGCTATAGCTTCTTTCACTGCCGGGTAATGATCCTGTTTAAAGTTGACAGACGTAAGGACGACTTCGTACACACCGCTATCGATCGTCGCTTGAATAACTTCCGGTTCATTCTTGTGCGTGGAAACTCCAATATGCTTTACTTTCCCGGATTTCTTTGCCGTCGTCACCGCCTCTATTATTGCTGGATGTAATACGGCGTCGCGCGATGAAGGACCATGAACATAAAGGATGTCCACAAATTCCATTCTGAGCCGCTTAAGACTAATATCTAACGTTTCAAGGAATGCTTTTATGGTAGCGGCTGAAGTATCTTTCATTTCCGGCGGAACTTTTGTAGCAAGAACGAACGAATCACGAGGATAATCCTTCAGTACCTCACCGAGCATTTCTTCGTTCTTACCGCCTTGATAACCGTGTGCAGTATCAAAAAGTATTATGCCTTCCTTGATGGCGGCGTGCACTAATGCAGGACTGTCGGCACGCATAACGCCAAAGCTCACAATAGGAAGTTCAATTCCGGTTTTTCCAAGTTTTCGTTTTATAATCGGTTTATTTTCTATTTTCTTATTATCGTCGACGATGTTGGAGCGTGCAAAAGAAGCGGACACAAGCATTGCGCTTGCACCGCCAAGGACAGAAGTGCGTAAAAATTTTCGCCGGTCAAGTTCATTCATTCCCATGGAAACTCTCCTCGCTGTATATGAAATTATCAACAATGGATAGATAATAAAGAAAATGTATTCGAAATGCTATATGCTGCAGGTGACTGTCTTCGTTGCGCCAGACTAAAAAGAATAATATTTCATAATGGAGAAAGCGGTCAGTACAATAAAAATGCTCGTGAATAATTTGTCTGCCGGTTAATTATTAGGATTGCGTTTCTGATTTGACTTTGATCCGCCTGTCCCCTTTTATTTGACATCGCCTGTGAAATAGCATCGGCCCTTTTTCCGCCATCAGCCATCGTTACGCCGATACCGGGAACAAGAAAAGTATGATCATCGGAAATAACGGGAGTGTTTTTCGATTTGCGCTTGCGCGCAAGAACTTCCTGCACGAGTCCGTATCCGACGACCATCCAGCAAACAAGCGTTACAATGCCAAGCGCAATATTTGAGATATTCAGCCACAACATTTTTGGATCGCTGCCATCAAACATTTGCCGCTCCTTGGTATCATGGATTCCGGAGAACCTTCCGGTCAATTCCTTTGCATAAAGTTTGCTAAAAGAATTCTACTAAATCAATTTTAATTATGCTTAATTTTACCGAAAAAGGGCGAATATTCCCTTTCTACAATTGCGTATCAGGAAGATCAACAAACGAGGAGAAAAATCCAGCATACGACAAAACAAAAAGCCCGCTCGGAAAAATCAAGGCAATCCCTTAAGGGTTACCTTCCTATCAGTAAAACAATTTATTTTATTCTAACGATAACCAAAGGTTCGGGTTGTGCAAAAATAAATGTCCCTCAATGATGCGATCAATATGAACAATCGCAGAATGATCGGTGCTCAAGCATCACCGGCTTTTTATGGTAAGTGTGCATTTGTAAGTTAGTTGAGTGTACGTTACCGCTCAAGTGTACGATTCCATGGATTCATGTACGTTCTGAGGATTCTTGCGGAAAAAAGATGAATGTTAGTCCTTGAAAAGAATTTCAACCTCTTTACCTGACAATTCCCTGAACATCGGAGTTAACAGTGCTCTTGCGTTATTCTTGCATGTCTCTTCATATCCTGTCTTTCCCGCTTCTTCGATGACGATCAATTCGGCGTTTTTGTAGGCTTCATCGACAAGTTCCGCGGTTGAGAATCCTCCCCAATTCACATTGTATACTTTTGATTTTTCGTGATTGACCTTTGACAAGAGGATCTCCGGCTTCGGTAATGTAACGGTGACTTGAGTTCCGGAATCGACAATATCTTCTCTTTTTACTTTTTCAAAATCGATTCCTGCAAAAACCTCACCTGCAATGATTAATATCGCTTTCGCATTCGGCAAAAACAGCGGCCTCTCTTTCGTCTGTTCGACGACATCTTTGATGTTGACTTTCACCAGCTCCATCTTTCCCAAGTTTTCGATCTTTTCAACAGAAAGCAAATGTTCTGATTTTGATGCACCTGTTAATTTTTTATAGATGATGATTCCGATGAAACCACTACCGCACATTAAGACGATAAAGAGCACCAGTAAAAAAATAGTTCGTTTCATTGTTACCTCCTATATATTGTTTTTCATGTAATCTTGTCATGCAGGGAAGAAAGAATAAAACCATTACCATATTTTTACTCTCAAATTCTCCGGACGCCACATTGCATCACCTGCTTTTATTCCAAACGCCGTATAAAATTCCGGCATGTTCGTCAACGGACCAAGGACGCGGAATTTAGCGGGTGAGTGTTCATTGCTTCGCACCTGATTGGCAATAGCTTCGGGGCGTTCATGCACCATCCATGCAAATGCATATCCCAGAAAAAAGCGCTGGTCGGGATTCAATCCGCCAATGATTTCATGGTTCCTGAACTGGCCGGTCTTTTTGAATGCCTCATACCCCATCATAATTCCGCCGAGGTCGGCAATATTTTCACCCTGTGTCAGCTCGCCGTTAATATGCAGACTATCCACTGCAACATATTCGTTAAACTGCCGGACAATCGATTTTGTTTTCGTAAAAAACTTTACACTGTCATCCGATGTCCACCAATTTTCTAAATTGCCGAGTTCATTGTATTTGCTTCCCTGGTCGTCAAATCCATGAGTAATCTCATGCCCAAACGTCGAGCCGCCTATAACGGAATAGAGCAATGCATCGTCAGCGAGGATGCGTTCATAACCCGGAAGAATGATATTACAGCCGGGCACGACTATTTCATTATTGGACGGATTATAGTAAGCGTTGTAGGTTTGCGGTTCCATGTCCCATTCGGACCTGTCAACCGGTTTGCCGTACTTTGCAATCATATAATGAAATTCCCATTGATTTGCATTCATCACATTCCTCACATACGAAGTACGATCCATGTGCATGCTGCCGAGATCTTTCCACGTATCAGGATAGCCAACCTTCATGACAATCGTGTTAAGCTTCTTCAACGCTTTGAGTTTGGTGGTTTCGCTCATCCAATCCAACTTTTTTATCCGTTCGGCATAAATTTCTTTGATTGCATTTCCAATCTCCAGCAATTTTGTTTTTGTGCCTTTCGGTAAATATTCCGACACATACACTTGTCCCAGCAGCTCGCCCAGGGACCGGTCCGTTTGTTCCACTGCACGTTTCCACCGAGGTTTGGGTTCCTGCACTCCGCGCAGAACCGTAGAATAAAAAC
>Ga0182011_10001160_pt1 | contig 23218 bp, 19 predicted proteins | sample 711E1DmetaG_FD_120481 | JGI IMG/M metagenome (GOLD analysis project Ga0182011, IMG submission 120481) | Permafrost microbial communities from Stordalen Mire, Sweden - 711E1D metaG | ecosystem: Environmental > Terrestrial > Soil > Wetlands > Permafrost | place: Sweden: Stordalen | collected...
ACGGCGCCTATCCCAACGTCATTTGGGAGCCCTACAACGAGCCGGCCGGGCCCAACGGCGCACGCTACACCTGGCCGCAGATCAAGCCCTACCACGAGGCTGTGGTCGCGGCGATTCGCGCCGAGGATCCCGACAACCTGATCGTGCTGGGAACGCCGAACTGGTCGCAATACGTGGATGAGGCGGCCGCGGACCCAGTCGCCGGAACCAACCTCCTCTACACCCTCCACTTCTACTCGTGTTCCCACACGCTGTCGCTGCGCGACAGGGGCGACACCGCCATTGCTGCCGGGATTGCGCTCTTCGTGACCGAGTTCGGCGCAACCTACTCGGACGGGGGTCTGGTCAGCGCCAACCACGATTACGTCTGCGAGGACGAGGCCAACCTTTGGTTTGCCTGGATAGCGCAAAACAACATCAGCGGCGTGGCCTGGAAGCTCGATGAGTGCAGCGACGCGAGTTGCATTCTGGGCCCCAACGCCCCGGTCGACGGCCCATGGCCTGACAACGTGCTCAGCACCGACGCGGGTGGCGCCCTCAACAGCACCGGCACCGGCATCCAGGGCGGGCACGGTCTTTTCGTGGTGAAATGGCTTCGCGAGTAGCGTTCCACTCTTTGAAATGCCTAGTTGGTTGAAGCTCCGCAACGATGAAACGGAACCTGCAGGCAGAGCTTCGGAGCCGCCTAGCGGCGCTCGTGTTCCTTGCTGCCGCGCTGGCCGCCGGGCTGACAGTCGCCGAGGAAAGGCCCCCGCCCGAAGCACGCCAGGCGAGCCCGCCGCCGGCTGCGACCGCACTGCCCGCTTCCCCTGACCCGCGCGCCGCCACCGCGCCACCCGAAGCGACTCCTCCGCGGTTCACATGGCGCTCGGCTGCGATCTTCGCCGGCGGCGCAGTCACCGCCTTGGCGGCGCACGAATCCTGCCACCTCATCGCCAACCTGGCCATGGGCAACCGGCCCGGGTTCCAGTCCGTGACCTTCCTGGGTTTCATTCCCTACTTTGCCATCGTTCCGTCAATCCATTGCCGGGGCGAGAATTGCACCAAGAGCAACGGCGAGAATTTTGGGCCTGGCCGGCCGGGGCTGTACACCATCGTGTCGGCAGGCATCCAGTGCCAGCAATACGAAGACGAGGTCATCCTGACCTGGCGACCGGGGCTGCGTATGGACAACGCGCCTTTTCGCAAGGGCATGCTGGCTTTCAACACCCTGATCTCCATCGGCTACGTACTCGCGAATTGGACCGGCGCAGAGCCCACCGACGGCGACATCCGCGGCATCCATCGTGACGGCGGTGCCCCGCGCCTCTTGCTCAGTTCTATGATATTGGGCATCGCCGCCGTGGACATCGCCCGCTACTACTATCCCCACGCCCGCTGGTTGGCCTGGATCAACCGCGTCGCGAAGCTTAGCGTAACCGGCATCGCGTTCGCGATGTAGTCACTAAGGCGTTGACCTGCGGCGCACAAGCGCCGTCAGGTCCAACGCCGTCAGCAAATTCGCGGGAGCAATTCGCCTTCGGGCTCGGCCAGCAAGCGGCGGCCGAAGCCAGTGTCGAGGATCACTGAGCCGGGCCGCTCGGCCACGCAGGTGCCGATGATGGCGGCATCGCGGCCCAGAGTGTGGGCCTGCAGGGCTTGCAGCACGCGATCGGCGGCATCGGCGCGCACGCCGATCACCGCCTTGCCTTCATTGGCCACGTGCAAGGGATCGATGCCCAGAAGTTCACTGGCCGCGCGCACCTCGGGTCGTACCGGCAAGCACGCCTCGTCGAGCACGATGCCAACCTGACCTTTGGCCGCCATCTCGTGCAAAGCGCTCGCCAGACCACCGCGAGTTGGATCCTTCATGGCGCTAACGCAATCGCCGCCCGCTGCCAGCGCTGCGCGCAGCAAACCGTTGAGTGGCGCAACGTCAGATGCCAGCGCCCCTTGCAGCTGCAGCTTGTGCCGCGCCGCCATGACCGCGAACCCGTGATCTCCCACACTGCCCGTGACGATGATGCGATCCCCGGGCCGCAAGCCGGAATCGGGCACCACCCTCCTGGCAAAGGCGACGCCCGCAGTGTTGATGACAATTCCATCCAGCTCGCCCTTGCCCATGACCTTGGTGTCGCCGGTGACAATCGTGGCACCGGCCTCGGCACAGGTGGCGCGCATCGAATCGCGAATGCGTTCCAGATCCGCAATAGGGAAACCAACCTCGATGATGACAGCGCAGGTGAGGCCTAGTGGCTCAGTGGCGCCCATCACGGACAAGTCATTGACGGTTCCGCAAATGGCCAGCCGGCCAATGTCGCCTCCGGGGAAGAAGAGCGGCTTGATGACATAGGAATCAGTGGTCAGCACCAGAAAGCGATCGCCCACCGGAATCGCCGCGCCGTCATCCATGGCGGCAAGGCCCGCCCCGGCTGGGCCGAGCCCCGCAACGAACACGCTCTCGATGAGCGCGCGCATGGCCGAACCGCCCGCGCCGTGCTTCTGCGCAACTGTGTCGCCGAGCTTGCTCACGCCGTGCCGCCCAGGTCCGGGCGCCCTCCATACTGATACCAAATTCTGCACGTGCCTTCGCTGGACACCATGCATGCACCCACTGGCGACTCCGGCAGGCACTGTCGGCCGAAGAGCGGGCAATCCGTGGGCTCGACTAGCCCCACCATAATCTTGCCGCACAGACAGCGTCGCGACAGCTCGGACTGCGCTGCCTGCTGCAGGCCCGACACGTCTATACGAAAACGGCGCCGGGCATCCATGGCGGCCCACTCTTTCCGCAGTTGCAGATTGCCGCCCGGAATCACGCCAATGCCGCGCCAGGGACCATCGGCTGCTTCGAACACCCGCCACAGCGACTCCTGCGCGCGCCGGTTACCCTCGCGGGTCACGCAGCGCGGGTAAGCGTTGGCCGCGCCGTACTCGCGGTCGCGGATCATTTCGAGCAGCCTCACCAACGCGGCCAGGATGTCGAGCGGCTCGAAGCCCGCCACCACCACCGGCGTGCGATGGCGGCGGGCAAAATCCTCGAACAAGCCGTAGCCCGTGATCACAGCCGCGTGGCCCGCGGCCAAGAAACCCTCGACACGCGTCTCGGGCAGGCAAGCCACGGCTTCCATGGCCGGGGGAACATACTTGTGAGCCGACAGCACCGAGAAGTTCGCGGGCGGCCTGGATAACAGGATCGCGGCCGTGGCCACCGCTGTGGTCTCAAAGCCCGATGCGAAAAACACCACCGGTTCATCAGTCACGCGCGCCAGTTCCACTGCTTGGGTCGCGCTGTATACGACATCGATCTGGGCCCCCTCGGCCTGCGCGTCGGCCAGCGACTTCGAGCTGCCCGGCAGCTTCACCATGTCGCCGTAGGTGGCGATGCGCACGCCCTGCAGAGCCAGGGCCACGCCTTCGTCCACTTCGCCGAGGTCGGTGACACATACTGGGCAGCCGGGCCCCATGATCACGCGCAGCCCGGGCGGCAGGCTGGTGCGCAGGCCGAAACGCGCGATGGCCTGCTCGTGGGTGCCGCACACGTGCATGAGGGTGACCGGCGCGCGGTGAAGCTCCTCCACTAGTCGCGCGAGCGCCGCAGTCAACTCACGCGCGCGGCGGGGATCGCGGAACTTGAGCTCGGCCACCCCGCCGGTCTCTGCGCTCACTTCTTGCTCTCCCGGGTGGCCGCCAGCTCGGCACGCAGGTCCGCCGCCAGAAGATCTTGATCGTCCCCGGCTGCAGCCAGCTCCTCGAACAGCTTGAGGGTCTCCGCCACCTCGGACTCGGGGATACGGCGGATGGCGAAGCCCACATGGTTGAGCACGTAGTCGCCCAGCGCCACCGGCTCGTCCACCACGTCCAGGCGCACCTGCCGGCGCACGCCAAAGAAGTCGACCGTGGCTTGCAAGCCGTCTATGTCAATCACCTTGCCGGGTATGCCCAGGCACATGCTGAGGTCATAGCAGGTCGGCTGCAAGCGCGGCAACCACGGGCTGCGGCCGATTGGGTTCTCTGACGACGACTGAGCGCAGAGGACAGGCAGAAACCACCCTAGCGAGTCTTGCTCGCCGCGGCCTTCCGCGATCGGGAAGAATGGGCGCGCGCGCAAGGCCCTGCCGCGCAAAGCCCTGGCACCGTGCGCGGCGCCTTTCAGCGCTTGATGGAATGGGCCAGCTTGATCGCCGCGGGCAGGCCCTTCTCGTGGGCCAGTGCTTTCACGCGAGCGTGGTCAGCCGACTTCAGCCCTCGCAGCGCGCCCAGGTACTGGCCCTGGAGCTTGCGGGCCTCTACCAGTTGTCGACTCACCCTAGCCCGGCGACGCGCGGGGCGGGCGACCGACTTGCCCGGCGACCGGCGCGGCTTGGCCGCGGATGCGGCAGGTGCGCCGAGTGCGAACGCTACCACGCCATGGAGTCGGCGGGCGACGTCCGCTTCAATGGCAGCGACCAGACTGCCGACAAAATTGCGAACCAGGGTTTCCACTTCAGGAGAGATGTTGGACATTGTGGGCGCAGTATAGCTCAAGCTGGGATTTTTTCTCCACTGTAGTCACCACCTCTGTAGCGCAAAGCAAAATAGACGATTCGACTAGCCTAAGAGATTGAGTGTATCCTCCCGCTGAGCAAAAGATGCCCACACTGCGTGAGCTTGGAAAAACCGGACTGAGAATCCCCCCGATTGTTTTCGGCACCAGTGCTCTGGGAAATCTCTACCAGGCATATTCAGACGAGACCAAGCTGGCCATCCTGCGCGAGATGGTCAGGGGCACGGACCTGCCGGTAGTGCTCGACTCCGCCGGCAAGTATGGAGCGGGTCTGGCCCTGGAGGTGATCGGCAACGGGTTGCGTACCCTCGGCGTTCCCCCTGAACAAATCATCATCAGTAATAAGTTGGCCTGGGTGCGCACGCCCCTTCACGGTCCTGAACCGACCTTCGAGAAAGGAGTCTGGTTTGGCCTCAAACATGATGCTGAACAGACAATCAGCTACCACGGCATTCTCCGCTGCTGGGAGCAAGGATGCGAGCTTCTAGGCGCCCCCTATCGGCCGCGCCTGGTGTCAGTTCATGATCCCGACGAGGTGCTCAATGCTGCCGCAAGCCCCACTGAGCGTGAACGCATCATGCAGAATATCGTGGGTGCCTACCGAGCCCTGCACGAGCTCCAGCGGCAGGGGCACGTTGGGCCCATCGGCGTGGGCGCCAAGGACTGGAGGGTGGTCCGCGAGTTGGCCGAGCTGGTGGATCTGGATTGGGTCATGTTGGCTTGTTCCCTGACTGTGTTCCACCACCCGCCCGCGGTGGTCGCGCTGGTCGCGTCTCTTGCCGAACGGGGTATTGGCATCATCAATTCAGCGGTCTTTCACGCCGGCTTTCTCACGGGTGGCAAGTTCTTTGACTACCGCGAGTTGCGCCAGGATGACCCAACCGACCGGCTGCTCTTTGCATGGCGTGACAAGTTCCACGCGCTCTGCCGGCAGCACGACGTGTTGCCCGCCGCTGCCTGCGTGCGCTTTGCCATGTCCCCACCCGGGATCGCCGCGGTCGCGCTCAACACTAGCCGCCCCGAGCAAGTGCAACCGAACCGAGCCCTGGCGAGCGCGGACATCCCAGCCGCCTTCTGGGCCGCGATGAAAGACGCGCGCCTCATCAGTCGTGATTATCCGTTTGTCGCCTAGCGGGACAGCCGTTCCTCTCTCGACCAAGTCGAACTCGACCCATCACGCGAACAGAAAGGAATCGCCCTTCCACCATGAACTCCGGCAACATGTTTCGCTCCAAAGACGGACACAGTTATGCCGTTACCTTCGTTCTGGCCACCACGCTGTTTCTCCTCTGGGGCTTGTGCAATGGGATGATCGACGTTCTCAACAAGCACTTTCAGAACTCGCTCAGCGTGTCCAAGGCCCAATCTGCCCTGGTGCAGTTTTCCAACTACATGGGCTACTTCTTCATGGCGCTTCCCGCTGGCTGGTTGGCGCGGCGCTTTGGCTACAAGGGTGGAATCCTCGTGGGCCTCGCGCTAATAGCGGCCGGCGCTTTCTGGTTCATTCCTGCCACCAGCATCGGCACCTATTGGGCGTTTCTTGTCGGTCTCTTCATTCTGGCTACGGGTCTGACCTGCCTTGAGACGGTGGCCAATCCCTACACCACGGTGCTTGGTCCGCCCGAAATGGCCGCGGCGCGCATCAACATCGCCCAGTCGTGCAATGGCGTGGGCTGGATCCTGGGCCCTCTGTTGGGCGGCCATTTTGTTCTTTCCGCCACCAGTCAGGCCAACCGCAGCAACGACACCCTGTACCTTCCCTACTTGCTGGTCGGGATGCTTGTGCTTATGCTTTTCTTGGCCTTTCTTTTCGCCAAGGTGCCGGATGTGGCGGCGGCCAGCGAAGATGACGGGACGGGCGCGTCCCTGGGTTCCATCTGGAAGCGCAACCATTTTGTCGCAGGCGTAGCCGCCCAGTTTCTCTACGTGGCGGCTCAGACCGGAATCTTCAGTTTCTTCATCAACTACGTGGTTGTCGACCTGCCGGCGATTGGACCCGCGGTTGCCGCGCTTCTACCCAGCAACTGGACCTTCCTTCAGGAGGGCGTCTATCACATCACTGAGCGAGGCGCTTCCGCATTGTTGGGAGGAGGCGGATTCGGGCTGTTCCTGGCGGGGCGAATCATCGGAAGCATGGGCCTTCGCGTATTTAGGCCCGAGAGAATGCTGGCAGCCTATTCGGCGCTCAACGTTGTGCTCATGGCCGCAGTGATTGGCAAACTCGGATGGGTTTCCGTAGGCGCTCTGTTCGCCAGTTTCTTCTTCATGTCAATCATGTTCCCCACCATCTTCGCCTTGGGCATTCACGGGCTCGGGGTGGAGACCAAGAAGGCCTCTTCCTACATTGTCATGGCCATCGTGGGAGGCGCCGTGGTGCCGATGCTGATGGGGTTCATCGCCGACAAGCTCTCCATGCGAGTCGGGTTCGTAGTGCCGCTGGTCTGCTTCGCGGGCATCGCCGCGTACGGCGCAAGTTGGCAGCGTCTCTGCGCCAAGACCCGATAGCCGAGGGCCGGCCCTGCGGCCGGCCCGGAGTTTCCCGACAAGCCGTAGCTACGGGTTTTCCAGCACGCGCAGGGTCCAGAAATCGTCTGCGAGGTTGCGATCTTCGAGGTAGGCGTAGGGCATGGTGAAATAGCCCTGCAGGCCCCAGGCCTTGCCCCACGAATTGCGTATGACGAAACGCTTGGTCGCGTCGTCGTAGCCCACCGCCATGACCGCGTGTCCGCCCAACACCTTCTCGCCAGGTTTCGGAATGTCGAGCTGGCCGGTCTTGGCCACCTCCTTCGACTCGAAGGCTTCATAGACCGTGAAACCGAAGACGAAGGGATAGCCCTGAGCCAGGCAAGTCTGCATTTCCTGCAGCGTGAGGATGCGGTGATAGGATTGCACCCGATGGGTGAGCGCCTGCTGGTAGCAGGCAGCGGGAGGCTTGACCGCGAACTTGGCAATGTTGTAGCGCCACAGCTTCTCGGTGCATACACCCTGCTTGACCAGCGTCTTGACCCCGTCGCGGATCATGGCGCCGGCGTCTGACTTGACGGTTCCTTCCAGTGCCCGCTCGTTGTAGTAGATGAACAGGCGGCTCAGATCCGTCACTTTCTTACCTTCCTTTGCCTCCAGAAATTCCACGCTTCCCACCAGCGCATTGGCTGTGCAACTGCCCAACTGGCCCTGGTTTTCCACTGGGGAGCAGGTCGGGCGCAGGTCGATTACCGGCGGCAGGGTTGGCGGCGGCGCGGCGATAGTCGAGTACAGTCGGTCGCGGTGATCCGGACGATCCGGCACCCATCCATACCAGGCATTGATCGGGTTCGGCTTTTTCATTTTTCGTGCCTTTCTCCGTCGGGTTGATGGTTTCGCTTGAGGGAGCTGCCACCGGGTCCACGTGAACATCTGCCCAAGAAGCGAACGCGCAAGTTCGAGTGGCGCCGGAATTTGGAACCTAACCCAACGCGCCTAATTTGGCAAAACCCAGCACCCCTTGCCGGAGATGGCAAGGTCGTGGCAGGAACAACCCGGATCGCTTATCTGCCATAGCAGACCGTGGCCGCGGCGCCATCCGTCAGGCTGCGCGCTACCACTTCTCGGCAGTTTCGGATGTCGTGGGCTGAGAAACCGCGCGGCCGCCACCTGAGCGTTTGCCGTTTGCCGAGGCACGCGCACTTGGCGAACGTCCGGGGCGGGCGCCTGGGGAAACCGTCCCGCTCGGGTTACGCGGCGTCTGCGTCTTCGCGGCGGGCCCAGGCAGCCGCGTTGGGGCCTTGTTCGCGGCGGGCGATGGTGCAGGCTCGGCGATCTTGGGTTCGACGGCGGGAACTGGTGCCGGGGAAGGCGGAATGGGCTGCGCAACCGGCACTCTTGCCTGTTCCGGGTGGCTGACCTCCTGGGGCAAAGCCCTGACCGCGGGCCTGCTCCCACCCGCACGCCCTAGCACCAGATAGGCGATAAGAAAAAGGGCTGCCACGGCCGCAATCGCGCCGCCCACCATGAAACCCCGCCGGTGCGAAGTGACGAGCGTGATAGTATATCCATCCGTCGGCTGAGGGCTCAGCGTACTCATGGTGGCGCCGCGCGCCCTCGCGTCCCCGTTCAGCGCCTCGCGGGGCAACGGACGTGTTGCCCCTGGCAAGACCCATTGACTCGGGCTCGGCACGCTCGAGACGCCAGCGGCAGATGCCGACAGGGTGGCCGCCACGGGTCCTTCCAGCGCAGATGCCAAAGCCGTCATGGTGGGAAAACGGTCCTCCGGTTTCTTCTCCAGAGCGCAGAGGATGACCTTGTCCAGCCAAGGGGGAATCTCTGGACAGCGTGCCGAGGGTGGATCGGGCGCACGCGAAATATGCATGAGCAGCATGTCGCCGATCCCCGCGCTGACGAAGGGAAGCGAGCCGCACAGCATCTGGTACAGGATGATCCCGAACGAATAGATGTCTGACCGGTGGTCTATGCCTTCCGGGATGCCCTGGCACTGTTCCGGGGACATGTATTGCGGCGTCCCGAACAGCGAGCCCGTCCTGGTCTTGACCGATCCGCCGGCGAAGCCCCCGAGAAGCTTGGCTATGCCGAAATCGAGGACCTTCACGCGTTCATGTCCGGGCGCCGTAACGTCCGGAACCAGAAACAGATTCTCTGGTTTGAGATCCCGGTGAATGATGCCCTTGTCGTGGGCTGCGCCGACGGCGGAACACGCCTGTCCCGCGATGGGCAGCGCCTGTGGAAGCGACAGCCGGCCACCCCGGGCCAGGCGCTTGGACAGGTCTTCCCCCACTAGATATTCCATCATCATATAGGGGATACCCTCGGGGAGAAGGCCAACATCGACGATGTCGACGATGTTCGGGTGGCCAATCGCATTGGCGGCACGCGCCTCGTTCATGAACCGTGCGACCAGGGTCTCATCCTCGCACAACTCGCGCCGAAGCACTTTGATCGCCGCCTTCCGGCCCATCACGACATGCTCGGCCAGGTACACGGCACCCATCCCACCCTCGCCAATCAGGCGGCGAACCTCGTAGTTGTTGATGCGCTGACCTATGATATTCATCGTCAAAGACACCGGAGAAGATCGCTCATCCGGCCGAATTCTTCTGGGAGGTTACTCAATTGTACAAGGTCCCCGCCAACCTAGCGACAAGAGAAACGGCTCCCACCTTTGCCGGAACCCCACGCCGCGAGAAACGCGGAACAGGACCTGATCACTAGGTTCCGCCGCCCGCGCGCATGGCCGATTCGATCGCCGCCTTCAGATCGTCCTCGACGAACGGCTTTTGCAGAAAGCCGGTGGGGCCGTCGCCGCTCATGCGGCGCCGCACCGACTGCTCGCTGTACCCGCTCGACAGTACGATCCTCGCCTTGGGATCGAGAGCGCGCAGAGCCCGCAGGGTCTCCAGCCCGTCCATCTCGGGCATGGTGAGGTCGAGCAGTACACACCCGATCTGTGCGTGACGTTCGCCAAAGACGGCCAGAGCTTCCCGGCCGCTGGCAGCGGTCATCACCGGGTAGCCCAGCGCCCCGACCAATTGGGAAACCGCCTGCAGCACCCGCGCGTTGTCGTCCACCACCAGCACCGCGGCGTTCGCGGGCCGTGCCACGGGGACCTTCGGGGTTCGCTCGCTGGGCAGGCTGACCTCGGGGCCCGCCGCGGGCAGCAGCACCTTCACGGTGGTGCCCTTGCCCAGCTCACTGGCCATGCGGATGGCCCCCTTGTGACCTCGCACGATACCCAGCACAGCGGCCATGCCCAGTCCGCGCCCAGTGAACTTGGTGGAGAAAAACGGCTCGAACACGCGGCTACGCGTGGCCTCGTCCATGCCACAGCCGGTGTCGGTCACCGTCAACTCGACATAAATTCCCTCGGCCACGTCGGTATGGGCTACGAAGTCGCGCAAGTCGCCGTGCTCGATCAAACGTTTGCTCAGGCTGAGCGTGATCACGCCCTCCTGATTGCCGATGGCCTCGGAGGCATTGGTGATGAGGTTCATCACCACCTGCCGGAGCTGGGTCGGATCGCCCACGATCATCGGCACATCGTCGGCGAAATGGAAGACCAGGCGCACCTTCGCCGCCACCGAGATCTCCAGGATGCGGGAGATCTCTTCGACGATGTGTCGGGGCGCGATCGGCTCGCCCACAAAACCGCCGTGGCCTGAGTAGGCCAAGAGCTGCCGGCACAGGTCCGCGGCCCGGCAGGCGATGGTGCGGATCTCTCCCAGCGGTTCTCGCGCCGGGGCAGACGCGGGCAGATCCCTGAGCGCCAGCTCGGCGTTGCCCAGCACCGCGGTGAGCAGGTTGTTGAAATCGTGGGCGACCCCGCCAGCCAGCAAACCGAGACTCTCAAGCTTCTGCATCTGCTGCATCTGCACCTCAAGCTGGCGGTGGTCTTCCTCGGCCTTCTTCTGCTCGGTGATGTCGGTGATCATCGCCTGTCTGGCAATGCTGCCGTCGGCGCGATAGATGGGTGTGTTGACAATGTCGTACCAGCGGTTGTCTTTCGGCCTTTGCATGCGCCAGCGCACGGTCTCGCCCTGCTGCACCCGATCGTTCACACACCAGGAACACGGCTCATCCAAGTCGTGCAGGGCCTCGTGGCAGAGCTCTCCGGTGGCGTCCCGACCCGTGCTCGCGATCAACTTGGCGTTCATGAACTCGATCTTGTAGTCGGGTGAGCAGATGTAGATGAATCCGTCGAAGCCTTCCACGATGGCGCGGTAGCGGGATTCGCTATCCTGCAAAGCCTCCTGGGATCGCTTGCGCGCGCTAATGTCGCGCGCGGTTGCCAAAACGACGGGACGGCCGTCAATCACTTCCGAGCGCAGCGCAATCTCGGTCCAGAACAGGGAACCATCATCGACGTGCCGGCTCAACCACTCGAAGGTCGCGGGACCTTCGCTAGCGGCGCGGCGAATTTGCTCGACGGCCCGCGAAGGCAGAAAGGGAGTTACCCCGGCAACCCCGCGGCCCGGATCGCCGGCCAGCACGTCCTCGCGGGTGGTGCGAAACAGGCGCGCCGCGCTTTGGTTGGCGTCGAGAATCTGCCCGGTGCGGGCGTCGTGGACCGTGATGGCGTCGCTCACGGCGTGAAAAAGAGTTTGGTAATTGCTCTCAGCGCGAATGCGGCGAGCGCCCAACCATGTGCCGATGACCAGAAGGAACGCGAAGATCACGTATTCCTCCAGATACACGCTGCGAATCCGGCCCGCGTCGAGCAGGGTGTCGTTGACAAAAGCCACCATTGCGAAGCCCACCAGCCCCAGCAGGCGCCACGCCCGGCTCCGATCTCCGCGCCGCAACAGCCGCCAGCCACACAGGGCGCCGAACCCGATGATCACCAAGTCGGTCGCGTAGGCTAGGTAGGTGACCAGCGAGACCTTGCCTACGACGGCAGCGAGTTGCTCGCCCCAGGGGGTCTCGTGGTGGACAAACCCAGTGATCTGCGAGTAGAGGATCCCGTGATCCGAGAAGAGGTTGGCGACCCCGAGGACAAAGAAAGCCGCGGACAGAGCGGCAAGGAAGCGCCTGGGCCGGAAATCGGAATACAGACCGACGAACCAGGGCAGCACCATCAGGATCAAGCGCGAGAAACTGGTCTGCCACTTCGACGCGTGCAGGTGAGCAGGCATGTCGACCGCGCGGTACACCGCCAGCGAGGTCAGGGCGTAGCCGGCGCCCAGCAGACACAGAAGCCCAAAGAGGGCCTTGAGCGGATCCTTGCGCTGGCCGGTCAGCGAGAGCGCGTAGCTCAAGCCATTCTGACAGAAGATCCCCGCGATCGCGATGAGCAGGATGGTCAGCGGACTCGGCATAGTGCCATCCCCGTGGAACACGAGACTGACCGTGACCTGAACGCGAACACTCCCAGCGGGAAAAGCCACATGGCGGCACCCCCGGACGCCATGGTACTCGAATTACGGCCGCGCCGCACCCCCAGAGTTCGCGAAGGAAAGTGGCACGTCATGATGAAACGTGCCACACTACGGTCATCATGGCACAAATCGCCACAAGGAACGTGACGCTTGGAGCGCAAGGCCGGCTGGTGCTGCCGGCAGCCCTGCGTAGGGCGCTGTCCCTGTCTGCCGGCGACGCCCTGGTCGCCCGCGCCGAAGGACCGGATCGCATCGTGTTGGAGAGGCACAGCGCCGCGCTGGCCCGGCTACAAGAGCGATTCGCCAAGACCCGAGGCAGGCGGGATCTCGCTGCGTCGTTGATCGCCGATCGACGATCCGAGGCCCGGCGCGATGCCCGATGATCCCAAGACGCCAGGCCCGCGGGTGGTGTTGGACGCGTCCGCCCTGCTCGTCTATCTGCAACGCGAGCGTGGCCATTTGCTGGTGGAGCCGGTGCTGGAGGCGTCGGTCATGTCGGCGGTGAATCTGTCCGAAGTCTTGCAGAAATCCGCAGCCGCCGGCGTGTCCGCCGCAGGCCTGCAAGCCGACCTGCAGGCGGTCGGATTGCGCGTGCATGCCTTCGATGCTGAAGACGCAGCTTGCGCGGCTGACCTGTGGGCCAGCACCCGCAAGCTTGGACTGTCTCTAGGCGACCGGGCCTGTCTGGCCCTGGCCAAGCGGTTGCACCTTCCCGCCTACACCGCTGACCGCGCCTGGGCCGCGGTCCAAGTTCCTGGCGTTGTCGTGCGAACCGTCAGGTAGGCTACTTCACCATGTTGTAGATCTCGCTGGCGGCGAGAACGAAGGAGCCAACCCCGTAGTCGTGGGTCTCGGTGGCAGCGGCGGCCGCAGGCGCACTTCCAGTTGCTTGAATGTAGCCAACCAGACCCTGCGCATTGACACACTTCATCATGCCGTTCCAAGCGTTGACCACGACAGGCTGATAGGTTGCCTTGTCAAGCAATCCCTGGTTGATGCCCCAGGCGATGGCGTAGGTCATCAGGCCCGTGCCGCTGACCTCCGGGTTGTTGTAGGTGGTTGGATGCGTGAGGTCCGAGTGCCACGTCCCGTCCGATTGCTGGTAGGGCAGAACAGCGGCGGCCATGGTCTTGAGCAGGGTGACGTAGGAATTGTAGTTGGCATCGGTGGTGGGAAGGTACTCCAGGACTCTCACGATGCCGCCCATGACCCACCCGTTGCCGCGCGACCAATACGTGGTCTTGTTGACGTACGATGAATCACGCCAGAACAGCCCCGTGGCCTTGTCAAAGAGGCCGTTCTGCGTGGCGGTCCACTCGGTGTCGAGGAGGCTGTAGTACGACGAATCCCCGGTGATCTTGCCCAGGCGAACCACGCCCCCCGGCGCCATGAACAGGGCATCACACCACCACCAGTCGTCGGTGTTCTGAACAATCCCCGGTTTCGGGCTTGCTTTCACGAGGTCGATGCTGGTCTTCGTACTCGCATACATGTTGGCGGTAGCGGTGGCAGAATTCGCCAGGTAAATGTCTTCGTAGACCTGTCCGGCGCACTGGTTGTCTGCACTTCGCGTGGGCGAGGCGAGCAGTGTCCAGTTGTTCTTGGTCCCCCAGTTGGTCGCATCTGTAAGATAGGTCTGATCGTTGGTGGCCAAGTAGGCGGCCATCACGCCGATATAGAAGGTGGCCTCGGTCCACTTGTTGACCCAGCTCGGGTCCTCTGGTCCGAGTTTGATTTCATAAGGGATCACCAGCTTCAAGGTGGCCAGAATGTCGGCCGCAGCCGGCAGCCCGGCGACCGAGCCGCCTCCGCTGGTCCCGCCCGTGCCAGTCGTCCCGCCCGCGCTGCCACCGGCTGCGGTGGAGCCGCCCATCTTGGTTGTGCCGCCCGAGCTGCCGCCGCTGGCGCTGGAACCGCCCGTCTGGGCTGTGCCACCCGAAGAGATCACCCCGCCCGAGCTGGCTCCGCCACCCGTGCGCGTCGTACCACCCGAGCTGGTCACACCGCCCGAACTGACCGTGCCGCCGCTGCTGGCTGTCGTCCCGCCGGTCTTGGCAATCGTGCCGCCGCTGCTGGCTGTGGTGCCGCCGCTATTCGCGCCGCCGCTGCTGGCTATCGTGCCGCCGGTATTGGTGCCGCCGGTGTTCGTGCCGCCGGTGTTCGTGCCGCCGGTGTTTGCGCCGCCGGTATTTGCGCCGCCCGAGCTTGCCGGAGCCGTGCTAGCGCCCCCGCTGCTGCTCCCGCCCTGTCCACCGGGATTCCCGCCCGTCTCGTTTGTACATGCCGCGAAGGCAACCGCCGCGCAAAAAGAAAGCGCAAGCAAAAGAGTGGACGTTCGCGATTCGGGTGAAAGTCTTTGTGCCATCGTCACTGCCTTGTGTTGAGTTTGTGGGTACCAGCAATCACTATGTTTCTGGAGAACATCCACGCCGAAGCCCTCGCCTTCGTGTAGCAGCCGGCCTCGGATGGAGCCTCATGATACACGAAGGAAAGGCTAGATTGCATGTCCACATACGGACATTCATCGCTATAGATCAGGGCTAGATTTCGCCGTCGCGGCGGCGCACGCCGACCGCTCCCGCACCTTACCGCGACGAATCAATGCCGCGCTGTGCAGCAAAGCCTCTTGCTCGCCAGAGGCTCCCGGCATAGGCTGGTTCGTTGACCATCGGCACGACGTTTGGGATATACTTTTCTTCGGCCTCCCAAGCGGAGGTCGGTTGTATTCTGGCACCAACCCAAGAAAAAGATGCGCCGCAGGGATCTTCCCACGGCGAAGCCTAGGCAACGAAATCCGAGGAGGCATGAGATGAACCGAACGACTCTCCGAATGCTCTGTGTCGCGGGCTTTGCGCTCGTCGGGGCGGCTTGTTCCCAGGGAAATGGCACCCCGGGCAGCGAGGGCGGCTCGAGCTCAGGCGGCGCGTCCAGCGCGGGCGGCGCGTCCAGCACGGGGGGCTCAGTCGGCACCGGCGGTTCCACCGTTGCCTCCGGCGGCGTCGGCGCCACGAACGCGGGCGGTACGCCCAACACGGGCGGTGTGAACAACACGGGCGGCGCAAACCCCTCGGGCGGCGTGACCGGCGCAGGCGGCGCGAACCCCTCGGGCGGTGCAACCCCGTCGGGCGGCGTGACGAAGTTGGGCGGCGCGACCGGGTCCGGCGGTACAACCGGCGCGGGCGGCGTGACGAAGTCGGGCGGCGCGACCGGGTCCGGCGGCACAACCGGCGCGGGCGGCGCCACCAACTCAGGCGGCTCGGCCAGCTCGGGTGGTGCAACCAAGACCGGCGGCGTGAGCACCTCGGGCGGGGCGACCACCAGCTCAGGCGGCACTACGACCAGCTCAGGCGGCGCGACCGGGACAGGCGGCGCGGGCGGCGGGACGACACCCAGCCCCGACACGATCACCTCCCCATCGCTGAACGGATACTTCTGGCTCGCGCAGTGTTCGGACCTAGGGGCCGCAACCGGGACGAACTGCCCGGACTTCGATTCCACCGGACAATGCCCGAACGCCTCGGCAACTAACTTCGACTTGCGTGGCATGAGTGTGACCCACGTGCTGACCGTAGGAGGAACACCGGGGACCACATACACAATCAACTTCCTACTGCGTGGGGTCTTGGGCACCGAGTGCTACACTGGCGGGACGACAACCGCCGGCGCAACGACCCAACCAGTTTTGAGCACCGATCCGGAAACCAGCAACAACGGCTGGTACATGGGTGGCTCGCCGGTGGCAAGCAAGTGGAACACCTATGAAATCCACGTCAAACCTGCCGTGGGGACACTCTACCTAAACCCACTCGACAACACTGAGAACATCTATTACTTGAATGCGTTCCCGCAGACCCCCGCTGGTTGGTGCGAGAAAGAAGGAAGTTTCCCCATTAACTACAGTGCCAAGTTCCAAGTGACTGGCGGGGGAACCATCACGTTGAGATTGCACGACTCAAACTGCCTCACCCAGCAGAACTGTGGTCCGATCAGCACCAAGACTTGCTCCTCGGGTGCACGCACGATCGATCTGACCGGCATGCCGGCAGTGCCCAATCAAACGCTCTTTTCTTCCATGACGCAGCCCTATAAACAGACCAACGGCTGGTACCCGCAGTGGGCCTTCTTCGAAGTGACGTCGGTGACCAGCCCCTAGCCACCCCACCCTTCCTCCACCCCCAGCCATAGGAAGAATCCGTGAAATCACAGGGTTCGTGCACAAACGTATGTGTAGTTTGTTGTTCACTCGTCCTTGGCTCTTTGCTCTTTATGAAGAATGCCATGGCCGAGAAGATCCTGGCCCATGACGGCGACTGGACGGTTTTTGGCGATGGCCGCGTGGGCGCCTTTTTCAGCGGTGTGGACGGGGATGGGTTTCCGCAGCACAAGTCAGCGCTTGGCACTGACCCCGCCACCGGGGAAACCGTCGTGGTTGGTACAATCACCCCGAGAGGCGGCGGCAACAGCGAGGCGGCGTCCGAGCAGCAGCAAAAACCATTCACTCTCGATCAGGTAAGCCAGGGCCGGATCGAACGCATGCGGTTTCGCAGCGGAATGATCGCAAACACGTTTGGATTCGGTGTCAGGGGCCCGCTCACCGAGCGCACCACGGTAAAGGGCTACATTCAAATCTGGGCCTGGGTTGAAAACCAAGGCGAGCAAAAGAGCCTGATCAACTACGCGGACGTGAGGCAGGGCTACGTCAAAGCTGAGGGACCTTGGGGCAGCGTGCTTGTGGGTCGAACAAGGGGGCTCTTCTCGCGCGCCGCCACCGACATCGACACCATGTACGGCCATGGCTTCGGCGTGGGCTATCCCGGTTCAATCGATTCCGCCGGCGGTCCAACCCAAGGTCAGATCGGTTTTGGCTTACTGGGAAGCGGGTTCTCGTCCGGCGTCGTGTATGCAACGCCTGTGATCAATTATCTCCCCTGGAAGACTCGCCTGTTCGGCTATCCGTTCGAACACCGACTCCAGCTCAGCATCGGTGCCTTCGATCCAGTCCAGCTCCAGGGAGCCTGGCCGCGAACAAAATGGGTGCGGCCAGAGGCGGAGCTGACTGTTGAGGAGGCTCTCGGCCAGATTGTCAAGGCCTTTGCCTTCATCAACGCGACCTACCAGCGGGCCTACAAGACCGGCTATGTCGCCGACGGCCCGGACTACACCGCAGCGAAGGGTATCACATATGGTGGCCGTCTCGAACTAGGTCCGGTTCATTTGGGCTTCACCGGTCTTTATGGTTACGGCCTCGGACTGAACTACGCCCTGGAAGTCAGCGATGCCGCGATGGATCAGCCGGGCGATATGCGCAAGTCCGACGGTTACTATGCGCAACTCCAAGTCGCCATCAAGAAGGTTGACGTGTCAGCAAGTTGGGGCATTACCCGGATCTTTCTGACCGACTTCGACAGGACGCCCGTGGCGGGCACTGTCAGCCCCACCCTGACGTACTTTCCGATAAGCGTAATCAAGCACCAACAGGGCATCTCGTGTGGCGCCGTCTATCATGCTAGGCCGTGGCTTCACATCGACGTGGACTTGTTCCGCGCCGACTTCGCGTGGTACGAAGGCGAAAAGCAGGTCATCTACGTCGCCAACGGCGGCATGATGTTTACTTGGTGACAAAATGCGAGACACACTGACCATCACAATGATTGGAGTTCTTGGTGCTAGCCTTCTGGGCTGTAGCAAGTCCGATCCCGCAGCGACGGCTCTCTGCAACCAGTACACCGCCGCCACCTGCGAAAGATTCTTCACCTGCGGAGCGGACGACCTTGCCGCCGCCGAAGCCGACGCCGAAGCCGACGCTACCGGCGACCTCTGGAACTCCGATTGCACGACCCAGCAGGCTCACAAGCCAGCCTATTTCCCAGCAAGCTTTGCATGCTACCCGTCGGTCGCTGACTGCACCGCGCACGAGCAGGCGAAAGCATGCTCTGACGTCGCTGACACCGCGTGCGACCAAGGGGAAACCTACCACGCAGACAAGGCCCAGGATTGCGTCTCTGCCTGGCAAGGCCTGACCTGCGACGAGATCAAGGCTTTCAGCACACAACCGATCGTGTGCAGCCAGATCTGCACACTCCCGAATTCATCTGTGTCCCCCTGAGTCGACCTTCCGGTGAAGTAGCCGCCTCCTTTTGAGGTGCGTCGACGGCTTTCTGCTTCGCCTCGCCGCCACCAGAAGAATTATCCGTGTTCTGGACCAAGGTCGAAAGGCGGGCCTTCAGATGCAGCGCCGGCTCTCACTCGATCCCGACGTCGTCGATCCTCGAGAATGGCCCGGTGGACCCTGCAGTTTCAGGTCAGAAGCTGTTGTCGTCCCGATTCACGTAGATCTGGTCCATCTTCGTAGACAACAAGTAGCAATCTACGGAACCACTCTGGGTCCCCGTGGGCGCCTGCGCAGTCGTGGAAAAGGCTGCCCACCCCGTCCCGTTCCAAGTACCGTTCATTGGTCCGATCCGGGTCTGACTAGACCAGACACCGCTTGGATCGCAGTTCTGGCTCGTTGTGAAAGTCAAGTTGCAGTAGGTTGAGTCATTGGAAAGAGGCAGCTTGAACTTGGCGCCGAAGTAGTAGATCCCGCCCCCTGGCACCGGAAAACACTGATTGGGTTCGTCATCGGTGTTGTCGCCGCTGACTGAACCTGACCCCAGGCAGCCCTCAGAATCCTCGTCACTCCAAGATACGTCGCCATACTGAACCCAACTCACTAGCGACGAGTCGAACCCCGGATTTTGCACCAGGTTCCCGACGCTAGGCCTGCGGCACACGCACTTGTGAGAAGCGAGGTCGCAACTCGGCCGAGTGCTCGTCGTGCAGTGTTGGTCGCTAACGCACTCCACGCAGCTTCCCGAGTAGCACCGAGGTGTCGATGTGGCGCAGGTGAGGTCCGTGGTTCCGTCGGCGACTGGGGAGCCTTGTGAACAGGTCCCAGCCGAGCAGGTTCCGGCCACGTGGCAGGTGGTGGCAGCACAGGTCACCGGCGTCCCCGCACACACGCCAGCTTTGCAGGAATCGTATTGAGTGCAGGCATCGCCGTCGTCACACCCGGTTCCCGTTGCGGAGGGCGCACAAGCGCCCGTCGCCGATGAACAGGTGTAGCACCCAGAACACGCATTCCCCGTGTTCTGCCACGCTCCGTTCGAATCGCAGGTCTGCGGCTGGGAACTATTGCACCGCTTGGACCCAGACGTGCACTCGCCTGTGCAGCCGACGGTGGTGCTACATGCGTACAGGCAAGTTTGCGCGGCTGGAGTGTTGCAGGCGCCGGCCTTGCAGGTGCCGGCAGCCTGATAGCTCAGCCCGGTGCAACCGGCTGATCCGCAAGCGACCACGGGATAGGTGCACGAACCATCGATGCTCCCGCCGCAACTGCCTGCGCAGACGCCAGCTCCCCCGCAGGCGGTGTGCCCGCTGTGCGGCGTGGCCCCTGATGGAAGGGTGGTGCAGGTTCCCAGCGATCCCGGCAGGTCACAAGCCTCACATGAGCCCGAGCAGGTCCGATCGCAGCAGATGCCGTCGGGCGAACATTTCGTTCCCGCGGCGCAGCCGCCAGGCACGGCGGTGCAAAGCTGGCCTTTCTTGCTGGTGCATGTGCCGGTGCTGTCGCAGGTTCCCGCGCAGGTCGGGCTATCTTGGCTGATCACGGCAGCGCAAGCATGAGCAACGCAGGTCCTGCAGGTCCCCGTGCAATCGCTGGCCTGGCAGCAGCCGGTCTGGTCGATGCAAGTGCCATTGCATTCCCGCTTGCCAGTCGGGCAGGTGAGGGCTGCGTCAGTGGGTGCGACAGAAACGTCCGGACTGGCCGCATCCGGCGGGGCAATGTCCACAGCCGCATCCGGCGTGGCTGAGGCAACAGCCCTATCCGGCGTAGCTGCATCCAGCGGGGTTAAGGCAGCAACCGTGTCCGGAATGGCGGTATCCGACATGGACGCATCTGGCTGAGCCGAGGCAGCAGCCGTATCCGGAGTGGCTGAAGCAGTAGCCGCATCCGGCGTGGCGGCGTCCGGCGTGGCCAAATCTGCCGGAGCATCTTTCTCGGAGATAGGCCCATCCACGGCGGCCGGGAACGTATCAGCCGCCTGGCTGTCCACGGCCAGTGGGCCGTCAATGCCACCATCGACCTCCGGCACACAATGCCAATCGACGGTGCACGTGAAGCCTGTCTTGCACCTGTCCTGGGGCGAGCACAGGCTCCAGTCCCGCTCTATGCAAGAAAATCCCAATGCCGCTGGCAGAACGAGTGCCAGCATCCCCGGACATATGACGCTTCGGTTTCTCATATCTCAGGTTCTCGGCTGTGGTTTGAAGAAGTTGCGCGGGAAATGAGCTACGCCCTGGACAAGCACGATCCTCCGTCCGGTCCGGCAGACGAGCCCAGCAGTCGGGCGGCGTCTGGCTCGCAGAGCCTGACGAACTCCTTGTCCCCACGCTGGCAGGACCGAAAGTCCACGCGGACAACCATGCCCAGACGGGCTCGTTGTGTCAAGCACGCGGACGCGACTGGCAAGAGCAACTGTCGCGACCCGGCAGGAGTATCGAAGCTGCCCTCAGAGGTGGCGCCCGCTGAGCTTCAGATTGGGGACACGGCCAAAGTGATCTTGGTTGCGGGTCAAAAGGACTCCGCCGTGGGCAAGACAGACGCCGGCGATCAGGCAGTCCGCCATGCCAATCCCCTGCCCTTGCGACTCTAGCGAGCGCCGCACTGCTGCCGCCTGCTCGCTCGCATCGGGCGTCACTGCAAGCACGGTCAGCGCGGCAAGCAGACGCGACACCTTTTCCTGATCCGCCGCGCTCTTCGCGCCGCTGAGCAGTTCGAAGCTGTTGATAGCCGTCGTGGCGAGGTGTCCGGTCTCTATCTCCAGTTTGATCCGCCCGGACCAGGGCGAACGACCGCGCAGAAAGTCGATGAGCACGTCCGAGTCAGCGATCATCATCGCCAGGTGCTCCGGATTCGCGCGACGGACGCCGTCAGCTCATCTGCCGCCCTCTCGCCGATTGAACCTTCAAGCGCGATCGCTGCCTTGGTGCGGCTCTCGCGAAAATCATCTTCGGCCAACATCCGTTCGACAGCCTCCTGCACCAGGCGGGAAAAGCCCTTCTCGCCACGACGAGCAGCGAGGTCGAGCAAGCGCGCTCTCTGCGTGTCGGGGATTTCTATGGTCGTTCTCATGCACGAAAGATGACATACATGCACGTGCATGGCAATCGTTTTTAGCATTACTTACGTATAGTTGCCGTCGGCTGCCATCCACACCCAGGTTGATTTGGAAACTCAACTTGATTCAGGGAAGAAAACGGCAGGATAGTTTGCCCCCATGAACACCATGAAAACTTGCTGCGTCGTCATGTTCGCGCTCGCTGGCTCACTCGCGTCTGCGTCCGCTGCTCCACCCGCGAGTCAACCCGCAGTAGCCACCAGGCCCAAGACTGAGGCCACCGCGCCCAAGGCCCAGCCCGCTGCGCCCAAGCCGACAGCGCCTGCTGCCGTCCCGGCCAGCCCGGTCGCTGACAAGCCCGATGTGATCGCCGTGACGCTCAAGAATCCCCTGGCCGCGAAACGGAAGGCCGAGACCATCGCGCTCACGCTCGCCGATCTCGTCAAGATTGTGCCCGGGTGGGATCTGAAGAAGACCCAAGTCGTGGACGCGCGGAGCAAGCCGGTGCTCTCCCAGTTGGTCGACTCCGACGGTGACGAAACCCCTGACCAGATCGTGTTCCAGGCTGACTTCGGCCCGAGCGAGAGCAAGGCGTTCAAGCTGAAGGCCGCGGAGCGCACCTCGGCCGCCGAGGCAGACTACAAGGTCTACGGTCGTTTCGTGCGCGAGCGCCACGACGACTTCGCGTGGGAGAACGACGTCATCGCCCACCGCGTGTACGGGCCCGACCTCGAAACCTGCAAGAAGGAACCTCTGACCTCAAGCGGCGTCGACGTTTGGGTCAAGCGGGTGCCCAAGCTGGTGGTCAACGAATGGTACATGACGGACAACTACCACCAGGACCACGGCGAAGGCGCGGACTTCTACGCTGTGGGCAAGTCGCGCGGCTGCGGCGGATTGGGGATCTGGGCGGGTGGCAAGCTTTCGGTGTCGAAGAACTTCACCGGCACGCGCGTGCTGGCCAACGGCCCCATCCGTCTGGTGTTCGAACTCAGCTATGCGGCCTGGGGCACGGGCGGCACCCGGGTGACAGAAACCAAGCGCGTGACTCTCGATGCGGGCTCGCATTTCAATCGCTTCGAGAGCACCTTGAAGGGCGGCAAAGCGTCGCTGTCCGTTGCGATTGGCATCGCGAAGCACCCCGACGGCGTGGTGGAAGTGGACGACAAGGCGGCCTGGATGCGGACTTGGGAACCGCTTGATGGGGGCAAGGCCGGCAATCTGGGTTGCGCCATCGTCCTGCCGCCAGGATCCCACGTCGAAGCCCAGCAGACCGACCTTGAACATTTGCTGGTCACGCCCGCCCCAAAGAGCGGTCCCCTCACCTACTACGTCGGCACGACCTGGGATCGCGCTAGCAAGATTGCTGGCGCCGCCGATTGGACAAAGGAGGTGCAGCTCTTGTCGAGCCAGATCGCCAATCCCGTGCAGGTCAGCCTCGCCGCACTTCCCGGCACGCCGTCTTCGAACCCAGCCCCGGTCACGCCCAGTAAGTCCAAATAGGCGCGGCGGGGGACGGATGTCCGAGGGGCGACCGCAGGTCGCCCCTACAGCGCGGCGGTGATGTGCGGCCCGTGGAGGTGACCGCCCGTTGGGACGACCGCAGGTCGCCCCTACACCATGGCGGTAATGGTCCGGCCCGCGGGGGTGACCGCCCGTTGGGACGA
>Ga0182011_10001162_pt1 | contig 23181 bp, 21 predicted proteins | sample 711E1DmetaG_FD_120481 | JGI IMG/M metagenome (GOLD analysis project Ga0182011, IMG submission 120481) | Permafrost microbial communities from Stordalen Mire, Sweden - 711E1D metaG | ecosystem: Environmental > Terrestrial > Soil > Wetlands > Permafrost | place: Sweden: Stordalen | collected...
CGGCTCCTCGGCCTGAGTCTGGTTCAGATCGACGGCCGCGGGCAAAGCCTGGACTATCAAGGCGTAGGCCTCTCCCATCTGGTCGAGCCCGCCGTTGCCTTCGGTGTAGCGATCCGTATAGCCATAGTCCTCGATCGAGCCGTTGACTCCGAAGCCGCCGCCGTCGGCCTGGTATAGCGTCGGGTCAAGGCTCACGGATGCCGCCGCAGAGGCTGCCCCGCTGGAGCTGGTTTCGGCGCTGGCGCTGGTTTCGGCGCTGGCGCTGATTTCGGCGCTGGTCTGGGCGCTCTGCCCGGTCGACTGGGAGCTCTGCTCGCTCGAGGCACTGGCTCCGCTCGACTTGCTCCCGCCGCACGCCGCGCTCAGGCCCACGAACAGGACCAGACAAAGCCCGAGGGCGACTGCCCTCCGCGCCGCCACGCCGAGGCGTGAGTTCCGACTCGCGGCCGGATCGAACCCTGCGTAATCGGTCACTTTCGCCCCTCCTCAGGGTTGCTGGCTGGTCGCAGCCGAAGTGGTGGGCGTGGGCGGCACTGCCGATACCATCCGAACGCGGATCTTCAGTGTTGGGCTGGACGATGGCGTACGGTAGCACGCACTACCCGAATCGTCAGGGGGCGACGCCGCGATGGGCTGGCCCGAGTGGCACCGGCCCACACTCTAGGTGTCGGGAAGACTCCGCCACCCGGACGAATCACCGGTCGCGATTTGGTCATAGCGTTGCTATCGGCGGCCGGCTGAGTGAGTGATGTGGGCGACCATCTCGTACCCGAGGCACCCACGATGACCTCTCAACCACTCCCCGCCCTGGCCAGCGGAGACCCTTCCACCTGGGACCAAGCCCTGTACGGCTTCCTGGTCGAGAAGGGCAACCGCTCGGGGTCTAGACGCACGGTGGAGTCGTACAGCCGGATGCTGTGGCCCTTCTTCGCCGACCTGGGCAAAACCCCGGATCGGGTCAAGCCAGCCGACGTCTTGGCCTTCGTCCACGGTATCGGCAAGTCAGGCCGAACACCGTCCTCGACTACAGTCGGGGCCAGGATCGCCTGCCTGTCCTCCTTCTACCGCTTCCTGATCAGGATGGGCCTCGTCGTGTCCAACCCCTGCGACGCGATCGAACGGCCGAGGGCGGTCCAGTCTGTGGCTCGGGGATACGGAGCGGATGAGGTCCGCCGGCTCCTAGCCGTCGTGCCGGATACCGTGGCCGGCCGCCGGGACCGGGCCATCCTGCTGACCCTCGTCCTGACCGGCAGACGCCAGACGGTCTTCTACTCCTACCGAGGCAAGGGCGGCAAGCGGGGTCGGCGGGAACTCCCCCACCCCGCCTTCCAAGCCATCTGCACCACGCTCGCCGACGCCGGGAAGGAGCTCGCCACGATGGCGCCCGCCGAGTCGCTCTGGCAGGCCGGAGCACGGCCCGAGGGAGTCACGAGTGGGACGTTCTACGCTCGCTTCCGTCGGTACCTGGCGGCGGCTGGCATGGCGCCGACCGGGATCCACGTCTTGCGGCACACGGCGGCGAAGCTACGACGCGATGCCGGTGAGTCGATCGAGGCGGTCAGCCAGTTCCTCGACCATTCGAGCCTCGCGGTCACGACCGTGTACCTGCGCCGCCTTGAGGGCCAGGAGGATCGGACCTGGCGCGAGGTGGCCGAGGCGATCGGCGTCTAGCTGCGGTCCTTGAACAGCCCCACGGGACAGCTGACCCCCGTCCCCTGGAGCCCGCAGTAGCCGTGCGGGTTCTTCTCGAGGTATTGCTGGTGGTAAGCCTCGGCGAAGTAGAAGGCGGGGGCGGGGCCGATTTCCGTCGTGATGGCGCCCTTGCCGGCGGCAGAGAGACGATCCTGGAACATGGCGCGGGCGGCTTCGGCTTCGCCCTGCTGGGCATTGCCGTGCGCGAGGATCGCCGAGCGGTACTGCGTGCCGCGGTCGCCGCCCTGGCGCATCCCCTGGGTCGGATCGTGCTCTTCCCAGAAGAGCTTGAGCAGCTCGCCGTATGAGATGAGCTTGGGGTCGAAGACGACGCGGACGACCTCGATATGGCCGGTCCGGCCGGTGCAGACCTCTTCGTACGTCGGGTTCGGGGTCGAACCGCCCGCATAGCCGACGGAGGTCGAAATGACGCCGGGGATGCGCCAGAAGAGGCGTTCGGCGCCCCAGAAGCAGCCCATCCCGAATTCGGCGATCTCGCTGCCGGCGGGATATGGAGGTCGAAGGGGCACGCCGAGTACGGCGTGTCGCTCGGGAACGGGCATGGCCTCCGAGCGGCCTGGCAGGACTTCGTTGGGAGCGGGCATCCGCATCTTGTGCGGGTCGACGAACCAGTTCATGGCCTGAGTCTACGCCGCGAGGCCGGGTCGGTCCGCTTCCCGGCCGGGCGGGCCGCAGGGCGGACCGCGGAGGCCCACCTACAATCCACTCGATGACCCCCGAGCGTTCGCGCTGCCTCGAAACGCTGGCCAGGCTGATCCTTCGGCTCGAGCGGCCCCATCCCGTCCGGGTCGCGATCGATGGGCCCGACGCGGCCGGCAAGACGATTCTCGCCGACGAGTTGGCTCTGATTATCGAGCGGTCCGGCCGGCCGGTCATCCGGGCATCGATCGACGGTTTCCATCGGCCCCGAGCAAAGAGGTTGGCACGCGGCCTCGAGTCGCCCGAGGGCTACTTCCACGACTCGTTCGACTATCCGACGCTGCGGACCGTCCTGCTCGACCGGCTCGGACCGAGCGGCGGCCGGGAATTCCGCCGCCGGGTCTTCGACTATCGGATCGACGCGCCCGTGGATGCGCCGACGGAAGTTGCCCCCGCCAACGCCGTGCTCGTGTTCGACGGGGTCTTCCTGCTGCGCGACGAGCTGATCGGTTCGTGGGACTTCAGCGTCTTCTTGGCCGTGCCATTTGCCGAGACGCAGCGACGAGCCGCCCTGCGAGACGTGGCTCTGTTCGGCAATGCGGAGGAAGTGCTGCACCGGTACGCCGTGCGCTACGTGCCTGGCCAGCAGCTCTACTACGGTCAAGCACATCCGCAAGAGAAGGCGACCGTGGTCGTCGACAACGAAGACCCCGATCGTCCGAGCCTTCGGCTGGGTGCGCCGCTCGTCTGATGGGCGGCCGCCCCGACGTTGGACAGGCGGCGGCGTTTGGGGCGACCATGGCCCAATGCGACGAGCCATCCTCTTCTTCGCGCTGAGCGTCCTGCTCACGGCCGCGGCATGCGGCTCGTCGACGCCGGCGCCGTCAGCCGCGCCCACATCGGCATCGACGCCGGCGGTCGGGCCGACATCGACGGCCCCTGCCTCGACCGCCCCCGATCCCGCCGCCACGGCGGCCGTGCCCGACGACACCGTGTGGCTGTGTCGACCGGGGCTCGCCGGCAACCCGTGCGCCGGCGATCTCGACGCCACCGCCATCAAGGCCGACGGCTCGACGAGCCTCGAGCCGGCCGCGCCGGCCAAGGATCCGCCGATCGACTGCTTCTACGTCTACCCGACGGTCAGCCGCCAGAAGGGCACAAACGCGACCCTGGCTATCGACCCGGCAGAGCGCGCGGTCGCCATCGCCCAGGCAGCGCGGTTCTCGCAGGTCTGCAACGTATACGCCCCGATGTACCAGCAGCTGACGCTGGCCGCGATCGCAAATCCGGCGAGCATCGATATCGTCAGCGCCGTGGTCGCCTACCAGGGCGTCGCTGCGGCCTTCAACGACTACATGGCCAACTACAACCACGGCCGGGGCATCGTGTTCATCGGCCACTCCCAGGGCGCGTTCATGCTCACGGCGCTGCTCAAGGCCGAGGTCGACTCCAAGCCCGAAACCCGCCGGCTGCTGGTCTCGGCGCTGCTCATGGGCGGCAACGTGACGGTGCCGATCGGCAAGAGCGTCGGCGGCGATTTCGCCAACATTCCGGCCTGCTCGTCCACGACGCAGGTCGGGTGCGTGGTCGCCTACTCGAGCTTCGATACGACTCCGCCGGCGAACGCGCTGTTCGGCCGGACGAATTCGGCCCTGAACATCTTCGGCAGCGATACGTCGGGCACGATGCAGGTCCTTTGCGTGAACCCGGCGGCGCCGGGAGGCGGAAGCGCCCAGTTGACGCCATACCTGCCGACGCAGGATCTCTCGGCCCTTCTCGGCACGGGCGCACCCAAGGCGCCGGTCGCCGTCAAGACGCCGTTCGTGACCTACCCGGGCGAGTTCTCCGCCCACTGCCAGACGTCGAGCGGGGCGACGTGGCTGCAGATCGACCGACCGACGACTCGGACCGACCACCGGCCCGGCGTCTCGGGCCTGGGAAGCCCGCGCTGGGGCCTCCACGTCGTCGACGTCAACATTGCCCTCGGCAACCTCGTCGACCTGGTCCGCTCGGAGGCGGCCGGCTTCCAGCCCTAACTGGGAGTGGCTGGCACGACCGTTGGCGCGGGGGCGACGCCCCGGCGCCCCAGCCGCGGCGGCGCCCGGCCGCCTACCCGATCAGCGGAGCGTGGCCAGGACGGCCGGTAGCCAGCGGTCGCGATACGCGGCGTCGTAGCGGGCGCGGACGCCGGGTCGGACGGGGACGCGTTCAGCGGGAGCGGCATCGGCGAGGGCCTCAGCCACCGTGCCGTAGACTCCGCCGGCGACGCCGCCGATGAGCGCCGCTCCGAGGGCGGCGGCCTCCTGGGTCCGCACGACCTCGAACCGGCCCGGACCGAGCGCCGCCTTGGCTGCGAGCCAGCGCGGGTTGCGCGCTCCCCCACCGATGATGCGAACGCGGCCGGGCCCCGCGCCGCTGATGCGCTCCAGCTCCTCGAGCATCCAGCGCACATGGAATGCGGCGCCGTCGATCAGCGCGGCGGCGAGCTCAGCCAGACCGTCCGACTCGGTCAGACCCTCGACTTCGAAGGCGGCCGAAGGATCGCGATCAGGCGCGGTCCGGCCTCGCAGGTACGGTCGAACCAGCGGGCCGGTGGGCTCGGGGCCGGCCCGGTCGAGAAGCGAGAGGAAGTCGGCGTAGCGGTCGATGGGCCGAGTGGCCGCCGCGCCGGACCGAGTGGCCGCGCCCGCGCCGCGCGGCGCCCCGAGGAACCGATCGATGAACCACTCGACCAGCGCGCCCGATGCCTGGAGCCCGCCGCCGACGTACCACGCCCCGTCCAGCGCATGGCAGCCCGACGAGAAGCCGCTCCGGCGCAGCTCGTCGGCGAGGGCCGGCGCACGCGTCACCAGGAACGTCGCCTCGGCGCTGCCCATCGAGTCCAGGACGTCGCCGGGCCGCGTGACGCCCGCGCCGAGCGCCCCCGCCAGATGGTCGTGGCCGGCGATGGCGACGGGCGTCTCCTCCGCCAGGCCCAGGCGCGCGGCGGCTGCGGTCAGTCCGCCGACCGGCCGACCGAGCGGCAGCACCGCCGGCATCTGTTCGGGCGTCAGCCCCGCGAGCGAGAGCAGCTCCGCGTCCCACCGCCGCTCGGCCACTGAGAAGGCGGCGGTGCGGCAGGCCAGCGAAGCGTTCGTGGCCAGCTCGCCGGTGAGGTGGTGCGCGACAAGCTCCGCCACTCCCGCCCAGCGTCGCAGCCGGACGAACTCGCGTGGTCGCTCCTCCCGCAGCCAGAGCAGCTTGGCCAGCGTGTACTTCGCCTCCGGCCGCAGCCCGGTGCGGGCGAAAAGCGCTGGGGCGCCGATGCGCCGCCCCAGCCACTCCGCGTGGGGCGCGGGCCGCGGGTCGAACCAGGCCACGATCTCGCCGACCGGCCGGCCCTTCGAATCGAGTGGAACGCCGGCCTCGGCCATGCTGGCGATGCCGATGGCGACGGGCTGGGCGCCGCCGGCCGTCGCGCCGGGTATCGCGCCCGTCGCCGAAGCCGCGGCGGCGCACTCCGCGATGGCCGATTCCACGGCGCCGAGCAACTCCTCGGGCCGATGCGTGGCGCCGCCGCGCGGCGCCCCGTGGGTCAGAGTGTCCCGCCGAGCGACGTGGAGTACGCCACTCCCCGGCGCCACGAGCACCGCCTTGATGTGGGTCGACCCGACGTCTACCCCGATGAGCGTCGCCATGGCTCAATCATGGCGCAGCGCCGCCAGTAGGGCGCGCCTTCGGTCAGTTCACTTTCTCCGAGCTCTCGCCGGCCGACGCCGGACCGCCCAGGTCGACCTTGACCGTGAGCTCCTCGACCCCGCGAACCAGGCCGACGTCGAGCTTGCCGGAGCCGGCCTTGGCCAGGGCTTCGTGCAGGGCGTCGGGATCCTCGATCGGAGTGCCGCCGGCAGACACGATCAGGTCGCCTTCGCGGATGCCCGCCGCATCGGCCGGGCTGTCTTCCTCGACGCCACGGACCAGCACGCCGTCGCGATCCGGCAGGCCGACCGCTCGCCGCAGGTGTCGGGCGACGTGGCCGGGCGCGACTGCAATGCCGAGCCTCGGCCGGACGGTCGACTCGCCTCGACCCAGCGCGTCGATTCGAGCCCGCAGGCTTTCGTCAGCCGGAAGCGCGAGGTAGAACCCCTCGCCGATCCGCTGCGTGTTGATCCCGAGCAGGCGCCCTTCGCCATCGAGAACCGGGCTACCGGACGAGCCCGAAGCCAGCGGCGCGGTGTGCTCGATGCTGCCGCCGATGAGCCGGCCGCCCGGGCCCCGGAAGGAGCGCTCAACGCCGGAGACCATGCCGAATGTCGTTCGGACGCCGCCGGCCGCGGCGCTGGCTACGGCAAAGACGATCGACCCGATCGCCGGCGCCGCCTTCGCGTTCGCCCAGGGAAGAGCCGCCGCACCCGCCGTGTCGACCTCGAGCACGGCCAGATCGCCGTCCATGTCCTCCCCGAGAAGCTTGCCGCGAGCTCGACGCCCGTCGGCGAACACGCACGTGGCTTCGTCGCCGTGGACGTTGTGGGCGTTTGTCAGCACCCGATTCTCCGCCACGATCACGCCCGATCCGCGGCGCCATCGCCCGCCGATTCCGACCACGCTCGGTCCCGCCGCCCCGGCCACCTTTGCCACCGCCGCCGAAAGCTCGTCCAGTGCGCCCATTCGATCTGCTCCTCGGGAGTCGCGCCCTTCGGCCCGGCGCCCAACTGTGTCGTCCGTCGTAGTAACTAGCGAGTTGCAAGTTACAAGGCCCGGCCGAATCGCGCAAGCCCCGGACTCGCTACGATGGCGCCATGACAGAAGAAGCAGCGCCCTCCCCGCTCCAGGCCGCCCTCGATCGCGTCGGCGACCGCTGGAGCCTGCTCGTCGTGGAGGCGCTGCTCGACGGCCCGCGCCGTTTCAACGATCTTCAGGCAGCTCTGCCCGGCATCGCCCCGAACATCCTTTCCGACCGGCTGAAGCGCCTCGAGCGCGAGCGCGTGCTCCTGACCCGGCCCTATTCGGAACGGCCCCTCCGCCTCAGGTATGAGCTGACGGCCGACGGCCTCGAGCTTGCCGGGGCGCTCCGCCTGCTGGCCGACTGGGGCTCGCGCGCCGACTCGTCCGACGCCCTCCGCCACGGGGCTTGTGGCACGCCTCTGGAGGCGCGCTGGTACTGCCCGACCTGCGCCCGGAGCATCGAGACGGACGAGGCCACCGAGCTCCGGCTGCTCTAGCGCCGGTCGCCCGGCCCCCCGTTCGCTCCCGCCAGCCGCGACCGGCCCTGCCGGTCCGCCGGTCGTGCGCCGCCAGGGTCATAGTGGTCGGATAGGGAGGTCGAGATGACTACGCACGACACCGGCCACGATCCGCGAGCGCTCGCGCAGTTGCGGTTGGAACGCCACCACCATTCGGACGACGACCTGGATGGGGTGATCGCGCACCATGCCGCCGGCACGTCGATCGAGCTCGACGACGAGGACGCGCGGGGTCGCCGCGCCGCCATCTCCCCGGAGGACTGGGCCCGCTATGAGGCGAACGTGGCCGAGATCCTGGCGGCGATGGGTTTGAGGCTCGACGCGCCCGGGACGGCCGACACGCCCAGCCGGTTCGTTCGGGCCCTGTTCGACTCGACCGAGGGCTACGACGGCGACCCCAAGCTCGTCACCGTCTTCCCGACCGAGTGCTACGGCGGCGCCAGCTGCGAACTGTCCCAAGTTGTCGAAGGGCCGATCCCATTCACCGCGCTGTGCGAGCACCACGCCCTGCCGTTCGTCGGCCGTGCCTTCGTCGGATATGTCGCCCACGAACACATCATCGGCATCAGCAAGCTGACCCGGCTGGTTCGCATCGCCACACGCCGTTTCGGCGTCCAAGAGCGCATGACCCATCAGATCGCCGAAGCGCTGACCGAGCTCACCGAACCGCACGGCGTGGCGGTGTACATGGAAGCGCATCATCTATGCACCCAGATGCGCGGCGTTCGCGAAGTGCATCCGATGACGCGCACCACGGCGTTCCGCGGCGCCTACGCAACGAACGCGGCGCTGCGTGCGGAGTTCTACGATCTGGCGGGGCTGCAACGCGGCGTTCGCGACTGACGCGTCGGGCGCGCCACACGTGACAAGGAGCGCGACGCCGATGGCAGGCAGAAGCGATGGACTGGCGCTGGAGCCGCTCTGGCACGCCCCGGAGACCGTGCCCGCCGACGGGGTCGATGCGCGGGGTGGACCGCTGCCCCCGGCCCTGGCCGCTCGCTTCCCGGACGAGCTGGCGGTGGCGCTAGTCCCGGAGCGCCCGACGATCATCGCCAACTTCGTGTCGACCGTGGATGGAGCGGTCGCGCTCGGCCCGAGCGAGCCGTCGGCCGGCGGCGGCGAGATCAGCGGTTTCTCCGACGCGGACCGATACATGATGGCCCTGCTGCGCGGTCTCGCGGACGTCGTCATCGTGGGCGCGGGCACGGTGCGGGTTGGTAGCCGGCACCGCTGGACGGCCGGCTACCTCCAGCCGGCCCTCGCCGCCGACTTCGCCGCCTGGCGCGCGGAGCTAAGGCTCTCGGCGCAGCCCACGCTCATCGTCGTGACCGCCAGCGGCAACCTCGATCCCACTCACCCGGGTCTCTGCGCCCGGGACGTCCCGGTGATCGTCGCCACGACCGCCGCCGGAGCGGCACGCCTCGGCAAGAGGCGGCTCCCCGGGAACATGAGAGTGGAGGCGGTCGGCTCGGAGGATCGGGTCCCGGCCGGGGCGATCCTGGAGCAGGTCCGAGGCACCGGCGCGCGCCTGGCACTCTGCGAGGGCGGCCCGCATCTCTTTGGCGAGCTGCTGCGCGCGCGCCTCATCGACGAACTCTTCCTGACGATCGCGCCGCAGATCGTCGGCCGCGACGCGAACGCGCATCGCCTGGCCCTGGTCGAAGGCACGAGCTTCGGTGATCGGCTCGGTCGCTGGTCGAAGCTGCTCGCAGTCCGGCGCGCCGGCGACGATCTCTTCCTGCGATATCGGTTCGAGCGGTAGCGAGTCCGGGGCGCGCGGGCGCGAGTCCGGGCCGCGCGGGGGCGGGGGCGGCGCCCGTCGCTCGGCCGCGCACTGTCGCGCGTCACGTCGCGAGTCGCCTAAAATGGGCCGGCAAATCGGACGGGTCCATCGCGGCCGGGATCGGCTGCGCCTGAACGTCGCGGCCGCTGCCCCGGCCGCGCCCCTCATCCACGGAAGGCACGCATGACTCGAACCCCGCGCATCGGCATCCTGACCGGAGGCGGCGATGTCCCCGGCCTGAACGCCGTCATCAAGAGCGTCGTTTATCGAGCAACCGAGCTTGGCTACGAGGTCTATGGCATCCGGCGCGGCTGGGAAGGCCTGACCCACATGAAGCCGGGCCCCGGCCTGGACACCGACTACATCATCCCGCTCGACCGGACCAACACCCGCTCGATCGATCGGACCGGCGGCACCTGGCTGCACACTTCCCGAACGAACGCCCGCAAGATGAAGGCCGGCAATCTGCCCGCGCACATCGGACCCGAACGCCTCAAGCAGCTCGAGGTCAAGGACGGCGTCTACAACTTCACGCCCGTGGTCCTCGAGAACATCGAGAAGCTCGGCTTGGACTACCTGGTCCCGATCGGCGGCGACGACACCTTGAGCTTCAGCCAGGTCCTGGCCGACAAGGGCGTCAAGCTCATCGCCGTACCCAAGACGATGGACAACGACGTCCAGGGCACCGAGTACTGCATCGGCTTCTCCACGGCGATCAGCCGGGCCAAGGACGCGATCAACCGCCAGCGGACCACGCTCGGCTCGCACGAGCGGATCGGCGTCTTCCGCATCTTCGGCCGTGACGCGGGCTTCACCGCCCTGTACACGGCCTACGTGACCAGCGCCCGCTGCCTGATCCCCGAGTACAAGTTCGACCTCGATCATCTGGTCGAACTGCTCGTCGACGACAAGAGGAACAATCCCAGCAAGTACTCCTTCGCGATCGCCGCCGAAGGCGCGGTCTGGCAGGGCGGTGAGCTGGCCGAGTACGGCCCGGCCGACTCCTTCGGGCACCGCCACAAGGCCAACATCGCCGAAGTGCTGGCTTCCGAGATCCAGGCCCGCTCGGGCCAGGAGACCCTCGCCAGCGAGCTGACCTACGACCTGCGCTCAGGCGACCCGGATGCCGTCGATTCGATCGTCGGCATGACCTTCGCCAACGTGGCCATGAACCTGATCGCCGACGGCATCAGCGGCCGAATGGTCGCCATCCGCGGCGGCAAGTACAGCCACTCCCCGCTGCCGAACCCCGACCAGGGCCCGCGCTCGATCGACATCCCCACGATGTACAACACCGATCGCTACCGCCCGATCTACACCAACCGCATGGGCCTGCCGCTCCTGCTCGGTATCCCGGTCGCCGAGGATCCGACGCTCGCCGTGTAGCTGTTCCGCACCGCGTTGCAGAAGGCCCCCGGCGAGAGCCGGGGCCTTCTCGCGGGCCTCTTCAACACCCCGCCGCGACACCGTTTGACAAGAACACTCGCGCATAGCACGGTTCACACGTGACGACTACCCCCTCTCCCACCGCGCCAATCAACGGCCACGACCTCCTGCGCGCTCTCGAACTGCCTATAGAAGGCCCGATCCTGTGGGGGCGACCCGTCGTCCCGAGCGGAGCCGGCGTCTTTATCGTCGAGCTGCCAGCCCCACAACCCAAGGTCTCGATCGACCCGAGCGCGGTCCGCCAATGGCTCGATCGGGTGCCCAATCTGCGCCTCGACGACAAGCGCCCCACGGTCGCGGAGCTGCAGACGCGCCTGGCCTCGTTCTGGCTGGCCAATCAGGTGATCCTCTTCATCGGTTCGAGCCAGAAGTCAGTTGGCGCGCGCCTGTCCGGCATGTACAAGACGCCCCTCGGCGAGCGACGGCCGCAGCCCTCCGGCTATTGGCTGAAGACTCTCCGAGACCTCGGCCGGACGCGGATCTGGTGGTCGCCCACCGCGGAAGGCGAGCTCTGGGAAGACGCCCTGATCGACCGCTTCGTCAAGACCGCCGGCGCACTGCCCTATGCCCAGCTGATCACGCCTTCCGGGGAACACCGGGCCCACGGCCTGACCGCGTCGCTCCACGACGAGAACGCCGGCCATGCCCCCGCCAGGTCGACGCACGTGACGGTCCTCCCCGATGGGCCGGAAGAGGTTCCGCCGGCCCGGGCTGCTTCACGCGGCGCGCGCGCCGCCGCGGCCCGAACCGCGGCGGCGGCCGCAAAGACAACCGCCGCGCGCAAGGCAGCCGCCGACAAGCCGGTCTCGTCCCGGGACAACACTCCCCGCCGGCGACCGATCGTCAGGGCCGAGCCGACCACCCGTGCGCGACGTCTGGCGGCGCCTCCGGTCGGCATGGCGATTGCTCCGACCCACCTCACGGCCGACGGCCTGGCCAACCTACGCGCCGAGCTGGAGGAGCTGACGACGCGCCGCCGTCCCGAGGTGATCTCCCGCATCAAGGCCGCCCGCGAGCTCGGCGACCTGAGCGAGAACGCCGACTACGAAGCCGCGCGCAAGGAGCAGTCCTTCCTGGAAGGTCGAGTCCAGCAGCTCGAGCAGATGATCAAGCATGCCGTGATCATCCATTCCACCAACGAAAGCGGCAGCGCGGTCGACCTGGGGTCGACGGTCGTCGTCGAGACCGACCGCCACGGCGAGGAGACCTTCACGATCGTCGGTTCGGCCGAGGCCGACGCCAATGCCGGCAAGATCAGCTTCACATCGCCGATCGGACGCGCGTTGATGGGTCGCAAGGCCGGCGAGAAGATCCGGGTCGAGATTCCCCAGGGCTCGATGGACTTCCTGGTCTTGAAGGTCCGCTAGCGGGGCTGATCCGCAGCGACCCCCGGGCAATGAGACGTCGGCCCTGGCGCGACGAGCGGCTTATGACCCGGCCGGGCCTTGAGGCGCGGGCGGAACTGACCCGCTGTCGTTGCGCCACGTGTCGGAGGGCGAGGGGCGGTCACTGCTCCTGTGCGGCCGCGGGAGGATGTTCAGCACGACGATGATCACGCCCAGGGCGACAGCCAGGAATGGCATGGCATCGCGCATGACCGTGGTGGAGCCGCCCTCGTCTATTCCGATCACGTTCTCGAAGAACAGCCCAAAGCCCACGAAGAGGCCGAGGCCCACTGCGGCCGTGCGCAGGCCGGCGTCCAGCAGGTCGAGTCGACGATGGAGCAGTCCGTACAGGAAGAGCGACACGCCAACCGATCCCGGGGCCACCAGGGCCCACGCGTAGGACCAGCTGGCGTAGGTGCCGGTCGAATCCTGAAACGCCAGGATGAGGCCGACTGTGAGGACTATCGCGCCGGGGATCGCCATGCCCAGACCGCCTTCGCTGGGGACGGCAAGGCCCAGGACCAGCAATGCCACGCCGGGCACGATCACGAACATCGGCCAGCCATATCGACCCCAGTCGATATGGAACTGCTCGTCGGCCAGGATCAGGACCCCCAGCACGATGAGCAGGACGCCCATGGCGAGCCCGCCGTGCTCCCTGTTGCGATCTCGATCGTCCCACCCGTTTCTCATCGCCCTACCTCGCTCTCGTCGTCTCGCCGGGGTCAGTCTACCTATCGGGTCCATCGCCGGGATCATGCCAAGGTCTGATTCGCAGCGCGGGCGAACCCTCCGCGAGGGTGACGCGGCCGCGGAAGACGCGGCTAGGAGGCAGCCACGAAGACGGGGACGTCATTCACGGTCAGGACCCGATCGGGGCCCAGATCGGCCCGGCTGCCGGGGACGACCAGCGAGACGCTCACCTCGCCGGTCACGGAGAGCATCGCCCGGCCCACCGGCACGCGTTTATTGACGGCGACGTCCGTGCGTGCGCTGGGGGTCCCGGTCCCGTAGACCAGCAGCTCGTTCATGAGGTGATTGGGGTCCAGCGTGGTAGTCGATGAGCTGAGCCTCGTCGGATCGACGATCTGCCAGGTCGTGACCCCGAGCTCCTCCACGAGCACGTGGTATCCGGTGTTGGAGGGGATGACGTTGGCAACGGCCAGCTGACCGGAGAAGCGGACCGTGACGCGCGGCGTGTCCGACCAGCCGTGCAGGCCGAACTCATCGAACGTGACGTCGACGGGCTTGCCCGCGCCTCTGATATCCACCGGCAAGGCGACGATCCAGCGGTCGGCCGGGGCGGAGTACGAAGCCAGCTTGTTGACGATGAGCCGAGTGGCAACGGGCCCGACGAGCACGATACCGCCCGTCTGCGCGCTTGAACCGTCGGCCTGCGCCATCGTCACGTTCGGCATGAACTCGCCGGCATAGGCGCCAGCCCGAAGACCGTACGGGTTGGTTGACAGGGCGTAGTACTCCGCACGACCCTCCACGAGAGCCATGCTCAGACCCGGGACCGCTTCCATCGGCACGACCGTGCCATCTGCCGTGTAGTAGACGATCGACGCGCCACGCACCACGAAACCGGTCGTCCGGGCTGAGGGCGTCGGCACGAGCGACGGAGACGGAGACACCTCGGAGGGCGTCTGGACGGGCGACCCGGAGGGCGTCGCAGTGGGCGCGCTGGGCGAGGGCGTGCCGATCAAGAACGAGCTGGGCTGCGTCGCCGGCCCACTCCCGGATACTTTGGAGGACCCAGCGGGGGAGCCGGAGTCGATCGCGACCGCGACGACCCCAGCGATGATGAGCGCCACGGCCGCGACCGACAGCCCGGCAACGACGCGCCTTCTGGATTCCATCGACACTCCACTGCGGTGCGGAGACGCGGTGCAGTCTAGCGGCGTCAGGGCAAACCCTGGGGCCGCTCGGGTCAAATGGCGGGGCCGAATGGCCCGCCGACCGCGACCTGATGGCACTCCCGCCCCGCTGGCCCTTGCGGGCATCCTCCAGTCATGGACGATCACGCTTCGGTCATCGCCGTGCTCGAGAACGCTTGGTTCGGCGCAGGATCCGGCACCGAGTTCGCGCCCCCGACCCGGGAGCGGCTGGCGGGGTTCGGCACACTCCAGGTTATCGAGGCCGACAAGATCCTCGACGAAGGCGAAGAAGCGATCGAAATGGGGACTCTGTTCTCCGGCCGGCTCGCCCAGAGCACGCTCTTTTCCGTGCGGGGACCCGTCACGATCCTCAGCATCGAGCCCGGTGACATCTTCGGCTCGTCGGCCGCCCTCGGCCAGACGAAGGTTCAGTCCAGGGTCGCCGCCACCGAAGCCTGCGAAGTGCCGGTAATCGACGGGGCGCGTCTTTCGGCTGCCCGCAAAGAAGACCGCGCCCTGACCGCAATCACGCTGCTGATGGCGAGTTGACCCGTCCAGGCGCGAAGGTCACGCGCTGCTACACCACCAACTCGAACTTGACCCCAAGGGTTGAGGTTGTTCTATGCAAATAGTCGCATGCATCAAACAGGTTCCGGACACGACTCAAGTGCAGATCGATCCGGTTACCAACACCCTTGTCCGGGAAGGTATCCCGTTCATAATCAATCCATACGACACGCATGCCCTCGAGGCGGCGCTGCGGCTGAAAGATGAGTCACACTGTCGCGTCACAGCCATTTCGATGGGGCCCCTGAATGCGGAGGCGACGCTCCGAAGAGCACTGGCGTTGGGTGTCGACCGAGCGGTGCTTCTTTCGGACCGTGTGTTCGGCGGCGCCGATACCCTTGCCACCAGCAACGTCCTTGCGACCGCTATCCTCCGCCTCAATGACGAGGATGAGGTCGGCATCGTCTTGTGCGGCAGACAGACGATCGACGGCGATACGGCTCAGGTGGGTCCGGGGATAGCGACCAGACTCGGCTACTCCCAGCTGACTCTCGTCGACAGCATAATCAAGCTCGACCTCGACCAGCGCCGGATCCGTGTTCGACGCAAACTCGAAGGTCGCCACGAGATCGTGGAGGCACCTCTGCCGGTGATGATCACAGTCGTGCGCGAGATCAACCGCCCTCGCTATCCGATTGTGCCGATGCGACTCCTTTCGCGGGAACGAGAGGTCGAGGTTTGGGGCAACCGGGTGCTCAAGCTGGATGTCAGGCAAATCGGCCTCAAGGGCTCACCTACCTGGGTCAATCGGATATTTTCCCCGCAGCGCGACAGAGGCGAGATCATCGGCGACGGCGCCACTGATCCTGTCGGCGCAGCCAACCTCCTGGTTGAGAAGCTGCTGAGCAAAGACTTGGTGGCCTTGTAGTCATGGCGTCCGTCGCGGTAAGAGAGGACTCTGGAAACACCCAATGACCGAAGCCAAGAAGCCGATCAAGCGGCCGCGCGGTAAGGCGCAGCTGAGCGCTGAGCGCTGCATAGCTTGCGGCGCCAGATGCCAGAGCGCCTGCCCGGTTGACGACTGCATCGAGATGGATGATGGCGGTTCGCCGATCATCGATCAGTCGAAGTGCATCGGCTGCGTAAAGTGCGTGAAGGTCTGCCCTGCTCAGGCCATCGACATGTTCTTCACTCCCGAAGAACAGGCCCTCCTCGCCCAGCTACTTGCAGAACGCGGAGGTGCTCCAGATGGCACCGACGACCCGGAGGCTCGAGCTCTGGCCCGGAAACTCGCCGAGTACAGGGGCGTCTGGGTGCTTGTCGAGCAGACCGAGGGAGAGGCAGCCAAGGTCTCGTGGGAACTGCTCGGCAAAGGTCGCGAGCTTGCGGATACCCTGGCCGTGCCACTTTCGGCGCTGGTGATCGGCGCAGATGTCGAACACCTCTGCACCGAGGCATTCGCGTACGGCGCCGACACGGCCTACCTCGTAGATGCCCCGGCCTTCCGGTTCTACCGTACCGAAAGCTATCTGAAGGCGGTCTGCCAGCTGGTCGCCAAGTACCGGCCGGAGATCATTCTGATGGGGGCAACCGGCCTGGGCCGCGACCTTGCCGGAGCCGTGGCCACGGCTGTCGGTACGGGCCTGACCGCGGACTGCACCGGTCTTGCCATCGACGACAAGCGCAACTTGATGCAGACCCGGCCCGCGTTTGGCGGCAACATCATGGCGACCATCATGTGTGACAGATTCCGGCCGCAGATGGCCACGGTGCGGCCGCACGTCATGCAGATGCCGGAGAAAGGGACGGGCCGGAGCGGAACGACTATCCGCGAAACCTGCGAGCTCAACGAAGACGACGTCCTCGTCAAGGTCCTGGAGATCATCGGCGACAGGCAGACGCACAGCGTCGATATTGGCGGCGCAGACCTGATCGTTTCCGGCGGCAGAGGGATGATGGGCAAGGACAACTTCGCCTTGCTCCAGGAGCTGGCCGACGAACTCGGCGGCGTGGTCGGAGCTTCCCGTTCCGTCGTGGACGCGGGCTGGATGCCCCAGGACCGTCAGGTGGGGCAGACCGGCAAGACGGTCCGTCCGAAGATCTACATCGCCTGCGGGATCTCCGGCGCGATCCAGCATCTGGTCGGAATGCAGGACTCGGACGTGATAATCGCCATCAACCGCGACAAGGATGCCCCGATATTCCAGGTTGCGACGTATGGGATCGTGGGCGACGTCCTCACGATTGTGCCGGCCATAACCAGCCGTCTGCGAGACATGAAGGCAGGGGTGGCCGAGTGAGCCAGCAGCTCGCGTTCACTGTGCTGGTTGGCCTGGCACTGGCTGCCTTCTGCATTCTGACATGGCGAAGGCTATCTCTCGTCCGTTTCGGCAAAGCCGACAACCGGTTCGACAACCTGCTTCGGCGAGCATGGGACATGCTCCTGTTCGCCTTCGGGCAGAAGCGCGTGCTGGCGCGTCCTTTTGGACTCAACCATTTTGTCATCTTCTGGTCATTCATCATCCTGTTGATCGCCAACTCCGATTTCATAGTGAGCGGCCTTATACCGAATGTGAGTCTTCGCTTGCTGCCCGCCTACTTGCTCGGGCCGCTCCTTCTCCTGTTCGATATCGTGTCGCTTCTTGCCCTCATCGCCATACTGCTCGCGACCGCGCGGCGTCTCCTATTCAAGCTGGACACCAAGTACGTCAAGCGGCGCAGTGTTGAGGGTTTCCTGATCCTAGCGTTCATCGGCCTGTTGATGATCGCGTACTTCGGCATTCACGGATCCGAGATCGCACTCGGCAAGGAGCCCCTCGCAGGCTGGATGCCCGTGTCGTCCCTGGCTGCTCGCCTTATGGGCGACGGCTCGGGTTATGGGACGTACTTCTGGTGGCTGCATGCCATTGTGCTGTGTGCCTTCCTCGTCTTCCTGCCGATCTCCAAGCACATGCACATCCTGACGGCCATCCCCAACTCCTTCTTTGCTCGCCTGGAGAAGCCCAATACTCAGCCGCGTGAGGAATTCGCTTCGGGCAATAGTTATGGCGTGGGCAAAGTCAACGACTTCACGTGGAAGGACCTGCTCGACTCATTCTCCTGCACTGAGTGCGGCAGATGCCAGGAAGCCTGTCCGGCGACTCTCACTCACAAGCCGCTGAATCCGCGTCAGGTCATCCATTCCCTCAAGATGAACCTGATGGCCAACTCTGCCGCCATCAAGGCTGGCCGGGAGCCGCAGGTTCCGCTCATCGGGGCCGAGGGCGAAGCGACAAACACGACGGAGACCATCTGGGCCTGCACCACCTGCGGCGCCTGCATGGAAGCCTGTCCGGTGCTGATTGAGCACATGCCGAAGATCATCAAGATGCGTCGCTATCTTGTCGAGATGAAGAGCGAGTTCCCAGAAGAGCTGTTGAACCTATTCGAGAACATGGAGCAGCGCTCGAACCCGTGGGGCATAGCCCCGACAGAACGCACGAAGTGGCATACGACCATGGAGGTCAAGGACTTCGTCGCCGGCGAGACCGAGTATCTCTTCTACATTGGCTGCGCCGGGACCTTCGATGCCAGGCAGAAGGCAGTCACGGTTGCCATTGCGACGGTGCTGAATATGGCCGGGATCAGCTGGGGAGTGCTCGGCAAAGACGAAAAGTGCTGCGGCGACAGCGTCAGACGGCTCGGCAACGAGTACCTGTTCGACCAGATGGCGAGAGAGAACGTCGAGCTCTTCATCAACAGGAAGGTGACGAAAGTCATCACCCAGTGCCCGCATTGCTTCAACACGCTGAAGAACGACTACCGCCAGTACGGGCTCGAACTGGAGGTACTCCATCACTCCGAGTTGCTCGCTCGGCTGCTGGCGGAGGGCAAGATCAAGCCGAATCATCAGGTGACCGAGCTTGGCCAGGTTCTCTACCACGACTCGTGCTATCTCGGCCGGCACAACGGCATCTACGATGAGCCACGCGGGGCCATCGCCGCGGTGACCGGTGAGCGGCCGGTCGAAGCGCCGCGCAACCGAGAGAACGCCTTCTGCTGTGGCGCCGGAGGGGGCCGGATGTGGATGGAGGAGGTTGGCGGGGAACGGATCAACGTCGCCAGGGTCGCCGAGGCGATTGAGGCGCTGCAGACGGGTTCGTCCACAGTCTGCGTTGCCTGCCCCTACTGCATGACCATGTTCGAAGACGGGCTCAAGGACAAGGGAATGGAGACCATCCGCGTCATGGATGTTGCCGAGGTCGTGGCAGAGGGGCTGCGGCCGGCCTAGATGCAGCGGCGCCGACCGGGTGCCGCGTGTCCGGGGCCATTCGCGGCGACGGGGCCGAATGGCCCGCGCTCGCCGACCTGATGGCACTGCCCGGGGCAGGGGCCTAAATGCATGCTCGCGCAATGGACGATTACGCGGCAGTCATCGCCATGCTCAACCACACATGGTTTGGAGCCGAACTCGCTCCCGAGACGCAGGAGCGCCTGGCCAAACTCGGCAACATCCAGGACTTCGAAGTGGATGAGGTGATCCTCCACGAGGGCAACGACACCAGGGCGATGGGCGTCCTCGTGTCCGGTCGACTGGCCCTGCGGACGCTCGTTCCCGAACGTGGGCCGGTCACGATCCTCAGCGTCGAGCCGGGCGACATCTTCGGTTGGTCCGCCGTGCTGACGGATGCCCAGGCCCAATCCACGGTCGTGGCCACCGAGGCCAGCCGGGCCCTCGTGATCGACGGTGTCAGGCTCCGAGCGGCTCTCAAGGAAGACCATGCCCTCGCCGCCAGTCTCTACCCTCAAATCCTCAACGCTGTGGCCAGACGCCTCCGAGCGACCCGGCTACAGCTCCTGGATCTGTTCGCCCGCTGAAGGTCGCCTTCGCACCTGATTGTCATTCGCGACCGGGAGGTTTCTGGATCCGTGATCACCAACCCTGTCCCGGGCCCGACCGCCGTGGCCAGGCAGTGGTTCCTGGCGCGCTCCGATCTGGATGCCCTGATCCAGGCCCTGCGCAAGGCTGGACGCACCGTCATCGGTCCAACCGTCCGCGATGGAGCCATCGTCAACGACGAGATCCAGTCGGCTGCGGATCTGCCGGCGGGCATCAGAGACGAACAGGCCGCCGGTCGCTACCGGCTGGCCGAGCGTTCGGACGACCGGGTCTTCGGCTACACCGTCGGGCCTACGCCCTGGAAACGCTTCACCTTCCCGCCGAACCTCCCGATCGCGACGGCCCACCTGTCCGGCGGCTTCGGCTTCGAGCAGCCACACATCACCGCCCCCCAGCTGGCATTCCTCGGCGTCCGCGCTTGCGAGATCGCGGCCCTCGGCATGCAGGACCGCGTCTTCCTGGGCAGCCCGTTCACGGACGAGGATTTCCGGGCCCGTCGCAAGGCCGCGCTGATCGTGGCCGTTCAGTGCACAACGTGCTCGAGCACCTGTTTCTGCTCGTCGATGGGCACGGGGCCGGAGGTTCGCAACGGCTACGACATCCTCCTGACGGAGATCGACGAGGGCTTCGTCGTCCAGGCCGGCTCACCCGCCGGGGCAGCGATCGTGGCTCACCTGCCCACGCGCCGGCCCACGCACGCTGAGACCGGCGCCGCAGTGGACAGCGTCGAGGCCGTCCGCACGCAGATCGGCGAACCGCTCCCGATCGCCGGCATCGACCGGCGCCTCCAGCACCAGCTCGACAACCCGCGGTGGGGCATCGTCGCGGAGCGCTGCGTCGAATGCGGCAACTGCACGATGGCGTGCCCGACCTGCTTCTGCACGTCGGTGACGGAGCGCTCGGACATGGAGGGCCGCACCGCCACCACTGAGCGGCAATGGGACTCCTGCTTCGACGTCAACTTCGCGAAGGTTGCCGGCGGCGACTTCCGGGCCCGGCCGCGCGACCGCTATCGGCAGTGGTTGATGCACAAGTTTTCCACGTGGATGGACCAGTTCGGCAGCTTCGGCTGCGTTGGGTGCGGCCGCTGCATCACCTGGTGTCCGGTCCGAATCGACGTTCGCGAGGAGCTTCAGGTGATCGCCCCGGTAATTCAGCCGGTGGAGCGGCCGGTCGCGGTCGAGCCGGTCGCCGCGAGCCCGGGCGACTTCTCGATCGCTCGCCTGGCCTCGGTCCGCCAGGAGACGGAGGACACCACGACCCTGTCGCTCACGGACATGGACCCGGCCTTCCTCGCCGGGCGACCGGGCCAGTTCGTCATGGTCGCCCTGCCGGCCTTCCCGGCCGTCCCCATCTCGATCTCGCGCTTCCACTCGAACGGAATCGACCTCACCATCCGCGCCGTCGGGGCCACGTCCACCGCGCTGGTCAACCTGCACCCCGGCGCGAAGGTCGGCGTGCGCGGGCCGCTCGGGACCTTCTGGCCTATCGAAGACGCGTTCGGCAGACACGCCGTGGTAGTGGCCGGTGGCGTCGGCCTGTCGCCGCTCCACGGCCTGGTCGAGGCGCTTGTGGCCAACCGCGACCGCTTCGAGTCGGTCTCTCTGTACTACGGCTCGCGCACGCCGGAAGACCAGCTCTTCCGCGACGACCTCGCCACCTGGTCGGCCGGCAAGGCCATAGACGTTGCCGTGACCGTGGACAGGGCCGGCCCCGAGTGGAAGGGCCGGGTCGGCGTCGTCACCACTCTGTTCGACATGATGAGCTGCGACTGCTCGCGGATCACGGCCTTCGTCGTCGGACCCGAGAGGATGATGCAAGCCTCGGTCCAGTCCCTCATCTCCAAGGGCGTCCCGCCCGAGCGGATCCACGTCTCGATGGAACGGCATATGGAGTGCGGCATCGGCCTGTGCGGCCACTGCCAGACGGGGCGTTACTTCGTGTGCAAGGACGGCCCCGTGTTCAGTCTCAGTGAGCTCGGCGATCTCTACGTCCGGGAGGGCATCTGATGGCATCAACCGGAAAGGCCGTCCGACCCCGAGTCGCCGTTGCCAAGTTCGCCTCCTGCGACGGCTGCCAGCTCACGCTCCTCGACCTCGAGGACCAGCTTCTGGAGATCGTGACGCGGTTCGATGTCGTCGAGTTCCCCGAGGCCACCTCCCGCCGCTCCCCCGGGCCCTATGACGTCGTCCTCGTCGAGGGCTCGATCAGCGCGCCGGAGCACCTGGACCAGATCCAGGCCCTCCGCAAGCAGGCCCGCGTCCTCGTGACCATCGGAGCGTGTGCCACGGCCGGCGGCATTCAGGCCCTCCGCAACTGGGCCGACCACGACGCCTACCGCGCGGCGATCTACGACCACCCGGAATGGGTCGAGTCGCTCGCCAAGGCGACGGCAGTGTCCGACCACGTCAGGGTGGACGCCGAGTTGCGAGGCTGCCCGATCGACGGCGGCCAGCTCCTGGAGTTGATGACGGCCGTTCTTGTCGGCCGCCGACCTCAGATCCGTGAGGAGGCGGTCTGCCGCGAGTGCAAGCGCAAGGGCATCGTGTGCATGGTCGTGGCCTCCGGCGATGCCTGCATGGGCCCGCTGACCACCTCCGGCTGCAACGCCCTTTGCCCCACCTACGGCCGGGGCTGCTATGGCTGCTTCGGTCCGCGGACCGGCGCCAATGCGAAGAGCTGGAGCGCGGGGCTGATGCAGTCGGGCCGTGCGCCGGAAGAGGTCTGGCGTCTCTTCGCCGGCTTCACCGGCTACGCCGAGCCATTCCGCTCGGTGCTGACGGAGTTGGGCAAGTCCAAGGGGTAGCAGCCGACTCGGGCGTCGGCCGACGCTCGCAGGGCGCAACGGGGATTCGTCCTATCTTCACTCCATACAACTAGGACATCAGATGGCATCTAGCAGCTACCGGTTCTTCATGCTTCCGGGCGAGGCGATCGAACTCCTTCAGCTGTGCCTGAGTGACCTCGCAGTCCCGGTATACCACCAGCTTCATCTCGGACGCGGTATCGTCCAACCGGTAGGCGATCTTGCTGACATACCGACCATTGTCGCGGCAGATACCCGGCCGCCGATCATGTTTCACGCGACTCACCAGAAGCTGTCTGCCGGCCCAGTCCCTGGCACCTTCAAGCCGGGAGTCGCGGGGATCGTGGTCGTATGGATGCCGTTTCACGGTGAATCCACCCTCGACCTGGGAAGCATCGGCGCTCGTCTCCAGCCTGGCCACGAAGACGACGCCGCGGTAGCCCGGGCGCTTATACGGGCCTTCCGAAAGGCCGCTCCACCAAGCCGTCTAGTGGCGCGCTCGCTGACGACAGGGGCCATAGGTCCGGCGCGGGGTGTTGGATGCTCGGACACGGCCTTTGACCTAGCGAGGAAGGGATGCTTGAAGCTGCGCCAATGGGGCGTCGCCAACGTCGAGTACGTCGCCTTGTAGGGTTGGCAGAACTCTAGGCTTGCCTCCGATCCGAACACGGGCCTTGAAACGGTGAGCCGAAAACGGCGGCCAAGGCTCTGGGCGATGCCGGCAAGCTCGTAGGGGCCAATGCGAGCAGCATCGCCCATGCCGGTCTCGGAGTAGCCACCTTCGTGCCCGGAGTGGGTACGGTGGCGGCCCTGGCGGACTCGGGTCTATATGCCGCCCAGGGCGACTACGTCGATGCGGGCCTCTCGCTCATGGGAGTCATCCCCGGCGGTGAGCTGCTGGGCAAGGCCGGCGAGGCCCTC
>Ga0182011_10001164_pt1 | contig 23176 bp, 23 predicted proteins | sample 711E1DmetaG_FD_120481 | JGI IMG/M metagenome (GOLD analysis project Ga0182011, IMG submission 120481) | Permafrost microbial communities from Stordalen Mire, Sweden - 711E1D metaG | ecosystem: Environmental > Terrestrial > Soil > Wetlands > Permafrost | place: Sweden: Stordalen | collected...
CGGGTCGAGCCGGCCGCTGCATCGCGAGCGCCACACCCTTTGCATCTCTAGCCAGGCCGGCTGCGCCGTTGGTTGCCCGTTCTGCGCCACGGGAGAGTTGGGCCTCGGGCGCGACCTCGAGACCGCGGAGATCGTCGACCAGGTCCGCCACGCCGCGAGCCGCCTGGCCGCTACCGGTCGGAATCTCACGAACGTCGTCTTCATGGGGATGGGCGAGCCGCTGCTCAATCTGGACCGAGTCTTGGAGGCGGTGGCCATCCTGTCCGACCCACGCCAGTTCGGCCTTGGGGCCCGTCACGTGGTCGTCTCCACGTCGGGCGTCGTACCGGGCATCCGGCGCCTGACCGCGCTCGGGCCGCAATTCACTCTGGCGGTCAGTCTTCACGCCGCGCGGGACCCGCTTCGCGACGTTCTTGTGCCACTCAACCGCCGCTGGCCGGTGGCGGAGGTCGTGGCTGCGTCGCGCGACCACGCTCTCGCGACCGGGCGACGCGTCAGCTACGAGTACGTGATGATCTCCGGCGTGAACGACACAGACGTCGACGCCGATGCCCTCGCCACGCTTCTGCGAGGGGATCTGGCGCATGTCAACCTGATCCCGATGAACCCGGTCGCCCACACCCCGTGGACGGCGAGCCCTCCAGAGCGAGTCGCCCAGTTCGCGGCGCGCATACGGCGTAGCGGGGTGGGCGTTACCGTCCGGGCCAACCGTGGCCAGGACGCCGGCGCCGCCTGCGGCCAGCTCGCCGCCGACAGGGCAGGGGAGCTTCCGGCTGCTGCCGTGGCCCGCCGGCGCGACGCCATCGTCCGCCAGAGCGAGGCCGCCCTCCGCGGCGGCCGCAGCTCCGAAGGCCTCTCGGCCGATCTGGCCGCGGCCATTCGATCCGGAGCGGCCCGATGACGGCTCCACATCGAGCGCTCGTCAGCGCCAGCATTCTGGATTGCGACCTCTCGGATCTGAGCAGTGAGTGCCTCAGAGCGCTCGAGGGGGGCTCGGATCGCATCCATCTCGACGTCATGGATGGCCATTTCGTCCCGAACATCACCTTCGGGCCGGGCATCATCAAGCGCCTCAGGCAGATCGGCAGTCAGCCGTTCGACGCCCATCTGATGATTTCGCAGCCGAGCCGCTACGTGGGCCAGTTCATAGACGCCGGCTGCGACTCGATCACTTTCCACGTCGAGGTCGAGGAGCCGATCGAACCGACTCTGCTGCAGATACGCAAGGCCGGTCGGCTTGCCGGTCTGGCTATCAAGCCCGCGACGCCGCTGTCGGCTCTCGACCCCTACCGAGATCTGCTCGACATAGTCATGGTCATGACCGTGGAGCCGGGTTTCGGAGGCCAGAGGTTCATGGCGGACGCGGCGACCAAGATCGACCCTGCGCGCGACGTCTTCCGCGATCGACCGCGCGAGAGGCCATCGCGGCGCGAGGTCCACGTCGACGGCGGGGTCAACCGCGATACAGCCGAGCTGTGCGGCCGTCTTGGGGTGGATATCCTCGTCGTCGGCTCGACTCTGTGGAAGAAGGGCCACGATATCTCGAGCGAGATCCGGTCGATCAAGGCTCTCGCCGACGGGGGCTACGCCAGGCGGGCCGCCGGCCGGGCCCCGATCGGGAAGGCACCGACCGGCACGGGCACTGGGGGAGAGGCTGAGTGAACGAAGAAACGGCCCTGGGAGGCGTCGCCGCGGTGCCGGAGACGGCAGCAGCGGAGTCCGTCGGCGGTGTGAACGGCGAGGGGAGCGCGCCGGGCGCGCCGCACGGATACCTGGGTCGGCGCAATGACCGGCTCCTGCTGGCAGCGGTGGCTGCCTACGCGATCCTGCTCTCCATCCTGATGATCGCGAGAGGGATCTCTGTCACGCCGGACGTGATAGTCGTCGCCTTTGGGCTCGCGGCCCTGATCCTGGGCCGGGGCAAGCTCTTCCTGCGCGACTGGATCCCTTTCATCGCGCTCTTCTTCGCCTACGAGTTGATGCGCGCCTACGCGGACAAGTTCGGCCTGCCGATCCACGTCACGGACATTGTCTCGATCGAGCGGATCATCGGGCTCGGAGGCCTGCCCACGACTCTGCTCCAGAGCCTCCACCAGGGCGCGGCATCGAACCCGGACGTCCTCGCCTCGATCTCGGTCATCTTCTACTTCCTGCATTTCCCGCTGCCGCTTGCCATCGGCTTTCTGCTGTGGATCCATCGGCGCCGCACCTACTACGACTTCGTCGCCGCACTGATCCTCCTGTCGATGGCCGCGTTCGTGACCTACCTGGTGCTGCCGGTTGCGCCTCCATGGTGGGCCTCGGAGCACGGCTACGTAACCGGTGTCCTCCACCTCAGCCAGACGGGCTTCAACGGCCTGGCCAGCTTCTTCGGCTTCCACCCTGACCAGTACTTCTACTCGTACTCGGTCTACAGCATCAGCCCGAACGAGGTGGCCGCCTTCCCGTCTCTCCACGCGGCCTACCCATTCCTGGCCTTCCTCTTCGCCCGGCGAGCGTTCGGCAAGGCCGGTTGGCTGATGCTCGCCTACACGGCCTGCATCTGGTTCGCGATCGTCTACCTTGGCGAACACTGGGTGGTCGACATCATCGGCGGCGTGATCTACGCCTCCGCGGCCTACTTCGCCGTGACGCACGGTCCGGTGTGGGCCCGCCGTTTCATGGACCAGGCGGCCGACGAGGAGATCGAAGCCGGCGTGGAGGCCGAGGACGAGGGCGATGCCGGAGCTCTGCGCCGGCTCGGCCGGCGAGTGCGCTGGGCCCTGGTAGTCCAGGGCCTGACGGTGACGGTCGTGGGAGCCCTCTTCGCGTACGGCATGAACAAGCTCGGTTGGGTCGGGGGCACGGGGACAGCACTCTATGTCCTGCCCTGGCTCGCCATCCTGGGCGGCCTGTGGCGAGGCGCCGCGGGTCTGGTCAGCCGCTAGGGCCTCCGATGCGCGCTTTGCTCCAGCGGGTTTCTCGGGCGGAGGTCCGGGTCGACGGCCAGGTGCTCGGAGCCATAGATCGCGGGCTTCTGATCCTGCTTGGCGTGGCGCCCGGGGACGACGAGTTCGTGGCCGGAGGACTGGCGGCCAAGGTTGCCGGGCTGCGGATCTTCTCCGACGCCGATGGCCTGACGAACCTGTCGATCGGCGACGTCGGTGGGTCGGCCCTGGTGGTCAGCCAGTTCACCCTGTACGCGGACACTCGCAAGGGGCGCCGGCCGTCGTTCCTGGCCGCCGCGGGCCCGATCGTCGGCGAGCGCCTGTACGAGGTCTTCTGCGAGATGCTGGCGTCGACGGGCCTGCCAGTCCAGCAGGGTCGTTTTGGGGCGGATATGGACGTCGAGCTGATCAACGAAGGGCCGTTCACGATCTGGCTCGACAGTGACGAGCTGAGCATCGAGCCGCGGCCCACGTCCTGACGGGGACGGTCGTTCTCCTGCAACGGACACGAAATCGGCGCCGATCGTGACTCGACGCCGAGTGAGTTCGGTTCGACCGGCGGCTGGCCGGCGTCGCCTAGCGGTCCGCCCGGGAGAGCGTGCGCTGGCAGCGGGTGCAGACGAGGGCCTTAACTGGCTTGCCGTTGAGCTGGATGGTCGTCTGCTGAAGGTTCGGCTGGTAGCGACGATGTGCGCGGACTCGGTTCATTCCGGACGACTGCGGGTTGAAGCCGTCCATGGAGACCTTCCCGCAGACGGCGCAGGAGCGAGCCATGAGGTCCTCTCGAATACGTGATCGGAATACGCGACCCCGACCGGGGTCGGACGGGGCGGTATGATAGCACACCGTTTCCGCCGCTCTGGCTGGAGGTTGTGCCCGCGAATGCCCGAACGCCCCGTGGCCGGCAGATCGATCGTCACCCGCCGCGCCATTGTAGACATCGTTCGAACAGCGGTTCAAAGCAGCTACGGCGTGACTGGATTCAGCGATCCCTCCTTTGGCCGCCGGCTGCTGCGCTGGATCGGCCTCGATCGGCCCGGTATGCGCCTGACCACTGAGGGCGGCGTGCGTCTGGACCTCTTCATTACTGTCGCCTTCGGGGTGCCGGTCGCCGAGGTTGCCCGGCAGGTTGATTCCGCGGTCCGCTACTCGCTGCGGCGCTATACCGGGGCGGAGGTTGCGGGCCTGACGATCCACGTCGACGGTCTGCGCTACCAGCCGACGGCGGTCGAGCGGGCTGAAGCGATCGAACGTACGGAGACGATCGAGCGGCCCGAACCCGTCCACGAGCAGCAACCGGACCAGAGCGCAGCCGAGCGTGTGACGGCTTCGAGGAAACGCAAGACTCGATGACGATTCGAGACAATCGATGACGCGCCGAATCGGTGACGGAGCCGGGCTGCTCGCTGCCTTTCGAGCCGCCGTCGACAACCTCGCCGCCAACGTGGACGAGGTCAACGCGCTCAACGTCTTTCCCGTTCCCGACGGCGACACCGGCAGCAACATGCTGGCGACCGTCCGGGCTGCTCTCGCGGAAGCCGAAGCCGTCGCCGAGCCGTCGGCCGATCGTGTCGCCCAGGCGATCAGCTTCGGCGCGCTGATGGGTGCCCGAGGCAACTCGGGAGTGATTGCATCGCAGATCTTCCACGGCATGGCCGAGGGGCTCGGAGGCAAACGCCGCTTCACGGGCCCCGATCTCGCGCATGCGCTGACCCAGGGCACGGCAACGGCGTACAAGGCCGTGGCCAAGCCGGTCGAGGGCACGATTCTGACCGTCGTTCGCGAATCGGCCGCCGCGGCAGTGGCGACCGCCGATTCGGGGGGCGATCTCGAGGACGTGCTGTCCGCCGCCGTTGAGGGAGCCCGTCAGGCCGTGGCCCGGACTCCTTCGATGCTAGCCATCCTCCACGATGCGGGTGTCGTCGATGCCGGCGGGCAGGGTTTGTACCGGCTCATGGAGGGCGCGCTGCGGTATCTCGTCCTGCGGACACCGGTGGGGACGTCGGCGACACAATCTGCGACCACGCCGACCGCGATGCCGGCCGTTCATGCGGCCGATGACTTCGGCTACGAAACGATGTTCCTGCTGCAGTCGCGCTCGGCTCCGATCGACGTTGAGGGTTTGCGCGAGGCTCTCGAGAGGATGGGCGAGTCGGTCCTGATCGCAGGCAACTCGGGGGCGGTCAAGGTTCATGTCCACAACGACCGGCCGGACAACGTGATCGCACTGGGACTGTCGATGGGCTCCCTGACCCGCATTACGGTCGAGAATCTCGACGCCCAGTCGAACGAGGTGCGTGAGAAGCGAGCTGTCGATGTCGTCGCGACGCCGATCGAAGGGCGCGCCCGATACGGGCACCGCGAAGCTCGACCGCACGTCGATCTGGGCACGTTCGGAGCCGAGGTTGAGGCAACGGGTGCGGGCGGGGGAGGGAACGGGTCCTCGGGACCGAACGGGCCTGGCGCGATGCCGCCGCCGGCCGAGATGGTGCCGCTGGCCGTGGTGGCGGTCGCCGCGGGCGATGGACTGGCTCGCATCTTCGACTCGTACGGGGTCGCTGCCGTCGTAGACGGCGGACAGAGCAACAATCCATCCACCGGCGAACTGCTCGATGCCGTCGAGAAGGTCGCCGCGGACGAGATCCTGCTTCTGCCAAACAACTCCAACGTCGTCCTTGCCGCGCGGCAGGCTACCGAGATGACCAACCGGCGCGTTCGCGTCGTTCCAACCCGGAACGCGGCCGAGGGTTTCGCGGCCCTGCTGGCGCTCGATCCAGGGCGCGACGCCACGACCAACGCCGAGGTGATGACGCTCGCCGGACGGGCAGTCCAGACGTTTCAGGTCACGGAAGCCGTCCGCGACGCCACGATAGGCGGGCGCAAGGTCAGGAGGGGCCAGACCATCGCCCTCGATCCTGACGACGGACTGCTGGCCGTGGACAGTGATCGAATGAAGGCGGTGATGGCCGCGCTCGAGGCGCTGGAGCCGGGGTTCGAGTTGATCACGCTCTACTACGGGCAGGGAGCCGACCTGGCTGAAGCCGAGGCCGTGGCTCGTCGAGTGGGGGAGTGGCGCGCCGGCGTGGAGGTCGAAGTGATCCAGGGCGGGCAGCCACACTACCGGTATCTGATTGCGGCCGAGTAGGGACGTGGTCGGGCGGGGGCATCACAGCTCTGCCGGAAGTGGCACGGCTCGCGGTCGCTCAGGTGGCATTGGCGCAGCCCCCAGCAGCCCGGCAGGGCCAGTCGGCCCCGACACGCCGGTCGGTTCCAGCGGCTTCGCCGGCGCGACCGTTCTGCGACGCGTCGGTCCGCGACTCGGCATCCACACCGTCCGCGACCTGCTCTTTCATCTGCCGCGCCGCTACGACGACCTCCGCGAGCTGAGCGCCGCCCGCGACCTTGTATGGATCGCCGACGGCGGAGCCGCCAGCGCTCGTCTTCAGGTGCGGAGCGTCCGTGTCGAACAGACCTTCCGGCGACGAGTTCAGCGGACGACGGCCTTCCTGGGCGACGAGACGGGTGAGGTCGAGGCGACGTGGTTCGGACGCCGATTCATCGACCGCCGCCTGCGGGAAGGCTCCTGGATCGTGATCAGCGGCAAGGTCCGGCGCCGCGGCTTTACCACCACATTCGAGAACCCGGAGTTCCAGGTTGACGACGGCTCGGCGCTGTTGCACGCCGGTCGGATCGTGCCCGTGTACCGGCTTACGGCCGGGCTCACGGCGGCGATCCTGCGGCGAGCGATCCGCCAGGCTCTCGATGCCGTCGGTGCCTCCTATCCGGAGTATCTGCCGCTCGAGGCCTCAGTCGGGATCTCGGGGGAGATACCCGGTGGTGGCCCCTCGGCCGCCGCCGAGGCGGCGGCGCCCCCGATGGCCATTGCCGCCGCCCTTGAGAACGCCCATTACCCCGAGACGTTCGCGGCCCGCGACGCGGCCCTGCGCCGGCTCGGCTACGACGAACTGCTGGCGCTGGAAGTCGGAATGGTGGCGCGCGAGCGAGGGCGGCAGGAGGCGGTCGGCGAACCGGTTGACGTGCCGGCGCCCAGAGTCCGCCAGGCGATCGGCGCGGTCGAGGTTGCCTTGACCGAACAGGTCCGAACTCGCGTCGGCGACGCGGAGCCCGCGCGCCTTACCTCGGACCAGGTCGCGGCAGTGGCCGCGATCGCAGTCGATCTGCGGCGGCGGCGGCCGATGATGAGGCTGCTCCAGGGAGACGTAGGGTCGGGGAAGACCGCCGTGGCCGCCCTGGCGCTGGCCTTCGTGGCGGACGCGGGCCGACAGGGGGCGCTTCTTGCGCCCACGGACCTGCTGGCCCGCCAGCATGCCGTGGCGCTGGCAGGGCTGCTCGAGCCGCTCGGCCACGGGGTCACGCTGCTCACGGGAACGTTGCCGGACCCCGAGCGCCGGGCCGCGCTCGCCCGACTGGCCGAACCCGCGGCCGGCGACGATCTGCTCGGGCTGACGTCCGGCCTCGTGGTGGTGGGGACGCACGCCCTGGTGCAGGAGTCCGTCCAGTTCGCCGACCTGGCCCTGGCGGTCGTCGACGAGCAGCATCGATTTGGCGTTGCCCAGCGGGAGGCTCTCGGTGCGAAGGGCAGGTCGCCGCACGTGCTGCTGATGACGGCGACGCCCATTCCTCGCACCCTCGGCCAGATCCTGCTCGCGGACCTCGACGTGTCCGATCTTCGATCGCTTCCGGCCGGGCGGCTGAAGGTCAAGACGGGCATCCGCCGTTCGGCCGACCTCACCGGTGCCGCGGATGACCCCGGCCGGGGCGCGTATCCGCTCATCGTGCGAGAGGTACGAGCCGGTCACCGGGCCTTCGTCGTCGTGCCGCTGATCGAGGAGGACGAGGAGATGACCGCGCGCTCGGCGGACGAAGTGGCGCGCGCAATGCCGGCCGAGCTGGCCGAGGCCGCTGCCCGAATCGGTCTTCCGGCTGAGCCGGCGGCTCGAGTCGGTGTTGTGCACGGTCAGATGAGAGCCGCGGACCGGGACGGGAGGATGGAGCTCTTCCGCCGCGGCGAGCTGGACGTCCTGGTCGGGACGACGGTTCTCGAGGTCGGCGTAGATGTTCCCGAAGCGACGGTAATGCTCATCCTGGACGCAGACCGGTTCGGCCTCGCCCAGCTCCATCAACTCCGCGGCCGGGTTGGCCGAGGCGAGGCACAGTCCTACTGCATCCTCGTCTCAGACTCCACCGATGCCACGGCCCGTGCTCGACTGGAGGCCCTGGAATCAAACAACGACGGCTTCGAGCTGGCTGAGATGGACCTGGAGCTCAGGCGCGAGGGAGAGTTGCTCGGGTTCCACCAGAGCGGCTTGCCAACCTTGCGCATCGCCTCACTTCGCGACAGGGGCGACCGCCGGCGAGCGGCGCAGGCTCGCGCGGTCGCGGAGAGCCTGGTCGATGAGACAGGCGCGTTGCGGCCCGGGAACGAAGCCCTGGCCGTTGAATTGCGCGCAGGCTGGCTCGCCCGAGTGGGGGCGGGCGAAGTGCTGGCGGACGTCCCAGACGAGGCTCCAGGTGCATTCGGTGAGTGACGCAGGTCGCGTCATTGCCGGCTCGGCCAGGGGGACGCGTCTTCGTGCTCCGGGGGAAGGCACGCGGCCGCTGTCAGACCGCGTCAAGGAAGCCCTGTTCGCCATCCTGGAGCCCAACCTGGCCGGCGCCAACGTTCTGGACCTGTTCGCCGGGTCGGGCGCCGGCGGGATCGAGGCTCTGTCACGCGGTGCCGCCCACGCGACGTTCGTGGAGCAATACCCGACCGCCGCCCACGTCATCGGCGAGAATCTGGCGCATGCCCGTCTCGCGGAACGTGGCCACGTCGCGTGCACCGATGTCATCACGTACCTGGGCACCCGGGCCGCTCCCGACGGGCCGTTCGACGTGGTTCTGGTGGATCCGCCATACGCCGAGGCCGATCTGATGAACGCGGCGCTGGCACGCCTCGGCGCCGGTGGACCGCCTCTCCTGAGGCCCAAAGCGTGGGTCGTGGCCAAGCACTTCTGGCGGACGCCCCCACCGGCGGTCGTTGGGCTGCTAGCATCCGTACGGACCCGCCGTTTCGGGGAGACCGCGCTCACGTTCTATCGCCCGACGGCAGAGACGCTCCGAGATGCCGGGCCGATCGAGAATGCCAGTGCGGATGGGTCCGGGGAGAGGCCGGAGGAGGCAGCCAGGTGAAGATCGCCGTCTACCCGGGCTCGTTCGACCCGATCACGTATGGCCATCTCGACGTGGTCTCCCGCGCCGCGGCGGTGTTCGATCGGCTCGTATTCGCCGTGCTCGTGAATCCGCAAAAGGGTGCGGCGATACTCTCTACCGAGGAGCGTCTCAACGCGATTCGAGAGGCGGTCGATGAGTGCTGCCCGGCCGATGTCGCCGTTCGAATCGATGTCGAGTCGTTCGATGGCCTGACAGTCGACTTCTGCCGCCACCGCGAGGCAACCTTCATCGTTCGAGGCCTGCGCGCCATATCCGACTTCGAGTCGGAGCTCCAGATGGCCCACACGAATCGCAAGCTCGCCCCCGAGGTAGACACGGTCTTCTTCATGACCGCCCTCGAGCACAGCTACCTCAGCTCGAGTCTCGTGAAGGAGATAGTGGCTTTTGGTGGCGACGTGACCCAGATGGTGCCGCCGGCCGTAGTTAGGCGTCTGGTTGCTCCCGAACGCGGTCTATAATCCATCCAACCGGCAGCCCTTGCCACCTGCCCGAGGAGGGCCCGACCGATAGACATCATCGTCTTGATCGAGCGCCTGGAAGCGCTAGTGGCGAACGGCAGGAAGCTTCCGTTTACTAACAGCGTGATCGTCGATCAGGCTGAGGCGCTGGAGTGGATCGACCAGCTGCGGGTGACGATTCCCGAGGAGATCAAGTCCGCGCGCCGCGTCACAAACGAGGTCGAGCGGCTGCTGGAGCAAGCCCGTGAGGAGGCCGAGCAGATCCTGGCCCGAGCGCAGGAGCAGGCGACATACCTCATCGAGGAGCGCGAGCTCACTCGCCAGGCCGAGGAGCTGAGTCATGAGATCGTTCGCCAGGCTCAGCTTGAGAGCGACGAGGTCCGGCGCGGCGCCGACGACTACGCATCCGAGGTCCTTATGGGTCTCGAGGCTCAGGTGATGCGCACCCTCAAGACCATCAAGAGCGGCCTGGAGCTGCTGGACGATCGGCGCGCTACGGCCGCGGCAGTAGCCGCAGCGGCATCGACGGCGGCAATGGACAACGATGGTCAGGGAAGCCTCGACGAGTACGACGAATCGGATGCAGGGCAACCGGTCCACGACTGAGGCCCTCACTTTCAACGTAGCCGGGCTCCTGGCAGAGCCGGCTGGGTCGGTCCGGCAGCTCTCCGTCTCTGGGCCGGCCCTCGACCTTGAACCCGATGTCGTGCAGATCTGCGAAATCGAGGGCGAATTGCGTCTGACCCGCACGAACAGGGGCCTGCTCCTGCATGGTCGGCTCCGAACGGCCATCGAGCAGACGTGCAGCCGCTGCCTGCGCGAGATCGAGTGGCCGGTAGAGCTCGACCTGGACGAGGAGGTTCTGCCGACCATCGATCTGCTGAACGGGCTTCCGCTGGACACAGCCGCCGAGCCCGATGTCCTGCGGCTGACCGATCATCACGAGCTGGACCTCGAGCCCGCGGTCCGCGACGCCATCCTGCTCGCTGAGCCGATCGCGCCCTTGTGCCGCGAGGATTGCCCCGGGCTGTGCGTGACCTGCGGTCGGGAGCTGGCCACCGGGCCGCACGATCACCCGGGCGACGAGATGGACCCACGTCTTGAGGCCCTCCGCCGCTTCACGGATGATTCCGCTCCCGAGTGATCGCGCGTCCTCGAGTGGATCTTGGTCGCGCAGCGTCGCGCTGCGGTGACAGCGCGACGCTGAACCGCTAAACTCCCGCGTCTGTTCCATGCGCAGGGTATGCTTCGACGTACCTCGTCACGGATCAGACCACCGCGCCCCGGCGCCTTCCCGGCCCAGCCACCTGGCCCCGCGCCGGAGCGAAAGGAGTAGCAGCTTCAATGGGTGTTCCCAAGAGGAAAGTCTCACACGCTCGACAGGGTGATCGCCGCGCCCACCACGCGATGACGGTCCCGCACCTGGAGCCGTGTCCGCATTGCCACCAGCCCAAGCAGGTCCACCACGCCTGCCCGGTTTGCGGCTACTACGCCGGCCGGCCCACCGTCGAGATCAAGCAGGAAAAGCCGCAGCAGACGGCCTGAACCGTTGGACCTGGGCACGGTTCGCACGGTTAGCGCTGGCCCCGTCCGCGTCGCCGTAGACGCGATGGGGGGCGATCACGCGCCACTCGAGATAGTCGCCGGCACGCTGTCGTGGGCGCGCGCCCACCCGTCCGATTCGGTGGTGCTCGTTGGCGTTCCCGAACGAGTCAGAGAGGTTGCTGGCGGGCCTATCCCGCCGAACGTCGAGATCGTAGCGGCGAGTCAGGTGGTGGAGATGGACGAGTCGCCCGCGCTGGCGTTGAAGGCCAAGAGGGACTCGTCGATCATGGTTGCCATGGACCTGATCAAGCAGGGTCGGGCAGATGCGCTCGTAACTGCCGGGCACAGTGGCGCCGGCATGGCGGCGGCCGTGCTCAAGCTGGGCCGACTGCCCGGTGTCGACCGGCCGGCGCTGGCGGTCCAGATGGTCACCGAGACCGGCCCGTTCGTTCTGCTCGACATCGGGGCGAACATGGATTCGAGCGGTTTCAATCTCTATCAGTTCGCCCATATGGGCTCGCTTTACGCCGAGCGTGTTCTCGGCGTGCCGAACCCGCGCGTCGCCCTTCTGTCGATCGGTGAGGAGAGGGGCAAAGGGGATCAGGCTGTCCAGCAGGCGACGCAGCTCCTGGACGACGACGCCGGCCTGAACTTCATCGGCAACGTCGAAGGTCGCGACCTGGTCAAGCACATGGCCGACGTGGCTGTGTGCGACGCGATGGTCGGGAACGTGACGATGAAGTTCTTCGAAGGCCTGGTTACGTTCATGGGTCACCTGTGGGAGAGGGAGTTCCGGCGCCTTCCCCTCGGGCCCATCGGCTACCTGTTCATGAAGCCCGGCGCCGGCCGCATCCGGGCACTCTTCGACTACGAGACGTTGGGCGCCTCGCCGCTTCTCGGGGTGAAGGGCATGGTCCTGATCACCCACGGCTCGGCAAAGCGGCGGATGATCGAGTTCGCGCTGGATGCCGGCGCCACGGCGGCCCGGGCGCGCATTCCGGACCTGATCGCGGACGCGTTCCGGGGCCAGTTTCGCCATCCCGAGCGGCAGGTGCAGTGAGCCTATGAACGTCCCGCCAGTGGCCCACCGACCCCCTCGGCCCGATCCCCATCCGCTCACCGTGAGCCACTCCGTCATCGTCGAGATGGTGCGCGTCGCTGCGCTCGAGGTCCCTGGCGTTCTCAAGGTCGGGCGCGGTGGGCGACTGGCATGGCTCGCCGGCTCGCCGGTGCGGGCCCGCGTCGGTGATGGCAAGGTGTCGGTCCGCGTGTGGATCGTGGCTCGTCCGGGCCACGCCCTGGGGCCACTCGCCGCGCAGGTTCGTCAGGCAGTCGGCGCCACCGTGGAGCGGCTGCTCGGTTTGGACCTTGGCGACGTTACAGTCGTTGTCGATGGCGTCGGGGGCTGGGGTACGTGACGCCAGGCGCGGACGACACCGGCCGAGCCGCGCGACGTGATCGCGGCAGCACCGATGAGATCGTATCTCACCGTCTGGCGCGGCGGCTTGCCCTGGCCTCCTTGTTCGAGGCTGAGTTTGGCCAGCGGACGGCGGAGACGATTCTGGAGCGTCATCTGGCCGAGGCCGCTGACGACGGTCCAACCGGTGACTTTGCGCGTGAGCTGGTATCTGCCGTCGTCCAGGACCGTGAGCGAATCGACGCCCTGATCGAGCGCCTGGCGCCGCAGTATCCGGTTGTCCAGCTCGCCAGGATGGATCGGACTCTGCTACGTAGCGGCATCGGCGAGGTGCTACACTCCGGCACGCCGTCCCGGGTGGCCATTGCCGAATGGGTCGAGCTGGCTCGCACGTACAGTGGCGAACCGGCGCGGCGTCTGGTCAATGGAGTACTCGGGAGGATTGCTCGCGACCCCGAAGCCGGTGCGCGCCGCGCCCCGGAGCCGGGGCCGCAGTAGACCGTCAACGTCAAGCCCAAGGAACCCCGAGGAGGGCGTCAGTGGCCACTACCTACGAGCGACTCAAGAAGATCGTCGTCGAGCAGCTCGGCGTCGACGAGGATGAGGTCAAGCCCGAAGCCTCGTTTGTTGACGATCTGAACGCCGATTCGCTGGATCTCGTCGAGTTGATCATGAGCCTCGAGGAGGAGTTTGGTACCGAGATCTCCGACGAAGACGCCGAGAAGATCCGGACCGTGCAGGACGCCGTCGACTACATCGACGAGCACGCGGCCTAGACCGCAACCCAACTGATGCGCCCCGCAGCCGCTCTTGCCGAGCGGCTGGGGCTCCCGGTCCGTGACCTCGACCTGCTACAGCAGGCGCTGATTCACAGCAGCTATCTGCACGAGCATCGGGACCTGGCCGCCGGTCACAACGAGCGCCTCGAGTTCCTTGGCGACTCTGTCGTGAGCCTGGCCATTTCGGACGCCCTCTATCGTCGCTATCCGGACGATGACGAGGGCGTTCTCTCCGCTCGTCGGGCATCGATCGTGAGCACGACCGGTCTGGCTCGGTTGGCCAGCCGGCTGGAGCTTGGCGAGTATCTGCTGCTCGGCGAGGGCGAAGCGCAGCGCGGCGGCCGTCGACGTCCCGCCCTGCTCGCCTCCGCCCTGGAGGCCGTAGTCGGCGCCTTGTACCTCGACCTCGGGTACGACGGCGCCAGCGGGTTTGTGACTGCCCTGGCCGCACCCGAACTGACGAGCGATCGTTCGCTCGGCTCGTTGAAGAGCCCAAAGAGCCGCCTCCAGGAATACACGCAACGCCTCTCGGGTGAGCGGCCCCAGTACCGCCTGATCGATGCCGTCGGTCCTGACCACGCCAAGGTCTTTCGGGTCGAGGTGGCGGTCGGCGGTCGGGCCATCGGCGTAGGTCGAGGTCGTTCGCGGCGCGTGGCCGAGACGGCTGCCGCGGCCCACGGGATCGAAGCGTTGCGCCTCGGGTCTGGGCCTCGAGACGACGATCGTGCCCAAGCGCCGGAGCTGGCGGAGTTTCCGGGCGGCGATGTGGACGACGATCGGGGGGATTGGGGTGCGCCCCAAGAGGAGCGCGAGTCCACCGGCGGACCCTGGGTCAAGACCGATCCCGAGGCGCTCGATCTGGCCCAGGGGGGCGAGACATCGGGGATCGGGCGTGCAGTTGGCAACGTCGCCAGCGGCGATTCGGTCTCGACTGAAGAGCGCTTGGGCGATCAGGGTGGGTCGTCTTGATCATGACAGTTCCTACGGCCCGCCGACTCTCAGCCCGCGACGGCCTGCCGTGGCGCAGCAGCCGATGACTGCGCCCGCTCGTTTGCTGGCTCTGCGCCTTCAGGGCTTCAAGTCCTTTGGGGAACGAACCCTGGTCGAGTTCGGCCCCGGCATCAGCGCCGTCGTCGGACCAAACGGATCGGGCAAGAGCAACCTCGCCGATGCCTTGCGTTGGGCGCTGGGGGAGCAAGGTCGTGCGCTTCGGCTTCGGAAGTCCGAAGACGTCATCTTTGCGGGCTCCGAGAAGCGGTCTGCTCTCGGCATGGCCGACGTCACTCTCGTCTTCGGCAACTCCGATCGACTTTTGCCGATCGACTACGAAACGGTCGAGCTCGGCAGACGTCTGTTCCGGTCTGGCGAGAACGATTACCTGTTGAACCGGCAGCGCGTTCGGCTGAAGGATCTGGTGGATCTGCTCGATGCGGCTCACCTCGCCGACAACGCCTTCTTGTTCATCGGCCAGGGGATGGTCGATCAAGCCCTGGCCCTGCGGCCCGAGGAACGCCGTCCGTTGTTCGAGGAAGTGGCAGGAGTGCGGCGCCACGAGCGGCGGAAGTCCAGGGCCGAGGATCAGCTGGTTGAGGCCGAGGCCAATCTAGCCCGCGTCGAGGACGTGCTCGCGGAGCTGCGCCCACAGGCCCGCCGACTGGCCGCCCAGGCGGAGCAACAAGCATCCCGGCAGACCGCCGGGCGCGAATACGGTCGGGCCGTCATCGCTCTAGCTCGCTCGCGCTGGTTCGACTCGGCGCGCAGGTCTCGCGAAGCGGCTGAACAGCTTGCCGCCGCGCGCGCCCAGATCGACGCAGCGCTGGCGTCCTTGCGTGAGGCTGAGGAAGCAGCAGCGGCTATCGCACGAGGGCTGGCCTCCGGGTCCGAGAGCGAGGCCGAGCGCCGCTCCGCCCATGAGGCGGCCCGGGCGTCTCTCACCGAACTCCAACTCCGTGACGCCCGGGCGTTGAGCGACGCGACCTCGGCCCAGCGCGATCGGAGGCGCCTGGAGCAAGAGCTTTCCGCGGCCGAGGCCGATCTGGCCATCCAGCGACGCGAGGAGGCGGCCTCGGTGCCGGCTCGCGATCTGGCGTTGGCAGCGGCCGTCGCCGAAGCGGAGCGATCGCTCGCGGAAGCGCTCGAGGAGCTGAGTTCGATACGTGCCGCCCGGCAGGTCGACGGCGAGGCGATCGCCGCGTTGCGCCGAGTCGAGGCAACCCGGGAGGCCGAGGTCGAGACGTCACGGCGCCGTCTCGCTGATGCCGAGCGTCAAGCGGCGGACGAGCGAGCTCAGGCCGACGAAGCCGCCCGCCGCCTTGAACTTGCGGAGGAGGCGTGCGAGGCGCCCCGGGCCGCCGCGGCCAGAGCAATCGAAGACGAGAAGGCGGCCGGGGCGGCGCGAGAGGCGGCACGTGCCGAGCTCGACCGGCGAGAGGGCGTGCGCCAGACCGCGGCCGAGAGGGCGGCGGAGTCAGGCAGCCGCGCGGCAGCGGTGCGGGGGCGGCTCGAGGGTCTGCAGGCGCGACTCGCCGAGGACGAGACCCGAGGTATCTCGCGGGCGGCACGCCGCGCAGGCGGGCGACCGCTCTCCGACGGGCTCGAGGTGGAGGCCGGATTCCGCGTTGCCGTGGAAGCCGCTCTCGGCGAGGCGATGCGCGGGTACGTGGTCGGACGCGAGGCCGCGCTCAGTCTCGATGGGCAACGCGGGGTGCTGGTCCTCGATGCGGCCGTTGACGGCGAGAGTCGGCGCGGGGGAAGCGGGCGCGACGGGCGCGACCGCGGGGCCGACGCTGGCGACGTTGTGGGCTCGGCGGCATCTAGCCAGGGAGGCGGGCGGCTGGCTGAGGCGATCACGGTGGATCCCGTGGGAGTTGCCAGCCGGCTGCTGGTGCGATCGGTATGGGTGCCGGACCTGACCGCAGCGCTGGCGGTGCAACCCAAGTTGCCGATGGGGTGGGTCGCTGTCACGAGGGACGGCGCCGTCGTCACGTGGCTCGGCGTGGTCAGCATGGGTCGAGCCGAGTCTCTCCTTGAGCGGCGGGCAGAAGTAGCGCGTCTGGCCGAGGAAGTCACGCGTCAGGAGCGCAATGCAGCCGGCGCAGCGTCGGATTCCGCGGAGGCGGCAAAGGCCGCCGACGCTGCCAGAGCCGCTCTGGAGGTGGCCCGCGACGTGGAGAGACGGGCCGGGGCCGCTCGTCGCGAGGCCGAGGAAGCGGAGCGGCGAGCTACTCGGGCCCTCGAGACGGCGGCTCGGGAATCTGCCTGGCGGTCTGCGCAGGCGGCTCGACTCGAAACGGATCGGGACCGGCTTGCGGAATCGGTGAGGCAGAGTTTGGCCGCGACAGCAACCGCAGCGCCGACAGGCCGCGAATCCGCCGGCGCCGAGCGTCCAGGTGATAAGCGGTCGGAAACTCTCCGGGAGGAGGCTCTGCGCGAGTGGGAGGCGCGGACGGCATCTCTGCGGGCCCGCCGCGACGGGCTGGCCGCTGAGGAGGCCTCCCTCGACGCCAGCCGCCGGGAGGCGGAGGTTCGGCGGGCACGTGCCTCCGCGGCCGCGAACCTGGATCGAGAGCGGATGGCCAGCCTGGAGCGCGAGACGGCCGAGCTCGCCAATAGAGAGCGGCAAATCGGAGCCGACCGTGAGGGACTGGGCGAGGACCTGGCGGCCGCGGCTCTGCGCGAGGCCTCGATCCGTGCGGAACTCGAGGAACTACGGGCGGCCGCGGCTGTGGCGCGCACACGCATGGCCGAGGCCGAAGCGGCCGCGATTCACGCTCGCGATCGTTTGCGAGCCTGCCAGGATCGGGTGCGAGTGGCGGAAGTCGCGGAACTCGAGGCTCGGCTCGCCCTCGACGCCATCCGCGAAGGAGTGCTCGTGGAGATTGCCGGCCTGGGCGAACTGGGCGTTCGGCTGCTGGCCGGCGAGAGAGGTGAAGGGCCGGTTGGGCCCGATGCTGACGAGGCGCGCAGCCCCGTCATTGCAGACGGAGGAGACGGGTCGACCGAGGAAGAGATCGGCGGCGACCCGGACGAGGCCTCTGCCACGACTCTGGATGGCCTGCTCGGGGACGCCGCCGCGCGGTGGGCCGAAGTCCCGGTGGCCGAGCCGCCCGGTCCCGCCAGGTTGGCGGCGCTTCGACGTCGCTTCCATGAACTTGGCGCTCCGAATCCGTTCGCGGCCGAGGAGTACGAGACCGCCAGGACGAGGCTGGACGGTCTGGAGGCGCAGCGCTCCGACATCATCGGAGCGATCTCCAGGACGCGGGCCTTGATCGAGCAGCTCAACGCGATGATCGCGACGCAGTTTCGGTCGACATTCACGGCTCTCGAGACGGCATTCGGCGTGCGTTTCCGCCAGCTCTTTGGGGGCGGGTTCGCGCGCCTGAGTCTTACCGAGCCGGAGGACCTCGCCGCAACCGGCGTCGAGATCACCGCCAGGCCACCCGGCAAGAAGGCTCAGCCGCTTAGCATGCTCTCCGGTGGGGAGCGCGCCCTTACGGCGGTAGCCCTGCTCTTCGCCATGCTGGAGGTTCATCCCGTCCCGTTCTGCGTCCTCGACGAGGTCGATGCCGCATTGGACGAGGCCAACATCGGGCGTTTTGCCGAAGCCCTTCGGGGCCTGGCCGACCAGACACAGTTCATCGTCATAACGCACAATCGCGGCACGATCGAGAGTGCCGACGCGCTCTATGGCATCACGGTCGGAGACGATGCCGTCAGCCGTGTCATCAGCCTCCGCCTCGAGGAGGCTCGCGAGCTTGCCGATCGGGTGAAGAAGAAGAGCGCAGCCGCTCCGGCTGGCTGAACGGAGGTTCCCCCCTGTTCTTCCGACGCAGACCGAAAGACGAGACAGAAGCGCCGATCGAGCCGACCGGCGCGACCGGCCCTGCCGACCCGATTCAGGTTCCGCAGCCTGCCGGTCAAGTGGATCTCCTCCTGACCGCGAGAGGTGGGGATGGCCAGTCCGGGAGTTCGGAATCCGAGCTGGCCGTCGGACCCGAGGTGGATGCGGCGGGCGACCTGTCGGCCGGACTCGCCCGCAGCCGCGGCGGCTTCATGGCTCGCATTCGAGGCATCCTTCGGAGTGGGCCGTCGGACGCCGATTGGGAGGCTGTCGAGGAGCTGCTGATCTCCGGCGATGTGGGCGGCGGCCTGGCGATGGAAGTGGTCGAGCGAGCGCGGGCCCGCAAAGACGCACCTTCGGCCGAGGCGGCCGTTCGAGCCGAGCTGACCGCGCGTCTGCTGCCGGGCGAGCATGGCTGGCGACCCCAGCCCGGCAACCCGGGCGAACCGGCGGTGATTCTGGTGGTCGGCGTCAACGGCACCGGCAAGACGACAACCATCGGCAAGCTGGCCCACCTGTATCGCGTGGAGGGCAGTTCCGTACTCCTGGCCGCAGCCGACACTTTCCGGGCCGCGGCCATCGACCAGCTCCGCATCTGGTCAGATCGAACGGCCAGCCAGTTCGTCTCCCACGCCCCCGGCGCGGATCCCGCCGCGGTCATCTACGACGCTCTGGACGCGGCGGTAGCTCGCCATTGCGATGTCGTCATCGCCGACACTGCCGGGCGCCTGCACACGAAATCGAATCTCATGGACGAACTGGCCAAGATGCGCCGCGTAATCGACAAACGCCTGCCCGGGGCGGAGCCCGAGGTCCTATTCGTTCTCGACGCCACGACCGGCCAGAACGGACTGTCGCAGGCCCGGGTCTTCAACGAGACCGTCGGCCTTACCGGCATAGTCCTGACCAAGCTCGACTCGACGGCCAAGGGGGGGATCGTCTTCGCCATCGAGGACAGCCTGCGTGTGCCCGTCCGGTTCGTCGGGGTCGGGGAGAAGCTCGGCGACCTGCTGCCCTTCGAGCCCGAGGCCTTCGTCGGCGCGCTCTTCGGATAGGCAACCCGGAAGCGGCGCTTCGCCGCCGCGGCCCCTGTCCGGGCGGCGCCCGATGCGGTACACTCCGCGGGCTTTCGGTGCCGCCAGAATCCGCGGCCCAACGACGCCCCGCCTTTCGGGGCGGCGGGACGGATCAGGAGTCCACGCTACCCATGTTCGACGCTCTGAGCGACCGCCTGCGCACGACGCTCGGCGCTCTGACCGGTCACGGTCGAGTAAGCGCCGACGACGTCGATGCCGCCATGCGTGAGGTGCGATTGGCGCTGCTGGAGGCCGACGTCAACTTCAAAGTCGTCAAGGACTTCGTCGGCCGCGTCCGCGAACGGGCGACGGGGGCGGAGATCCTGGAGAGCCTGACCGCCGGTCAACAGGTCGTGAAGATCGTCAACGAGGAACTCGTCGCTCTTCTGTCGGCCGGCGATCGAACCTTCCGGCTGACGGGGAATCCCGCGGTCGTAGTCCTCGTTGGCCTCCAGGGCTCGGGCAAGACGACCAGTGCGGCGAAGCTCGCGCGCCACCTGCACAGGCAGGGCCGCCGGCCGCTGCTCGTGGCCGCGGACCCGTACCGGCCCGCCGCGGCGGACCAGCTCGAAACGCTCGGGAAATCGCTGGACGTGCCCGTCTTCCGGGCCCCAGTCGGGACCGACGTTCTCGGCATCGCCAGGGGCGGTCTCGACGCCGCCCGCAAGCTCGTTTGCGACACGGTCATTCTCGACACAGCCGGGCGGCTGACCGTGGACGAGCCCCTAATGAAGGAGCTCGCCGATCTTGCGGCGGCGGTCAAAGCCTCGGAGACGCTCCTGGTCGTCGACGCGATGACCGGCCAGGAAGCCGTGAACGTGGCGCAGGCATTCCATGCCGCCGTGCCGGTCACGGGCCTGATACTGACCAAGATCGACGGCGACGCCCGCGGCGGCGCCGCCCTGTCCATCAGCGCCGTGACCGGGCTGCCCGTCAAGTTCCTGGGTACGGGCGAGAAGACGGACGCGCTCGAACTCTTCCACCCCGACAGGCTGGCGGGCCGCATCCTCGGCATGGGCGACGTCATGACGCTCGTCGAACGGGCTCAGGAACACTATGACGCGAAGCAGGCGGCCAAGATGGCCGAGAAGCTACAGAAGAACAGCTTCACGCTCGAGGATATGCTGGAGCAGATGGAGCAGGTCCGGAAGATGGGCCCGATGGGTCAGATAATGGAGATGATCCCGGGCATGGGTGGCATGGCGAAGCAGGCCCAGGAGTCGGTCGATCGAGGCGATCTGAAGAGGGTCGAGGCGATCATTCGGTCGATGACGCCGGCAGAGAGGCACGACCCGAACATCCTCAACGGAGGCAGGCGCCGCCGGATTGCCCAGGGATCGGGGACGCGTCTGCAGGACGTCAACCAGCTGGTCAAGCAATTCGGCGAGCTTCAGAAGATGATGAAGCAGATGACGGGGGGTCGACTCGGGCGGCGTCTCCCCGGCATGTTCGGATAGGGGAGGAGTGACGAAATGGACCAGAACCTGAACGGGGCCGACGGTTACGGGCAGCCGCCGGCTGCGCCACTTCCGCACGCGACCGTTGTGCCGATGGGGGAAACCTGGGCCGCGGGCGTCAATCCAGTCTCAGTGTCACCTCGCTCGCGGCGGCTGCGCTGGGGAATCGCCGGCGCCGTCGTCCTGTGCGTTGTGGTTGCCACGGCAGCAGGCGCATTCGTGCTCTCCGGCGCCGCCGGCGCAAAGTCACTGACCGCGAGCGTCGCGCCCAAGGACGCGGTCGGGTTCCTGGAGGTAAGGACCGACCTGCCGGGTGACCAGCATGCCAAGCTGGCCGATTTCATGAGCCACTTCCCCGGCTTCAAGGACCGGTCCCAGTTCGACAACGCTCTCGACGAGATGCTCAACAAACTGACGAGCGCGGTGTCACCGGACCTCACCTATTCCTCGGCCTTCAAGCCATGGATGGAGGGCGAGGTCTCGATCGCCGCGACGGGGCTGGCGACGGGCTTGCCCGGTGGCGCTTCCGGCGCCGTGGTGATCGTCGCCCTCAAAGACCGTACAGCAGCCGAGAGCTGGCTCGATTCCGAGCTGAGCAGACAGAACCTGACGACGACGTCGCAGGACTACGCCGGCACGAAGCTCTACAGCATGGGCTCCGATGTCCCCTCGACAGCCTACGCGTTCACGGATCAAGACCTGCTGCTCGGCACGGTTGACGGCGTCAAGGACGCCCTCGACACGAAGACGAAGGGATCCCTCGCCGACAACCCCGACTACCAGGCGGCCATGAACTCGCTATCCGGCGACAGCCTGGCCCGGTTCTATCTGGACGCGAAAGCGCTGGCGGCGAGCGCTTTGGGCAGCTACAACGCGGGGATGCAGCAGCTCTCAGGCGCGGGCTCATCGCCGATACCGACGCTCGGACTATCTGCCGCGGCGATGCCGGCGTGGATCGCCGGCTCCGTCCGAGCTGAGTCGAATGACATGGTGGTTGACGTGACCATGCCGCGTCCCGCCGGTTCGCCCGAAATCGGCAACCACACGAGCAGCCTCGCTTCGGCATTGCCGGGCAGCACCGTCGGCGTGTTCGAGGTGCACTCGATCGGAAAGCTCATCACCGACGAGCTGGCGGCCGTACAGGCCCAGTTGCCCGCCGGGTCGGCCGACTCCGTCAAGAGCGTCACGGACGCACTGGCTGCGATCGGTGGCGTCGATTGGCTCGGCGATGGAGTCGCGGTCGTAACCAAGGACGGATCCACCTACGGCGGCGGCATCGTCGCCCAGGCTCCCGACGCCGCGACGGCCACTACCAAGCTGGCGACGATCACCAACCTCGCCACGCTGGCCAGCGGAACGCTCAAGATCACGAGCCGGGACGAAACATACAAGGGCGTCGACATCACGGTCTTGAGCATCCCCGGGTCCGGGACCGCCCCGGTCGACATCGCGCTAGCCGCGAAGGGCAATCTGATCGTAGCCGGCTATACCGACGCGTTCGTCAAAGCCGTCGTAGACACCACTCCTTCAACCTCGCTGGCGTCCCAGTCGGACTACTCGACGGTAATGGCCGCAGCCGGCTCAAGTAACGAAGGGTCGTTCTATGTCGACATCCCCGCCCTGGAGGATCAGATCGGTCAGGCCGCCTTCTCGGCTGATCTTTCTCGCTGGACGCTCGACTACAAGCCGTATTTCGATCACATCGGTGGCGTTGGCTACTCCGTGGTCGACGGCAATACGGTTATCCTGCGGTTCGTCGTCACGGCCAAGTAGCTCGTCGGGCGACACACCGCCGCAAGTTCTGGAGGAGCAAGCTCGCACATGGCAGTTCGAATTCGCCTCAGCCGCGTCGGAGCAACCAAGCAGCCGTCCTACCGCGTCGTTGTCATGGATGGCCGCAGCGCTCGCGACAGCCGTGCCATCGAAACGCTCGGCCACTACAACCCAAGGACGGACCCGGTCGAGTTTGCAGTCGACGCCGACAAGGTGAAGAAGTGGCTCGCCCAGGGCGCTCTCCCATCCGACACGGTTTCCAGGCTGCTGCAGAACGCCGGCGTGACGCCAAGAGTCCCGCGCAAGGCCGGTCCAGCCGCCGAGTAGCCCGCGGCTCGCTGAGTGTGGCGGAGCCCGAACACAAGACAAGAGGAGGCCAATGGCAGCCAAGGATCTGGTCGAGTACGTGGCCAAGAATCTGGTCGACGATCCCGACGCGGTTGTGGTCGAGGTCACAACAGGCCCCGACGGAACGGTCATCGAGCTCCACGTCGCCGAAGAGGACATGGGCAAGGTCATCGGGCGGAACGGCAGCGTTGCCAAGGCGCTCCGAACGCTGCTCAAGGTCATGTCTGCCCGCGACGGAGAGTCCGTCTCCCTGGAAATCGGCTGAGTCTCCGCCCGTGACCGCCGGAGAGCGGCTCGTGGTCGGCCAGGTACGCGGCTTCCA
>Ga0182011_10001168_pt1 | contig 23157 bp, 18 predicted proteins | sample 711E1DmetaG_FD_120481 | JGI IMG/M metagenome (GOLD analysis project Ga0182011, IMG submission 120481) | Permafrost microbial communities from Stordalen Mire, Sweden - 711E1D metaG | ecosystem: Environmental > Terrestrial > Soil > Wetlands > Permafrost | place: Sweden: Stordalen | collected...
CCCCCCCCCACCCTGCGCTCCGATTTCGTCCCCCAACACCGCGGGAAGGACGTCTTCAAAACCCAGATCCATTTTTTTTTCGCTGAGGGATTGACTCCGTTGCTCAGGAGGCATTTTGGTGCACGAAAACATCCGTCATCTTTTCACGACCTATGGCCAGATCAGCCCCCCAACTCGAATGGTGCATTGTCCGGCTTGGTGACGACCACAACTGGTGGGTCGAGGAAGTCAGCGACCCGGTGCGCTGGGACGTGGACGGCCTCAGCATCATCGATCCCCGCCAGGTCCAGCACATCGTCGAGCTCGTCGATTCGCTGCGCGACTATGGATTTGATCAGGATCTGGTCGAACGCGCGTTCTTTCCCTTCCGCATCGAACGGGACCTGGGCGCCGGCCGGGTGCGCCTCGCGCGCGTCAAGGATTCGCTCTTCGAGTCGGAGGACAAGCTGTTTGCCCTGCCCGATCTGCTGGATGAGGAGAACGGTCCCTACGCCGACTTCCTCGACCATATCACGCGGCTGCGCGTCAAGATGCTCAACGACCTGTTCAACTTCGAACACCAACTGAGCATCGACGAAGTGGAGGACGAGCTTCGCGAAGCGCGGAATATTGACTTTATGGAGGGCAAGGCGGTGCATGTGTTCACCGAAGTGACGGCCATTCTCGACTACGTGCCCGCCGGCTGGGAAGGAGAGGAAGAGGGCGAACGCCCGGCGCGCAAGGAGGACGAACTCGATGACCAGGATCTTCCCGCCCTCGATGAAGCGGAGGAGGAACGCCTCAAGAACGATCAGTCGTTGAAATGGGATGAAGACGACGAGGACAAAGAGAAAGACGACGAGGACGAGGAAAAGAAGAAAACCGACGACGAAGAAGAAGAGGAAGAAGGCGGGGACGAAAAGAAATCCACCGATGAAGAGGACGGACCGCCGCGTCGCCGGAGCGGCCGAGTGCGGGAGTAGGAAAAGACGGAGCCCGGTCGCGCCCCCGGGAATGGGCGCAGCAGGCCTGCGCCTCGACGGGAAGAAACTGGACGTTTTGCCCGAAAAGGAACCAGCCCTGTTCCAGGTCCTTCGCGGCACGGAAATACCTTTGACAATCGCCGGAAGCGACGATTGCTTTGCTTGGGCCGGCCCAGCCGCCGCTTCACCCTAACGACATGGCCAGCAATTTGTTTGGTTATTTTTCGAACGACATCGGGATCGATCTCGGTACGGCGAACACGTTGGTGTTCGTCAAGGACAAAGGCATCGTCTTGCGTGAGCCTTCGGTGGTCGCGATCAGCACCTCGTCGCGCAAAGTTCTGGCCGTCGGCGAAGAAGCCAAGCGCATGCTCGGCCGCACGCCCGGGAACATCCAGGCCATCCGGCCGATGAAAGACGGTGTCATCGCCGACTTCGACATCACCGAGGCGATGCTGCGGTATTTCATCCGGAAGGTGCACAGCAATTCTTTCCGGGTCGCGCCCCGGGTGATCATCGCAATTCCCTCGGGCATCACTGAGGTTGAAAAACGCGCGGTCAAGGAGTCGGCGACCCACGCGGGCGCGCGGGAAGTTCTGACCATTGAGGAGCCGATGGCCGCCGCGATTGGCGTCGGCCTTCCAGTCGAGGAACCCGCCGCCAATATGATCGTCGACATCGGCGGCGGCACGACCGAAATCGCCATCATTTCGCTGGCGGGCGTCGTTTTCTCCAAGTCGATCCGCGTCGCGGGCGACGAGCTCGACAACGCGATCATCAATTACATGAAGCGGGCCTACAACCTCCTGATCGGAGAGCGTACCGCGGAAGAAATCAAGATCCGGATCGGCTCCGCCTACCCGCTGGAGGAGGAGTTGGCGATGGAGGTCAAAGGCCGCGACTCCGTGGCCGGCCTGCCCAAGACCATCCATATCACCTCGCAGGAAATCCGCGAAGCGCTCGGCGACACGATCGCGGCCATTGTCGACGCTGTCCGCAATGCGCTCGAACGTTGTCCGCCGGAGCTCTCGGCGGATCTTGTCGACCGCGGTTTTGTCATGGCCGGCGGCGGCTCGCTGATCCGGAACATCGACCGTTTGCTCAGCGAAAAAACCGGTCTGCCCGTGATCGTGGCCGATGATCCGCTCAGCGCGGTGGCGAACGGCACCGGGGTCGTGCTTAGCGACCTGAATTTCCTGCTGCCGCATTTCACGAGCGAAGCGAAGAACTGACGCGCCCGGGAGGCCCGGACCCCTGGCTTGAGGGCAGCGGTGTCCGCAGAAGCCGGTCGGAAATATTCAGATCGATTCGCGTCGTCCGAGCCTTAAGAGTCGTCTGCCGCCCGTGTCTTTCAAGCGTTTCGATCAGACCAAGCCTTTTATCACCCTGGGAATCATCGTGCTCGCGTGGCTGCTGCTGCCCGTGGCGGTGAAATCATTCCTGCGGGTGACGTTCTTCGAACTGCAGGCGCCTGTCCAGGTCACGGCTTCCTATGTTCGCAATTTACAGGATTTCTGGGCCGACCGCACGCATTCGAAAGACGAACTCATCGAAGCGGCGCGCGAACTCCGCCATGTCTACGCCGGTTATGAATTCCAGGCCCAGCAAACGGAGGCCCAGCAAGCCGAGATCGCCCGCCTTGAGCAACTGCTCCGGCTGCCGTCCAATCCCAACTTCCGCTTCGAGCAGGCCCGCGTGTGCCGGCGTGACTTGTCCGGCTGGTGGCAGCAACTCACCATTCGCAAAGGCTCCAACTACGACCTGCCGGTCGGTGCGCCCGTCGTCTACAGTGGGGGCGTGGTCGGGCGGGTGCGGGAAGTCCGGGCCTACGAGGCCGACGTCGACCTGGTGTCGAGCCCGCGCCTACGCCTCGCCGCCAATTTCGAAAACGACACGCATCCGGTCAGCTACCAGGGCGGGATCAATCCTCCGCTCGCCCCGGCCCGCGGCCTGGTGGAGTTCGTGCCACCCGACATCGTCATTTATTCGTCCGCCCCCCGGCGGCTCGTCACTTCGGGTCTCGGCGAATTTCCACCTGGCCTCACCATCGGTTACGTGGCGCGGCTCGAAACCAGTACGGACGGCTTGTTCCAAAGCGGCGAGGTCTCGCTCGACCCGCGCCTGACCGAGCTCACCGAAGTCACCGTCCTCGTCCCGCAGCAGCCGGATTGAACCCCGCACCCGTTGCCCCATCTGCCCTCCGCTTCCCCGCCATGCACCGCCGCTGGCTAATCGTTTTCTTCACCACACTGTTGCTCTGGTCGCTCGTCGGCCAGCTCAACCATTATCTGGCGCCCCTCGGCGTGTATCTTTTCATTGGAGGACTGCTGGTGACCTTCGCCGCCTTGCGACTGAGCCTCCGCAACGGCCTGATCGCGACAATCCTCATTGCGCTCGCGGTCGACGCCGTCGAACCCGTGCCGCAGGTCGGACATTATCTGCTCTTCGGCCCGCATTTGCTGCTTTTCACGGCTGCGCATGTTGTGATCTTCCACCTGCGGACGCGGTTTCCCCGCGAGGAGACCTTGTTCGCACTTGGCACGGCGTTGCTTGCCAACCTGGGGCTCTTCCTCGGCCTCTCCTTCATCTACATCGAACTCGGCGCTCCCCGGCATCCGGCCACGGCCTCGCTGCGCCTGTTGGCCGATCTGGGCTGGTCACAGCTGTTCATCCTGGCGATTGCCCCGTGGTTCCTTTCGCTTCAGCAGCGCGCACTGGAACTGGGTCGGATCGATCTGGCGGAGGAAAACCATCGGTTCTACTGACCCTGCCGCGCCCGCCGGCGCTCTTGCCGTTTTCGGGCCGGGCCTCATCGTCGTCTTGCCGTCATCGGCCGACCGGCCTTCACCGTGAGCATCATCGAAACCTATCGACCGCAGCACACCCGGCTTTTGCTTTTTCAGGCGCTGATCGCGGCGATGCTGCTGGTGCTGGCTGGAGGGCTCGCCTACCGCCAGATCATCCAGTACGGCAATTACGGGGAGCGCGAGCGCCTGCAGAACCAGCGCCGCGTGCTGGTCCCCGGGCCGCGGGGCAACATCTACGACCGCGACAACCGCCTGCTCGTGGGCAACCGTTCCCGGTTCGCCGTCACGCTCTTTCTCGACGAATTGCGCCGCGAATTCCGCCGGGAATACATCGAGGTGGTCCGGCATTACCGCGAGAGCGAAACCTCGGGCGACATCACCCGGAGCGACCGGCCCTCGCCCGCCCAATTTGAGCAGATTGCCCGCGCGCAGGTGGTCCAGCGTTACCTCGACCAGATCAACCGGCTGCTGAGCCGCGACGAGAAGGTCGACATGCGCGAGCTCAATCGCCACTTTCAGCAACAGCTCCTGCTGCCTTACATCTTGCTCGACGATTTGAAACCCGAGGAATTCGCCCGCCTCATCGAGCAACTGCCGGTGCAATCGCCGCTGCAGGTCTACACTTCCAGCACCCGCTACTATCCGAACGGCTCCACCGCCGCCCATGTGCTCGGCTATGTCCGCACCACGGACGAGGTGTCAGGCGACGACATGAGCGGGGAAGACCTCAAGACCTTTGCGTTCAAGGGCACGGCCGGCCGCGACGGACTGGAATTGCAGTACGACCCCCTGCTGCAGGGCGAGACGGGTTCCGCGATTTATCGCGTCGATCCCGCCGGATTTCGCGTCAATCCGCCGTTGGAGAAACACGCGCCGCACCAGGGGGAACGGCTCGACATCACCCTGGATCTTGACCTGCAGGTCGCAGCCGAAAAAGCCATCGATCAATTCGAAACCCTCAAAGGCGCGGCCGTCGCGCTCGATGTGCGCACCGGCGAGGTCCTTGTCCTCGCGAGCAAGCCGGATTACGATCTCAACGAATTCTCCCCCCGCTTGAGTACGGCCGCCGCCCAGAAGATCCACGAGACCGGAGCATGGACCGACCTGGCGATTGCCGGGGTGTATCCTCCGGGTTCGACGTTCAAGTTGATCACCGCCATCGCGGGCCTACGCAGCGGCCTGATTACGCCCGACGGCTTCACCGCCGACTGCGAAGGGACGATGCGGATCGGCAACCGCACCTTCTACTGTGACAAGAGCCCGGGCGGTTACCAACGCCACGGCATCATCGCGTTCCGCGAAGCCATCGCGCAAAGCTGCGACATCTATTTCTACACGGTGGGAATCAAGATCGGTCCGGAGGCGATGGCCGCGGAGGCGCGCCGCTTCCACCTTGATCAGCCCACGGGCATTGATCTGCCCTACGAGGTCCGGCGCATGTTGATCCCGGACCCGGCGTGGAAGAAGCGCGTCAGAGATGAGGCCTGGTTTGCCGGCGACACCGCCAACATGGCGATCGGCCAGGGTGATGTGGGAGTCACCCCGATGGATATGGCCTGCTTTGTGGCGTCGCTGGCCCGCGGGGAGACCACTACCCGGCCCACGCTGCTCCACGACCCGCACCGCGCCCGCCAGCACACGGAACCGATCGGTCTCACCCCAGCGCAGTTTGCGGCGATCGTCGACGGCATGGAGGGATGCACGATCAACGGGACCGCGAAAATCTTCGCCACCCCGACCTACGGCATCCCCGGATTGCGGATCGCCGGCAAGACGGGCACGGCGCAGACCACGCGGGATGGCAACAAGATCAATATCGCGTGGTTCGTCTGTTTCGCCCCAGTCGAGAATCCGCAAATTGCCATTGCGGTCGCAATTGAAGGCGACACCCCAGGGGAGAGCTTCGCCGGCGGACACTATGCCGCGCCCGTGGCGCAAGCAGTGCTGAAGGCCTGGTTTGAGAAATCCCAGCACCCGGCTGCATCTCCGGGAAGCGCCGCCGCCAACTGATCCGTCGCGCCGGTCGTCCCATGACGCCAGTCACTTCGTGGCGCCAGTCTCGGACTGGCGTTCCGATCCGCCGGTCGCAGACCGGCGCTACTCGGAGCACCTGACGCCGGTCGCAGACCGGCGCTACCCATTCCGGTCGCAGCCTAACGTTGAGCCCGTTCGTCGCACCGCCCGGCGGGCCCGGCGGAACACCAGCTGCGGTTGCGGCCAGGTCGGTCGCGGCCCGTAGCGCAGACGCTGCAGCTCGGCCAGCACCGCGCCGTCTTCGACTTGCCGCCGATCGCGCCCGCCCATCTTGCGCAGCCAACGTCCCGCCTCGCGGCGCACGGGATCCATCCCCTCCCGCCGCCAGCCCCGGCCGCGCCACCACCAACCAAGGGTGCGGCGCCCCCACAGCACGCCGGCCGCCAGCACCGCGCCCGCGCCGGCCAGCCCGCACCAGGCCCACCCGGCCGCCCAGGGACGGTTGCGCCAGCTCCGCAGCGGGCCGAACGCGTTTTCCAGCAGCGCCCGCACGGCCGCCCCGAAACGACCCGTCGTTTCCTTGAGCCCAACGAACAGGGCGATCTGCGTCCGTTGGTCGAAACTGACAATCCGCCGGTACCACAGAATGCGGACGGCATCCAGGCGCGCCCTCCAGGTGCGGTCCGACCGTTGCGTCAACAAACGGGACTCGTCGGCGCCGCTTTGGGCACCCGCATTAACGGGCGCCGATCCATCGGTGGGGTCGACCCGGATCCATCCCGTGCGACCGTCGTAAATCTCGCACCAAGCGTGCGCGTGGGTATTGCGCACCATAAAGTAGTCCTCATAGGCATTCCAGTCCCCGCCCTTGAATCCCGTCACCGCGCGCGTCGGATAACCCGCCGCGCGCGCCAGGAGCGTAAACGCAGCCGTGAACAACTCACAATGCCCCGGAAGATCCGACTCCATCCAGGCCACCGCTAGATCACGGTCTCCGCCGGGCAAGTCCACCTTCAGCGAATATCCATGGCGCTCATCCAGCCAGCGGCGCGCCCGCACAGCAAACTCCGCCGCACTCCCGGGGGCACCCCCGGAAACCTGCCTGACCATCCGCTGCAGAGCGGCCAGGTCGGCGGGCCGCTCCGGCAATTCCAATGTCGTGAGGGGATAAATCGTCCGGGATCGCGCCGGGTTGACGGAAGCCTTGGAACCGACCGCCGGCGCCGGCGGTGTTTGCTGTGCCCGGCGCAAAGCGTCGCCGAACAGCCGGTCCGGCATGAAGCCGTCGGTCGCCATTCCCTCCACTCGATAGGCCGTCATGCTCACTGGCTCGTTGCGCAACGCCACAATCCCCAACTGACCGAGGTTCTGCACCGATTGCGGCTCGCGAAACTGCAGCCGCGCAAATCGCCCCCCGAGTGGCAGGAACCGGCTGATCCCCGATTCAAGGTAAAACGTCCACACCACGGGCAGATCGGCCGCCGCCGGCGCACCGCGCAGGAACGAATTCGTCCGCGTGCTCCGCGTCAGCTCGGCTTTCAACCCGAGCGAGGTCCGAAACTCCCCGTCGCGATATTCGTCCAGCACGACCATCCGCCAGTACGGTATCGCGGGAATGCGCGCCGGATCGGAAGCGTCGACGCGGAGCGCAATCGAGTTGTCCTGCTGGATGTCAATCACGTCTCCGAGGCGGATGGAATCCGAGAATCCGGTCCGGCTTTGTTTCGTTAGGAAACGATCGAGGAACAAGCCGCTGTCGATCTGAAACCGCGGAATCGCGAGAAACAACAGGGCCGACACCGCCAGCACCCCGAGGAAGAGCGCACCGCCCAACGCAAGCAACCGTACGTCGGCGGCCTCCCGCAAACGGTGGGCCAGGCGCCGCCAATGCACTGTCGTCCATTCAGGTGGAATGCCGCTGGCCAACGACCCAGCCGGCTTCGGTCTGGAGTCGATCGCGCCGGCGGCGGCCGCCCCGGCTTCCGCCGCCTCCGTCAGCGTGATGACAAACAGGAAGGCCAGCGTCCCGGCAGTGAAAACCAGGATGTGCAGCGCGAACTCCAGCGAAACGGTCAGCACGCCGGCCACCATCACCAGGAACAGACCGAGCACGATGATCTGCAAGTCGTCGCGCTTTTTCCGGTAGCTCACGCCGCGATACAGCAGGAGCAGGTAGTCCAGGTGAACCATTGCCGGCAACAGCTGCGCGCTGGAGTAGAAATCCCACGCGAACAGCGCCACGATGACCGGAAAAGCAAAGCGATGCGCGAGGGGTGGCACGCGCGCCGGCAGATCCGGCCGGGCCAGCGCCAGCAGCACCGCGACGGTCGTGACGGTCGCGAGCAGCCAGGCGTCAATCTCCATATAGCCGACCGTCGCGACGGAAATCAGCACCAGGAGTCCGCCGAGCAGCCAGCGCAACTGCCGCAGTTCATCGATGCTAAGCTGTGGCCGTTTTCTGTCCATCGACGTAGGCGGCCACGCCCCGGACCGCTTCCGGGGCAAAGGTGACGATATTGCGGCGGGCCTGGGCGGCCCGGAGAGCGTTGCCGGCATCCGGGCCTGTTTCTTTCAAGCCGACCTTGGGCTGGGTTGCGGATCCCGGATCCTCCGTTTTCCACTCCAGCATCGCCAACTGATCCAGGAAAAACTCCAGGTCCCGCACCCGACGGATGGCGATCGCCGCGCCGGTGTCGATCGCCGCGCCCATCAGGCGGGCCTCGGTAAACAGATCCTCCGCCAGCGTCGCCGCGAAACCGCACATCCGTTCAAACTGCTCTTCGCGCAGCCAGATCCCCGCCGCCGTATCGATCCGCAGGAAATAGACTGCGGTGCTTTCCGCCGCGTATTGCCGGACCATGAGCCGGCGGAGACGCGCGCTCGCTTTCCAATGGACCAGCCGATGAGAGTCGCCCGCCTGGTAACGGCGCAAGGCGAGCAGGTCGTTACTCGCTCCGGCCCTTGCCAGGCGCACACCTTCCGCCGAATGCGGGGCGGCGGCGACGCGGACAAATTGATACTCCAACGGCGCCGGCCAGACCAGCACCTCCTGCCGCAACGCGGTGCCATGACTCTTGCGGAGAAAACCGAAGGGAAACAGCGAACCGACGCCAGTCAGTTCCACCCGCACCAGCCCGCGCCGCGCCGGCTTGAACAACCAGTCCAGCCGGGTCTCGCCGCCCGGATCGAGTCGCGCCCGCTGGAACAACGTCACGCGTTCGGTGAGTCTTTCGAGCTGGGCAAACGCCGCCCGGATCTGGCCCGAAGTCGCCCGGATGGTGGCTTCCGGACGCCGCGGACCCGCCGCCACCGGGCGCGCCACCAGGTCGAACCAAAGCCCGTAGACCGGGACCCGAGATTTGCGGTTCCGCAACTCGAGCGTGACGGGCGCCTCCTGGCCCGCGCGCAGCGGTCGCGGCACTAGCAGGAGCCAGGAAACGCCGCGCAAGTTGACCCACGACATCACCCCGCTGAGGATCAAGCACGAAAGGATTAACGACAGCGTGATAAACAGGATGTTGTTGGCCGCGTTGTAGGCCGCCGAACCAATCCCGAGCGCCAGCCCGATCAGCGCCAGGCCCGACACGGTCGGCATCACGCGTTGATTGGTGGTCGGGTAAACCAGCGACCAAAGAAATTCGCTCCAGCGGCCAGGCTGCCGAACGCGGATGCTCGGACCATCCCATTCGGCCCGCGGAGGTGCTGCATCGCTCTGAGAATTCATCGACTATTCGGCGTCAGAAATCCCAAAATCCAAGGTCCAAATCTCAACGAAGTCTCAAAACAAAAACCGACCGTGCATACAAGTCGGTTCGAAGTCTGGACGTACGGCGATTGCGATCAGGGATGTAAAGTTTGAGATTTGTGATTTGATCCTTGGAACTTGTGCCTTGGAACTTTTAATTTTGGATTTCCAGCGCAGCGGCTTTACAATGGCGGTGGGATTGCTCCCACGATCCGCCGGAGCGCAACGGCCACGGCGTTTCGCTCTTCCAGCGCGTCCGAGGTTGGCCGCACCAGCGCCAGTCGGTGCCCCAGAATCGGCAGCACCAGGTCGAACACATCCTCGGGCATCACAAAATCGCGCCCGTTCAGCAGCGCCCGGGCCTGGGCGGCCCGTTTCAGCGCCAGGCCTCCGCGCACACTGGCCCCCGCCTTGAATTCCGCCTCGGTGCGCGTCGCTGCAACGATCTTGAGGAGGAAGTCCAGCACGCTCTCCTCGACAAACACCTGCGTGCAGAGTTGTTGCAGTTTGACCACGTCCCCCCGCGTCACGACCGGATTCAACTGGATCGAATCATACGTCATCTGCGGGGCGCGAAGGATCTCCAGCTCATCGGCCGTCTGGGGATATCCCATCCGGATCCGCATGAGGAAGCGGTCCATCTGGCTTTCGGGCAGCGGAAAGGTGCCCTCGTAGTCCACCGGATTCTGCGTGGCGAGCACCATGAATGGCTCGCCGACGGCGTGGGCTTCGCCGTCGATCGTGACCTTGGCGCGGTCCATCACTTCGAGCAGAGCCGACTGGGTCTTGGGGGTCGCGCGGTTGATCTCGTCCGCCAGGACGATGTTGGCAAAAATCGGCCCGGGCTTGAACACGAACTCCCGCACGTGCTCGTCGTAGATGGCGACGCCCGTGACGTCGCTGGGGAGGAGGTCGCTGGTGAATTGCAGTCGCGAAAACGAACAATCCATCGAGCGCGCCAGCGAATAAGCCAGCGTGGTCTTGCCGAGGCCCGGCAGGTCTTCGATCAGCAGATGCCCCCCCGCGGCAAAACAGATGAGCGCCCGCTCGATCACGTCGTCCTTGCCTTTGACGGCATGGCGCATGTTGGCCTTCAGCCGTTCCAGCGTCCGCCGCGCCTCCGTCACCTGGTCCGTAATCATGAACTCGGTCATGCCAACGACGCTAGAGGGAGGCGACCGAGGAGCAAATCGAAAGGGCTACGCCAGCAGCTTCAGCAGCGCGCTGAAATCTTCGTCGGCAGAACCGTGGCTCTCGGCCAGCTGCAGTCGCTCCCGCGCCGCTTCGAGCAACGGTAAGGGCGAGTCCTTCGCGGCGCCCGACGCCAGCCGCATGTCCTTGTGCATGTGTTTGACCGAAAACTGGGGCGAAAAATCACCGGTACGCAGCTTGGGCTCTTTGAGCTCGGCCAACGGGGAGTAGCCGACGTTCCCAGCGAGCGCATCGAAAAACGTGTCGTCACTGATTCCCGCCCGGCGGGCAAAGGTCAGCGCCTCGCACAGGCCTTCGAGCATCACCGCGAGATTGAGGTTCATGGCGAGTTTGAGCGCCGCCGCCTTCCGCGGCTCGGCCGCGATGACCAGGCGCTTCTCCGACACCAGCTGCAGCAGCGGTTGCACCGCCGCGATGAGGTCGGCAGGCCCCCCGAGGTAAAACACGGTCTTCCGTTGTTCGGCCGCCGGCTTGCTGCCCGTAAACGGGGCCTCCAGGTAACGCGCTCCGCGTGCCTCCACCTGCGTCCGGAAGCGATCACTGCTGTCCGGATCGATCGTGCTCGACTGAATCACTATTTTCCCCGCGCCCAGCCGGGGCAGAATTCGGTCCAATATGCCTTGGACCGCCGGCGGATCAGCCACCACGATCTGGATCGCATCCGCGGCATCCGCCACCGCTTCCGGTGACTCCTTCCAGCACGGTCGGGTTGGCTGCGGCGTGCGATTCCAGCAACCGGCCAACACCCCCGCGGCCGCATAATGTTTCGTCCACGTCCCGCCGATGATCCCGAGCCCGATTACGCCGATGGTTTTCATGATGGCCGACTACTAAACACACGCGGTCCGCAAAGAAAAGCTCCGCGCGCAATTCGGCCTGCTGTTTTACCCTTGTTCGCCACGGCTGCTGTCCTGAGAGTCAATCGCCGGGAGGATCGGGCAATGGCGCAAAATCGTCCCGGAGAACTCGAACGATGAAACTTATCAACCAGGAAATCATCAACGGATTGATCAAACGGGCCACCGAGGTCACCCGGCGGCGGTCCAACTACAATCTTCATCCGGTGCCGGAGGATCCGGTGCAGCGCCTGTTGGTCGCCACCAAGCTCGATACCTATTTCCGACCTCATCTGCATGAAATCCAGTGGGAGTGCGCGGTGGTGCTGCAGGGGGCGTTCGATCTGTTCATTTTCGACGAAACCGGCGTGATCACCGAGAAGGTCCGATTGGGCAAATCCGGCGATGCCCTGGGCTTCGAAATTGCCGCCCGCGTCTGGCACGGCTGGCTGCCGGTCGAGGACGACGGCGTGTTCTTTGAGGTGAAGCAGGGGCCTTACGATCCGGTCCGCGGCACCACGTTTGCGCCCTGGGCGCCGCCGGAGGGCGAGGCCGCGGTGCCCGCCTTCCTGGCCCGCCTGCGGTCCGCCAAGGTGGGCGACCGGATGGGAGGCTGAGCGGCCTGCACCGGTCGCCGCCGGATGCAGCCAACCGTCATTCGCCACCCGGCATGTCGCAAAAAGGCAATGTGGAAATCAGGAAGGCTGGAATGCGGTTCCCCAGCTCCGGGGTTTCTGATTTCCACATTCCACCGGTTGGCCCGGCGCCGCTGGACTCCCGGCCCGTGATCCAACCGAACGGCAGAATCTAGGCTTCGGCGAAGATCTCCAGCATCCGCCCGAAGAGCCGGTCGACTTTCTCCTGGTTGGATTTCACCAGGTGCTGGAACCGCGCGAAATCGATCTCGGTCCCGGCGAGACCGTTGGCGTAGTTGTCGACCAGCGCCAGGCTGTTGTAGTGCAAGCCAGCCTCGACGCACAGATCGGCCTCATGGGCGGCGGTCATGCCGATCACGTCGCCCCAGTCCTTGATGATTCGGATCTCGGCCTTGGTTTCAAATCGCGGTCCGCGCATCTGCACGTAGACCATGCCGGTCTTGACCTCAAATTCCGGCGCCAGCTTCGCAACCAGAACGGGGATCAGATTATTGGCAATGCCCGGTGCGCCGCCCTTGAGTTCGGTGTCGAAGAACGTGGCCGGGCCCTGCTGAAGGCCCACGTAATCGCCGCACGAGACCAAAGTACCGGGCGGTAATTCCGGCTTGAGCGAGCCGACAGAATTGAGCGACAGCACGTCCCGGTAATCCAGGTCCGCCAGCGCGCGGATGTTGGCGCGGTGGTTGATCGCATGCGGCGGCAGCGGAAAGCCGTCGCCATGCCGGTTGATTAACACAAATTCCCCGTGCTGCCGGTAAGTAACCGTGCCAAACCGCGTCGTAATCGTGCGGACCGCCCACGCCGCGAACCGGGTGCTGTTTACTATGCTCGTGCCGCTGAGGAACGCGACCTTCATACCTGCTGACTAGGCGACGGCCTGAACGGCGACGCAACCGCTTTCTGGGTCAAATCCTCCGGCCGGTCATTCCCCTTGTCAAACGGCGACGCCCCCTCATAAAGGGCCGGAATCCACGCATGCCTTCCGCCGGCCCCAATGTTCCCCGCCACGTCGCCATCATCATGGACGGCAACGGGCGGTGGGCGAAGCAGCGCGGCCTCCCGCGCATCGAGGGTCACCGCCGCGGCGTGGAGACGGTGCGCTCCATCATCGACGCGGCGCGTGAACTGGGCATCCAGTATTTGACGCTTTACGCGTTCTCGGCCGAGAACTGGCAACGCCCGCCGGACGAGGTCTCGGCGCTGATGAGCCTGCTCGAGTTGTTTCTCCGGCGCGAAGCCAAGACCCTGATCAAGAATCGCATCCGCCTGCACACGATCGGCCGGATCGAGGAGCTGCCGGCGGGGCCGCTCAAAGAACTCAAGCGCGCGATCGCCGCGACCCAGGAATTCACGGACTGGAACCTGGTGTTGGCGCTCAATTATGGTTCCCGCACCGAGCTCGCCGACGCCGCTCGCGCCTACGCCGACGCCGTCGTCGCCGGACGAGAAAAGCCAGAGGAGTGCTCGTGGAGCGCGCTGAGCCGGTATCTCTACACCGCCGACCTGCCGGATCCCGACTTATTGATCCGAACTTCGGGAGAAACGCGGCTCAGCAATTTCCTTCTTATGCAGTGTGCCTATGCGGAGATGATCTTCTCCCCGGTTCTGTGGCCCGATTTCACCAAGGCCGAACTCGTCACCGCCATCGAAGAGTACCAGCGCCGGGAGCGGCGGTTCGGCCTCACCGGCGAACAGGTCAAGCCCCCCGTCAGGGTCCACCGGCCCGCAGTTAATCAATAATCCTCCGACCCCCGTTCCCGCCCGTGCTCAAACGGACGATCAGCACCATCATTCTTTGGAGCCTCCTCCTGCTCTGCCTCCGCTTTTTCGGCATTGACGGCGCCGTCTGGCTCATCACCGCGATGAGCGTGCTCACGCTGTACGAGTTCTATGCGATGCTCGGCCACATGGAACTCGCCCCCTTCAACCGGCTGGGGCTCGCCTTGGGCGCGGCCATCACGCTGGCACCCCGCTATTTTGAGCCGAACGTCACGGCAGGGGAATTGCTGGCCCTGGGAGTCATCGTGTTTTCGGTGCGGATTCTCGGCGAGCGGGAAGCCCAGAACCGGGTCGAAACACTTTGCTGGACCTTGTTCGGGCTCGTCTACGTGCCGTTCATGCTGCATTTCCTGGTGCGGATCGCGCTCATTGCCACTCCCCATCCGCACACCGGTCTGGTGCTCGCATTCTGGCTGATCGCCGTGAGCAAGTTGTGTGACACCGGAGCTTTGCTCACGGGCCTCGCCATCGGCCGGCACAAGATGGCGCCCAACATCAGCCCGAAGAAATCCTGGGAGGGAGTGGCGGGCGGCGTGCTGCTCTCCGTGATCGCAGGGGCCGGGCTGGCCTGGGGCTGCCGCGCCTACCTTCCGGCGAATTTCACGCCGGCGATCGGTGCCATCGTCGCCCTGCCGCTCGCGATTCTCGGGGTGGTCTCCGATCTCGTGGAATCGATCATCAAACGCCGCGCGGATATCAAAGACGCCGGCCAAACCATCCCCGGCATCGGGGGCGTGTTTGATTTGTCCGACAGCCTGATTCTCATTGCCCCGGTTGGCTGGGCGGTGTTTCACCTGCTGTAAACGTCTGGCCGTTTTTCTTGCTGAAACCCATGCAGCAATCTACCCCGCCCGCACCCACCACCGCCGCAAAAAGGCGCATCGTACTGCTCGGCGCCACCGGTTCCATCGGCGAGAACACCCTGCGCGTGGTGGCCGCCCACCGCGATCGATTGGAACTCGTGGGCATCGCGGCCTGCACCAATCACCGGCGCCTCGCCGAAATTGCGCGCCAGTTCGGCGTCCGTCACATTGGCGTTTTCGAGAATGGCGCGCTGGCAGAAGCCCGCGCCGATCTGGCGGCGTTTCCGGCCGGCGCGCAGCTCTACGGTGGACTTAGCGGCTTGATCGATCTGGCGCAACTGCCGGAGGCCGACTTGGTGCTCGTGGCCGTGGTCGGCACCGTCGGGTTGCGACCCGCGCTGGCGGCGCTGGCCGCGCGCAAGGATCTCGCCCTCGCCTCGAAGGAGATCCTGGTGGTGGCCGGCAAGTTCGTCATGGCGGAGGCGCGCGCCCACGGCGTCCGGTTGTTGCCGGTCGACAGCGAACACAACGCGGTCTTCCAATGCCTGGAGGGTCACTCGGCCGCGGCGGTGCGCCGCATTGTCCTGACGGCCTCCGGCGGGGCGTTTCGCGAGCTCCCGCTGGCGGCGCTGGGACGCGTGACGCCCGAGGACGCGCTCAAGCATCCGAACTGGTCGATGGGGCCCAAGATCACGGTCGACTCGGCCACGCTGGCCAACAAGGGACTGGAACTGATCGAGGCGCAGTGGCTGTTCGGCCTGCGGCCCGACCAATGCCAGGCGGTCCTGCACCCCCAAAGCATCGTCCATTGCCTGGTCCAGTTCGCCGACGGCACGATGCTCGCGCAACTCGCTCCCCCGTCGATGACTTTTCCCATCCAACACGCGCTGCTCTATCCCGAACGCCTGCCAGGGGTCGCCGCGCCGATCGACCTCGACCGGCTGTTCAGCCTCGATTTCCGGCCGGTGGACGAGACGCGCTATCCCTGTCTGTCGCTGGCCCGATCGGCCATGATGGCCGGCGGGGTTGCTCCCGCCGTTTTCAACGCCGCCAACGAGGTGGCGGTGACGGCGTTTCTGGCCGGCCGGGTCCCGTTCCTTGCTATTCCGGAGCTCATTGATAACACTCTTCAGGTAACGTCGAATTTCGAACCGGCTGACCTCGATGCGGTCTTGGAAGCCGACCTCGCGGCCCGCCGCACTACTCAATCGAGCATCACCAACCTTCGGTCCTGATCCGCGCGTGTTTCCCGAACTCCTTCAGTCAATCGGCTCCAGCCTCTGGGCGGTATTTTTGATCGTTCTTTTTTTCGGGGGCACGATCTTCGTCCACGAATTGGGCCATTTTCTGGCCGCCCGACGCCGGGGCGTACACATCGAGCGTTTCTCGATCGGCTTTGGGCCCAAGATCTTCGCCTGGCATGGCAAGGACGGTGTGGAATACCGGATCTCCTGGCTTCCGCTCGGCGGCTACGTGGTGCTGCCGCAGCTGGCCGACCTGGGAGCGATTGAAGGCGAATCCAAGGTCGACGTCGAACGACTGCCTCCCATCAGCTACGGAACGAAGATGCTGGTGGGCGTCGCCGGCGCGGCTTTCAATGTACTCTTTGCGTTCCTGCTGGCGTTCGCCCTCTGGCTGGCCGGGCGGCCGGAACTGGAGAATATCACCTCCACCCGCATCGGCTATGTCGAGCCGACGGTGAAATTGCCTGACGACCGGGAGGTTCCCAGTCCGGCTCGGGCGGCCGGTTTGAGAGTCAACGACGTCATCCGGGCGGTGGACGGCCGGACCGTCAGCGACTGGCCCGATGTGCAAGAGGCACTGGTGCTTGGAACCGGCATGGGACCGGACGGCCAACGCGTGGCGAAACTGACCATTGAACGGGCCGGTTCCCTCATCGACGTTGTCGTTCACCCGCTGCGCCTCGGGGAAGAACAGACGCGCCGGATCGGCATCTCCTCGGCCCATGAAGTGATTGTCGACAAGATCGATCCGGGTTCTCCCGCCGGAAGCTGGGGCTTGCAGGCCGGAGACCGGTTTCAGAGTGTCGACGGAATCCCGGTGACCGGGATCCAGGCTCTCTCGGAATACCTGGCCCAACATCTCAAACAAAAATTCACTCTCGTGGTGCTGCGAAGCGGCCAGCGCGTCCAGTTGGTGGCACCGGAAGAGGCGCCAATGGCGGCGCATGCGTTCTCCGGGGTCGAATTCACCACCAACTACCGCCTGCTTTACCAGACCCCATGGAGCCTTTGCTCCCAGATCGTGGACACGACCTTCCGGACGCTGTGGAACCTCATCCAGCCACGGGGTGATGTGACCCTGTCCAATCTCAGCGGCCCCATCGGCATCGGGCTCGGATTCTGGCGAGCGGCGCAGTCCGATTACCCGGTCCGTTTTGCGATCTGGTTCGCCGTGCTGTTGAATCTCAATCTCGCCATCTTCAACCTGCTGCCGATTCCCGTGCTCGACGGCGGCCAGATGGTGTTCGCCACGATTGCGCGCCTCCGGAGGCGCGCGCTGCCGGCCAACTTTATCATGTCGGCGCAAGGCGTGTTCATGGTGCTCCTGCTCTCCCTGATCCTTTACGTCAGCGTTTTTGATGTGAAACGCCTGGTGCGCGACGTGCGGGCCGATCGGGCGGAAACCCATGAGCCCGCCGCGCCCGCGCCCAAGCCCGCCACCGCGCCCTGACGCCCCGCCGCCGGCCGTCCGCATGCCTTACTGCGCGTCCCGCTTTCACACCATCCGCCGCTTCACCATTGCCGTGAAGGTGGGCGCCGTCGGAGTCGGCGGATCGAATCCGCTCCGGTTGCAGTCGATGACCACCAGCGACACGCAAGACGTGGACGCCACCGTCCGCCAATGCATCGCGCTGGCCGAGGTGGGCTGCGAGATCGTGCGGATCACCGCCCCGAACGTGCCCGCCGCAAAATGCCTCCGGCAAATCCGGGAGCAATTCACCGCCGCCGGTTTTGGCGCGGTGCCCCTGGTGGCGGACATTCACTTTCTGCCCTCCGCGGCGATGGAGGCGGTCGAGCACGTGGAAAAAGTGCGCGTCAATCCTGGCAACTATGCCGATAAGAAAAAATTCGCAGCCCGCGAATATACCGACGCCGAATACAACCGGGAGCTGGAGCGGCTCCATGACGCCTTTTCACCGCTCGTCCGCCGCTGCCGGCAGCTCGGACGCGCCCTGCGCATTGGCACGAACCACGGCTCCCTGTCCGACCGGATCATGAATCGCTTTGGCGACACGCCCCTCGGCATGGTGGAGAGCGCGCTGGAGTTCGTACACATCGCGGAATCGCACGACTTCCACGATCTCATTCTGTCCATGAAGGCGAGCAATCCGAAGGTCATGATCCAAGCCTACCGGTTGCTCGTGGAACGCCTGGATGCGACCCACCGCCCCTACCCCCTGCATCTCGGGGTGACCGAGGCGGGCGACGGCGAAGACGGCCGTATCAAAGGCGCAATCGGGATCGGCGCCCTGTTGCTCGACGGACTGGGTGACACCCTCCGGGTTTCCCTGACCGAGGACTCGGTCTACGAAATCCCGGTGGCGCGGGCGATCGCGACCAAAGCGATGAGCCTGTGGAAAATTGCGGAGACCGGAGACCGGAAACTGGAAAGTGGATACCGGGAACCGGAAAGGGAATTGGTGCGGTCTCTGTGCGATCCCGTCTCCGGGATCCGCTCTCCGGTTTCGGTCAGCAACGCTCCGGTATCCGACATCCGCTCTCCGGTATCGGTTGACCCGTTTCATTTCTCACGGCGCGAGATCACGACCTTGTCTCTGTCTTCCTCTTGCGCCGTCGGACCGGAGTTTCCGCCCCGCGTCGTCGTGCGCGTGCCCTCGGCTGACCAGCTGCAGGAAACGGCCGGGGCGCTGGCCGCGGCCTCTTTGCCTGACACTCCGGTGGAAGGCCTCCTGGTGCCGGTCCCGGACGCTGCGGTATTGACCGCACTGCGACGGACAATGGAGGGCGTGACGCTCCCGGCCAGTTTCCTCGCCCTCGATCTGGCACCGGCCGTCACGGTCGGCGAACTGGTCGATTTTCTGTCCGCCGCTCCCAGCCGCTTGCTGGTCTGCCGCCGGTTCGGCCCCGCCGCCGCGGAGCTGGTTTCCTGGACCCGCCTCGTGCGTTCCACGCGGCACGTTCTCGCCGTCGACGTGGCGCCGGGGGATCTTCCCGCGCTGGCGGGCGCGCTGCGCGAGCTCGGCGACGACCGGCTCATTTTCACGTGCTCGGACTTCCGCTTTTCGGTATCCGGTATCCCCCATCCGCCATCAGAAATCGCGCACGCCCTTGGCGCCTACCGCTCGTTGACCGAGCAGCTCCGCGCCGCCGGGTCGCGCGCCCCGATCTGGATCCGGAACACGACCGCCAACGCGGTGACCGCTGACGCCAGTTTCCTCGGGCGCTTGCTCGAGGCCAGTTTCCTGACCGGCGGGTTGCTCGGCGACGGCATCGGTGACCTGTTGAGCGTGGAAACGGAGCCTGACCCGGTCCGCGCCACCCGACTGGCGTACAACCTTCTTCAGGGCGCCGGCGCCCGGGCTTCCAAGACGGAATTCGTGGCCTGCCCCAGCTGCGGGCGCACCCTGTTCGACCTGCAAAGCACCACGCAGCGCATCCGGGAGAAAACCGGTCATCTTAAGGGAGTCAAAATCGCCATCATGGGCTGCATTGTGAATGGCCCGGGCGAGATGGCAGATGCAGATTTTGGATACGTCGGCGGCGCCCCCGGCAAGATCAACCTGTATGCCGGGAGAGACTGCGTGCAGTACAATCTGCCGCAAGCCGAGGCGGACGACCGCCTGATCGAGCTGATCAAGCAGCGGGGCCGCTGGCAGGAGCCGCCGGCGCCGGCGGTTTGAGCCCGTCTCCGGACGAGGCGGTCGGGCATTCTTCCCGCGGCGTTACCGGACGAGGTCGCAGCAAACTCGTCACCGCTTCGTCACTACCGTCATGCGAACGTAACCCGAGTATTCAGATCGGCCGGACCCCGGTTTGGCCAAGGGAATTCCGACCTTTGCTGCCGCGTTCCTTGTAGTGACGGTTTTGCTACGATTTGGTCCGGCCGCGGGGGCTGGCGATCCGCGCGAGCCCTTCCACCCGGCCGAGCCATAAATCGATGTGAATAACTTGTGGGAAAGTTCCTCTTGAAATGCATTTTGTGATTCACGTTACTCCGCCCTTCGCTTTTAGTGAGCGACACCTTGATCGTTCTTTCCCACGTCAGCAGTCAGCCTTTACCAGCAAGCCCTCTGGGAGTTTTTATTTCCTTCTGGCTATCAACGTCTTATCACTCCGTTTTACCTGTATCCCATCCCGTTGAAACCGGACATGCCTTTCTCCTTCGAGCGAGCGAGCAAATCGGCCCTGCCAGACGCGAGAGATTGCCTTCAAGGGAGTTCGTGTGAATAAACTCCCTGCTTCGCCTGTTCCATGCCTTCGCTGACTCTCCCGTCCAGCTTGTGGGAAACCGTCAAATGTGACTTCAAGGGGCTCTTCCCCGAGGACGTTTTCCAGATGTGGTTTGAACCCATCGTTTGCCTCGAAACGACCGAGGACGCGATAACGCTCGGCGTGCCCAATGATTTCGCGGCGATCTGGATCCACGACAACTACCTGGATCTCATCACCCAACGCCTTCGCCTGACTGCCGGCCGGTTGATCACGGTGTCGTTGAAGGTCTGCCATGGCGGCACCGCCGGTCGTTCCGGCAGCAATCCCCCCATCCCGATCAATGCCGCTGGTGAAAGTGCTTCCCCGCACCCCAATCGTCTGCGCGCGGCCCCCCGCCGGACCGGGCGATTCGACGAGAAAGGCCCCTACGCGGGCTCGCTCAACCCTCGGAACACGTTCGAGAATTTCGTCGTCGGCGCCAACAACCAGCTTGCCCATGCGGCGGCGCTCGCGGTGGCCCAGGCTCCGGCGCAAGCCTTTAACCCGCTGTTCATTTACGGTGACACCGGTTTGGGCAAAACCCACCTCATGCATGCGGTGGGGCACAGCATTCTCCGCAATAACCCCGAAGCCAAGGTCGCCTACCTTTCCACCGAGAAATTCACCAACGAATTCATCCAGGCGTTGCAGGAGAACAGCCTTACGCGCTTCCGCCAGCGGTACCGCAACGTCGATGTATTGCTGCTGGACGATGTGCAATTTTTGAGCAACAAGGAGCGCATCCAGGAGGAGTTCTTTCATACCTTCAACGACGTCTTCGAGTCCGGCAAACAGGTCGTCCTCTCCAGCGATCGGCCGGCGAGCGAGATCGCCAAGCTCGAGTCGCGCCTCGTCTCGCGGTTCCAATGGGGCTACGTGGCCGACATCCAATCGCCCGATTTCGAAACCCGCGTGGCGATTTTGCGGACCAAGGCCGCCTGCCTGAAATTCGACGTCCCCCCGGCGGTCATCAATTTCCTCGCCCAGCACATCTCCAAGAACATCCGCCGCCTCGAGGGGGCGCTCATCAAGGTGGCCAGCTACTCCGCCCTCACGAACAAGCCGCTGGATCTGCCGACGGTCGAGGTGCTGCTGCAAGACGTTCTGATGGAGCAGGCGCAGAATCAGTTGACGCTGGAGACCATTCAAAAGCGTGTCGCCGATCACTACCAGATCCGCCACAGCGATATGACCAGCAAACGCCGGCCGGCCAACATCGCCCTGCCCCGACAGATTGCCATGTATATCGCCCGCCAGCTCACCAAGCATTCCCTGCAGGAGATCGGCGACGCCTTTGGCGGCCGTGATCACGGCACCGTGATCCACGCCTGCAAGACGGTCGAAAACATGATGGAACAGGATGACTCCGTTCGCGGCAGCGTCGAGTTTCTCAAGGCCCAACTCGCCAAGTAAGCTCCCTTTCCCCAGTCCCTTTCATGAAACAGCCCAAGGTCCATTTTCCCAAGATACCCGCAATCGCCTTTGCCGGCCCGAAATCAGAGAATCCTCTATCCTTCAAGCACTACAATCCGGACGAGGTGATCGACGGCAAGTCGCTGAAGGAGCACCTGCGCTTCTCCATCGCCTATTGGCATTCGTTTCGCGGAGTAGGCGCCGATCCATTCGGTCCGGGCACCATCGTCCGCCCGTGGGAGAAGGGCAAGGATCCCATCTCCATCGCCCAGACGCGGATGGATGCCGCCTTCGAGTTCTTCGTCAAGATCCAGGCGCCCTTCTGGTGTTTCCATGACCGCGACATCGCGCCGGAAGGCCGCAGTCTGATCGAGTCCAACCGGAATCTCGACAAGCTTGTCGCCCACGCGAAGGAGCTGCAAAAGGCCACCGGCGTGAAGCTCCTCTGGGGCACGGCCAATCTTTTCTCCAATCCGCGGTATATGTGCGGTGCAGCCACGAACCCGGACGCCCACGTGTTCGCGTATGCCGCGGCGCAGGTGAAGAAAGCATTGGAGGTCACCAAGGAGCTTGGGGGTGAGAACTATGTCTTCTGGGGCGGGAGGGAAGGCTACGAAACCCTGCTGAATACCGATCTCAAGCGGGAACAGGAACACTTGGCGGCGTTCCTGCATATGGCGGTCGATCACGCCAAGGCCATTGGTTTCTCGGGGCAGTTCCTGATCGAGCCCAAGCCGATGGAGCCCACCAAGCATCAGTATGATTTCGATGTTGCCGCCGGGATTGCCTTCCTGAAGACGCACGGTCTCCACAAGCATTTCAAGTTCAACCTCGAGACCAATCATGCGACCCTCGCCGGCCACACGTTCCAGCATGAGATTGAAACGGCGGCAGCGCACGGCCTGCTCGGATCGATTGACGCCAACACCGGCGATCTCCTGCTGGGTTGGGACACCGATCAATTCAACACCGACGTCAAAGAACTCACCCTCGCGATGGTCTCGATCCTCCGCGCCGGCGGCCTCGGCTCCGGCGGCTTCAATTTTGACGCCAAACTGCGCCGTCCCTCGGTGGACCTGGAAGATCTATTCTACGCCCATATCGGCGGATTTGACGCGTACGCCCTGGCGTTCAAGCTCGCCCGGCGGATTCTGGCCGATGGCAAGTTCACGCAATTCTTGGCCGCTCGCTACCAGAGCTTCGACGCCGGCTTCGGCCGTGACATTGAACGGGGCAAGCTGGGCTTTAAAGAGCTTGACGAGATTGTGGTCAAGCTGGGCGAGCCGGTGCCGCGCAGCGGACGCCAGGAGTATCTCGAGACCCCGGTGAACCAGTATCTTCACGGCTGAATCGGAACGACGCCGTTGGGGTGGAGCGGCTTGTCCACAAGACGCTCTTCGCGCGTTGGAGCCACCGATCCCCGCCACGGCCCCGAGCGCGTTGGGGACAACGCGCACCACCTGAGCGGGGTGCCATCAGACACGCGCGCTACCTTTTTTATTGGCGACTACACA
>Ga0182011_10001169_pt1 | contig 23154 bp, 16 predicted proteins | sample 711E1DmetaG_FD_120481 | JGI IMG/M metagenome (GOLD analysis project Ga0182011, IMG submission 120481) | Permafrost microbial communities from Stordalen Mire, Sweden - 711E1D metaG | ecosystem: Environmental > Terrestrial > Soil > Wetlands > Permafrost | place: Sweden: Stordalen | collected...
CCATAAATGCAACGCCAGAAATTGTGATCTCTTTTTTACTTCTCGACTGAAAGAGGCAAGATCCATTTTTGGAAGCGATGCCAATCTTCAGGCAAATCGAAACGTATCCAGTTCAAGCCATCTCGCCGTCTCCTCCCTGGAATGATTTTGGAGGGGGCCACAAGAGCGAACGCAATATTCGCCTGTATAAAAAGCAGGGTTATCAGGTGTTCAAGCATCAACGTATTAGCGACAACCTAGAGCCAGACTTATGTGGAGAAATTGAAATAGGAGATCTGGCAAACTGTGGAGAAGTTCAAATAACAAGGCGCTCCACCAGATGGCAATTCCACTCGATCCACTGCCTCTGGTGAGCCTGGTCGTTGAGCCTGCAGACAGCGTCGACCGTAATCATGCAAGGGCCGAAGATTGGGGAATAAGGCATGGCAGATAGCTTCACCTATGATGTGTTTCTGAGCCACAACTCGCAGGATAAGCCGCAGGTACGCAAGCTGGCCGGGCGGTTGAAGAAAGCCGGGCTGCGGGTGTGGTTCGATGAATGGGTCATCAAGGCGGGGGATGACATCTACCTGGCCATCGAGCGGGGGTTGGAGGCGGCACGGGTGCAGGCGCTCTGCCTCTCGCCCGCGGCGCTGGGCTCGGAGTGGGTGACGCTTGAGCGTAGCACGGTCCTCTTCCGCGACCCGACCAATACCGGCCGCCGCTTCGTTCCGATACTGTTGGCGGACTGCACGCTGCCCGACACGCTGCGCCGCTATAAGTACGTGGACTTCCGCCAGGAGACGGCGGCCGCGTTCGACGAGCTGCTGGCCGCTTGCCGGGAGGAGGCGGAAGCAGCGCCACCCGCAGCGCAAAGTGAGCCGAAGAAGAAACCGGGGAGGCGGAAGCCCAAGCCGGCAAAGCCGCCGGAGATGGCCGAGCCGCTGGCGGTGCTGGAACGCAAGCTCACGGGGCATACGGACTGGGTCCGAAGCGTGGCCGTCAGTCCGGATGGGAAATGGGCGGCGTCTGGCTCAGATGACAAGACGGTCAAGATCTGGGATTTAGAGAGCGGTGAATGCCGGGCGACGCTGGTAGGGCATACTAATCTGGTGAGATCCGTGGCGATCACCCCGGACGGGAAGCTGATTCTGTCGGGGTCTTCCGACGATACCCTTCGCGTTTGGGATGCAGGATCGGGTCGGGATGGGACAAAGCTCGAGGGTCACAGGAGCAGCATCTTTACCGTGGTCGCGCTGCGAGACAACAGCCGCGTGCTCTCAGGCGGCTTCGACGAGACGCTCAGGCTGTGGGATTTAGCTTCGGGCAAGTGCCTGAAGATCATCGAGTGTGGGACGGAAGAGGCAGACGACGTTTTCAGCAGCGCCGTCAATCCGGCGGAGACCCAGGCATTGTCGGGGCATCGCGACGGGAGTGTTCGACTCTGGAACCTGGAAACGGGCGAATGCCTGGCGACGTTGACGGGCCATTCGGACACCGTGCTCTCCGTCAAGATCACTCCGGACGGACGGTTCGCCGTATCTGGTTCGGAAGACGCTACCGTCAAGATCTGGGACCTGGAAGCGAAAACCTGCCTCGGGACGCTGGAGGGCCACCAGGACGTGATCGATTCGGTTGCTATCTCCCCCGACGGCGCCTTGATCGCCTCCACGGGGTTCACCGACAAAACGGTTCAGCTTTGGGATTGGAAGCAGGGGGCGTGCTTGCAGGTGATTGAGCACGAAGAAAATCCCTCACCGATTTCAGTTGCCTTCAGCCCCGATGGTTCGCGACTCGTGGTCGGCACGGCAGGGCCCAACATCTATGTCTACCGCCTCACAGGCACCCGCGTCACGCCGTCTGCCGAACATATGCGCCGTTACATGAACGCCAAGGTGGTGTTGCTTGGCGAAGGCACGGTCGGCAAGACCTCGCTGGCATATCGGTTGATCGAAGATAAGTACGTGGTGAAAGACCGCACCCACGGCATGAACGTCTGGTCGCTGGCGCTGCCGTTGCCGCCCGACGCAACGATGGACCGCGAGGCCCTGCTCTGGGACCTGGCCGGGCAGGAGGACTACCGGCTGATCCACCGGCTCTTCCTCGACGAGACCGCGCTGGCCCTGCTGCTGATCAATCCGCAGAAGGACGATCCCTTTGCCGAGGCTGGCGACTGGCTCAATGCGCTCGACACAGCCGACATCAACCACGAAGCGAGACGCGAGGCTCCACGGCTGCTGATCTTCTCGCAGATCGATGTCGGCGGCATGAAGATCGGCAACGCCAAGATCGAACGATTCATCCAGGAGCACAGCTTTGCCGGTTGGCTGGCCACCAGCGCCAAGACCGGCGAGAGCTGCTCGGATGGTGCGAACGCGGGAAAGCCATCTAAGCTGAAGCAGCTCATTGCGGACCGCGTCCCCTGGGAGGCACTGCCGTGGACCGCCACGCCCCGGCTGCTGGCCGAGCTGAAGAGCACTCTCTTGAAGATGCGCGCCACTAACGACATCCGCTTGCTGCGCTTCGCGGAACTGGCGCAGCGGCTGGAGCAGGCCCTGCCGGGCGAGCGGTTCGGCGAATCCGACGTGCGCACGGCGGTGACCTTGCTCGCCAATCACGGCCTGGCCCTGCCGCTGAAGTTCGGCGACCTGGTGCTGCTTCAGCCAGAGCTTCTGAACGGCTACGCCGGGGCGATCATCCGCGCCGCCCGCGCCCACAAGGACGAGATCGGCTGCGTGCTGGAGGCGGACATCTACAAGCCGGGCTTCGACTTTACGGGCGTCGACCGATTGGCGCGGCCGGACGAAGAACTGCTGCTGCGGGCGATGGTGCAGACGTTCCTCGATCACTCGCTATGCATCTCCGAGGAGACGCCGCAGGGCCGGGAATTGGTGTTCCCCTCGCAGTATCGCCGCGAGAAAGACATCCCGTGGCAGCCCGATGTATTCGTCTCGTACACCTTCGGCGGCGAGTGGCAGACGATCTGGACGACGCTGGTTGTGCGCTTGTGGTACAGCCAGGAGTTCGATCACCGAGAGCTATGGCGGAACGCTGCCGAGTTCAACTCCAAAGGCGGAAACTTGCTGGGCCTGAAGATCGACAACCGCCAGGGCGAAGGCGAGGCGACGATCAGCCTATTCTTCGACCTCAAGACGTCGGACGAGCTGAAGGTGATCTTCATGGAGTACGTGCACCAGCACCTGGACCGGTACGGCTGCGACGTAACCCGGAACAGGCGATATATGTGCGTCAATTGCGGCACGCCCGTTGCGGATCTCAACATGGTGCAAAAGCGCTTGGAGGCGGGGAAGGATTTCATCACCTGCCAAAACTGCGACGAACGAGTGCAACTGATCGACTTCATCGAGCAGTGGCTGAAGAGCGACCCGGTGGCGCAAAAGATCCTGGACATGCAAAAGACAGCCACGAGGGAACTCGACACGCAGGCGCTGGAGCAAATCCTGATCGGCCACGTTCAGGCGATCACAGGCGAGGCGAACCAGATTTTCCGAACGCTGACTCAGTTTGATTATGGCATCGACGGCGAAGTCGAGTTCAAGGACAATGATGGCCATCCGAGCGGTAAGAAGATCTACGTACAGCTCAAGAGCGGCAATTCCTACCTGCGAACGCGCCGGAAAGACGGAAGGGAAGTCTTCGACGTAAAAAACGACCGTCATCTGGAATATTGGATCAGTCAGCCTGTTGACGTCTATCTCGTCATCCGCCAGACCGACGAGCAAACCGGCGAGCAGACCATCCGATGGATGAATGTGACGCGCGATCTCAAGAACCGGAAGGACAAAAAGAGCCGCCAGATCATCTTCGAGGGCGAGGCCCTGACGATGGAAGCCGTCTGGAGACGGCGCGATGCGTTTTTCCCGCTGAGCGCGAGAGTGCCCTAGATGAAAGCAGATGTGAAGCTCGAAGGCTAACAGAACCAGGGAACATCTTCAACTGAGATATTTCCAGATTCTTGTACTGAAATAACCTCTACTTCATGCTGAGATTGATGCAGTGGGCTGTGATGCAAGAATCAACGACTCGCCTTCACGGCCCTGCTCCAGATCTCATCACTATTATCCATTGACTCGATCTGGTCATGAATATCGATGCGATGCTGGACCTCGGCCGCGCGTAGCTTTTTTTCCATGGAGAGCTGCATCATCTCCTTTGCCTCTTCCCGGAGCCTTTCCGCCTCCTGCCAGAGGTTTTCGGCCAGCTCGGCGTCGGACGGCCTCGTGTCCACAGACACCCAGCGCATCTCCACCTCTTTCTTTGTTGATGCCTCGCACTCCTCTCGCAGGCGCTTTGAGTCCTTCAAAAGCTCCTCAACCTCTTGGGCCATATCCTCAGTGCTTCTGGCCACCAGATCTTTCTCCGAAAACATCTCAATCCTCCAGCATCTTCAAGAATATTTGGTGAACTCGTGAGTCATCCGTGAGCTCGGGGTGAAAGGCAAGAGCCAGCAGATTCTTCTGCCGGGCGGCGACCACGGCGTCCCCAACTCTCGCCAGCACCTGCACCTCAGGGCCCACCTCGGCTATGGACGGAGCTCGGATGAACACCGCCCGGTAAGGTCGCTCCAAACCCTCAATCTCCAGGTCCGCCTCAAAGGACTCCCTCTGCGGCCCGAAGGCATTCCGGCTGATCTTGATGTCCATCAGACCGAGTGGCTTGACCCGCCCGTCGCCTTCAATCTCTTTGGAGACCAGCACCAACCCGGCGCAGGTGGCAAGTATAGGCTTGCCCGATACTGCTGCGGCTTTCAGCTCCTCGGTCAGACCCGACCGCTCCAGCTGACGAAATATGGCAGTGCTCTCTCCACCCGGCAGCACCATGCCCTGGCATTCCTCCATCTGGCCGGGTTTCCTGATCTCCACAACCTCGCCCTGGCCCCGCATGGCCCTCTCAAGAGCCGCGATATGCTCCGAGACGTCGCCCTGCAGAGCCAGGACACCGATTCTTTGCACCTACCAGCCTCTCTTCTGCAGGATTTCCGCTTCAGGAATCGTTGATGCATCCAGCCCTTTCATGGCCGCTCCCAGACCCTTGGATACATCAGCCAGGAGCGCCGGATCATCATAATGATGCACAGCTTCCACAACGGCGTGTGCCATTGCCTCCGGATTCTCGGACTTGAATATGCCCGACCCCACGAAGACTCCATCCGCACCTAGCTGCATCATCAGCGCCGCATCTGCGGGCGTGGCCACGCCACCGGCCGCAAAGTTCACAACAGGCAGTCGCTGCATGCGGGCACACTCCCGGACCAGATCCAGATCAGCTTCGATCTCGCGTGCCACCTTCATGAGCTGCAGATCGTCCATGCCCTTCAGGCTCCTGATCTGGCCCAGGATCATCCTCATATGAAGCACTGCCTGGCTCACGTCTCCAGTTCCCGCTTCACCTTTGGTCCTGATCATGGCCGCTCCTTCCTTGATGCGCCTGCAGGCTTCACCCAGGTTTCGAGCACCGCAGACGAAAGGAATGGTGAATTTGGTCTTTTCAATATGGAATTCGTCCGCCGGAGTAAGCACCTCAGACTCGTCTACCATATCGACTCCCAGCGCCTCTAGAATCTGGGCTTCCACGAAGTGGCCGATCCTGGCCTTGGCCATAACTGGGATAGTCACAGCCTCGATGATCGACTCTATGACCACCGGATCCGCCATCCTGGCCACGCCACCCATCTTCCTGATGTCCGCAGGCACAGCATGCAGAGCCATTACGGCCACAGCTCCCGCTTCTTCAGCTATTACGGCTTGTTTCGGGTTGGTGACGTCCATTATGACGCCGCCTTTCTGCATCTTTGCGAAACCGCGTTTGAGCAGTTCCGTACCAAATCGAAGATTTTCCAGCTCCATGAATTGCCCCAGACGTTCTTAAGTGCCAAGCTCACGCATTGAGAACATAAATAAACTTTGCCCCGATAGACTGCGGTCTCGATCCAGGATTTCGGATTAGAAAAAGGACGGGGTGGCCGAAGACGGCCCCCTTTACGCCTTATGTTACGCTTTATGCCATATAGTTTTCATAGAGGTAGATGTCTTTGTTTCCGCTCCGGTCATCGGTCCAGACGATTCTGCCTGTTCTTATGCGCGGCTCAGTCTGGTTCCCGGCAGCCGAGCATATGACTTTCTCCTTTTTGACGGACATGTCGTAGGCATAGATATCCCAGTTGCCATTCCTGTGGTCCTGCCAGACAATGACTCCGTTCTCCACGTCCGGATTGGTATGATCCGCTTTGTCCTTGGTTATCTGTATCTCCTGGCTGGTTTTCAGGTCGTAGGCATAGATGTCCCAATTGCCGTTCCTGTTGTCCTGCCAGACTACTGTTTGTCCGTCTGTCGCCGGATTGATCTGATCGTTCGCGTCGCTCACAATAGCCACAGGACTCTGGCCCTGCTTCCACAGCCAGATATCCCAGTTCCCTTTCTTGTTATCCTGGTAGACGACGTAATCTCCTCCGGCCCGCGGATTGATGCCGCTCGGCGGATATTCCGCGTTGACCTCTTTCTGGTAGATCGGCCTCACATAGACCATCCAGCCAAAGTAATTCTTTCTCAAATAGGCCAGGTAGTTTGCGCTAAGAGAAACCGGCGTAGCATTCTCCAGACCGTAGACAAGCTCCGTGGAGTTATCGATGGACATATCAAAAGTCCTGATCGACCAGTAATTCGGGATATGGTATTGGTTCTCGGGATTACGGGCAACCCACGCGAGGATGCTTCCTGAGATATCCGGATTCATGTCCTCATACGGGCTTGCCGCTATCGGCAGTTCGATCTCCTGAGCCAGGCTATAGACATAGATATCCGGGTTTCCGGTGCGGTTATCCGTCCAGGCCACGTAGTATCCTACCTGATCGTTTCCACCCACAACGGGATGGCTCTGGTCGCCAGGCGCTTTGCAGATAACGCTGGTTTGGCCTGTCGTCACAGGCACCGATCTTGGCCTGCCGGCCGGTGCGTTGAGCCAGACCAGTTTCTCGTCCATGCTGGGCTTGACCTGTCCCGGCCCCGTCTGGACAAGATCGTCCTTCCAGTTGCTGGTGTCCAGCTTGCGGATGGATGTATTAGTACCCGCTCCGTCCACATAGGCGATGAACTTGCCCGAAACCACGGGGTTCGTCTGCTCTCCCGGCCGGGGATAGGTCTTGCCCCACTTCTTATCCCAGATGTAATAGGAGATGTCGTTGGTTTTTCCGTCCTCCCAGGCGATAGTGTTTCCGGAGACGTCGGGATAGACCTGGTCTCCATCACCAGTTAGCTTGGTCTCCTTTCCGGACGCCAGATCCTTGACATAAACGTCCCAATTGCCGTTTCGGTTATCCTGCCAGACCACCAAATCGCCGCTGATGATGGGATACATCTGCTGGCCAGGACCTTTGTAAATGGGCATCGTCTTACCTGTAGCCAGATCTTGCATGTAGATGTCCCAGTTGCCGCTGGAGTTGTCCATCCAGACGACTTTGTTGCCTGATACGGACGGCCAGACCTGATCGCCTTTGCCCTTTACAATGGCAGATTCTATGCCTGTTGTCAGGTTCTTCAGATAGATGTCTGAGTCCCCATTTCTGTAGTCTGCCCAGACCACTTTGTCGCCCGAAGCCTTGGGGTAGAGCTGGTCGTAATCCCCCCGGGAGATGGGCCTCTCAGATCTCGTGAAGAAGTCGAAGCCGTAGATGTTCCAGTTGCCTCCCCGGTTGTCGCTCCATACCAGCAGGCTGCCGTTGGTGCTGGGGAAGTCTGTGTTTAGGAGCAGCAGCGGATCGGAGTTGATATATCTCATCTTGATCTGCGAATAGCCATTGTTATTGTCCATCCAGACGATCTTGTTACCGCTTATGATCTTGGAGGAATGGTTTGGTTTCACCTTATAGGGGTCTCCTTTTCCATCGTTGGGTGTCTGCTGCATGGGCAGCGTGGCCACAGGCACTTCTTTACCCTTCTCAAGATCGTATAGGTAAATGTCCGAATCCCCTCCTCTCACATCCAGCCAGGCCACATAATTTCCGTATACCATGGGGTAGCCCTGGTTGGCGGAGTTGGTTACCAGCGCTCTTTCGATTTTGGTTGTAAGATCGTAGGTATAGATGTCCCAGTTCTTGTTTCGTCCGTCGGCCCAGACTATGGTATTTCCATAGATCCAGGGCTGGGCTTGCCGGGCCGAGTTGGTGCAGATGGGGGTCTCAACGCCCGTGGTCAGATTGTATTGGTAGACATCCCAGCTTCCTTGGTTCCGATCATCGATCCAGACGACATTGTCGCCGTTTATTACGGGTGAGAGCTTGAAGGACTTCTGACTGGTAATCGCCCTCTCCTTCCCTGTAGCGATGTCGTATTGGTAGACCTGTTCGTCTCCAGACCGTTTGTCAATCCAGATGATGTTATTGCCGTCAATCATTCCATAATAATGATCGATTGTTCCGGATGTTATTTGCCGGGTCTTGCCTGTCAAAAGGTCATACAGGAAGATATCAAGGTTGCCCAGGCTCTTATCAGTCCAGATCACATTGTTGCCGCTGATATCTGGGCTGCTGTGGTCAAAACCGTCACTGGTTATGTTCCGTTCTTTATTGGTAGCGCTGTTGTACAGATAAACGTTGTAGTGCCCGTTCCTGTTATCTGTCCAGACGATGTTGTCCCCTGAGATGGAGGGATTGGTGTGGTTGAAAGATCCATTGGTTATGGGGATGTCGGCTAGCATCTTGAAGTCGTACATCTGAATATCCGGATCCTTTGGACCTTCCCTGTAATCCGTCCAGACGACGCCCCGATCGCTGATAGCAGGTTCCATCTTGACGTATCCCGGTGCCAGGGTAGAATCAGCGCCAGTCTTGATGTCGTAGAGATTTATATCCGTGCCGTTATTCAGATAGGCAATGAATTCGCCATAAACCTTCGGGTCCGTCTGCTTGCCGGGCTTGGTGTAGGTCGTGGTCTTCTGAGTTGCGAGGTCCATGTAGGCGATGTCGGACTCTCCGGTGCGATTATCAGACCAGGCTACAATATTGCCACTGATCGAAGGAAACGACTGATCTCCTGAGCCAGTGGCGACTGCCGACTCTTTGCCACTTGCTATGTCGTACATGTAGACATCAAAGTCTCCCGAGCGCTTGTCCATCCAGACCACTTTGTCTCCATTGATCTTGGGCTCGATCTGCTCGCCCTTGCCTGAAGGAAGGGTCTGCTCCTTCTTGGAGATCAGATCGTAGAGATGAACCTTATAGATGCCTTCGCGATCATCCGACCAGACCACACGATTGCCGTTGATATCGGGTTGGGTCTGGTTTCCTGGGTTGGTGGTGACAGGAGACTCAGTCCGGTTGACGACATCATACATGTAAACATCAGCATTTCCTGATCGCATATCTTGCCAGACGATGCGCTCGCCGGATACGGCCGGATTGATCTGGAAGAACGGATTGATGCACACCCATTTCTCCAGGCCGGTCTCCAGGTCATACATGAAGATGTCGTAGTTTCCGCTTCTGTTATCCGCCCAGGCTACAATATGTCCGTCTATGGCGGGCTGCTCCTGCTCTGAGCCCGTCACGATGGCTATGGGGCGCTCTTTTCCAAAGTCAGCCCCGCTGGCAGCGCTCGTAAGGAGAAGTGCTGCCGTCAAGATCAAAATCAAGATTGCCTTTTGCATCTTATCACTCTGCGATCGGTCTGTGATGCTTTCCTTTTGCGATATCCACCAGGGTGCTTCTGGCGAACCAATATAAGGACTTTTCTCGACGTTTGTCGTTATTCGTCCTTAAGGATATCTCGATGCGATCTCGAGACAAAAAGAAAACCGCCTTCCGAGGTTAAGCTAAATCCAATTAAAGTGATTATCAATCAAAATATAAAGATAAAAACGAAGTGTTTACCCAAATGGAATCTCACCCACCTTGGCGCTATTGCTGTAGCCTCTCGATTCCCAGTAGCCTCTCACTTCCTTATCCACGACCTCGATCCTGGTTATCCATTTGGCCCACTTGTAGCCATACCGGCTCTTGGCGACCAGCTGGAAGGGAAAACCCCTCTCCGGAGGCAGAGTGACATCATTGATGCCGTATGCCAGCAGTATCTTATTTGCGCTCAGATAATCGAGGGGAAGGCCCGTGGAGTAGCCATCACTGGAGTAGAATACCACATAGCTTGCACCTGGCTTCAAACCGGAGAGGTTCAATAGATCGACGACCCGAAATCCGGTCCATTTGGCATCGAATCCCCATCCTTCCACGCAGGGCATGTAAACCTCCTCCGCGTATGCCGGTAGCGCCAGAAGCTCCTCGTAACTCATGTTCAGATTCTTCTCGACTAGACCCGTGACAACTAGCCGGTAAGTATTTTTGTTGATAACTTGCGTTCCCTGGATGGCGTTATTCCCCTGCTGGCTCAAGGGCATCAGATCTTTTCCCAGATATTGCTTGGTTTCCACCTCCGGCAGGATATGGGATGCATTCTGCTGGAGAAAGGGCTCCGACGGCTCTGATGCGGGCCTAGAGGTCTCATTCGACAAAGGTGTCTCTTGCTGCAAATCCGCCAATCCAAAGAGCAGATACAGGCCGCTCGATAGCGCGAGGATGGCGAAAAATGCGGCTATATATCCCAATCTACAGTGAGACCGTCTATGAAATTTATGAAACAACATTCCATCCAGGAAGACGGTCAGGGTGAGTATGAGCGCGATTATGCCGAAGAAGGAGTGCAGAACATGCCAGTCCAGGGGATAGAAGCGAAATTCGCCCCGGGAGAGATAGCCCAGCAGACCCAACGCGGCAAATGCGGCCATAATCAGGGCGATGCTCTTATGTGCGCGAACCCTCCCAGCGAGAAAGATGATCAGGAGAGCCGAGAAGACAGAAGGAATGTAATGTATTGGTGAAAAGACCATTCTTTTCCACTCTATAGCTCGTCTCGTCCCTTATGAACGCTGCTGCCGACGGCGTTCGCGCCCGGCTTGTCTGCCTGGCCTTTGCTGGCCTTGATGGAACCAGCCAGGTTGGCGGGGGAGGTTTGCCCCACAGTACTGTTACATTCGCTGCAATTAATCAATGCTTTGCGGGAGCCCAGGCCCGACTCAAGATCTATATCCAGGGCAAGGGAGCTACTGTTGGAATACTTATAGTCCAGCTCGACCGGCCGGCTTAAAGGCGAAATTGAGCTGAAGATCAAGCCAGATCTTATAGTCGCATTCGGCTCCAGCATCGCTTTGGAGATGCCCTTATTGCCCGACAGATCATACCCTGCACCACTGTACATCCAGCCCCATTGGTCCTTCAAGGTGAAATTCTGAGCGTCCAGAGGCAATTTATTCGTTCCGTTGTTGGTGACGGCGATATCCAATACAACGCTCTTTTTGTCTGAATTTGTCCATGACCGCAGTACGCCATAGTAGAGGAGTGCCACATTTCCGTTGCTGGAGTTGACAAGCATTGGGAAGTAAATCGAGAACTGTTCACCGCTGACGTTTTCTCTGGAGAAGTCTACAATCAAGTTCCTGGCAATCGTCTCTCTGGGAACCACGAAACCTATCAGCCAGCGGCCTGGTTGGAGCTCTCTTGCATACTCCTTGACCATCTTGAAAACCCGATCATTGCCGTCCATAAGACTGTAGACAGCAAGAATGGGGGCCTTATCGCTTGCGTTTATCCATTTCATGCTTAGGTCCACATTGAGTACAACGTAAGAGTCGGAATTTGCATTACCCGATGTCCAGGCGTCCAGGAAGGTGCCAAAGATAGTGCAATTCACGACGCCATTACTTGCATGCAGGGGATAACCTTGGGCAATTCCCGTGATTAGACCTATGAACAAAGCTAGATATAGCCATTTCATCTATAACATAACTCTGATGTTATGATATAATCTTTTGGGTCTCCGGTTTTTTTAAGAAGAAAAGGGCCCAGGGCATCTCGAGCCCTGAGCAATGCGACGGTTGTCGTTATCTAGGCAGAAATGCTAGACATGCTATTCGACATGCTATTTGTGGTGCCATTTGGGGTTGAATTCAAAGTGTTGTTCAGGGTGCTATTCAATTTGCTATTAAGTGTGTTGTTCAATGTAGCATTCGACTTTGATGTGCTATTTGATGTGTTATTCTGCGTCTTCTTGGTGAGGTTCGCTTTCGTGGCAGCGAGCCTCTCTCGCGCGGCATTAAGGCTGGAGTTGATACTTTCGCTTACTTTGGATTTCTGGCCGCTGGTGTTCGAGCTTCCCGCGGTCCCGAGCCTCAATTGGACGGCAGCGATCTTATCTTTGAGAGAAGTGAGCTTAATGCCGGTGGAGTTGTTAGCCGGAGCCGAAGCGTTCTGATTGGTCTGATTTGCGGCCGGGGCGGGCGTCGTGACGACGGTCGGTGCCTGGGCAGGCAGTGCAGACTGCACGGTGGTGGCACTCTTTGTGGCATTGGCTCCATAGACTGCAGAATCGGTCAGCGGCACAAAGTCCTTTTCAAAGTCTATGACGACCTGGTGAGCTGTATTGTAGTCGTAGACCAGAGCGGCCGGTTTGCTGAAGAGAGAGATGTTGGTAAAGCCCAGCAATACCCGAGGAGTAGTTTTTTGAGGCCCAATGATCTCTGAATCGAATCCCGCTGTGGGATTGTAGGGCCATCCCCACTGATCCAGGAGGGTGAAGTTCTCCGGGCTGAATAGCAGATCTTGGGTTCCATTGTTTTGGGCGGTGACCTGAACGACTATGCTCTGAACGATTATGCCCTCCTCATTTTGATTGGTCAGCCAGTCTGTGATTCCATAGTACCGTATTATCAAATTCCCGTTGCTCACTTTGGGCCTTGCCCACCAGTTGATGTTGATGGACTTTCCGCCTTGTGGCGTCGCCGTGATGAGCTTGAAAAGGTCGTCTTTAGGAATCAGGAAGTAGACAAGCTGCCTTCCTGAAGAGAGCGTCTTATAAAGGCCGGGTTCATAAACGCTGTTGTTTGCATCCTTCAGCTTATACGTGGCGTTCTCAGTGCCCATGAGCCCGATATCGACCTTCAGGATCTCCATGGAGGCGCTTTCCTCCAGAGGCGTCCTGATTGACCCAAAGAGCGTGACAGTTGCGGTTCCATCGCTGCCTTGCAGCGGATTGGCCTGAGCCGTGCCGAAGGCTAGAGCCAGTAAGAAGGCTAGAATAATTAATCTCATCTGATACCCCCATTGTATCTATTGTCTCTAATAAGGTGGCCAATTTGATATTAATGCTTGCATTTGTCATCCGGTTATATACATTTTATCCAAGATTTTCTGGTTGGATCCATTTGACCCTTCGGGTCTATAACCGAAACGGGATGGAACCCGGGCGACCCTGTCTGCCTGGGAAACCTATATCTCCCTGTTACTCCATATCGAGATGCGGTGTTCTCATTGTCATCGCCAATCCTTGTAACCTGCGGCCTGCCTTATGCCAACGGGCCATGTCACCTGGGCCATTTAAGAACTTATGTACCTGCGGACATCTTCGTTCGAGGATTAAAAAAAACAGGAAAAGTTGTGCTGTTCGTATGCGGCTCGGACGCCCACGGGACACCTATCGTGGTCAATGCCGAAGCTCAAGGAATGGCTCCGAAAACGTTAGCTACCAAGTACCACCAGCACTTTGATGAAGTCTTTAAAGGAATGGGCGTCAATTTCGATTTCTTTGGAGATACTGACGACCAGGCCTGCCACAATCGCACGCATGAGATGGTGAAGGCTCTTATGGATGAGGGCTATGTCTATCCTAAGGAGATAGATCTGGCCTACTGTCCTAAATGCGAACGCTATTTGCCGGACAGATATGTGGAAGGGGAATGTCCTTATTGCGGAAAACCTGCCCGCGGCGACGAATGCGATATGGGTTGCGGCCGCCATCTGGAGCCCGGCGAGATCAAGAACGCCATCTGCAAGGTCTGTGGCAGCAAAGCCGAATACCGCAAACAGATCCACTATTTCTTCAAGCTCTCGGAATTCAAAGAATTTTTGCTAAAGTATCTGGAGACCCTGGGTGGGACCGCATCCGCCCGAAATTACGCTATGGAGTGGGTCCGCGCTGAGCTAAGAGACTGGTGCATAACCCGCAACATGGCCTGGGGCGTCAAGTTCCCGGGCCATAGCGAGCTCGTGGTTTACGTCTGGGTGGATGCGCCCATAGGCTACATCGCCTTCACCGAGGAGTGGTGTGCCAAGAACGGCAAGGATTGGAAGGATTACTGGAAGGATGGGGCCAGGATCATCCACTTCATCGGGGGGGACATAGTCTACCATCACTGCATATTCTGGCCGGCCATGCTCAAGGGAGCCGGATACACCCTGCCGTCTGCTGTCGTCGCCAGCGGCATGCTCAAGATCGACGACAAGAAATTCTCCAAATCCAGGGGCAATGTTATCTGGGTGAAGGACGATTACCTGGATAAAGGCCTACATCCAGACCTACTGCGCTACTATCTGGCCAGCTACACCGCCCATAACAAAGAGGTCAACTTCGCCTGGAAGATATTTGCAGATAAAGTTAATACCGAGCTGGTGGGAGCTTTTGGCAACTTCCTTAACCGCGCCCTGACCTTCAGCGTGAAGAACTTTGATGGAGTGGTTCCGGATGGCGTGATCGATGCGGAGGTCATGGCCAGGATCAGTCAAACCATGGCGGAAGTTATATCCGGCCTGGAGGAGTACGAGTTCAAGAAGGCCACAGACAGCGTTATGACGCTGGCGGATTATGGCAACATATACTTCCAGAATCACGAGCCATGGAAGCTGATCAAAAATGATAAAGCATCGGCCGGTTCAGTTCTGAGAAGCTGTCTGCAGATCGCCAAAGCGCTGGTCATTTTTATGGAACCGGTCATGCCCGCCAAAATGGAAGCTGCCTGGAAGCAGCTCGGCCTGGAGGGTAGTGCCGGCGAAATGCCCTTCCAGGAAGCACTGGCACCTCTGGCAGCAGGCCAAAAGCTAGGGGTCCCAGAGATTCTCTTCTCTCGCATGGAAGAGCCATTCGTCAAAGAGCTGGATAGAATCTTCAAGGAGAGAATAGAGCAAAGCGAATCCAAAGAAAAGGGAAAGACCGCCAAGAAGAAGGGAGAGATCTCTTTTGAGGATTTCCAGTCTCTGGATCTACGCATCGGAGAGATAAAGACGGCTGGCCGCATAAAAGGCTCGAATAAGCTTCTCAAGCTCGATGTAGATATCGGCGGCGAGACCCGCCAGGTTGTGGCCGGCATCGCCGAGGCTTACTCTCCGGAGGATCTTGTCGGCACCCAGGTAGTCGTCCTGGCCAATCTAAAGCCCGCCAAGCTCTTCGGCATCGAGTCGCAAGCCATGCTCCTGGCAGCAGACGCCGGCGCGAAGCCAGTGTTGCTGCGGCCAAGAGACCAAGTTGAAATAGGAACTAAAGTAAGATAGGAGGTTATAATTTTGCTCCAGATTGAGAATCTGTCCAAGACTTACAGGTTGAAGGACCGGGATATTGTAGCTCTTAATAATGTCAGCTTCAAGGCCCGGCCGGGTGAGATTTTAGGAGTGGTGGGTAAGAGTGGGGGAGGCAAGAGCACCCTGATGAAGATCCTGAGAGGTATGGAGAGCTTCGATTCTGGAAAAATCATCATTGACGGCGTCACCATCACGCCCGATTCCAGTGGCGAAGTGGTAAGGGCGCAGATGGCAGCCACCGCCATACATCTGCAGAGGGATTTTGCCCTCTGGACGGAATCCGCCCTCAAAAACGTAGTGCGCCGGATTCACTCCCGCAAGACGGGCTTTGAGGTTCTGCCCATACCCGAGAACGAAGACTACGATGAGATGTATAAAGAGGCCCTGTATTACCTCCGTCTGGTGGGTCTGGAGAAGAAAGCCAACCACCTGGCCACGATCCTCAGCGGCGGGGAGAAGCAGAGGCTTCTCATAGCCAGGCAGCTGTCCAAGAAACCCAAGATCCTTCTCCTGGACGAGCCGGCCACCATGGCCTGTCCAGCCACCAAGCAAGAGGTGCTGGATGCCATCAAAAATGTGAATAAAGAGCTTGGTCTAACTATAATAGTGGTATCTCATCTGCCGGAAATTCATGAATATCTGGCGGATAGATTGCTCTGGCTGGAGAAAGGGGAGATCGTCGCTGAAGGGAAGCCCAGGGATGTTCTAGACAAATTCATGGCAGGGATTGGAAAGATGGAGCCTCTGGCACCAAGACCCGATGCAAAGCCTTTGATTAAAGTGAGAGCCCTATTTAAGAGAGGCTGCCAGATCTGCATAGGAGAGGTTCTGGATGTGCTGAAAATGGAGAACCTCAGCTTCGACATAAACGAGGGTGAGATCACTTCTATCATAGGCAACAGCGGTGGGGGAAAGACCACTCTCCTCAAGATCATGCAGGGTGTCAAGATGCCGGACAAAGGATCTGTCTATTACCGGTACAACGATAATTGGGTAGACATGATGACCTACTCGCCCGACAGAATGAATGTGCGCCGAACTTTAGGCATCATGTATCAGGAGTTTGCCCTGTATGCCAGCGAAACCATCATCGATCAGATCGCCTACCAGATGGGCATCAAAGGCAATGATGTGATCGACCATGCCCGGGCTGTGGCAGAGGAGCTTGGCATAAGCGATAAGGTGCTGGATGTCATCTACGCCATGACGGATATGTCCGAAGAAGATGCCAAAGCTGCCTTTGAGGCTCTGGGACTGACAAGGGATATATTCAAAGACCTGTTCCCCCGCTTCCCAATGACTGAGGCCAGCCGGTTTGCCGAGCCCATCTTTGATCTGATGTCCCTTGACAGAGAAGCGATGTGGAAGCTGCCCGAACAACTCTCCGGCGGCGAGCTGGTGAGAGCCTCTATTGCCATACTCCTGGCAGCCAGACCGAAGATACTGATCCTGGACGAGCCCTTCGGAGATATCGATCCCATAACACTGCGGGAGGTCTCCAATTCCATCAAGAAGATCAATGCAAAATTTGGCACCACCATTATTCTGGTGAGCCACCACGTCGATTTCGTCAAGGAGGTCTCTCACCGGGCCATGCTCATTGAGAATGGGGCCCTGGTAGCGGATGGAAATCCGGCCGAGGTTTGCAACGCCTTCCTTGCCAGCTGCCATGCTCCCTATCTGAAGTACCTGGAAGAACGCTATGCTATTCACGGATGACCGTTGATGGATGCGGAACTAGAGGAGATTTACCGTCAGGTGGCGTGTCAGCTAACTCCTGAAGATTTCGAGGCCAGAGTGGCAGAGAAGGTTGCACTCATGGCAGGCCTGTGTGATCCGAGGACCGCAGCTATGCTTGTGGCCAGAGATTTTGGTACCACCGAGGTGTTGACCAAGATCGGAAGCATCCGGCCTGAGATGGGAAATGTTGCATTCACCGGGCGAGTGCTCAATGTCTCCGAGATACGCGAGTTTCAGCGCTCCGATGGATCATTGGGCCGGGTCGCTAATGTAACCCTGGCCGATGAGACCGGGGCGGTGCGACTGGTTCTCTGGGATGAGAAAACGGATCCGATCAAATCAGGGGATCTGACAGCGGATCTGTGCCTCAAAGTGAGAGGGGAGGCAAAAGAGGGCTATGCCGGAACTGAGGTGAGTCTGGGCCGAAGCGGCGGCATCGAGGAGGTGGACCAGGACATCCAGCCAAGGGTCGCTCCCTATAAAATCGCAGAGATCAAAAGCGATATGGGCGATGTCAACTTGCTGGCCGTGGTCGCGGATCCCGGCGAGATCAGGGAGTTCGAGCGCAAAGATGGTGGCAAAGGCCAGGTTCGAGGGGTGCTGCTGGGGGATGAGACGGGCAAGATCAGGCTCACCCTCTGGAATGATATGGCCCGAATGCCGCTCGCCAAAGGCGAGACGATAGAGGTCATAAACGGCTCCTCACGGGAAAGGTACGGATCTCTGGAGATCCAGACAGGCAGCGAAACAATCGTCCGAAAGAGCAGCCAACAGGTCGACTTCTCAGAAAAGATTACGCCCATAGCCGACCTGAAAGCAGGCATGATCTGCAGCGTCTCGGGCTTTGTGACGGGTCTGGGAGAGACGCGGGAGTTTCAGAGGGATGATGGTAGAGCCGGGAGGGTCGCCAGTATCTACATCTCAGACAACTCCGGCAGAGTAAAGGTAGCCCTCTGGGGAGATCACGTAGATCAATTGCAGGGCCTGGATCTGGGCTATAAGGCGGAGCTGATTGATGCCCAGGTTAAGAACGGCTGGAATGAAGGATTGGAAATCTCCTGCGGATGGCGCACCAGGATTACTTTCGCCCCGCCTGAGTAAGGAAGTTAAGTAAGGCATGCGAACATCAAACCGAGGAACTAGGAAGATGGCACCAAAATTACTGGAAGATCTGCCGGGCGTAGGTCCGGCCACTGCCGAAAAGCTGCGCGAGGCAGGTTTCAACTCAGTTGAAGCCATTGCCGTTGCATCTCCGGGAGAACTGGTGGCCGCTGCCGAAGTGGGCGAGGCCACCGCTGCCAAGATCATTGCAGGGGCGCGGGAAGCGGCGGATGTGGGCGGCTTTGAGACGGGAGACCGAATCTTGGAGCGCCGCAAGCATGTGGGAAAGGTCACCACAAGCTGCAAGAGCTTCAATGAGCTATTAGGCGGCGGAATGGAGACCCAGTCCATAGTGGAGCTCTATGGAGAGTTTGGCTGCGGCAAGACCCAGGTCGCTCACCAAGTGGCCATAAATGTTCAACTGCCAACCGAAATGGGCGGCCTGAACGGCTCGGCCATAATCATCGATACCGAGAACACCTTCCGGCCGGAGCGCATCGCTCAGATGGTCAAAGGCTTACCACCTGCGCCTGATGGTCGAGTTTGGGAAACGGAGGATTTTCTTAAGAATATCAGCGTGGCCAGGGCTTTCAACTCCAATCACCAGATCCTTCTGGCAGAGAGCGCCATGGACCTGGCAGAGAAGATCAAAGATTCTGAGAGACCGGTTCGCCTGCTGATCGTGGACTCCGTGACGGCTCACTTCCGGGCTGAGTACGTGGGACGGGGCACTCTGGCCGACCGCCAGCAGAAGCTGAACAAGCACCTGCATGATCTGATGCGTTTTGGAGACCTGAATAATGCCCTGATATTGGTAACCAATCAGGTCATGTCCAAGCCGGACACTTTCTTCGGCGATCCGACTAAACCCGTAGGTGGACACGTGCTGGGCCATACGTCCACCTTCCGGTTGTACCTGCGCAAATCCAAGGGCGAGAAACGTATTGCTCGCCTGGTGGATTCACCGAACCTGCCCGATGGCGAGGCGGTATTCTCTGTGACTATGGAAGGCTTGAAAGACTGATCAGGGCCACGGAGAAAGAATTTGATACAGGAGGAGGGAGGAGATCCGAGTGAAAAAGAGATGAATACAGCACATTTCCCCGGATCGCCACCTTCACTTACATCTGTAAATAGATATAGACGATTGTGACAACTTGAAATCTGGTAATTCAAGGAGTGCAGGCTCAATCAAACGCGGCCAAAAGAAAATCCGACCCGTTGGGATGTGCACATTCGTGATATGCAACTTCAGGTTTGGGCCGCTTCCAAAGAAGATTCTTGATCAGCAAGAATCTGAAAACATGTCAAACCGCCGATGACGTCACAGCCCCAAGCCGTTGCCGGGGGTGAATTCCGTCACCAAGGAAAAGCCTGATGGAGCGGACCCGGGAATTCTGCGCCAAATTTCACTTCGCCCCAGCGTATCGTTTGATAGTCTCCCGTTTGCGCTGCCACCTGCGGGCTTCTCTCGCCTTGTCCTCTTGCTCGACGACTATTCGGCCCGACCTATTCCCTAATTCATTCTTGCTCTTCTTGGGTTGATCCATGCTTGGTTGATCATCCATGTCATTTCACCTGAATTACGATCTCTTCGCCAGATTGGCGAATTCCTGTGGGAGGGACTATTAGAAAACAATCAAGTCTTGAAGGGAGACGAATCTATATAAGTCTATGTTAGGTTGCATGAAAAAGCATTCAGGGATAGCGATGCCGGAAGCCGCAAAAAGAAGTTGGGATCATGCCGGGGATCGGATCCAATCCCGCTCAACAAGCATAAGAACGGTGGGTTCAATTTGCATACCGATCAAATAGTAATATATAAATAAGCCCAATGGGAAGACTAATATATAAGAATTCATGACAGATCGTCAACCAATTCGGGGCAGAAGATCTTGAAACAGGCAGCAAAAGAGAGAGTTACGAAGGTTCCAGAGGAGCGCAAGCAAGAACTCATCGATACCGCAGAGCGACTTTTCCTGGAGAAGGGGTATGAGCAGACGACAGTTGCCGATATTGTCCGGGAGATAGAAGTGGCGCAAGGCACGTTCTACTACTATTTCAGCTCTAAGGAAGAGATCCTGGAAGCAATCATTGAGAAGGACATAACGGCTCTGGAAGAAGATGTCAGGCAGATCATGTCAAGAGAAGACGCAAACGCCGCCATAAAACTCAATGCAGTAGTCAATAGCATCATAGGCATAAGCACCTCCCGAAGAGAGATAATGAATTATCTTCACGAGGAGAGCAACGCCGTAATGCATGAGAAGATGGAGCGACATACCATCGAGCGGCTCGTTCCTCTAATGACGAGAGTGATTGCAGAGGGGACCCATGCAGGCATTTTCGATGTACAGTACCCCACCGAGTCCGTTGAGTTTCTTCTTGCATCTCTTGTCTACTTCTTCCATCATCCGGAAGTCTTCGCCGATCCCATGCGCCGCGAGAAGATGCAAAGTTCTCTGGAAACGATTCTTGGCAGAACTCTTGCGGTAAAGGATTACAAATTCGTTCTTGTAGTCTAGTTTTGGGGCATTAGACGGGTGCGACCAGGATCGTGAAACGACGGAGAGATGCAAGCAAGCATTAACCTTTTAAGTTAACAGTGGTTACATGGAAGGCTCGAAAAATCGGACTCAGGTGATACGCAACATGAAGATATCGTATGTAGCTGTTATTGCAGCCTTTTTAGCCCTGATTTCAGTGGCATCTGCCCAGAACCCGGTTGAGTCTTTTGCCGGATCTCTCCAGAGCCAGGTGGAGGCTACGGGAGAGCAGCTTCAGCAGAAGGCGGCTCAACACATAGTGGAAGGAAATATGACTTCGGAGCACATCGCTCAGGACTTCAATAGAACAGCTGAAGACCTCACGAAAATGGCAAAGCAAGAGCTTGGCCAAAAGCTCAACCAGAATCTAAACATCACCCCTGCCGAGCTGGAACAAAGGGCAAAAGAGGAATTGAAGAAACAGCTGAACCAAAAGCTCAATTCGCAACCCGGATTCCCAGCAGCTCTGGCAGTATTGGTCATATTGGCGGCAGGCTGCCTCATCAAGAGACGAAACTGAAAGGCGAAGCTTTTCATTTCTCCAAATCTCGGGCTGCTACGCTACACGAGATAGATTTATATACGAATAAGATGACTGACAGTCAGTCAAAGTTTATGGAAACCATTATGGAAGATAGTCCCGAAGTTCGGAACAAACGAAAGACGAATGTAGCTCTTCTTTCTGTGATTTCTAATTCAAGCTTGGTTCTTCTCAAGGTCATCGTCGGATTAACGATCGGATCGGTCTCTGTCATATCCGAGGCTATCCACTCGGGAGTGGATTTGCTTGCAGCCGTTATCGCTCTCTTTGCCGTCAGGACGGCAGCAAAGCCCGCCGATGAGGATCACCCCTTTGGCCACGGCAAAGTTGAGAACATCTCCGGAACAGTAGAGGCATTGCTCATATTCATTGCTGCATGCTGGATCCTCTACGAAGCCATTAAAAAGTTAAGAAACCCCGAGCCATTGGATGAAGCAGGGTGGGGCGCGGCAGTCATGCTTCTCTCTGTGATGGCGAACCTCTTCGTCTCAAAGAGGCTCTTCAAGGTTGGCCAGGAAACGGATTCCGTAGCACTGAAAGCAGATGCCTGGCATTTGCGGACAGACGTTTACACTTCATTGGGAGTGATGTCCGGCCTCATTATTATCGTTGTCGGCGGATTAATAGTCCCAGGCGTAAACCTGCGATGGGTAGATCCAGTAGCTGCAATGGTAGTTGCGGTGTTAATCATAAGAGCTGCGTATCACTTGACCATTGAGTCTGCCCGCGATCTGGTCGACGTGGGTCTTCCCAGCAACGAAGTGGAAGAAGTACGCAAACATGTAATCGCCTTTGCTCCAACCATCCGAGGAATTCATAGGCTGCGCACGCGAAAAGCGGGCGCAAGTCGCTTCGTGGAGTTTCATATCAGAGTGGACGCCACAATGTCCGTCGACGAGTCGCACCGCATTGCAGATATGGTAACCTGCTCGATCAAACAGCATTATCCGGGAACTATGGTCACTATTCATATTGAGCCCTGCAACTGCAGCATTGCTAAAGAAGGATCATGCGGCTGTTTGCTCTCCGAGAAAGATAAGAAAGCATTAATGGCGATAGGAACTGGTTCACCCACGGTAACAAAAGAGGTTTAACCTGAGAGCTCCGTATCTGGTTAGGCTTGATACTCCATGAGGTCATAATCGTGTTCAAGAAGATAATGATCGCGACGGATGGATCCGAGACGAGCATGCGAACGGCAAAATTGGCCATCGGCCTGGCCAAGCTCGCCGCAGGCGGAGTTACTGCGATCTATGTAGTGGACATTTACAGGCTGGCTCAGCTTCCAGGCTATACGACCTTGCCGGGATTAAGTGAGAGGTTAATGGGGCTCATGTTCAAGGAAGGGGACGAAGCCATATCAGAAATTGCAAAGATGGCCTCCGATGCAGGTGTGCCCTTTGAGAAGATCGTTGCCGAAGGAAACCCCGGCGAAGAGATCATCAGGCGATCCGGAGAATCAGGAACGGATCTACTGGTGATGGGAAGCATCGGCCGGACTGGGCTCGAAAAAATAATGCTCGGTAGCGTGGCAGAAAAGGTGGTACGTCATTCCAAGGTCCCGGTTCTAATTGTGCCAGGCAAGAGTGACTTAAAAATATGAATAAAAAATAAGCAAGGAAATGGGAAAAAGTCCAACTCCTCACTTCAGAATCTTTTCTATTCTTTCTACCGCCTGTTTGATCCGGCTTTGGGATGTGGCATAAGAGAGCCGGACGTAAGCCCTGCCGCCCGGTCCAAAAGCAGATCCCGGAGTGGCAGCGATTAGGGCATCTTTTAAGAGCTTCTCGGTGAAGACGTCGCCGCCTCCAAACTCAGATACATCAGGGAACACGTAG
>Ga0182011_10001170_pt1 | contig 23151 bp, 20 predicted proteins | sample 711E1DmetaG_FD_120481 | JGI IMG/M metagenome (GOLD analysis project Ga0182011, IMG submission 120481) | Permafrost microbial communities from Stordalen Mire, Sweden - 711E1D metaG | ecosystem: Environmental > Terrestrial > Soil > Wetlands > Permafrost | place: Sweden: Stordalen | collected...
CATTCTTGCGATAGGTACTCCCGCCGAGGCTCTTACCGAGACCATGCTGCAAACGGCTTATGGTGTGCCGTTGCGCGTGATGGAGATTGGTTCGCGTCCAGCAATCAGAATGGTTGTATCCAAAGAATATTCGGAGGAACTATGACACGAAGATTTCTGTTCTCAATTCTATTTGTTTCGCTTATCTGTAGCGCGGTCCGCCCTAATGCTCTATATGCGGAAGGAAGCAAGTCCGCAACGCATGTCGTAACCGACATGGTGGGCCGCAGGGTTGAGGTTCCGCTACATATTCACAAGGTGCTCGCCATGAGTCCGATGGGGACCGTGCTGATCTATACGCTCGATCCCTCGCTGCTGCTGGGATGGAACTATAAATCTGATCCGGGCGAGCGGAATTTATTGATTGAACCTTACCGCAATTTGCCTGTGCTAGGCGGATGGTTTGGCAAGGACAACACGGGCAATCTCGAGCAGATTATTCAGGCCCATCCCGACGCTCTAATCTCGATGGGCGATCCCTTGGGCACAGCTCAGGCAGAACGCGTACAGAGTCAGACTCATATTCCCGTTCTAATTCTGGACGGGAGTCTGGAGCATCTACCGGAGACCTACATAAAGGCTGGCGAGTTGTTTGGTAGCACAGCTCGCGCGGCCATGCTGGCAGAGGAATGTCGTCGAACGCTGAACGAGATCAAGCAGAAGATCAGCACAATTCCGCAGAGCAAGCGTCGTCGCTACTACTATGCCGAAGGGCTGAAGGGACTGGAGACGGAGCCGGGGAGCTCCAGGCACTCAGAGGCGCTGAACTTTGCCGGTGGAGTCAACGTAGCAGCAGGTGTTCAGGGCCAACAGGGCTATGGCCACTCGGCTGTCTCGATGGAGCAAATACTGCGCTGGAACCCAGAGATTGTCATCTCCGGCTACGATCACTCCTCTTCTCCCGGAGAATTCTACAAGACAGTCTGGAATGATTCTGCATGGAATCTGGTAGCCGCAGTCCGCAACCATGAGGTCTATGAGACACCACAGTATCCCTTCAACTGGATTGATCGTCCACCCTCAGTAAATCGCATCATCGGCATAAAGTGGTTGGCGAGTATTTTCTATCCCAATTTATTCAACTACAACATGCGCAGCGAGACACGGCACTTCTACGAGGTCTTCTATCACGTAAAACTAACAGATGGACAGTTGAACGAGATATTAAGCACCGCAATTAGAAAGTAAAGCAGCAAATATTAATCGAATAGGAAGAGGTTCATAAACATCTGGACATCCGAATTCGCGACGTCCGACAGTATTCTCATATATTAATTGGAGGAAGTAAGATGAGCTACGATTGGCAGCAGCCTGTAACGATCCGCCCGATAGGGGTGGTTATCTCCGAGTTGAAGAACTTTGACCAGCACCCGACCTATCGCGAGGATTGTTTTCTTTCCATGCGTGAGGATCTGACCGAAGGCCTGCTGGGGCTGGAACACTTTTCGCACCTGCACGTCGTCTACCGTCAGCATCGTCGCGAAGAGTGGAAGCGTCGCGCCAATATTCCCGAAGGGCAGGAGATTCTCACCATGCCGTTGATGGGCGAGCCAACCTGCAAGGGAATCTACACCAGTCGCTCTCCGGCGCGCCCCTCTGGCATGGGTTCGTGCGTCGTCGAATTGCTTGGCCGCGAAGGCAATCGTCTGCGGGTGCGCGGTCTGGATGCGGTCGACGGGACACCGATTCTGGACATCAAGATTTACATCGCCCGCTACGACTGTTTTCCATGGGCCGATGCGCCGTTGCATTGGTGCCAGAAGACAGAGATGATGACCACCTCCCGCCTGCTGCATTGGGATACGATGAACGTCTCTCTGACGCTTGGTATGCGGGCTGGACAATTAGCCATGCATCAGCTTGGAGTTACCCGAGGCGGGGCAAAGAACGTAACGGTTCACGGAGGCAGCTTCTTTGCGCAAGGAGTAGAGGCTGTGACCGGTTGCAGCATGTTACATGGAACGATGCAGTTCGAAGAGAAGGCCAAATCGCTCACGGACTGGTTGGTTCGCCTCGAATCCGATGGCCGCAGTGTCGAGATTCGAGTGAAGGATCAACTTTACTCTGGAGCAGATGAGGTGCTCTCGCTTGGGGAGGAGAATCTATTTATCATTTCTCCCTCTAGTGTTGCAGCCGGGGCGTAGATTGTGGCGCATCGTCTTGTGGTATTCGCGTCGTTGAATCAGGTTGCGCTCGTCAAGCGCGCTCTACAACGCAATGGGGTGTATGCAGAGATGCTGCGCACCCCGCGTTGTCTTTTACACACGGGCTGTAGCTTCGCCTTGCGCTGTCTCGTTGAAGAGTTGACACTACTGCAAGAGATCTGTAGTACCTATAAAATTGTGCCCGGGGGATTCTTCGACGACGTAGAGGAATCAATTCCAACTCTGGATAATGAGCTACTGGATTCATAACTGCGCGGACAGGTGAGCTATGATTTATCTCGATAATGCCGCGACCTCCTGGCCAAAGCCTCCTGCGGTTGCCCGTGCTGTGCGCGATGCTATCACTCACAGCACGGGCAATCCGGGGCGCACCAGTCATCGCTCGTCGATGGATTCGGCGATCTTGATTCAGGAGTGCAGAGAAAATATTGCACAGCTCTTTGCCATCAACAACCCATTGCGCATCTGCTTTACGGCGAATACAACGGATGCACTCAACATAGCAATCAAGGGAGTGCTCGCGCCCGGAGATCATGTTATCTGCTCCAGTATGGAGCACAACTCCATTTGGAGGCCACTGACTGCGCTTGCGGATCTTGGCGTTGAACTCTCCATCGCAGAGGCGGACTCCAGCGGCGTGGTTAGTGCGACTACAGTTGAACGTCTGCTTCGACCCAACACGAAGCTCATTGCAATGCTTCATGCTTCAAACGTAAACGGCGCAATCCAGCCAATTGCTGAGATCGGCATGCTTGCTCGCAAGCATGGCATAACGATGCTAGTTGATGCAGCGCAATCTGCGGGCTCGATACCGATCGACGTAGAAGCAATGCACATCGATCTGCTCGCATTTCCAGGACACAAGGGATTGCTTGGCCCACAGGGCACGGGAGGTCTCTACGTTAGGGAAAGAGTGAATCTGCGTCCCATGAAAGAGGGTGGCACAGGCAGCGACTCCAACAGCCCGCACCAGCCGATCTATTATCCAGATCGGCTAGAGAGCGGCACACTGAATCTGCCCGGCATCGCTGGGCTCAATCAGTCCGTGCGTTATCTTCTGCAAAGAGGAGTGGCGCAGATCGAACGCCATGAATCCAAGCTGACGCAACACCTTCTTGCTGGTCTATTGAAGATTAATGGAGTCACGGTCTATGGCCCTCCAGTAGGAGTACCGCGTACCGCAGTCGTCTCATTCAATCTGCGCGAGATGGATCCAGTTTACGTTGCCGCTGAACTGGAGAAGCGTGCTGACATCGCCTGCCGTCCGGGTTGGCACTGTGCAGGTTTGGCGCATCGCACACAAGGCACTCAAAAAACAGGGACAGTTCGTCTAAGCCCGGGCCCCTTCACAAAGATCAAAGAAATAGAAATCGCGCTAAGCGTTATCGCAGAGCTGGCGGGGGAAGACTAGAGATTATGCTTGTCCAGACTTTTCATCTCGAAGCGCTCATCGGCCACAGCTCCATGCGCCGACTTGCCGGTGTACCATCCGGCGCGTGCGTGAGGGAAGGAATCAAAGGCAGGAACGTAGGGTTTGATGTCGAGCAGCGGCGTTCCATCGAGCATGTCTACATCAGCGACGCGCAGGCGATTCTGCTCGATGCCGAGCAGGCGAACGGAGGCGAGTCCAATGTGATTCGGTCGGGCTGGCGAGCGGGTGGAAAAGACGCCGCGATCCTCCGTGTCCATGTAGGGTCTAACCACCATTTGCACTGCCGAGGCGCGATCCAGCAGGTAGATCAGCCAGATTCTCTCGAACTCTGCCAGATCTGCGAGCCCTGTGGCGAACTCGGGAAGCAACTCGACCATTCCTTCAGCGCCGATGCTGGCAGAGGGCTGAATCGGTGTGCCTCTGGCATATTGGAATGGCGTATGAATCACCCCGATGGGAGCGATCATAGAACTCGCAAACCAAGACTCCGATTCCAGCTTGTGCATTGGCCCTCGAATCCGTAATATAAGTCGCGTATAGGCTACAGAATATTCTCCCACGGAGCACACATGCAAACAATGGAAGTAAGAACAAGTCTCGCACAGTTAAGGACTAAACGCGGCCTGGGAGCCACACAGTTGGCTGCGGAGGTGGGAGTCAGTCGCCAGACAATCTATGCCATAGAGGCGGGCACCTACGTTCCCAATACGGTTGTCAGCTTAAAGCTGGCGCGCATTCTCGACACCACAGTGGAGAACCTGTTCCTGCTTGAAGCCGAACACGAAGTGGTCGATGAAACCGCTGAAGTGTGTATTCTTGGCGATGCCGAGTCGCTTCCCCTAGGACAGCCCTTGCGACTAGCCAGCGTCAATGACCGCGTGGTTGCCGTTGCCCCCGATCCGGCGAGTTGGGGATTGCAACCGACCGACGCTGTGCTTCTTGCACCCATCCGTGGCGGCAAAGGGTACGTGAATGCAAAAGTTCGCCTGCTGGGCGATGCCTGGAAGAGTCCAGCGCGCATCCTTCTTGCTGGCTGCGATCCAAGCGCGTCCTTGCTGGCGCACACGCTGGAGCGGCAGGGATATGAACTCGTAATCGCCTACGAAAATAGCTCGCGATCACTCGATCTTCTGCGCGAAGGACTGGTTCATCTAGCAGGCACACATCTGGCCGACAAGGTTGGAAACAAAGCAGACCTGCTGCCGATTACGAAGATCTTTCCCCGCAACTCAGTTGCGGTTCTCTCCTTCGCAATGTGGAAGGAAGGACTGGTTGTCGCGCAGGGAAATCCGAAGAAGATCGTAGGCATTCAGGATCTCGCGCGTAAAGATATAAACATCACCAATCGTGAGCCAGGAGCGGGCTGCCGCCGTCTGCTTGACGACCTGCTGCGGACGCATGGCATCGCCAGTAGCAAGGTAAAGGGCTACGACCGGGTGACTCTGGGACAACTCCCGGCGGCACGTCTGGTCTACTCGGGAGAGGTGGACGGCTGTATCAGCACGCAGGCCGCCGCGCTTACCATGGGCCTCACTTTCCTGCCGTTGGCAGAGAAGCCCTATCTACTGGTTCTGCGCAAAACACATCTTGATCTTCCGCCGATACAAGCGTTGATGGAAACCCTTGGTCGCGCCTCCTTTCGCCGCGAGGTGGAGGCCTGCGTTGGCTACGACATGCGAACTGCCGGCGACCGACTCATCTAAACTGCACAAGCTCAACTCCACTCCAGGCTGCAACAGTTCGCCTTCCCGGCAAGTTCCACCCACAAGAACACGCGAATTGGATCGTGTATTTTATATGTATGCAACAGCTCCAAAACACAACGCATAAGAGAGCACACTTCGATGAATCCGTTTCACATCATGGCCAAACCGCATGGGCCGATCTGCAATCTGGATTGCACCTACTGCTACTACCTAGAGAAGGAAAATCTCTATAAGACCAGCGGGCGCGACTATCGCATGAGCGATCCTGTGCTGGAGGTTTACATTCGCCAGTACATTCAGTCCCAACCAACGCAGCAGGTCAGTTTTGCATGGCAAGGTGGGGAGCCAACCCTGCTCGGCATTTCCTTCTTCGAGCGCGTCGTCGAGTTGCAGCAGAAGCACGCAAACGGGAAGACCATCGACAACGCCTTTCAGACCAATGGAACGCTGCTGGACGATGCGTGGGGGGAGTTTCTGGCGCGAAACAAATTCCTCATTGGACTTTCCATCGATGGCCCGGAGGAGATTCACGATACATACCGAGTGGACAAGGGAGGGAAGCCGACCTTCGCACGCGTAATGCGCGGGTTGGAGGTTCTCAAAAAGCACGGCGTCGAATTCAATACGCTCACTGTCATTAATCGGAAGAACTCCTATCATCCGCAGAAGGTCTACAGTTTTCTCAAACAAATCGGCAGCAAGTTTCTTCAGTTCATTCCCATCGTTGAACAGGTTGCCACTGAGCCCGATGCCAATGGGTTGGTGCTGATCAAGCCATTCGCGCGTCAGCAGGCTTCTGTCTCCGACTGGTCCGTGGAACCGTTGCAATTTGGCCGGTTCCTTGCGGCGGTCTTTGACGAATGGGTGTTAAACGATGTAGGCAAGACCTTCGTGCAAATCTTCGATGTAGCGCTCGAGTCCTGGGCGGGCCTTCCGCAGAGCCTATGCGTCTTCGCGCCCACCTGCGGTCAGGCGTTGGCGGTGGAGCACAACGGGGATGTCTACTCCTGCGACCACTTCGTCTATCCAGAGAACATGCTCGGCAACATTCTAAACAAGGACATTGGCAGCCTCGTCAACTCGCAGCAGCAGACACGCTTTGGCAAGGCCAAGGCAATGCTGCCCTCTGAGTGCCAGCATTGCGATGTGCGCTTTGCCTGCAACGGAGAATGCCCCAAGCATCGGTTTTCTGCAACCACTTCAGGCGAGTACGGCTTGAACTATCTCTGCGCGGGTTACAAGCACTTCTTCCATCACATCGATCCATATATGCGCTTCATGGCCAATCAACTTAGCCAGAATCGCGCGCCAGCGCAAGTAATGGAATGGGCGCGCACGCAAAGCCAACGCGCATTCTAGGTTACGGCAAATAGAAGTGCCGATGCCGCACTGCTTATATAGCTGCTTCGATTGTGGTCCGCCCGCTTGGTCATAGGCGACTGAACTACTGCAACTCGATTTTGCCGCTATTGACAAAGGGAGAATCGCCGGCTTTGCCCTTTCAATTACCCACAACTCAGGCATGCCGGTGTGGGGGTTGACGGAGCAGATTTGGCCTCAAGCGAGATACCTTTCAGCGGGTGCTGCTGGGCATTGAACAGTTGTCATGGAGACGGCGTCTTACTCGACGCCGTCTCCCAAAACGAATGCACAAACCGGGTTGCCTTGGCTCCTCCATGGACGATATGCTTCGCCTTCTCTAACAGAGCCACTGAGGCGAGGTGCCATTTACTTCGTACTTAAGTATTCAGCCAACTGGCGATCATCTGTCATGATATGTTGCTCGATCCACGAGGAGAGGAACAACGCCAATTCAATCGTCATGGTAGTCTCCCCACGCTCAAAGCGTTCAAACAGCAATCTGGTCTTGCGCTCTAGCTCCTCGTGTTGTTGAACGTGCGCCTGAAACTCAGGGTAGTGAACGGCCTCCATGAGGCTTTCTTCGTAAGTACGATAATCGGACGCGTGCGTCTTCATTTGCGCCAAAATTGTTCCAATAATCTCCTTTCCCTTGCCCAGCAGCATTGCTTCATGGAGGCGTTTGGCGAGGTTGAAAAAAATCTGATTCTGGCGGTCAATCTCGACGTTGTGTACGAGATACTCCGGGGACCAATTTGCAATCTGCACTGAGACAGTAGACATTTTTAGACACTCCTTCATTGACGTGATTGAGCATGGATGCGACGGAACCGTGAGCGTGGGACTACACGCACGGTCGACGGATATAGCGGGTTGTGTGTGAGGGGGTGCTGACGCCGCTTTGTGTCCCTGCGTTCGGCATGCGGCAGTCAGCTAAGTACTGGCATACGACGTTAGGAGCGTCGCAACAGGCTATTTATATAATCGGCATCGACTCGACCCGGCCAGTGAAATGCTTCGACAGTGGAGAATTGGGAATGTAGATGTATCTTCCCACGCTGAGAGCGTGGCAGAAGTTCTGCTCTTGGTTTATTCAGGCGCTGGCCTGTGTCTCGCATCTGAAGCGGGTGAGATGGGCCACGGAGTTTCGCTGCCCGAAGTATGTTAGCGGCCATCAGAAAACGTAGTTTTTTGCCCATCTGCCGGGAGAGAGAAGCTTGATATCATCCGCGCTGGATGCGCGCGTCGTCGGTTGATCGTCGTCGGCCTTAGTAGACGATCTACGAACTTTTCACGCATCCGGGGCCGGTTTCGAGGAAACAGCAGGATTCAAGTACAAAAATGAGTACAGTCCTCAGAGGCAAATTTCTCTTTATTTATGACTGAAATCGGAACCAAAACAGACAGGACGGGTTTTAATATGACGCTTGCTGAGAGTTTAGTGGAGCTCTTCCGGTTGCCTCATATACTGCGCTTGTATCTGTATTTTTTCTAAAATACCTCATATACTGTGTATATGTTGACGCTGACTTCATTAGGCGAGTTGATCGCTGGCAAACGCAAGTCGCTGGGATTGAGTCAGGCCGCTCTGGCAAAAAAAGCTGCCATTGGTCATTCCACGCTCGATGCGCTGGAGAATAACCGCACCGGAGAGCTGGGGTTCACCAAGATTACCCGGATACTGTCGGCGCTTGGCATGGAACTGAAACTTCAGGAAGCAAGCTCACGGCGACCGACGCTGGAGGAGCTGATGGAAGAGGAGCGCGATGATCAAGGTTTGGACCGACGGCACTGAGGCAGGCCTGCTTGATCGTTCGGGCGAACGCGGCAGCACCTTTCTTTATCTGCCGGAGATAGATGCCGCGCGAGCGGTTTCGATAACAATGCCTGTGCGCCTTGCCTCGTGGGATGCGCGCTTTGGTGTCGCACCAATTTTTGAGATGAATCTTCCCGAGGGCGCGCTGCGCGAGCGGCTGCGTCTTGCGTTTGCCAAGGCGACCGGTTCATTCGATGACTTCGACCTGCTCTCTGTCATTGGGCGTTCGCAGATGGGACGCAACCGCTACACCGGCCAGAAAGAGCAGCTCGAGGAGGACGTCCCCTTCCAGTCCGTCGATGAAATCCTGGCAAAGCGGCGCGGCGGGGAGTTGTTTCGCTACCTCATAGACAAGTTCGCATCGTTCTCCGGGATCAGCGGCGTACAGCCCAAGTTCCTCTTGCGGGATGAGAGAGCCTTCGACTCCGCGAATATGTCGGACGTGCGGCTATCGCAGAGTTATCGGGGCGCAACCCACATTGTGAAGTTCTGGGAGGCGAATGAGTATCCCCAACTCGCTGCCAACGAATATTTCTGCCTCAAGGTAGCGCAGACGTGCGGGCTTGAAGTGCCTCGCTACCAGCTTGCCGAGGATGGCGGCGCACTCGTACTGGATCGCTTCGACCTGCGTCTTGATGGGAGCTATCGCGGCTTTGAAGATTTCTGCGTGCTGAATGCAAAACGAACCGATCAGAAATACAGCGGCAGCTATGAAACATCGATTCTCAAGAGGTTCGAACAGTTTGCGAATTCGACGAACGTCCATGAGGATCTGGAGAAGTTATTCACGCTCATCGCGCTGAACTGCACGCTGCGCAATGGCGATGCGCACTTGAAGAACTTCGGGATGGTCTATGACGACGTTCTGGGTGAGGCCAGACTCGCCCCCGTCTACGATCTGGTGACGACCACGGCCTATTTGCCGAAGGACGGCATGGCACTCACGCTGAACGGTAGCACCAGATGGCCATCCGCAAAGGAGCTGCAAAGACTCGGCGAAACCCGCACGGGCAGCACACCGTCGCGGGTACGACAGATTCTGGAGCGGATCGCAGACGCTATCTCCATCACCTCTATCGAGGTTCGCGCTTACATCAAGGAGCATCCCGACTTTGCAGAAATCGGAATACGGATGCTTGCGGAATGGAAGAAAGGGATTGCGCTCTCCCTCAGAAGGGACTGAGCAGATTGACATCGAGTAATCTTGTTGGTGGCGACTGAATTCGGCTTATCGCCATTCATGCAAGAATCCTCATTCTCGCCGGAAGATCCCAAACAGGAGCGTTGTCTCACACATGCCCAAGAAACTGACTGAATCCTCAGCCGCTCTCCCAGATCGATGGTTTATCAAGGAACTGAAGGGGGAGACTCCGCCGTCGTTCACGATAATGGAGAATCTCTATGGATTAGCCTTCGATTTATATGGTCTGCGTCCCTGGCGGCTGTTGGACGAAAGCCAGCTAATCTTGGTTCGCGACAGTGTCAGCGGAGAGATATGTTACTGCTCGGTCATGGGGGCGCTCGGCGAGGTCTATTCCGTACACGTCTACATTGGCACGGAGAGCTATCGACTCTTTCGCCGGATGGAGGCCGAAGAGATCAGCGATCCGGGCGAGTTTTTTGCCTCGCAGCGCAGCGTTTCGGTGGAGTTTGTGCCTAAGGCGGAGTTGGAGCGGACGGATCGAGAGCTGCTCTCTGCGATGAAGCATCCGAAGGGTAGAGGCATAGCCTCGCCGATCTTCCGCGCCATTCGGCCCGGCTTTCTTCCGTGGTTCGTCACCGAGGAGGAGGCACAGACGCTGGCTGAGTGTTTGCGTGCCGTGATTGTGGCCTGCTCGACTGTTGTCAGCCAGAAGAGCGTGAGCTTCTGGGATCTGGACGACACCTATCCGATGGTCTCCCGCGTAGAGGGTGACGAGAAGCAATACAAGCTGGATCTGGTCAAGGTAAACCTTCCTGCCGAACCGCCTGTTGCGCCAGTCCGAATCGACGACGAGGCTCTGCGCCAACTGCTCAGTCAGGACTATGCCATGCAGGGAGTGATGGAGTTGGATCATTTCCTTAGCGGCGCGACGATTGGCAAGAAGAGCGAGCGCCCGGCCTTCGCCGCGATTGCGCTGGCGCTGGATGCAAAGACCGGAATCGTCTATGCGCCGGAGATAACCAATTCCAGCATCGCAGTTGGCGAGGCACTGGTGAGAGTCTTTCTGAAGGCAATACAAGCCAATCGCGCGCTGCCTAAAGAGGTTTGTGTGCGCAGTGAGAGGTGGAAGAATTGCCTTGCTCCGCTCATGGAAGCCTTCGGCGTTTCGGTTCGAGTTGCCAGCCAGCTTCCGGCTGCGGACGAGGCTCGATCCAGTCTGCTCGGCTTCTTGCAGGAAGGCTTTGGCGGCAGATAGGACGCCGTGGATAACTATTGACTACTGCATAAATTGTTAAGGGCGGAGTAAAAGGGAACCAGTAGAAGGTTGAGAGTAGGGTTTTCGGGGGAGGAGGGCCGCTGGAGCGTAGCGGAAGCGGCCCTCCTCCCCCGAGGTGCGTTTGGGTGGGGTTATCCGGCTCGTTTTCGGCGGACTGCTTGAGGCGGTAGCTGTCGGCGTTCATCTCCAGGATGTGGACGTGGTGGGTTAGGCGGTCGAGCAGTGCGCCGGTGAGCCGTTCGGAGCTGAAGATCTCGCTCCACTCGTCGAAGGGTATGGTCGGTCGTCGATGGTGAAGAGTAGATCGCCCGCATGAACTGGCAGTTCCCCCGCAGGAAAGCACGCAAGAAGTTCGGCTACAAAAGACACCTCTTTATGCTGTCAGAGACCTAGGAAGGGCCTGAACAAGTCCTCAGCATTCCCTCGGCGGCTAAAGCCGCGTTGAAAATAGGGCACTTGCGGCGGGACTAAAGTCCCGCCCTTTCAAAACGAGGACTTGTGCAGAGGTTTCCTAGATAATCGCATCAGGGTTTCTATAATTGACAATAATATCAATGCTCAAACAGCAAGTATTGATCCCTATAATTTTTCAGCAAAGCGATAGCCGATGTGCGCTTCCGTAAGCAGATACTTTGGATTAGAAGGATCGTCTTCCAGCTTTTTACGGAGTTGACGCATGAAAGTACGGAGATATTCCAACTCGTTGCCATATCCTTGTCCCCACACAGCTTTCAATAGGTTGCTATGCTGGATGGGTCTGCCGGCGTGGGCCATCAGATGCTGCGTTAATTCAAATTCTTTAGGAGTAAGGTGAATAAGCCGACCGCCCTTCTTGACCGTTCGGCGTGCTGGATCAAGCTCGATCTCATTGATGTGCAGCACAGATGCCTCCTGCGTATCCGGTATTCTGGACCAGCGCATCGCGGCACGCATTCTGGCTGTTAGCTCGCGTAGTTGGAAGGGTTTTGTAATGTAATCGTCTGCGCCAGCGTCCAGAGCCTCCACCTTATCGTCTTCGCTATCACGAACAGTGAGCATCAGAATGGGAATACGCGGAAAGCAACCACGCATACTCCTACATGCTTCAATGCCGGACATGCCTGGCATATTAATGTCGAGCAGCACCACATCAAATATATTCGTGCGCAGTAGCGATAGAGCTTCCTCTCCACGCGCCGCCTCTACGGTATTAAACCCAAGATTGTGTAGAGTTGTATGCAGTGCGCGTCGGATGGACAGTTCGTCATCGACAATTAGAATCAGTCCGGATTCCATGACCTAGTAACCTCATATCTATATTTTTGGAATGGACAAGAAGAACGTCGTACCCTCTTGTTCGGCGCTTACCACCCAGACATGCCCTCGGTAAGCCTCTGCCGCCTTCTTAACAATGGACAAGCCAACCCCAGCACCGGGTGCGCGCTGTTTGGCGACGGAGCCACGGTAGAATCGCTCGAAGATGCGTTCCCGATCCTGCATTTTAATTAGTGAGCCTTGATTATGCACAGATAGTAATAATTCAGAGTTGCTTTCGCGAACAATAACATCAATTGGTGCGTTGGGTGAGGAATATTTTGCGGCGTTATCGAGATACTGCGTCAGAATCAGCTTAAGCAGTTCACGGTCACCTTGAAGTGGCGTCTGCTGCTCCTCAATGAACAGTTCAATTGGGTGCTCTTTGAGCGTGACCGATAAATCCGCCACAACATCTTTCACCAACTTTGATACGATCACCGGTTCGGTGTGTAGCGTCACGCTGGAAGCTTCAAGCTTCGCGGTCTGTAGCAGGCGGGTGCAGAGTTGATTGAGATTGATGGACTCTTCATTGATTAGATCGGCCAGCTCAGACTCGGTCTTGTCCAGTGTGCCCATCTCCAACAGTCCGGAGCTGGCGGTGCAAATCGCCGTCAGCGGCGTCTTGAATGCGTGCGCAAGCGCATCCAGCACGGCTACGCGCAGTTGCTCCGCCTGCTTCGCGTTCTCAGCGCTCGCTTCTTTTTCATACGAGCGCTGACGCTCATAGGCAATTGCAGCAAGCGAAGCGATGGAGTTGACAATCAGCGGATCGACCTCTCCGCGAATGGCCATCGCGCCGATGGACTTGTTCCCAATGCGAATCACACGCTGCGTTGTGCGCGTGTCCTGGTCATCCTCATTGTGATCGGTAAAGTAGGTTGTCTTGGCAATCTGCTGCTCCTCCGCAAGCCAAGCGCCCTCGTGATTGAGCAGGGCAGTATTTGCGTCGAAGATGGCCACATCTTCGGCCTGAAAGATGCGCCGGATAAGCTGTACTAACTGCGATCCCGGGGGATGGTGCAGATCGAAGAGCAGGATGCCGCGACTCAGTTCGTAGAGCTTTCTCATCTGGATCCGCTGGTAGTTGGCGTCGCGCGCAATGCCTGACTCTCTGGAGGAGAGACGGCTTACCAGCAACGCGCAAACCTGGAAAGAGATCAGAGCGATCCAATCCCGCGTATCGGAAACTATGAAGGTCCAGGTCGGCGGAACAAAAAAGAAATTAAGACAGGAGACTGCGACCAGAGAGATACATATCGCCTGCCAGATTCCGTAGAAAAGGGAGGCTGCCACCACCACCAGCAAATAGATAAAACCCACGGTGGCGAGTGGAAAATGCAATCGATACGCTACAAAGGTGAAAGCCGCAATAGCTGCGCAACCAATCGCGCACTGCTTCAGCAACTGCATCCATGATCGCTTTTCTGTCAACGAAATGACCATTGTAGGCTGTGAGATCATTGGAAAAATCCCATCTAGACGGTAGTGAACGAAGTTGTAATGGAGGGATTAAGAAAGTGCAAAAAGGTCATTAAATATATCTTGGTCACATGGAACAGTATATCTCGTTATGGGATGTACGTTCCATGTGACCGTTTTTTGCCCTTCGCAGTGCCTCATTACAGCTTGCCCTGGGAAGTGGAGGCGAGTTGCTGGTCGTTCTGGGGTTTCGCCGCCGCGAGTTGCTCGAAGTGCTGTGCCTTCGTGGCCGCGCTATCGGCCTTAGCGAGATACGATTCATAGATGTACTGGGCCGTATCGTATGGGCGCGGATACTTCTGATAGTGATAGAGAGCTGCTTTGTCCGGAGTTCGGCGGTCACGTTCTACCGCTTCGGCAGCGGCTTCGGCGCGGAACTTCGCTTCCTGCTGATGGAAGTAGTCGGCGATCAGCTTGTACTGTGCGCTGTCATGCGCACTCCGCATCAGGCTGTGGACTTCACGCGGTGTCGTGGGCGTAGACAGGCTTGCTGTCTGCGTCGAGGATTGTGCCATTCCTGCAAGGGGAAGGGCAAGAGAGAGTGTCGCAACAAGTACCAGTGCACGGTTCATGGTTGGTACCTCCTGAAATGACTCTAGGAGAGGCCACATAAGGAGCGCATGAGGAAGATACGAGATGATTGTTAAAGATTCCGATACCGGATAATTGCCGGCACGCGGTGACGGATGCGAATGACCCACGCGACCGCGCACAAAATGATGGACGGGTTGCAAATAACTAATTTTGCGAACTTTCTATTTCTTCTTTATGCCATACTCATATCCCTCACGGCACACTAAGACATCTGCTACACAGAGAGGTGGTTGTTATGGCACTTGTCCAGTCACCGTTTTTCTATACTGTCGAACTGACTGCGCTCGAAGAGCAGCTAGGCCACTCGCTTGATCGTGTGGCTCGATTACGCGAAAAGGCTATGAAGCGGAATGATTATCAGACCGCCGATCAGATTAGCAAGCTACAGCGAGTGATCAACGTTGTGCAGCAACGCGTCGCACGTTTGAAATAGCTTGAATTAAAACAAAAGGACTCCGTAAGGCAGCACATAAATCATCGGCAGACGTGTGTCTGCCAGAGAAAGAGGACACAAATGTTCTGCAATCGTTCAAAAGCATCTATCGCAAGTGGATTAACCCTTCTGGTCTGTTTGACTGTGGCTGGAAACAGCGCGTCTGCACAGACCACGCCCACCCCCCAGACCTCGTCCAGCGTTCCACAGACCACAGAGCAGCAACTGGCGGAATTAAAGGCACGCCTTGCAGCTCTTGAGAAGACCGTTGCTGATCCGACTCCGACCATAGGCGCGGAAAAGACAACAAAAAGCGCGCCATTTCCAGGGGACTGGACATGGCTCAATGCAAATGGCCGCGTGGTTGACACTCCCATGGCAACCAAATATTTCACACCAGAGTTTCGCGCTGATGTGAACTACATTCTTGATTTCAACCACCCCAAGGACGACACCATGGGCGGATCGACCGAGTCATTTCGTTCCCAGGAATTTCAGTTGGAGCAGTTGAGTTTCGGCGGCGACCTCCGACTCGATAATGTCCGCGGCAGATTCCTTACCATGTTTGGTGAGTTTGCTACGACCACACCGCGCAATGACTCCAGCTACAGTCGCGGCCAATGGGATCTTGGCGATGCATATCGGTATGTCTCCGAAGCGTGGGGCGGATATCACTGGGACAAGATGCATGGCGTCAACCTGGATGCCGGAATCTTCGTCTCCTACATCGGACTGTTCAGCTACTACAATGCCGACAACTGGACCTATCAGCCGTCGTATGTTTCCTCCAATACTCCATGGTTTTTCACGGGAGTGCGCGGGCAGTTCTTTCCGACCGAGAAACTGAAGATAGAACCATGGCTCATCAACGGCTGGCAGACCTATGGCAGATATAACGGTAAGCCTGGACTGGGCGGACAGATCCTCTATCGCCCCAAGCCGTGGCTTGACCTAGTCTTCAACAACTACGGACTGGGAGAAGATGCTGCGGGTGTACCATACCGCCATCGTTTTCACACGGACGATAGCATCCAGGTAAAATACTACGACAACAAGTCTCACTATATTGACAAGGCTGCATTTACTTTTACAGCGGATGCCGGTTGCGAAGTAGGCGTTGGAACCAGTCCCGTAAATGCAGGCACTAACGTAAGTTGCCACGGCAATAAACCCGCACCTGCCTCAGCCGGTGGAGGGACCGCATACAAGCAGTACTTTATTGGTTACATGCTCTACAACCGCGTGTGGTGGGCTAAGGATAAGTACGCATTTACTCTGGGTGGCGGGCAGATGAGCAATCCCGGTCGCTATCTGACCCTGTTGCCTCCCATCAACGGAGCGTCAGCCACTAGCGGAACCCCCTACTTCACAGAGAACCCTGGTGATTCGTATACAGCATACGACGTCACCGGAACCTACGATTACATGCCAAGCCAGTACATCACATTCCGTAGCGAGTTGGGCTATCGCCATTCCAGTGTGCCGTACTTCTCGGGACGTGGTGGAATTACGCCTCCGGGTGGCAACAACGGTGCCCCGGCGAACTACGTCTGCAGCAGTACCAGCGCACTTGGCGGTGGCGCGAACTCTGGATATGGTTTCGGCAACCTAGTCTCGGCAGAAACAGCGTGCGGCGGTCAGACAGGGGCCAACGCAATCAGCAACGTGTGGTTCCCTGACCTTCGCAGGGACCAGCTCGCGGCGACCGTAGCCATCATGGTGAGGTTCTAGTCCGACACCACGGATGAAACGCACCATCAACAACAGGGAGCAGTGCAGGGACAGGCCATGTCTCTGCACTGCATCCCCAGAGAAGTTGTGTCTTCATCGACCAGCAACGCTGAATCGGAACGCCGACGATCCAACCGGGCAACTCCGATTCTCCGGCTCAGGAGAAATCACATGAACGCCGCAACCGCCAGAGTACAACTATATCCAATGAAGATTATCTTGCTGGCTAGTATTACTGCCATGCTGGTGATGGTCGGAGCCTGCAAGAAAAAACAGGCCGATCCGTCGGCTGGCGCTCCTCCTCAGACCAAAGTTGTCACTGCTTTCGATGCGACCGAATTCTCCGTAGACCACCCGGAGCAGTATCCACTAACCGCCGCCGTAGAGCATCGCGCGACCGCGCAGCTATCGGTAACGGGTACGGTAAATCCCGATATTGACCGTACGGTCCCTGTCATTTCGCTGGCTTCTGGTCGCATTGTTGGCCTCTTCGCCCGCTTAGGCGACTCGGTCAAGAAGGGGAAACTTCTGTTGCGCATACGCAGCGACGATATATCCGGTGCCTTTTCAAACTACCAGATGGCCGTGGCCGACGAAACCTTAGCTAAGGCGCAACTGGAGCGTATGCAGCTTCTTTATGCCAAAGGAGCATATGCGCTGAATGATCTTCAGGTGGCTCAGGATACTGAGAGTAAGGCAAAGATTGCGGTGGAAACTGCGGCGGAGCATCTACGCCTATTGGGCAGCAACGAAAATCATCCCACAGGAATAGTCAATATCACTGCGCCAATCTCTGGTGTCATCACCGATCAGCAGGTAACTAACGCGGCAGGGGTGCAGAGTCTGGGAACAAGCCCCTTCACGATCTCCGATCTCTCGACGGTATGGATCGTCTGTGATGTGTATGAGAACGATCTGCCCAACGTCCATGTTGGCGACCCGACGGAGATTACTCTGAACGCTTATCCGGGTCGCATATTCAAGGGACGAGTTAACAATATTCTTCCAATACTAGATCCGAGTATTCGGACAGCTAAGGTTCGTGTCGAAGTGGCGAACCCCGGAATGATGAAGGTTGGAATGTTTGTGACAGCCACATTCCAGGGGAAGTCGGAGCAGACGGTTGCAGCTGTGCCGGCCTCGGCGATCCTGCATTTGCATGATCGCGACTGGGTCTATGTACCGGCACCAAACAATAAGTTCCGAAGAATAATGGTCGTCAGCGGTGCCACCTTGACAGGGAATATGCAAGAGATCATGTCGGGTATTTCGGACGGTCAGCAGGTGGTGATAAATCCACTCCCGCTACAAAACACTATCGACAACCAGTAGCTGCCAAAGGGACTTGGGAGAACGTTATGATCCGAAAACTTGTCGATTTTGCCCTGAATAATCGCTTTGTAGTGATTGTGATTGCGATCTTGCTAATAGCGTGGGGAGCGATTTCGTTTCATCAGTTGCCGGTTGAAGCCTATCCAGATATTTCGGACAACTATGTCACGGTGATTACGCAGTGGCCAGGCCGCTCTGCTGAAGAAGTCGAACAACAGGTTACGATTCCCATCGAAGCTCAGATGTCAGGGATGCCGCATATGGCCTTTTTGCGGTCAGAGTCCATCTTCGGCCTTTCGTTTGTAATCATGACCTTCGACGACAGTTCCGTGAACGATTTAAACCGGCAGAAGGTTCTGGAGAGACTCACCCAGGTCAATCTACCCAGCGGGCAGAACCTACAACCTCAAATCGGCACCGACTGGGGACTTACAGGGCAGATCTATTGGTACACGATAAGAAGCACAAATCCCCGATACGACCTGATGGAATTGAGATCGCTTGAGGATTGGGTTCTCCTCAAGCAGTTCAAATCGGTCCTCAATGTAGTGGACGTTTCCGACTTTGGCGGTACGGAACGCGAGTATCAGGTGAGGATAGACCCGAACAAACTGGTGTCCTATGGGCTAACTATCGCTCAGGTGGAACAGCAGCTATCCAACAACAATAACAATGCGGGTGGGAGCTTCGTCGAGCTCGGCATGCAGCAGATGAACGTTCGCGCACTGGGACTCTACAAGAGTGTGCAGGATATCGAGAATACCGTTCTGACCACCAAGAACGGGACGGCGCTACGAGTCAAAGACATTGCGGAGGTGCAGCAGGGGCCGAAGATTCGCTTGGGTCATATGGCCAGAGCCAACCATTTGGAGGACGGAAGCATTATCGACGAGCCCGATGTTATCCAGGGCGGGGTCTTGATGCGCAAAGGCGCGGAAGAACAACCCACGCTCGATGCAATTCACCACAAGGTCGACGAGATCAACAACGGCATTCTGCCAGCCGGGGTGAAAGTAGTTCCCATGCTGGATCGTAGCGACCTGCTGCATTTCACCTTGCATACGGTCATGCACAACCTTATTGAGGGTATGGTACTGGTCACCATCATCCTTCTGATATTTCTTCTCAATGCCCGCGCGGCTTTCATCGTTGCTCTTACAATTCCATTTTCTCTATTATTTGCGTCGATTTGCTTGGACCTGAACCATATTCCCGCGAACCTGCTCTCCTTGGGAGCTCTGGATTTTGGAATGGTCGTGGATGGGGCGGTAGTGATGATGGAAAATATTATTCGCCACCTAGCGCATATCCGCGATCAGGACCCTACAGATCCAAGAAAGACGACGGCAGAGAGTATCCGCGAGGCGTGCCACGAAGTACAGCGGCCGGTCTTTTATGCCATTGCAATTATCATCACAGCCTATATGCCAATTTTCACGCTGCAACGCGTCGAAGGACGGCTATTCAGGCCTATGGCCTGGACGGTTGCTTTCGCTCTGCTGGGTGCAATGATGTTCTCCATCTTCATCGTACCGGTATTGGCAAGCATCTTCTTCCGCAATGGATTCAAGGAACGACGCAACCGCGTCCTGGAAGCCCTGACGTCCGGGTATAGGAAGCAGTTGCGCTGGGCGATTGCTCATCGTTGGATCATTGCGGGGGTGGGCGTGATTGCCCTGACTGGAACGATCTATCTGGGATTTAGCGGGGTCATAGGGTCGGAATTTCTGCCCCATCTGGACGAAGGTGCCATTTGGGCACGCGGCACTCTCGCCAATAGCACCAGTCTTTCGGAAGGGGAGAAGTTCACTGAAGAGGAGCGCCTGATCTTCGCCTCGTTTCCCGAGGTCAAAACCGTAGTGTCACAAACAGGGAGACCCGATGATGGGACCGACACAGGTGGATTTGGAAACACCGAGTATTTTGTCGATTTGAAGCCGCATGACCAATGGCGTCCCGTATTTCACCAAGACAAGCAGAAATTGATCAACGCCATGAGTCTAGCGGTGCAAAAATACCCCGGTGCCGTCTGGAATTTTTCGCAGCCAATCGAAGACAACGTCGGCGAGACGATGACTGGTACCAAGGGAGCCCTGGCACTCAAAATCTTTGGAGATGATCTGAGCGTTCTTGAGGAGAAGGGCGATCAGGTTGCCTCAGCGATGTCTACGGTGCCCGGCATGCATGATGTGAAGCTATTACGCGACTTTGGCCAGCCAAATCTCAACCTAACGATTGATCGACAAATGGCGGCTCGCTTCGGGATCAACGTGGCGGATATACAGGATGCTATCCAAACTGCGGTAGGCGGAAATGCTGTAAGCCAGGTACTGATCGGAGAGCAGCGATACGATGTGGTTCTGCGCTACCAGGGGCAATACCGCAACACTGAACAGGCCATCAGCAACATTCGACTGCTTGCTCCTTCCGGAGAGCGCGTTTCGTTGGCACAACTCTGCAAGATGGAAGTCAAGGATGGAGCCTACGACATTTACCGTGAGAGCAACTCGCGATATATAGCAATTACTTTCAATGTACGAGACCGGGATTTGGGATCGACGGTCTCGGACGCAATCAAAAAAATTGGCAAAACAGTGACCCTACCCCGCGGTTATCGGTTGGATTGGTCGGGTGAATATGAGAGTGAAAAGCGAGCCGAGGCACGTCTTGCCCTCATTGTTCCGATCACGGTTCTCATCATCTTCATCATCCTCTTCACCATGTTCCGCTCCTACAAGTGGGCGTTGCTGATTCTGCTGAATGTCGGCATGGCTCGCATCGGCGGTCTGCTCGCCTTGTTGCTAACTGGAACTTATCTCAGCGTGTCGTCGGGCATCGGCATGTTGGCACTCTTTGGTGTTTCGGTGCAGACAGGAGTCATCATGGTCGAATACATCAACCAACTACGTGCGAAGGGGATGAATATTGTCGATTCTGCAGTAGAGGGTGCTGTTCTGCGGCTTCGCCCGATCATGATGACTATGCTAGTGGCAACGCTTGGTCTGCTGCCAGCAGCGCTTTCGCACAATATCGGTTCAGATTCACAGCGGCCTTTTGCAATCGTCATTGTAGGAGGCCTGATCGCAGATCTGATCCTCAGCATATTTCTGTTACCCACATTCTATGTATGGATCGCAAGGGACGACGACGATCTCCCGAAAGCGGAGGTGGTGCATGACTAATCTGAGAGCGGTGTTCAACCGCAAGTTCAGTTGGATAATCTTCGCGGCATTTCTCCTTCTGTTCAGCTCCGCAGGCGCAAGCGCGCAACAAGCGCTCACTTGGGAACAGGTGAAAACAAAGTTCGAAGCAGCAAACCCTGCTTTGAAGGTTGATCAGAGCAACGTAGATGAGTTAAAAGCCGAAGAGATCACCGCATATCTTCGGCCCAATCCGCAATTAACCTTGGGTGCGGACGGAACCCAGATTGCGCCCCACGAAGGCTACTGGCGTCCAACATCGGGCACGCAAGTACAATCCAACTTCAGCTATCTGCACGAGCGTGGTCACAAGCGCGAGCTCCGTCTGGAGACGGCAAAGGAGTCCACACGTATTGGGGGGGCGCTACATGAGGATCTTGAGCGCAATCTGCTCTTTAGTCTGCGCTCGGCCTTCGTGCAAACGCTCGAGGCTAAGGCGGTACTGGAGCTGGCGCGCGCGGATTTGGAGTATTACGACAAGATCATCTCCATTAGCCAGGATCGCTTCAAGGCTGGCGATTTGGCTCAGATTGATCTGGATCGCATTGAGCTATTGCGCGTGCAGTATGAATCGGAGATTGAGACATCAATCGTCAATCTGCGCACGCAAAAGATACAGCTACTCCAGTTGCTCGATGATCGTACGCCGGTCGATCAGTTCGACGTAAGTGGGCCGTTTGAATTTTTTACAGAGATCAAACCGCTAGATGATTTTCGAAAGACTGCGCTCGACTCACGTCCGGATTTGAGTGCCGCGATTCAAGGAATCGAGCAGGCAAAAACAAATCACAAGCTAGCCATCGCAGATGGCTCAACCGATCCGACCTTCGCTGCTTGGTATACCTACAATCCATCGTTCTACAATCCGTACGCTCATCAGACGCTCGGTCTAAGTGTAAATATTCCACTACGCATCTTTGATCGAAATCAGGGAGAAAAGCAGCGCACGCTTATTGATATTTATCGCAGTCAACAATCCTCAGAAGCTGCTCGGGCGCAGGTTTTTAGCGATGTGGATTCAGCGTACGAGCAAGTGCGAAGCAGCATTGTGCTATTAATTCCATATCGCGATAAATACAAGGATCAAGCAACGCGGGTACGAGATACTGTTACGTTCTCTTATCAGCATGGCGGCGCTTCACTGATGGATTTCCTCAATGCCCAAAGTGATTATCGCGTTGTGCAGCTTGCCTATCTACAGTTGATCGGCTCCTATTTGACCGCAGCAAGCCAGTTGAATCTCGCTATTGGAAGAGATGTTATCCCTGAATAGGCAATAAGTTTCTGATATTAAGCAAGAGGTCAGAATTATGAATAAAGAAGAAGTCCGGGCAGCCATTGAAGAAATTGGAATAATGCCAAGCATCCGCGTCAAGTCGGCGGAGTTGGCTCTATTCGGTGCTGAGACGGTTTACGAAGCGGGCATTCCGGTCGTTGAGGTCACCATGACTGTGCCGAACGCAATCGAGGTGATTGCGCAGTTAGCACAAAACTACCCCAACTTTGTCATTGGTGCTGGAACCGTGCTGGATGCAGATACCGCTGAGCGCTGCGTGGATGCGGGCGCTAGTTTTCTTACTAACCCTGGACTGGTTCCAGATGTTCTGGAGTTCGCACTCAAGCGCAATGTGGTTGCCATTCCTGGTGCGCTAACTCCCAGCGAAGTAATTGCTGCTTGGAAGGCTGGAGCCGACTTCGTGAAGATATTCCCCTGTGCGCAAGTAGGCGGAGACCAGTACATCCGAGTCTTGAAAATTCCTCTGCCGCAGATTCGTTTGATCGCGTCCGGTGGCGTTAATCAGTTGACTGCGGCCAACTTTATCTTTGCGGGCGCGTCATCGCTGGGAATTGGTTCAGAGTTGATGCCGCGACAGGCACTTAAAAATCGTCAGGGGCAGTGGATTCATGAGCTGGCACGCAGATTCTTGGAGGCTGTTCGCAACGCTCGCATCCATATGAGCGAGTTCGATAGAGACTGAGGTGACAAATGATGATTTCTGACCGGTTGTCCCGTGTACGAATCATCCGGCGGATTCAACAGCGAAGCGCAACGGGCTGGGACGAGTTTAGCGCAGCCCAGAAGATTTGGTGTGGAGTTTTGTAGCCGAGGCATTTTCTTGGCCGGTGGTTGAGTCGATCTTGGGCCAGC